>Ga0193751_1000223_pt1 | contig 50460 bp, 57 predicted proteins | sample L1c2metaG_FD_143050 | JGI IMG/M metagenome (GOLD analysis project Ga0193751, IMG submission 143050) | Soil microbial communities from a riparian zone of the East river system, Colorado, United States - L1c2 | ecosystem: Environmental > Terrestrial > Soil > Riparian zone | place: USA: East River...
CTTGCGAATGTGTTCCGTCCCGAACCCGCAACCGCAACAGGCTGAAACGATGGAAACCAGAACGCCAGCACCCCGCGCGCTTGCCGTGCTCGACAAGCCGCCGCCCGACGTCCCCGCCGGGCCGCACAAGCGCATTTCGGCCAAGGTCCGCGCCGCGATCGACGCCATGGTGTCCGGCCAGTGCAAGAAGATCTGCGACGCCGCCGCCAAGGTAGGCTTGGCCCGCGAAAGCCTCTCCCGCGCCTTGTCGACGCCGCACGTTGCCGAGCATCTGCGCCAGAAGGTCCTGCGCCACCTCGCCATCGCCGCGGCGCGCGCCGGTTATGTCAAAGGGGACCTGCTCGACAGCGACAACGATATCGCCCGCGATCGGGCCTCGAGCTTTATCTTGGGGTTGGCGGGGATTCAACCGGCGACTGGCCCGTCGCTGAACGTGAGCCTCGAAGTGAAGGCCGGTTATGTCATCGACTTGAGCGGTAACGGATATCGCGAGCGAGTCGCCAGTGCGGCGGCGGCGATCGACCACCGGCAGGACGACGAATAACGCCCGATAGCTTGGGCCCAACGCCGCCGGCCCCACGCAGAACCGGCGATAAGCCAGCCCGAACCCCACCGATCAGCGCCAATGCCTGCCAGATCGTGGCCAGATGCTCACTGTTGCTTCCCATGCGCTTCCCGCCCGAAATTTCTGGGAAGCAAAGGTCTATTGAATTAAGCTAAGTTTTTGAATTTGCTGGCAGGAGTGGCAGGGCTCGAACCTGCGACCCCCGGTTTTGGAGACCGGTGCTCTACCAATTGAGCTACACTCCTATCGGAACCCGCGTCGCGGCTGTTCCGCGCCGTTTCAAGCATAGAGAGCGCCCCGATTGCAAGGGCGGAGCAGTTTGTCCGGGTCCCCAAACCGCGATCTCAGGCTTGGCGCTTAACCTCAACTAATCGTCGCGCCGCCATCGATCACAATGGTCTGACCAGTCATGAAGGTGCCCGCGCGGGAGGCGAGGAACACGGCCGCGCCGGCGATTTCGTCGGGCTCGCCGATCCGCAACAGCGGCGAGCGCGCGGTGGAGGCCTTCAGCGTTTCCGGGTTTTCCCACAACGCGCGGGCAAAATCGGTCTTGATCAGGCCCGGCGCGATGCAGTTCACACGGATGTTGTGCTGGCCATACTCGCAGGCGAGATTGCGCGCGAGCTGCATGTCGGCGGCCTTGGAAATCGCATAGGCGCCGAGCACGGTCGAGCCCTTGAGCCCGCCGATCGAGGAAATGATGGTGATCGATCCATCCTTGCGCGCGATCATTTGCGGCACCACCAGCGAGATCAGCCAGTGATTGGCGACGATGTTGTTGTCCAGAATCTTGCGGAACTGCTCGTCGGAGATTCCGGCCTGCGGCCCGTAATAAGGATTGGACGCGGCGTTGCAGACCAGTGTGTCAATCGGGCCGAAGGCGCGGCTGGTTTCCTCGACAAGATGCTTCAGATCATCCTTGGTCGAGATGTTGGCGGCGACCGCGAGCGCGACCTCTTTGCCGGCCTTGTCGTTGATCGCCTTGGCGACCTCGTCGCAGACCGCCTGCTTGCGCGAGGAGATCACCACTTTGGCGCCATGCTCGGCCATCCGCTCGGCGATGGCGCGGCCGATGCCGCGCGAGGAGCCGGTGATGACGGCGACTTTTCCCGACATATCGAACAAGGTCATGTCTCTCTCCCGTTTCGTTGATCCGGCGGCGGCCTGAGCAGCGTTTACGCCAGTTTGCTGGCGGTGGCGATCTCCGGTCCCGCCGGCTGATGCATCGCGTTGTGCGAGGCATCGGCGATCCACGGCTGCTGGTTGACCATTGGAAGCCGCCAATTGCTGTGACCGGCGCTTGCGAAATGATCCAGTCTTGTTATCGAACAATTGTCGATATCAAAGGCAAGCCCCTTTTCCGGCTGGCCGCCGAGCGCCAGCCCAATGGCCGCCTTGATCGTTCCGCCATGGGCCACCGCGATCACGTCGAGGCCCGCTTGTTCGACATTGATGCGATCGATCGCGCGACAGACGCGGGTGTAGAGGTCCATGAAACTCTCGCCGCCGGGCGCGGGCTCGGCAATGTCGGCAAACCAGTGACTGCCGACCGGGCGGCTCGCAAGGAACGCGGCGCGATTCATGCCCTGCCATTGTCCGAGATGCTGCTCGGCAAAGTCGGCTTCCTTCGCCATCGTCGCGGGCTTGGGAAAGCCGCTCTCCCACAGCGCCTCCGCCGTCTGGTGGGTGCGTATCAGATTGCTCGCATACCAGAGCGCGCCACGCGGCAAGATTTTGGCGACAGCTTCGAACACCTCGCGATCGCTGGTGTCGCAGGCGATGTCCTTCTGGCCGTAGATGTTGCCGCCGTCGCTGCGCACCGGCGCGTGGCGCACCCACCACCACCGCGTCGTGACGACGCCCTGCTTGGCTGGATTGGACATCGCGAAAACCCTTCAATACTGTCTGCCATCGCTGTACGTGAGGGGGCTCATGGTCTCAAGTGACTTCGGCGTGTTTGGAAGCACCTTGTTTGGAAGTGCCTTGTCGGGAAGTAAGTTGGACGTTTGAAATCTTGTTTGAAATTCGGTGGCGCGGCAAGTGCCGAGCCGTTCCGGTTGCAAGGGGAGAAACTCATGGGCCGCCTCGAGGGAAAATCCGTCATCATCACCGGCGCGGGCAGCGGCATCGGTCGCGCGGCGTCGCTGCTGTTCACCAAGGAAGGCGCCAAGCTGATCGCGGTTGACCGCGCCGAGGGCGTCAAGGAAACCGTCGAGCAGGTGCGCAAGGCCGGTGGCACCGCGGAGGCCGTGATGGCCGACGCCGGTTCCGAAAAGGACGTCATCGCCTTCATCGACAAAGCCGTCTCCGCTTACGGGCGGCTCGATGCGATCTGGGCCAATGCCGGCATCAGCGGCGGGCTGGTGCCGCTGGCCGAACAGACCGTGGAACATTGGCAGGAAGTCCTGCGCATCAATCTGATCGGCCCGTTCCTCGCCATCAAATATGCGATGCCGCACATGATCAAACAGCGATACGGCTCGATCGTCTGCACGGCGTCGGTAGCGGGCCTGAAGGCCGGCGCCAGCGGTCACCCCTATGGCGCAAGCAAGGCCGGCGTCATCAGCCTGGTGCAGACCACGGCCTATTCGCTGTCGGGCACCGGCGTGCGGATCAACGCGGTATGTCCTGGCCTGATCGAGACCGGCATGACCAAACCGATCTTCGACAACGCCAGGGAACGCGGCACCGACGGCAAGATCGGCCAGCTCAATCCGCTCAAGCGCGCCGGCCAGCCGCACGAACTCGCGGCGATGGGGCTGTTCCTCGCCAGCGACGACGCCTCCTACGTCAACGGCCAGGCGATCCCGGTCGACGGCGGCTTGACGGCGTCGATGCCGTATACAGGGAAGCCGATTTAAGGGACGCCGTTCCCCGGATGCTGCGCAGCGCCTCAAGCGCGTTTACGCGCGTCTTCGACGCGCTATGGCGGTGCGCTGTTGATCCGGGGCCCATGATGCGAGCGGCGCAAGAGCGTGGGTCCCGGCTCTGTGGCGCAGCGTTACACGCCGCACCGCGTCCGGGACACGACCCGCCTGCCTTCACGACTCCACCGCTTTCCAATTAAATTTTCAAACAGCCTTAAGGACACGCGCCCGCATCGTCGCGACGCGGGGCGTCCGAGTTGTGCAAGAAACTTCCGCCCCCGAAAAACAGAGGGCGCAGGGAAAGCCGGGTGCGCAGCAAGCACCCGCAGCCTCGCGTGCGAAAGTGAAATAAGCACACGAGCATAGTCACCACAGGTTCGCCGGTTTCACCCGACCTTCCCTGCGCAATGGTTTTAACGGCTTATAGCGCGCTCTCCCCGGGGACCGGGCTTTCTTGCCCCCGTCGCCTGCAGGTCATCACCTGCAAACTTGACGCCAGCGTCGGGGCGTCAGGACCACACGACTTTGCCGTCCGCTTCAGCGCCACTCGTCAACGGCACCTCCGCGTCCACCGCATCCCGCCCCACGTTTCGTGACGATCGCGATACGCCCCTCTCGAGAGGGCGGGATGCGCGAGTCGTAATTTTGATTTGCCCGACGGGGCAAGCGCGACCGCCTGCGACAAAGTAACACGACGGGCAATTTTCGCATGGCTGATATCTGCAAATTGCCCGTCGTGCAAAATCGGCAGCCGGAGCGTCGGGGATTGCCGATCCGACTCCTTCTCTGGCAAGTTCTATCGCGCAGGCGGGACGATCAGGCCGCCGCGACAAGCTGGCGGACCATGGAGACGCCCATGAAGACACCAACAGAGTTCGCGATTGTCCAGACCAACGGCATTCAGCTGCGGGTCGCCCTTGCCGGCAAGGGACCCCTGGTCGTGCTGGTGCACGGCTGGCCGGAGAGCTGGTACTCCTGGCGCCATCAGATCCCAGCTCTCGCAGCAGCGGGTTATCGCGTTGCAGCTCCGGACCTGCGCGGCTATGGCGGCAGTGACAAGCCCGCCCCCATCGAGGCCTATTCGCTCAAGGACATGTGCACCGACATCGCCGGCCTGATCGAGAGCCTCGGCGAAAGGCAGGCAATTCTCGTCGGCCACGACTGGGGCGCGCCCATTGTCTGGCATACATCGCTGTTTTTTCCGGAAAGGGTTCGGGCGGTCGCCGGGTTGAGCGTCCCGCATGCCGGAAGGGGCCCGGCGCCCCGCATCGAGCTGTTTCGAAACATCTACAAGGATCGCTTCTTCTATCAAATCTATTTCCAGCAACCCGGTGTTGCCGAGGCAGAGCTTGAGGCCGACGTGCGCACGTCGCTGAGGAAGATCTATTATGGGGCCTCGGGCGAAGGCCTCAAGACGGGACCAAGGCCCAAGAAGCTGCCTGACGCGAAATACCTCGACGGACTGATTGATCCTGATCCGCTGCCGCATTGGCTCACGCGTGATGACCTCGATTATTATGCAGGGGAATTCGAGCGAAGCGGTTTTCGAGGGCCGCTCAACCGTTACCGCACGGCGGAGATCGACTTTGCCCAGCAGGCGGAGGTTGCGAACCGCCGGATCGAGCAGCCGGCCGCTTTCATCGCCGGCAGCTTTGATCCCGTTCTCGCCTTCCTGCCGGGTGTCGACCTGATCGCGCGCATGCGCGAGCACGTGAGCGATCTGCGGCTCGTTCGCATTTTCGACGGCGCCGGCCACTGGATTCAGCAGGAGCGCCCCGCCGAGGTCAATGCGGCTCTGTTGGAGCTTCTGGGAGGGCTAACCTGATCGGCCCCCGGGTTCGTAGCGAGGGTCGCCTGCTCACAGCGCGCCGCGGCTGGACGCCAGCCTGTGGCCTTGTCAGGTTCGCATCGGAAATGCCGTGACGCTGCGTCTACCAAACGGCGAAGCGAGCATCGCGCTGAGCCGGAAAAGCGCCATAAAGCGGGCCTATCCGCGCGGGCACCGTCGAACAGGAGAGTAGCTGTGGACGAACTCAAGATAGTCGAAGTGAAGGCGTTCGTGCCGTCCGGGGATTTCGCCCTGAGCAAGCAATTCTACCAGGATTTTGGTTTCGAACTCACCTGGTCATCCGACGATTTGGCCTATCTCCGGCGTGGGACTTGAAGCTTTCTGCTGCAGAACTTCTACAATAAGGAACACGCCGGCAACTTCATGATGCATTTGCTGGTCGAGGACGTTGACGCCTGGTGGAATCATGTTGAGACCCAGGGATTGATCGGCAAGTACGGCGTGAAGGCAGAGCCGCCTTCCGACAAGCCCTGGGGACTCCGCGATTTCGTGATCGTCGATCCGACGGGCGTGTTGTGGCGCGTCGGACAAGATATCGAACCCGCCGGCTAGCCCGTTTTATTCGTCGGACAACTTGAGCCGCTAGGCCGAGCGTGCTCTGTCGGCCGGGTTGACGGCGAAACTTTCAGAGACGTTGAGGACGCGTTGGCGGTTGCCGCCGCTGCCAGTCCGGCAAGCATCGGCTGAGACGTCGACATCGCGACTCCGCGAGAGAGCAGCACGCCTATCGAGGAAACTCGCCGCGCGCCTGACGTCGTTTGCGCTCTGACGTGAACGTCCACCAGTTGCGGGGGTAAGTCACCGCATGCGCCGCCGACGGCCTTGGCGCCCTTTACAGCCCGCGCGATCTGACCGGGCTGCGCGGAACCCTCATGGGACGGCTCGGCGCCCGCGCATCAAACAGCGCGTCGACAATAGGACACTTGGGTATTTTTCCGCCGCTGCACCGGGAGGCCATCGTCTCCAGCACGATCTTGAGTTTTTTGAGATCCGCTATCTTTCGTCGGATGTCTTGCACATGCTCGAGCGCCAGCGCTTCCACCTGCGCGCAGGTGTAATTGCCTCCATCGACCACCCGCAGCAATTCCCGAATTTCCTCCAGGGTAAAGCCGAGATCACGGCTTCGGCAGACAAAATTCAACCGCCTGGCCAGCGCTTGCCCGTACAGCCGGTGCCCGCCGTCGCTGCGGGGCGGCGGCGGCATGATGCCGATCTGCTCATAGTACCGGATCGTTTCAATGTTGCAGCCGGTCCGGGCAGCGAGTTCACCGCGGGTCAAAAACTCGTCGCGGTCCACCACCTTGCTGGACATCATTGCATCTCCAAACCTGTAAACACTACAGACCATACCATGTTGGCCTGCAGAGTTAACAAGAAGCTGACGATATGCCCGGCCTCACAAAACAGTGTTCGCGACCGCAAAGTCTCTGCTTGAACCTGTACCTCCTACAGAGGCCATACCTCTTCTCGTCGCTATGAAAGGGTGCCTCGTATGGACAGAACAATGCAACAGAATCCCGCTGGCGCCGCCTCCGCCGGGCGTGAAGCCGATCCGATGGAGTCATCGATCCGGAAGGCGGGGCTGGTCTCTATGGGCGGAATTTTGGCTGCGCTTGCCGCGGCATCATGTTGCGTGCTGCCATTCGCTCTCTTCATGCTCGGTATCAGCGGGGCATGGATCAGCAACCTGACGGCCCTTGAACCGTATCAGCCAATCTTCGCCGTGATGACCTTCGGTTTCCTCGGCTATGGATTCTATCTCGCTTATCGCAAGCCCAAGGCCGCTTGCGCTGAAGGTTCCTACTGCGCCAAGCCGAGTTCCGGCCGTTTGACCAAGATCGGCCTTTGGGCCGCAACCGGTGTGGTGATCATTGCGCTCGGATTTCCGAAGCTCGCACCGTTGTTTCTCTAACGTATCGTCCAATCCAAAAGGAGAGAGATCATGATTCGTATCAGTATCGCCGCCGCTGCCCTCGCCATGGCGTTATCCCCGCTCGTCGCTCAGGCGGCTGAAAGGACGGTCGTCCTCAATGTCGACAACGCCACATGCGCACTCTGCGCGCCAATCGTGAAGAAGACCCTGTCGCGCGTGCAGGGCGTCACGGCCGTTCAGGTCGCAGAAGCCAATGCCGAGGCGAGCGCGGTGGCGACCGTCACCTTCGACGATACGACCGCCGATGTTCTCAAGCTGATCGCAGCGACGACAAACGCTGGCTACCCCGCACACCTCAAGAACTGAGCCGATATTTGATTGGCCAAGGAAGGACGCGGGCGCCCTCCAATTTCCGAGCCAGGAGTCTTCGATGACCGTTCACGATTGTTGCGCTACCGAAGCGCCGAAGCGGAATGGCGGCTACGATCTTGCTGTCATCGGTGCTGGCTCGGCCGGTTTCTCGGCGGCGATCGCGGCAGCAGAGCTCGGCGCTCAGGTCGCGCTGATCGGCGGCGGCACGATCGGCGGCACCTGCGTCAATGTCGGCTGTGTGCCTTCGAAGACCATGATCCGTGCTGCCGAGGCGGTCCATCATGCGGAAACTGCATCTCGCTACGCTGGCATCCGAGCGGCCGGCGGAATCACGGATTGGCGTGCGGTCGTGCGCCAGAAGGATGAATTGGTGTCGTCGCTCCGGCAGGCGAAGTACATCGATCTGCTGCCGAGCTACAACACAATTGCCTATCGGGAAGGTCAAGCCCGGTTGACGGACGACGGCGTGACGGTGAACGGCGATGCGATCAAGGCCGGCAAGGTCATCATCGCCACCGGCGCTGCTTCGGCGCTGCCCTCGATTCCTGGAATCGAAAATGTGCCCTATCTGACCAGCACGACGGCGCTCGAACTTGAACAACTGCCGAAGTCTCTGCTGGTGATCGGTGGCGGCTATATCGGCTGTGAACTCGGCCAGATGTTCGCGCGCGCTGGCGTCAACGTGACGATCGCGGTACGCCGCCGTCTGTTGCCGGATGCGGAGCCGGAAATCAGTGACGCCCTCACCCGGTATTTTGCCGAAGAAGGCATTACCGTGCGCGGCGGGCTCGCATGCCGCGATATCCGGCGAGTGCCCGAGGGCATTGCGCTGACAGTTTCCGCCGATGGCTGCACCGAGACGATGGTAGCCGAACAAGTGCTCCTTGCGACCGGACGCCAGCCCAACACCGAAGGCTTCGGCCTTGCGGAAGCCGGCGTCGAGCTTCTGCCGAACGGCGGCATTAAGGTCGATGACCGGATGCGTACCTCAAAGCTCGGCGTCTATGCCGCGGGCGACGTCACGGGACGCGACCAGTTCGTCTACATGGCAGCCTACGGCGCCCGTATCGCGGCGGAGAACGCACTCAACGGCAACAGCAAACGATACGATGCGTCAGCCATGCCGGCGGTGGTGTTCACCGATCCGCAGGTTGCCAGCGTCGGCTTGACGGAGGCTAGCGCACGCGGCCAAGGGCTGAAGGTGAAGACCTCGATACTCAAGCTGAGTTACGTGCCACGGGCGCTGGCCGCGCGCGATACGCGTGGCCTCATCAAGCTGGTTGCCGAGGTGGGCAGCGGAAAGCTTCTCGGCGCACATATCATTGCGCCAGAAGGTGCCGATAGCATCCAGACCGCGGCGCTCGCGATCAAATGCGGTCTCACGGTCGAACAACTAGCCGAGACGATCTTTCCCTATCTCACCACGGTCGAAGGATTGAAGCTCGCTGCGCAGACCTTCACCAAGGACGTCACCAAACTATCCTGCTGCGCCTGATTGCAGCGAGAAATTCAATACAAGGAGACTCTCATGGCTGGTTCGTTTGCGCGCCACGCGGCACTTGCCGTTGTCGTCGCGGGTAGCTTCATCATGGCGGCGGGTGCCGTGGCCTCCCACGACCGATCGCAGAATTGAAGCTGCAACGGCAGGAAGCGCAGCCGAAGTTGATTCCCGAACAACCGCCGTTGTTCGGCGATTTTCTCGCCAGTGGCGACGGCCGTGGCTCAGGGGCTCTTGCCCGTCGACTCAAATGGGACCTGTATGAGGATCAATCCCGAGACGCCCGCCATCCGGCGTGGTTTCGCGGTACCCTCGAGCGCGACGGCCGCCGATATCCATTCGAGATTATCGGCGTCTATACGCCGGATCCGGCAGTCCCCGCGCGATGGCGGATATCGGGCGCCATCGCATTCGACGACACCAAGCTGCTTGGAACATTACACGCGCCGATTACCGGCACGTTCGATGGCAGCACCAACAGCGCGCGGTACACCGTCTGGGCTGACGGCAAATCTCGATGAAGTAGCGAATTGTCTACACGCCTAAACTCGACCTCGATATATGTCTGGAGCGGAGAAAACGATGGCCGACAGGGACCCTTCGCTGGACGCGTACTGGCAGAACCTGGAGCCCCGTCTGCCTCGCTTCCTACCCGAGCAGCAAAGGGTCGCGGTTGCGCTTTACCGCGAGCTTGCGAAGGGTCGCGCAGTCGATGCCGCGCAATTGGGCCGGGCGCTCGGGATATCGCCTGAGGAAAGCGGCGCGCTGCTGCGACGCGACTCCATCAAGGATTTCATCTATCCCGACGATCAAGGGCGCGTGCTTGGTTTTGGTGGACTCGCGGCGGCACCGATGCATCATCAATTCGAGGTGGATGGCCGGACTCTTTCGACATGGTGCGCGTGGGACAGCCTCTTCATTCCCGAAATCCTGGGACGACCGGCACGTATCACCTCGCGCGATCCAGAAAGCGGCGAGTTCGTGCGCCTCGTTGTGACGCCGGACCGCATCGAGTCCGCTGAACCACCAGACGCCGTGGTCTCCTTCGTGCTGCCCGATGCAGAAGCTTTCGGCACGTCCGCCGCCAATGTGATGGCGAAGTTTTGTCATTTCATCTTCTTTTTTTCATCGCGACGATCCGGTGAATGTTGGGTAGCCAAACATCCCGGCACATTTTTGTATTCGTTGGACGCGGCCTTCGGCCTGGCCAAGCAACTCAACGCCAGAAACTTCGGGCCTGAGTTGGCGCGCCGAGCGTCATCGACAGCCTGAATGCTATTGACCCATCTCCCCTAGTCTAGAGCATGATGGCTTCTAGTTGAATCGGCCGACGCACGAGTTCGATTACCTCGCCCCGCTTGCGGGGAGAGGTCGGATTGCGAAGCAATCCGGGTGAGGGGGACTCTCCACGAGTCAAACTTGCCGAAAGAGCCCCTCACCCCACCCTCTCCCCGCGAAGAGCGGGGAGAGGGAGAAGAGGCCGATCGCCGCTGCGGTCCAACTCAACCTGATCTCATCATGCTCTAGGAGCGTCGGGCGCGACGCCAGCGATCGCGCAATTTCCGCAGCGAGGGCGCTCACACCGCCCCCGCCTTCTGCGCGAATTTCCAGGAGTCCTTTGCCAGCGGCACCGTGCGCTTGGCCGACTCCATCGCCTTGGCGCTTGCGGCGGTGCCGTCGCGGATGCGCCCGGCGATGCCTTGGGTGATGCAGGCCAAACGAAACAGGTTGTAGGAAAAATACCAGTTCAATTCCGGCACCGCGCTGCCGGTGACGCTGCAATAGATTCGCGCGGCCTCCTCCAGGCTCGGAATGTTCAGCGCCACAAGGTCGGCACTGGCAAGGCCCGGCATGGTCCATTGCATCAACAGATACGTGAAATCGGCCATGGGATCGCCGAGCGTGGAGAGTTCCCAGTCCAATACCGCGAGCACCCGCGGCTCGGTTAAGTGGAAGATCATGTTGTCGAGGCGATAGTCGCCGTGAACGATCGAAATACGCTCCTGCTGCGGCACGGTGCGGGGCAGCCACTCGATCAGCTTTTCGACTTCGGCAATGTGTTGGGTTTCCGAGGCGCGGTATTGCTTGGTCCAGCGGTCGACCTGGCGCGCGAAATAATTGCCAGGCTTGCCGAAGTCGCCAAGGCCGATGGCTTGCGGATCGTATTGGTGCAGTTTTGCCAGCGTCTCGATTTTGCTGTTGAAGATCGCGCGCCGCGCCTCTCGCGTCTGGCTCGGCAGCGTCGGATCCCAGAACACCCGGCCCTCTTCCATCGACATGATGTAGAAGGTAGCCCCGATCACCGTTTCGTCGGTGCATAGCGCATAGGCTTTGGCGACCGGAAATCCCTGCCGGCCGAGTGCGGCGATGACGCGGAATTCGCGATCGACCGCATGCGCCGATGGCAACAATTTTCCGAACGGCTTGCGCCGCATCACGTAGGATCGGCCGGGCGTGTCGAGCCGGTAGGTCGGGTTCGACTGCCCGCCCTTGAATTGCAGGACGGTCAGCGGGCCCTGATAATCCTCGACGTGTTCGCGCAACCACCCCTCGAGGCGGACCTCATCGATCCGGTGCCGCTCCTCGACCGGTTTAGTGCCGGAAAATTCCTCGTCGTTCCTGACGCCTTCGGTCACGATGACGCTCCCCCGAGTTTCTTGGGGAGCGCCAAATGGGAACTCCCGTTAGTGCGAAGTGGGAGCGTTTGCATACTTCCGAAGTTCAAGTCTGGCAATGGCGCGGTTATGGACCTCGTCCGGCCCGTCGGCGAGCCGCATGGTGCGCATCGAGGCGTAGTCGCGCGCCAGCCCCGCGTCGTCGGAGACGCCGGCGGCGCCGAACGCCTGGATCGCGTGATCGATGATCTTCAGCGCCATGTTGGGCGCCGCCACCTTGATCATGGCGATCTCGAGCTGCGCGGTCTTGTTGCCGACCTTGTCCATCATGTCGGCGGCCTTCAGGCACAACAGGCGGTTCATCTCGATGTCGGTGCGGGCTTCCGCGATGCGCTGCTCCCAGATCGAATATTCGATGATCTTCTTGCCGAACGCGGTGCGCGAGGACAGCCGCTTGACCATTTTCTCCAGCGCCTCCTCGGCCTTGCCGATGGTGCGCATGCAGTGATGGATGCGGCCGGGACCAAGACGGCCTTGCGCGATCTCAAAGCCCCTGCCCTCGCCGAGCAGGATATTGCTGGCGGGAACCCGCACATTCTCCATCAGGACCTGGGCGTGGCCGTGCGGCGCGTCGTCGAAGCCGAACACCGGCAATAGCTTTTCGACCGTGATGCCCTTGGTGTCGAGCGGCACCAGGATCTGCGACTGCTGCTGGTGGCGCGGCGCCTTCTGATCGGTCTTGCCCATCACGATCGCGATCTTGCAGCGGGGATCGCCGACCCCCGAAGACCACCATTTGCGGCCGTTGATGACGTAATGATCGCCGTCGCGCTCGATCCGGGTTTCAATATTGGTGGCGTCGGAGGACGCGACCGCCGGCTCGGTCATCAGGAAGGCGGAGCGGATTTCGCCGTCCATCAGTGGCCGCAGCCACTGCCGCTTGTGCTCCTTGCTGCCGTACCGCATCAGCACTTCCATGTTGCCGGTATCGGGCGCCGAGCAGTTGAACACTTCCGAGGCCCAGCCGATGTGGCCCATTTCCTCGGCGAGCGGCGCATATTCCAGGTTGCTCAATCCCGCGCCGCGGAATTCATCGTCCTCGTGCGACGATGGCGGCATGAACATGTTCCACAGTCCTTCGGCGCGCGCCTTCTTCTTCAACTCCTCGACGATCGGGATCACCTTCCAGCGCGGGCCTTGTTCGTCCTGCTGCCGATAGACCGGCACCGCGGGCCGGACATGCTTGGTCATGAACGACTGCACACGGTTGAGCCATTCCTTCTGACGATCCGACATGTTGAAGTCCATTGGGCGTTCCTCACATTTTTGAACGAAATCGTTGGCGGCAACTGTCCCCCCGCCGCCGGCTCACTGCAAGACCGTTTATCGCGGCATCAGCAGCAGGTAACGGGTCACGGCGATGCGTCATGCGCATTGACATTGCCCTCTTCAAACCATAGTTTCATACAACTGTTTGAATTGCAACCCCCATAGGCCATGCCGTCAGACCGGACCCGTGCCTCGATCCTCGACGCCGCCGAGCGGCTCTATGCCGATCGCGGTTTCGCCGATGTCACGCTGCGCGACATTGTCGCCGCGGCGGGCGTCAATCTCGCGGCGGTGAATTATCATTTCGGTTCCAAGGACGAATTGATCGCCGAACTGTTCGTGACCCGCAGCCTCGCCACCAACCGCGAGCGGCTCAACGAATTGAAGGCGGCGGAAGCCGAAGGCTGCGGCCGCGCCGATATCGAGGCCATCCTGCGCGCGCTGGTGGGGCCGACGCTGCGCGGCTGTCTCGGCCCCGACAACGAGCGCTCGACCGCGGCGCGCTTCATGATCCGCGCCTCGATTGAATCGGTGCCGCCGATCCGCCGCATCAAGAATCGCGAAATCGATCATTTAAGGAAATTCGCCGCCGCGATGCGGCGATCGCTGCCCGATTGCAGCGATGCCGATCTCTATTGGGGCCTGCACTTCGCGCTCGCGATGGCGCACCAGACCATCCGCGACAGCGAGCGGCTGACGAAGCTTTCCGAAGGTCTGTGCGACCTCAACGACGTCAAGGGCGTCATCGAGCGCATCGTCGCGGTCTCGGTGATGGCGTTGACCGGGCGTGCGGTTGAGCGCAAGAATTCAGAGGCAGTCGCGGCGCGACGCACCGTGCCGCACCGGTAAACGTCAGGAAAGCCCGAGCATCGCCCGCGCCTCGGCGGGCGTAGCAATCGCAGCGCCCAGGCTTTTCAGAATACCGGCGGCATGCGTCACGAGTTCGGCGTTGGTCTTGGCCAGAACGCCCTTGGACAGATAGAGATTGTCCTCCATCCCCACCCGCACATGGCCACCAAACAGATAGGCCTGCGCCACCATCGGAAATTCGGAGCGGCCGATGCCGAAGCCGGTCCAGATCGCACCCGGCGGCAACAGGCTGCGGCCGTAGAGCATGGTCTCGGAGGAGGCGTCAAACCCGTATTTGACGCCGAGCACCAGCGAGAACAACCCCGGGCCTTGCAACACGCCTTCGGCGATGAGGTCGCGCGCCAGGTGACAATCGCCGGAATCGAACAATTCCAGTTCGGGCATGACGCGCGCGGCGCGAATGCGGTTCGCCATCTTGCGCACATTGGGTGGCGTGTTGATCACGACCTGGCCGCCTGAATTCATGGTGTTGAGATCGAGCGTGCAGATTTCGGGGCGCAGGATTTCGACATGCTCGACCCGCCTCGAAGGCGCCATCAAGGTGGTGCCGGGACCAGCCACCTTGGGATCTTCCTCCGACGGCACGAAGCGTCCGCCCGGCCCCGTGGTCAGATTGATGATCAGCTTGGGATTGCGCGTACGGATGCGATCCATCACGTCGCGGTAAAGCTCGATTGCCATCGACGGACGCCCGGTTTCGGGATCGCGCACATGGATGTGGGCGATCGAGGCCCCCGCCTCCGCCGCCTCCAGCGCGCTATCGGCGATCTGTTGCGGCGTGATCGGCAAGTAAGGCGACTGATCCGGCCGCGTCAGATTGCCGGTGATCGCGCAGGTGATGATGACCTTCTGCTGAGGTGGGTGTGCCATCTAACATTGCCTTCCGCCGTCGGTTTGAATGACTTCAGACGAATAGCGCAAGCGGAGCGCGCAGGCGAGCGGGCTCTGATCCTGCAATTCTGACGGCTCATCCGGACTAAGAGCCGCCGCTCAGAGGCCTTGCGTTTACATACAAAATTTTGTATAGTCAATTCAATGGTCGATTTCAAATTCGTTGAATTCCGAGGCAGCGCACTAGACGATTTGCGTGCGTTTCCGGCGACGGCCCGGCGTCAAGCGGGACATCAGCTCGACCAAATCCAGCATGGGCGCGAGCCGGATAACTGGAAGCAAATGAACAACGTCGGTCGAGGCGTGCGGGAAATGCCGCGGGGGCGTTTAGAGTGTTGTATGTGGCGAAGTTCGACGACGTGGTCTACGTGCTGCATTGTTTCCAGAAGAAGACGCAGAAAACGAGCAAAGCAGATCTGAGGCTGGCTGGGCAGCGATACCGGGATTTATTAAAGGAGCTGGGTCAATGAGCAGGAAACGCTTCGCCAATGTGTGGGATGCGCTTGAGGATACACCTGCGCAGGCTGAGAACATGAAGCTCCGTTCGACATTGATTATGGCGTTGAAGGATCATATTGCGCGGACAGGGCTAACTCAGTCCCAGGCTGCGAAACTGCTTGGCGTGACGCAGCCACGCATCTCTGATCTCATGCGCGGCAAGATCGAGCTGTTTGGGCTTGATACTTTGGTCAATATGATCGGAGCTGCCGGCTTGCACGTTGAAATGCGTATCTCAGATGCAGCCTGATCGGAAACCGAATTTCCCCGGCGTTTCTGTTCCTGTCTCCGCATGAGGACTCAAAATTGGACGGCACTCAGCTTCGCTGCCGGCATGACTTTAGCCGCTGTCAACATGAGGTCAAAAAATTCGCTCTGAAGTCACCGAATCGAATTGGAGCGGGTGAAGGAAATCGAACCCTCGTATTCAGCTTGGAAGGGTTTCGGCAGCTGAATACTATCAAGACCTGAAAATGACTACAGTTAGGAGCTGCGAAACCTCGGTGCTCGTGGCGGATAGTGGCTGGAAACACGCCCTCGATAACCCGATTCCGCTTCTACGCGGGCCGGGTGCTGCCGTGTCTTCGCGCTGCCATTTGGTCATGGTGACCCGGGTTGATTTGAACGGCCATCTGGCTTTACTCGAGCGAAAGCTCCCGTAAAGCATTGTTAATTTCTTTCAGTTCATTGAGCGATTTGCAGTTCCTGAGAAAAGGACCCAGTTCTTTTTCGCCGCGTCTCTTCAGGACATCCAACATCTTCGCCACTGATTTTTTGGCGACATCTTCAATTTCCTTGTATTTTTCCAATTGCAATGGCTGGCCAATCGTCGATTGAACTTCCATGGTTGATAATTGCGATTGAAGGTAGTTTTTCTTAGCTTCTGCATGAGACGCTAGTCTAAAAAGGGCCCCATACATAAGCGAGCATTCAGAGAAGCGGCGCACTACCTTTTCACGCAGTTCGACGCCTCCCTTGCTTTGTTCTATGGCGCGATTTATCGCCGAGGTTACGTCAATCACGGCCCATCTGCTGCCATCGTCAGTGAGTTGTGCGTAAGCAAACTGCGGGGAGATTAGCACGGCCAATATCAAGCCAGAGACCGTCAGTAAGCGTACCCTAAGACTGTCGAACATCACTGGTTCCCCAAATTTAAATGCTCCGCGCTGCCGGAAGGGCCGTAGCGATCAATGCGGCTGCGATCAGAGCTGTTCTCATGGTGGTCCCCCTTGGGCCGAGGATCAACTCTCCGGGCATCTGCGCCAGAACTCCAGAAAATTCTGTATGATCGGCGCGGACGATGTTGGACCTGCACCCGGGCCGCAAGCGGCGAAGCAGCCGCTCCGCTGAAGAGTGTGATGAACTCACGTCGCTTCATGCCCGCCCCTGAGATCGGACTGTCGCAGTGTAGCTGTACACTCGAATGGAACGTTGACAATTCAGAAGTGCGCGGGAAAAATTGGAGCGGGTGAAGGGAATCGAACCCTCGTATTCAGCTTGGAAGGCTCGCCGCCTTCAGCCGAGGAGGCACCAGCAAATAGAACGCGACGATGTGCGTGATCATCAATAGCGGCACGTAGATGATCGGGATCGCGTAGGTGGCGCCCAGCCACTCCGCGTGCGCAGGAAGGCCGACCTGGATGGCGTCGTAATAGTCGACGATGAGGTCGACCATCCCCGCGAGATTGAAGGCGACGACGAACAGCCAGAAGAGCGGGCTTATCCTCACCGTGAGAAGCGCCAGCATGGCCAGCACCCCGGTTGCGAAGTCGCCGTAGGCTGCGAACACGGCGAAGTCGGCGGGCAGATCGGGACTTACGACGCCCGGAAGGATGAAGACGAGCCCGAAGAAGCGGAAGCTGTGCAGAGTAGCGATAGCGCGTTGCGCCGCGACCCCGTCCATCGACCTGAGCCATGGCCAGACGTATGTGCCGAAGCAAAGCAGCCACGCGACATAGCCTAGAACAAGATGGGTTTGGAACAGGATTTCCGTGGGCATTTGGCCTCCTATCAGCAGTTGGTTCACGCCGCCTCGAACACCGCGGTCATTGCGCCGACCGTCGAAAGGAATGCAACGAGCGGTACAACAACGTGCATTCCAGAGATCGCCGACCGTCCTCGTATCGGCACATCGCTACGCGCGAGAGCGACGGTTCAAGAACGTATGTGAGCATTTATGAGTTAGCCGACGTGCACTCGATTTGGCGCCGGTCCTTATTGCTTGCGCTCGGGATTGGCCATGAGCAAGCGGAGTGGCAAGAGTGGACCGACAGCGATGTACTCGTGGTCGACAACATTTTCCTTGGCCAGCGGAAGGCCCTCCATGATCGCCTGCGCCTCGGCGGCATCCCTGGTATCCAGCAAGAAGACGACTCCGCGACCATCGCCACGCGAATACCATTCACGAATCTTCCCATTGAGATAGAGCTGCACGGTCTCCCGGATTTCAGCCGGCATGACGGCCATCACCTGCTCGCGTGTGACACTCGCCTTCACGGTGAGGATGACGATCACGCCAGTGGTTGTGGGCGAGAGGGCCTGGGCCTGGGCAACAGATGAATTGGTCATGGAAGTAGCGCCTATCAGGGTTAAGGTGAGTGCGAAGAAGACGTTACGGAGTGTTCTCGTTTCTGCGATCACGGCGGGCTCCTACAAGCTCCGAATGAAGTCGATCATGGCAGCGTTGACCTCCGGCGCACGTTCCTGCTCGGTCCAATGGCCGCAGCCCGGCAGCATGATCGCCGGCCGGAGCTTGGGAACCATCGCCGACTGCTTCGCAATGGACGATGAAAAGACGGCGGCGACAAAATCCCGGTCGCCTGCGATGTAGAGCGCGGGAATGGTCACCGTCGCTCCGGCAAAGGGAGCCAGCAGTTCCCAGCTGCGATCGATATTGCGCCACCAGCTCAAGGGACCGCGGAATCCGCTCCGCGTGAATGCCTCGACATAAACATCGATATCGGACTCCGTGACCCAAGCCGGCAAGGAGGCGGGATCGGCCAGGAGAGCGCCCTTCCGAGGCATCATTCCGGCAGGAAACCCTCCAGCCGCGGACGGCGGCCTGTCGCCCGAGAGCGCGTAGAACTGGGAACGGAACGTGCGACGCAGGTCGCGCCCGAGCGCCGCCTCGGCTTCGGGCGTCTGAAGGAAGAGCTGGTAGAACACCGCATTCTCGTTCCGCGGCATGAGCGTCGTTGGCGGCCCTGAGTCGCCAAACCCCCGCGACCGGAACGGCGGGCTGAGCGCGATAACAGCACGGAAAAGGTCGGGGCGCAGAAGCGCCGCTTGCCATGCTATCGCGGCGCCGATGTCATGGCCGGCGATCACCGCCTGCTTGGCACCCAAAGCGTCGACGAGACCCACGATGTCGCCGATGTCATGGAGAATTGTATACTGCTCCACCTCCTCCGGACGGTCGCTTCGCCCATAGCCACGCAAGTCGGGGGCCACCGCACGGAACCCAGCTTTCGCCAGCGCCCCGAGCTGATGCCGCCAGGAATACCAGCACTCAGGAAAGCCGTGGCAGAGGATGACGAGCGGGCCTTCACCCTGCTCGGCCACGTGCAGGCGGATGCCGTTCGTCTCGATCATGCGATGCGTCACCTCGGGCATCGCCGAATCCACCCAGGATGTCGGCTCAGGACCAGCCCTGCTGGGTTCGGTGGCAGCGGCCTTAAATGGCTCCGCGAAAGCCGCGCCGGCGGCGAGCGCGCCCCCCGCCCAGAGGATGTCACGTCGGGAAAACGTCGCGTCTCGCATCGTGTTGCTCCCTTGATTGTCGCGCATCTGCGGCCTCGACATCCGCGTGACCCCTGATTTGCAGGTCAGATGTACGAGCGCTTCCTGCGTGCGACTATTCGCGATAATGTCGACGGGGTATGAAGCAGAACTTCACAGTCCGGCAAGGCGCGCTCGATGGCGTGGAGGCGTTCCTGAGCGTTGCTCAGCACCGCAGCTTTCGCAGAGCTGCCGCTGAACTCGGGGTTACCCCGTCGGCGATCAGCCAGGCGATCCGCACCCTTGAGGCGCGCATCGGCGCGGCGCTCTTCACCCGCACAACCCGCAGCGTCGGCCTCACCGAAGCCGGCGAAAGGTTCCTCTCGCGCGCAAAGCCCGCCTTCGAGGAGCTCGTCGCCGCAAGCGAGATCGCGCGCGACCTCGGACAGCGGCCGGCCGGACTGTTGCGCCTCTCGGTGCCGCGCGCGGTGGTGCCGTTCCTGGTGGATCCGCTGATCGCATCCTTCTGCCAGGCTTATCCCGAGGTCGAGGTGGAGATCACCGCAAGCCCGGACCTGGTCGATATCGCTGCCGAAGGATTTGACGCCGGCATCCGGCTCGGCCAGTTCATCGAGGCTGACATGGTCGCGGTACGGCTGACGCCGTCGTTCCCGTTCGTGGTCGTCGGCAGCCCCGAGTATCTACGCCGGCGGAAACGGCCAGAGCGCCTCGACGATCTGCGTCAGCATGCCTGCCTGCGCATGCGCCGCTCGAACGGGTCGATCGCACCCTGGTCGTTTGTCGATGGCAACAAGACAGTCGAAGCGATCGTCTCGGGGCCGCTGATTGCCAACGACTTTCCCACCATGCTTGGCGCGGCCATCGAGGGTGTGGGTCTTGCGCAAGTACCCGGGCCGATCGCTGCCGGACCGACAAAAGCGGGAAAACTCGTACATGTCCTGAAGCCGTTCGCGCCAATGGCACCGGGTGTATTTCTCTACTATCCCGGCCGCCATCAAATGATGCCGAAGCTGCGAGCCTTCATCGATCACGTGAAGAGCCGTTCACGCGCCACACGGCCTGTCAGAATGAAAAGTTCTTGACGCGCCAAGCTGTTGAAAAAATTGGAGCGGGTGAAGGGAATCGAACCCTCGTATTCAGCTTGGAAGGCTGCTGCTCTACCATTGAGCTACACCCGCGCGCGGCCGATCAACTATCACGCCCTTCGAGCGGCCTCAACCACCCCCTCGACCACCCTTGCCGGACCCTTGCCGGGACCGCCCTTAACACGCGGCAATTGCCCCACTAGAGCCCCGTCTCGATTGAATCGAAACGGCTCTAGATTTTTGATTTGACGCGTTTTCTCGACGCGAACCCCACTTCGCTTGAAAACGCTCTATACTGATGTTTCCATCAACAACGAAGGGAGGTGATCCAGTGTCTCTTACCAAGCGCTGTCACCTCGCTGGGAACGCCCGCTAAGCTCACTTAGCTTGGCTACAGGGCGCTCTCAGCGCCTGGACCAGCGAGTTTTCAAAAAGTTGGGCGCGACGGGAGCCATCCCGCCGCGCTTTTTTGCGGCCGATCGGCATTTCGGCCGAGCGCGAAGCGCGCGAGCCACGAGGGGAAAGGCGTGCTCAACTAGACTCAAAATGGGGGCTATGCTTTATCCATCGCGAGGTTGGCGCCGGCGCCATTTTGGATTGGCTCGGAAAACACATCGATTCCAATATGCTTTTCTACGAGCCGCTGTTCCTCACGGTCTTCCCTGCAGTCTACGCGTTCTATTTGCTGGCAAGCGGCACTTCCGCCAGGAAATGGACACTGCTGGTTGCGAGCACGCTGTTCTATCTTTGGGGCGAGCCGATATTCGTGCTGGTTCTGTTGGCTTCCACGGCGTTCGACTACGCGCTGTCATTTCATCTGAGCGATCCGACGCCGCTGCAAAACCGGCGGCTGGCGCTCACGGCGGGTATTGTCGGCAATATCGCCATCCTTACCGTTTACAAATACGCCGACTTCCTCGCCGAAAATCTCAATCTGGCACTCGCGCCATTCGGTGCTCATCGGATTGCGCTGCTGCATTTGGCGCTCCCGATCGGCGTCTCCTTTGTGGTGTTTGAAAAGATCACCTATCTGGTCGACACCTATCGCGGCACGTCGCGGCCCGCCGCCACCTTCCACGACTATTGCCTGTTCGTGCTGTTTTTCCCGAAACTGCTGGCGGGGCCGATCCTCAAATATCACGAGATGAAGGATCAGATCGCCAAGCCGCCGGCGATCGAGTGGCGCGATTTCGCAACCGGCTTTCTTCGTTTCGCGCGCGGTCTCGGGCGCAAGCTTCTGATCGCCGACCCGCTCGGGGCGTTCGTCAATCAGGTGTTTGCCGCCGATCCCGCAAGCCTCAGTGCCGGCGCCGCCTGGCTTGGACTGGGCAGCTTCACGCTGCAAATCTATTTCGATTTTGCCGGCTACTCGGACATGGCGATCGGGCTCGCGCGAATGCTCGGCTTTTCCCTCAAGGAGAATTTCGACACGCCCTATGTGGCGCGATCGATGACCGAGTTCTGGCGGCGCTGGCATATCTCGCTGACCACCTGGATCCGCGACTATCTCTACAAACCGCTTGGCGGCAACCGCGGCGGCGAGACCCGCACCTATGTCAATCTATGGATCTGTTTCCTACTCTCCGGGCTGTGGCACGGCGCGAGCTGGAACTTCGTGCTGTGGGGGGCGTATAACGGATTGTTCCTCACGCTCGATCGCCTGTTCTTGCGCGATGCGCTTGACCGATGCGGCGCTTTGATCTCGACCGCGGTCACGCTGTTCATCGTGATGATCGGCTGGGCGATGTTCCGTTCCGATTCGCCCGCGCATCTGCTGCCATTCCTGTCGGCGCTGTTTGGGATGTCGCAGGCGCCGCTGGCGATGGAAATTCCGGCCGAAGTCCCGTTCACCCTCGTCCTTGGCGGCGTTATTTCGCTGCTGCCGGCGACGGCGCTCTATTCTCCGTTGATCCGCGCCTACGAACAACAAAGCTGGCTGCGGGCGCTGACGATGGCGGCGCTTGTCATCGTCTATGTCCTGGCTATCGCGCGCGCGGTGACGGTGCCGTTCCAGCCCTTTATCTATTTCAGGTTCTAAACGATGACGCGGCTCACCCTCTCGCATCCCCTCGCTCGCGCGGCTTTCTGCGCCTTCCTGCTGCTGTTGCCGCTCGCCAGCGCGTGGAATCTTATGGTCGCGCCGCACCACCCCGCGCTTGCGATCCGAATCGGACCAAAGCTCGGCGGCGTTACCTACGACATGCCCGTGATCCTGTCGTGGTCCGCGCTTCGCGACGGCAGTTTCCAGAAGGCCGCGTCCAGCCGGGTCACCGATGCCATGCCCGTCCGGCCGCTTCTCATTCGCATCAACAACGAGATTGTTTTCGAACTGTTCGGCGAACTCACCGCCCCGCACGTCGTCAAGGGAGCGAACGGTCAGCTGATCGAGCGGTCATATCTGGAGGAATATTGCTCCCGCACTGAGGGGATGGGCACGAAATTCGCGGCCGATATCCTTCCCAAGCTAAGGGACATCCAAGATTACTACCGCGCCCACGGCGCTGTTTTCGTCTACGTCGTCAGCCCCTCCAAGGCGGCGCATTTGCCGGAATATTTCGTCGATCGCGTCCCCTGCCCGAGCACGCCCGATGCACGGCTCATCTGGTCCCCGAATATGTCGGCATGCTCAGACAAGAGGGCATCAGCGTCGTCGATACCGCAGGCCTGATTCATTCGCTCAAGGGCAGCTACGAGGTCGACCTGTTTCCGCAAGGCGGCGTTCACTGGAACGACGTCGGCGGCGCGCGAGCCGTTTCCGCCATCGTCGAGGAAATCAACCGGCAGGCCGGTCACGAGATCGTGCCGCCATTTCAGTTCAGCTATACGCTGTCAGGGGTGACGAGCGGCGCCGACCGCGAACTGGTCGATCTTCTGAACGTGTTTTTCCCGCCGTTGGGCTACAAAACCCCGAAGGTGCAATTTTCACCCTCCGCGCCTTGCGCGGACAATCCGGCGCAACGGCTCAAAATTGCGATGGTCGGCAGCAGCTTCGGCCATCTGCCGGGGCGGATCATGATCGAAGCCAACTGCCTAAGGGACCTGCAGTTTTATTATTATGCGACGCTGGGCCGGTTCGGAGGTACGCCCTATCGCGAATTGCAGAGAAATCTCGGCGAAGCCGACCTCGGCGCCTTGCGCGACGCAAAAGTCGTGATCCTCGAGGAGAATGAATCATTCGTCGCGCGGGCGGCCTACGTCGATCAGCTGCGCGCGGTGGTGAACCGGCGTTGAGGTCCTGAGCCAGGCCTGGAAAAAGGACACCGGCGAGTGGCGATAAATTGGCTAGCGTCCAATAGCCCGCCTTCGCCCTTCGGGCTTCGGCGCGGCAGCCTTCGCTACGATAAGGCTCGCCGAGCCGCAGCTTGCGCAGCAAGCGAAGGCTGGTGGGGGAAGAAGGACTCGAACCTTCGAAGTCATAAGACGGCTGATTTACAGTCAGGCCGGACACCATGACAGCCCCGGACAAATCAGGACACCTTTCAGTGAAGATAGCTCGATAGACGTTGCTATTTGGGCATTTGTCCGGCATTGTCGCCGACACAGGGTAACACTAACAGACGAGGGGTAACTGTTACCCCGCTGTTACCCGGGCGGCAGACTGATTATGACAAAAGCCCTCACAGTGAAGCGGATTGAGAACGCGGACGCGAAGCCAGATCGCCAGGAAATCCCCGACGGGCTGCTCGTCGGGCTCTACCTTGTGGTGCAGCCATCCGGCGCCAAGTCATTCGCCGTTCGCTATAGATACAACGCCCAGCCGCGTAAGCTGACCCTGGGTGCGTTTCCCGCAATCACCCTTGAGGCAGCGCGCGACATCGGCGGTAAGGCCCTGCGCGCCGCGGCGGAGGGCCGGGACCCGGCAACCGAAAAACAGGCAGCGAAAACCGACGCCAAAAAAGCCGAGGCTGAAGCCGTTCGCGGCCGGCGCGATTTATTTGAAAACGTTGCCCGCGAATTCATCGAGCGGCACGCCATGAAGAACACCAGAGAGGCCTCGTGGCGGGAGACGGCGCGAATTTTGGGCTTCAAACCTGATCCAGATAACGCCGGCATGTTGCTCGTCGTCGAGCCGAAGAAGGGCAAGCCGGCGACGGTGCTCCAACTATGGAACGGCCGCAAAGTACAAGACATTACCAAGCGCGACATCATTGCATTGCTCGATACCGTCCGCGACCGCGCACCGGTGATGGCCAACCGAAATCTGGCAGCAGTGCGAAAGCTGTTCAATTGGTGTTTGGCTCGCGACGTAATCCAGGTTTCGCCCTGCTCCCTGATAGAGCCCCCTGCTCCGGAACGCAGTCGCGACCGCATCCTTAGCGACGATGAATTGCGGCTTGTCTGGAATGCGACCGACCGCGACGCTTCGCCTTTCGGCCCTCTCGTTAAATTGCTGATGCTGACCGGACAGCGGCTTGCCGAAGTCGGCGGCATGCGATGGGACGAACTCGACCTAGAAAACAAGCTTTGGACCCTCCCCGCCGAGCGCGTGAAGAACGGCGAGCGTCATGAAGTCCCGCTGTCTGATGCTGCGCTCGAAATCCTCACTGCCCTGCCCCGCATTAAGACGACCAAGGGTTTCGTCTTCACGACGACCCGCGATGCGGCCGTGTCAGGCTTCTCGCGCGCTAAGGATCGGCTGGACGCCGCTGTAAAGGCATCCCTGACGAAAGGCGCGAAGGTGCCTGAGCATTGGACGTTTCACGATTTGCGCCGGACCATGGCGAGTGGGATGGCGCGCTTGGGCATTCAGTTGCCCGTGATTGAAAAGGTGCTCAATCACTCCAGCGGCAGTTTCCGCGGAATCGTCGGCGTGTATCAGCGCCATTCGTATGCCGACGAAAAGCGGCAGGCCCTCGATGCATGGGCGAGCTTCGTTCAATCGACAGTGAGCGGCAAGCCGCCGGCCAACGTCGTTGATATCAGGGGGCGGCGATGAGTGAGGCCCGCGATACGCAGCTAACGCATCCGCCGACGCCGACCGGCTATGAGTGGCTCAGAACTAGGGCCGACAAACTCGGGGATGACGCGACAAGAGCTTTGCTAGAATCAGGTCAGCTAGAAGCCTTTGAGTATCGGCGAGAGGATGGAGAGCTGCTGTTGGTAACGATCAAAGATTGGCTTAGCGAGCATGGTCCGCTGATGCTCAGGCGCGGGTTCAAAGAACACTATTATTATGTTGGTCCGAGGGAAAAGGACGATCCTAAGTATGATCCATTCCAGCCACAGCGTGCGTACCCCCACGGCAGCATCAGCGACTGGCCGAAATTATTCGTCAAGTGTGAGTCAATTGCCGCCGTGGAGAAAGAGGCCTCAAAACCGCATCGGCCCGCTGGCACTACAATGGAAAAGGCAGACGCGCCGTTCGTCGAACGAATGCGCGTATTGGTCGAGCAGGAAGGCTTGAACCCGACCGCAGCGGCTTGGAAGATTGTCAAAAAAGACGGATCAGGGGTCCGGGGAAACGCTTCGCCGGATAGCAAGGTTAATCGGCTAGTCAAACGCTACAAGGCTACGTACGGAAACGGAGATTAACGGAGCTTCCGTTATTCTCGCTATTTTATAATACGTTCACACCTCATCTTCGCTCCACAAATTCACCGAAAAGGAGCGGACATGACACCGACAACGACCGACAATTTAATTCCTGCCCCGCAGGTGTGCGAGCGCTACGGCAGGAACGAGCGGACCCTTGATCGCTGGCTGAAGGATCAGGGGCTTGGCTTCCCGCGGCCGACGTACATCAAAAACCGCCGCTATTTCCGCGAAGCCGAGTTGATCGCTTGGGAACGCTCGCAGGCTTCCAAAGTGAGGGCTGCGTGATCGATGGCCCTTACAAACGCGAACCCCGCCATTGGCGATGACGGGGCTCGGCAGGACGGGTTTTGCAAAGATCAGTCCTCCCTAAATAGCCAGTTTGCCCATCGCAAGCAACCCCTCCGCGCCGAGATGATCGACGCGACCACCTGCACCGCCGGCGGAGTAACCGCCCGCGCCAGCGCTCCGGTCCTGGTGTTGTGTCGCGAGTTGCTGGCGGCAGGAGTTGATCCCGACCAGGCGATGCAGGTTTATCGCCGCACCACCTTGTGCCTGCGCATCAGGTCGATCCGAGCAGGCGCGGCCCTGACCGTTCGAGAAACCGCAACGGACGGGCCGCGATTTGTCCGCTGGAAGGCTTGGCCAGACCGCGCGGTAGCGCCGTCCATTCGTCAAAACGCCCAAGGGCCAGATCGGTCGCCACTCAGCATAGGTGACGGCCGATGACGGAGCTTTATCAGGCTAGCCCCATAAGGCGGCATCGAGCCACCAAGGATGAAGTAGCCGCCCGCCGTTTGGCATTGTTCGACATCGTGTCCGAGATGAAGCCGATGACGGTGCGGCAGGTCTTCTACCAGGCCACCGTCCACAATCTCGTCGAGAAATCTGAGGCCGGCTACACCAAGGTGCAGACCGATCTGGTGCAGATGCGCCGGTCTGGCGTCCTCCGCTACGACTGGCTCGCCGACAATACCCGCTGGATGCGCAGGCCCGACACCTTCGACAGCATCGAGCAGGCGTTGCAGGACACCGCAAAATTCTATCGCAAGTCCCTATGGAACGATGCCGATTGCTACGTCGAAATCTGGTTGGAGAAGGATGCCTTGTCCGGCGTCGTCTACCCCGTCACCGAGATGTACGACGTCCCGTTGATGGTCGCCCGCGGCTACGCCAGCCTCTCGTTCCTTCACAGCGCGGCGGAGTACATCAACGAATTGGAGGTGCCTATCTACATCTACCACTTCGGTGACTTCGATCCCTCCGGCGTCGACGCTGCCAAGAAGATCGGGCAGACGTTGCGGGAGTTGGCGCCGGATGCAGAAATCCACTTCAACCAGGTTGCGGTCACCCCGGAGCAAATCCAGTACTGGAACTTGCCGACGCGCCCAACCAAGATGTCCGACAGTAGGTCAAAGAACTTCGGCAACATTTCGGTGGAGTTGGATGCGATCAAGCCCGCGCACCTGAGATCGCTCGTCAGGCTCTTCATTGAAAAACATCTGCCCAAACGTCAGTTCGAGATCCTCAAGGTAGCCGAGGCCAGCGAACGGGAGATTATCAAGAGCCTGGTCGGAGGGTTGGCACTATGACCGACACAGTAACCGACACAGGCCTTGCCCTAGAACGCCCGCCAAAGATCCAACGGCGGCCGAGCGTCAGCGCCGATATCGCCAACGCAAAAGCGTCACGCGTAATGCCCCACCCGTTACGGCGAGCGACGGCGTTACGGTGCTTTGCGCCGAGCAGAGCAAAATCACCGTCGAATTTGACGAGCATGGCAACGCGCTGTTGCGGCAATCGGAATGGCCTGAGGATGATGACGTTATCCTGATCCGGCGCGACAACATCCCGGATTTCATCGATCGCTTGACGGACGCGCTCGGTATTCCGTCGTTCGGCAGGCCATGACGAACCGCCGCCACTACCACAAGCGGACAGCCAAGGACGTTAGGGCAGACGGCCGCTATGTTCGCCTGACAGAGTACATGCTCGCGTCGCCGGCATGGCAATCGCTCGACGGCAACTGCAGAGCCCTCTATATCGAACTGGCGAGGCGCTACAGGGGGCCAAACTCGAACAACGGCAAGATACCCTACAGCGTGCGCGAAGGCGCCACCGCCCTTCACATAAGCACGGCGACGGCCAACCGGGCACTGCATACTCTCATTGAGCGCGGCTTCACCCGGATCAGCAAACTGAGCGGCTTCAATGTGAAGGGTCGCGCCGCAACCGAGTGGCTACTGACGGAGTTTCCAGACGATACCGCCGGGACAACCAGCATCGCGTCCAAAGACTTCATGAAATGGACACCGCAAAATTCATTTCACAGTGTCACCACGGATACGCACAGTATCACCACAGACACCGGTAAGTATCACCACAGACACCGTGTTGCTTAAGAGCAACGTTTGCGTATCTCTCATGATACTGTGAACGCCCATTTCCAAGCACGACAGTATCACCACAGATACACTATTCAGTTACCAGGTGGGTGTGAGTTAGCAGCAGCCCATAGCCATGCCCATCGCAAACCCGCGCGGCGATATTTTTCGGGCGCGCTCGCTCGTTGTTTCGTGGCGCGCTCGTCGTTCATTTCAGCGGCAACAACCGAAAATAAATTTGGGCCGCGAATGTCAGCGACGTTGCCGGACAATGGCGGACACCTGATAGTCAGTCAGATGCCATAAACCGCCACTGCCCTTTGTTTATGGGCCATATGCGGGTTACATACACGGTAGTTACCGTTTCGGGTAACGCCGGGGTATCGAATGACCGTAGCTGCAGCCTCTGCACTGTCCGATTTGAGCCGGGTTGATCGCCGGTCGCGTTCGTGGCGCCAGCGCGTGGCGCGGCGTGCCGAGATCGTTGCTTCACTTGGTGGCGAGGATCGATTGTCGGCGCATCAGCGCCAGCTTGTGGAGCTTGCCTTGGGTGTCGGCGCGTTGGTCGGCGACTTCCAGGCCCGGCTTGCCGCGGGCGAACAGGTGGACGCTGAGCGCTACCTCAGTGCCATCAAGGAACAGCGCCGCATTCTGTCCGAACTGAAGCTGCCGCGAACCAATGCGCCGGCACCAACGTTGCAGGACCACCTCCGCAAGCGCGCTGCCGAGCGCGCTGATGCGTCCGTGGGGTGACGACGGATGACGGGGGCGCTTAGCATCATCGACGCACTGACGGACCCGGCGCTGTTTGAGCCGTGGTTTCGCGGCGAGAGCTGGAATAACTGGCACGTCGTTTTGAAAGCCGCCTACGGCCTTCCATTGACTGATGACGAGACCACGTTTTTCAAGTCGATTGAGCCGCCTTCTGCGCAGGTTCGCGAACTTTGGATCGTCGGCGGGCGAAGATCGGGGAAGGACTCAATCGCATCCGCCATTGCGGCCTATAGCGCGGCGCTGTTCAACCAACAGGACCGCTTAAGGCCAGGGGAGCGCGCCTCGATTGCGTGCTTGGCTGTCGACCGAGCCCAAAGCCGTATTATTCTGGACTACATCAAGGCATTTTTCGCCGACATTCCGATGCTCGCTGACCTGGTGACGAGGTCGACGGCGATCGGCTTTCAGCTTCGCAATTCGGTCGACATTGAGGTCGCGACCAACAATTTCAAATCCGTTCGTGGCAGGCCTTTTGCGCTGGCGATTTTGGATGAATGCGCATTTTACGCCTCGGAAACATCCGCGACGCCGGACTTGGAACTCTACAAGGCGATCGTGCCGGGCATGGCGACGCTGCCGAATTCAATGATCGTCGGCATCAGTACGCCGTGGCGGCGAGCGGGTTTGCTGCATCGAAAATACAAGGATCACTTCGGCCGCGACGGCGATATTCTGGTGATCCAGGCGCCGTCGACCGTGCTCAATCCGACGATTGATTCCGCGATCGTGGCGAGGGAGCTTGAGGCCGATCCTGCCGCGGCGCGCAGCGAATGGTTGGCTGAATTCCGATCTGACATTGGCACGTGGCTTGATCTCGCGACCATTGAGAGCGCTGTCGATGTTGGCGTGATCGTACGGCCTCCAATGATCGGCGTCACATATTTTTCTGGCTGCGATCCCTCTGGCGGCCGGCATGACTCGATGACGTTGGCGATCAGCCATTGCGAGAAAGATGTTGCGATCCTCGATTGCGTGGTCGAGATCAAGGCGCCGTTTAATCCAAGCACGGCCACACAACAGATCGCCGCGGTTCTGAAATCGTACGGCCTGACCGAGACGACCGGCGACAAATATGGGGCTGGTTGGATTCCAGACGCTTTTGCAAAATGCGGGATTTCCTATCGTCCGAGCGCGCGCGATCGCAGTGCAATTTATAGCGACGTGCTTCCGTTGTTCAATGCGGGCCGAATTCAATTGATCGACAACCCGCGCCTTGTTGCCCAATTCGCCGGCTTGGAACGGCGCGCGACAGTGCGAGGCGACAGAATCGATCATAGTCCCGGATCTTTCGATGATGCCAGCAACAGCGCGGCGCTTGCGTTGGTGCTGGCTGTGGCGACGCCGTATCAGGCGCCGATGCCGCAGTTCGGGAGCTGGGGTCGATCCGGCGCGTCCAATCATCTCGGCCAATCCGGCGGCGCTGGCGCCAGCGTGAACGGCGCGGCCTATGGTTCGCAGCCTACGGAATTTTGGCGAATGATCGGGGATCTTAACCACCAACAGGAGAGAACAAAATGAACATCAGCCCACGAACTCAAACGCTGATCGACCGCCTGCCTAAAAATCATCCGCTCACGCCACAAATGCGCGACGCCATGATCGCCGCTCATGCGGCGAGCGAACAATTCTCCGGGCATAAGATCGCACTAGCGAGCGACGGCCGCAGGACGCCGATTGGTCAGCGAGATGAGCTCCGGGCCGCGCTCACCAATAAGTATGGCAAACAACTGGCCCGCGCCGCGCAACCCGTGCTGAGGGCGCGCAAGGAAATCAACGCGCGTCGCGCCGCGCTGGCGATTAAGTCCGTCGACAAGACGGACATAGCTGCCGCGCTCGAGCGGCAGGAAATCAGGGCATGGGTCAGGCAGCTGGATCTTGGCGTCCGTCAATCTGTGGTACTGGCGACGAAAGATCGGCGCATTCTGGAGGCGCTGGTGACGGCACCGCCCGAGCTGTCCGGCATCACCGGCGCCAGCGCCGCATTGGAAATCGAGAATCGCTACATCGAACTGACCTATCCCGATGAACTGGCCGCCATTGAGGAAATGAATGCCGTAGTGGCGGAAGCCGAGGCCTCGATGCACATTGCTCGAAACGAAATGCGAAGCACGATCGACCTTCACCCGCACGATTTTGACGAGCTGATGAAGCCGATCGAAACGATTCGGCCTTGGTTGGTGGATGACGGCCGGCAGGTCTGTGAGGTAGGCGCCGACGGGAGGCCAACCTATCGCAAGGCGAACGAGACGGATCTCGCGGACGGTGTCCGGTACGAAAATTTTGAAGCGTACAAACGCGCGCAAGGTCTGGCCGACGCGGCATAAGGAGCGACACATGAAACATCACGGTGGAACGAAAAACGTCCAAGGTGCTCTGCATCGCGGCACGCAGCCGCGGCCGAGCCCGCTACACGGTGGCACAAATTTACGCAAGGGCGAGACGCACACGCCACAGCCGCAGATTTACGGCCATCACGGCGGGACGAACCTGCCTCGTGTTTTGAATAAGAAGCGAAAATGAAGCGGGATCGGCGACGCGCGCAACCCCGGCGGAGTCGGCGCCGTTAGCGCGCGGCGGTTGGGTTTTATCTCCTTTACCTAACCGCCGCGACGTTTCAACAATGATCGGAGTGGTCATGGATTTAAATCCAGTGCGGCGTAGGCGCGAGCGCGAAATTGCGCAGGACGTCGGGCGCGAATTTTTTCGCAACGCGCCGGCGGAAACCGTCGCATCGAAAAAACAATCAGGAAGGTCAAATATCTTTCCAAGGCCCAATTATGGAAGCCGTTTGTTGCTGGGGCCATCAGCGCCGGCAACCGCACCTCTTTGAACACTAATATGCACGCCGCCTATGGCGCGTGGTGATAGACCTGCGTTGAAAAGATCGCCAAGGCGATCCCCGCGAACCCGATCAGCAGCATCGCCAGAACGCCCTCGTATCAAGAGCCACCTTTCATCCGGTTTGGAATGCCCCGCGCCGGGCCAGAACTTTAGGAATATGATGCGTGACCATTGGGAGGTTTACTCATGGCAAAAGAACCACATCAGAAGACCCACGCCGAACTCGCGCAGGATTTGTCCACACGGCCTGACAGTCTCATCCACCTCACCGCAAACGCCGAAATGGCACGAAGAGCCGCCGTACAGGACCAGTGGCGGAGCTGGATCATGTTCGCTTCCGTGGTGATCGCAGCGCTCGCGGCCGCCGCTTCGGCCTGCTCGGCTTACTTCGCCTATCTCAGTTCGCTCCATAAATGAGATCGCCAGAATTCCCCTAGCCGGGCTTTAGCAGGCCCGTGGTGCGTCCGGCCCGGTTGAGTTAATGACTCCCGCGCGAAAGATAGTGGATTGAAGTTGGAGGCTCATCGATCCCGCGCCAGCTTGCGCCGTCCCCAATGATGATCCTTGCGATCTAGATTAAACACGCGCTCGACGTGGCGGTTCAATGCCCTCATGACGCCGATGCGCGCGAACATCGTCGGGCCGCCGTGAATCGAAGCCCACGATCGGTCAGTCTTGAGGCGTGGCGAGCGTTTGAATCGACGCTAAGGCCCGCCAATCATGCGGCATGCGCTCCCCGCGGTCGAACCGGCGGCGACATCCGTTTTTAGGCATGAATTGACGTCGGCCCCTTTGGTCGTCGCGCGTCTGGCTTCGTGTTACCAATCGAAATTCACGCGAGTGCAAAGGGCATAGTGCCTCGCCCGGGAGGAGCGAGGCCCTAGGACATAATTGCTGGAAACGTGAAGCGCATCGCTGTTAAACGCGATTGCGCAGCGATTGCATTAGTTCTTTGGAGGAGGCGCTTTTGGGAAGGCCGTGAGCATCCGGATTTTCCAAGCGCCACCTTCTCGAACGTCCACTCCCGTCCAGAATCCCGTTAGGTCGATAGGTGCTCCGGATTCATTCTTGCCAGTGAGGTGGTATTCGCCAGTTGCAACAATGGCGTCTGTTCCCAAGGGCTGAACCACATCAATCGTTATGTCATCGTGATTTATCCCGGCCTTGAACGCGCCTTCGTAATATTTCGTAACATCCGTAATTGTCCCTGTGTTGTTAACCAACATACCGCCATTTGCGTAGAGTGCAGCAATCCCCGCTGGATTTTGCTTGCTAATGTTGTCCGCGTAAGCGGACGCAAGCTTTTCCACCACCTGCTTCAAGTTTTCGTCTGCGGCGACAGCAGTCGCGGGTGTGGCAAGCGTGGCAATCAGAACGAAAGCGTAAGACATTTTTCGCATGTTCCCCTCCTGAAATTGTCTAAAAATATTTGCGCTCGGTCAGGCGAGCGTCTGATTAGTAGCACGACTCTGCGGTCAGGTGAGAGCGGGCTGCGCCATTGAAGCGCGGTCTAGGCCGATCGGCAACTACGCCGCGTCTCGAATGGCGATCAGGTGAACCGCGGTACAGGTCGTCCGCCGCGGTCCCGTCGCTCATAAGGGCCCCTGCTAGCCCCCGCGAGTGGCGGGGCCGTGTTCCTGAGAGTGGTCAGTGTGCGACGAATGAGTAGATAATCAAGATTACGGTGAGAGCCACTAGAACGAGTATCCAATTGTGAATTTGACTACCCGCTATCGATGTTTTCTGGCTAAACCATTCCATGGCCTTCCTCCGAGATAGACCGCCTCACTTGGGCGCCCTCCCACGCTCCAACACCCCCACGATATCACCGATTCTCCAAAGCCGCTCGGTTACCTTTGCGGCCTGCTAACCCGGTTAGTTTTTCAGCCGCCACCGCGCCGGGCTTCCCTCATTGGTCCGCTGGACGCCCTTACCGTCATGATTCCGTAGCGACGGCGGCTCTATTTCCCCTTCGCCTTCAGCCCTCCGTCGGTTCGTCTGAAATCGAAGGAATGCAAGGCCGTTATCCGCGCCCGAAATCTTTCGATCTCACGAAGGGCGTTGTGACGGTCTTGTCCCGATGGTAGCTCGAGCGCGGTCGTCTGTAGCTTAGTCCCCATTTCTTCCAGTTCTTGCAATCTCGCCGCTCTCATTTTTTTCACCTTTCAGCCCGAGTTCTAAAAGCCAGCGGATCATTGGTCCTGATAAATCGCGCGACCATTTCAATCGGCGTATGCTGATCTATTGCGTGACCGTCCGCAGCAGGACCGCCGCCTTGTCCTTAAAGCGACGGCGGTCCCCTATCGCGCAATTCAGCCCGACCAGGCCCACTGTTGCGTGACGGGGAGCCAACGCGCCTGAGGTGCGGTAGTTGCCTGGCATGCAACTAAACAGCAGCAGTGATGCTGTCCTATTTCTTCGCCTTCAGCCCCATCTCGACAGGCCGCGCCGCCTGGCTCCAAAGCGCCCAAGTGGTAAGCGGAGAATATAAGCCCGCGTCTTGGTTGCTGACTCGGTTCGATCGAGTGCCTTTGCCATTTTAGGAAGAGTGGCCCTCGAAGCGACAAGCTCTCGCAGCCGCTCATCTTCCTGGATGGTCCATGCCTTGCCAGAGTTCACTGCCATAGCCGGCTCATTTCTTCGCCTTCAGCCCGGCTGCGGCAGACGCGGATTCCCGCATAGCCTTTAGCCGTTCGGTTGCGGTGGATTCCCGTCCCGACTCGACTCGTTGACCGACCCGTTCCTATTTTGTCGAAGGGCAAGACCGATAAATCCAAGCGCCACAAGGATGGCTCCGGCCATCATCATCCAATGGGGGTATTCCCAATCGAACAGAAAGTGCGGCATTTGGCCATTGCTCCCTCTCTGGTTATTTCCCCTTCGCCTTCAACCCTCGGCGCGCTGGCGGCGAATTGAGCGGTTGCAGAGCAGCTATCTGCAGACGGATTTTCCCGATCTGCTCGAGGACAGTCATGGCGCTCCTGACCCGGCTGAATCTGGCGAACGGTCGCTAAGAGACGCATCGCCATATCTTCCAATTCTTGAAATCTCGCTGCCCTCATTTCCCCTTCGCCTTCAGCTTAAACCATTTTAGAGGAAGTCCAATCGTGTAGGCGCGCGCCTTCAACGCGTGGACCGTTCGGTTTAGTTTCGCGGCGATAAGTTCTGGGCGAAAGTTCGCCTCTGCCATCTTTCGGAAGGCGTCATCCTCGATTGGCGTCCACCGGTTGTTGCGCGTATCGGTCATATAGCGAGTTACTTCCCCTTCGCCTTCAGCCCCAGCTCGACCGCCTACGGATCAAATCTGCTGCGACGCCTGGCAATCTTTCTCAATGGAAGCCTGAGCGTGCTTGCCCTGCGACGTACCGCAAAAGTGGTCCGGTTTAGAGCATTGGCAATAGTCTCAGCGCTGCTAGCACTGAAGACGAGCTCTCGGAGCTCTTTATCCCGTTCGGGCGTCCAAGGCCGTCGTGGTGTCCTTGTCATTTCCCCTTCGCTTTCAGCCCACCTGCAATTGTTTCAGCCTGATTTTTCTCAAGATTACCTGTAGCTGTTTGGCACGTGAACGGACGGCAGTTTCGGTCCGGTTCATCCGGATACCGATAGCTGTTGAGCTGAGTCCCGTGAGCACCAACCTCCGCAGCTTATAATCGTCTGCTTGCGTCCACGGTCGAGAGGCTAAATCGGCGGGTTCTGTCATTAGCGGCCCGCCTCGGCTCACCTGGAAAGCAACAGGCTGACACGCGAAAGCCGCCCATCAGGGTTTGGCAACTCAGCAATTTCGCGGCTGCTGGCGACAGCGTGCCGATCGATGGGGACTGGGTGTTTGTCTGTCAAATGCGCGGCGCCGATCGAGATCATAATCCCGAGCGCAATAGCTAAAACCGTCAGAGCGACGAATTTCAAAGTGATTGCTTTGTGGGTCATCGCGGATACTCGCTTTGACTTACCCCGCGCGATAAATGCCACCTTCCACTGAGTCGGGGAATTGAAAACTCGCTCCGCAATCATTTTCACGGCGGCCGAGTGGAAGCGCAAACTTCCGCCCCGGCTCTATGTGGAACAGAGGGCCGTCGTCATGAAGCGCCGGCGTCGATCGGTAGCAACCGCCAGCGGCTTACCGCCCATGCAAGACGGCTGAGGCGGTAACAGCAAAAGGGGCGCGGGCTCAGCTCCGCGCCCTAATTCCGTGGAAATCGTTCGAAAGATGGTGCCGCGGCCGCACAGAAGCGCAGCCTTTTGAAAGAAGGGAGGCGGTCTACGGTGATGATGCGGATTGTCCTGATCTTTCTGCTGCTTTGCACGCCCGCGCTCGCCCACGATCCCAGCCATCCGGAACTGAACGAATGGTTCAACAGGCTCGCGTCCGGCAAGGGGCTATGTTGTTCGTTCGCGGACGGCTTTGTTGTCAGCGATGTTGATTGGGAGTCGAAGGATGGCCATTACCGCGTCCGTCTCGAGGGCCGATGGATCGACGTTCCAGACGATGCCGTAATCACCGAGCCAAACCGTGCGGGCAGAACTATGGTTTGGCCCTACACGGCCGCTCGCGGGACCGATCATCCGCGTACTGAAATTCGGTGCTTCATTCCCGGTAGCATGGGCTAGGGCGCGGGGCTTCGGTTCCGCGCCTCACTTCTGCACAGCCGGTGCGCAACAGCGGTCATTGCTCTGGACCGGCGGGCACGCGACCGAGCCATAGGAGCAGAACACACAACAATCGCCAGCGAGGGGCTTAAGCCGCGTCCCGCAGCCCTTGCAGTCATAGAAGAACACGCAGGCATCGGTTGGCATTGTCTCGACGGATTGATGGCCGCATGAGGGGCAAGTCAGGGTCGAATCCAGTTGCATCATGGGTCCTGCTTTGCGCTGCTGGTCATCCTGGCCTAACAGCTTGCCGGTCTTTCGATTGAGGAAGTGTACCCTTGTGCAGGCGGGGCAGGTGATCACCTCATACTCGGTTTCGGAAATATCCGGGTCATCGTCCAATTGATGCTGGACGTTGAACCCTGTTGCTGGGCAGGTGAAAACGAAATGGCTCATCTGTCAGAATATGATAACCCTGCGACGCCAGACCATGATCTAGCGCAAGGTTCGCCGGGACCCCGTGTGCTGGCGCCGCGCTGATTCAGGAACGGGGCGCCCAGGCGCTGGCGCTGATCGGCCGGCACATGACAGCCCACTATTCCCGGACTCACCAGCGACTCTCTCAGGCCCGGCGATCGGCGTTCTGGTAGTGATCAGTTTGATTGTGGCAGCGTTCCTCACTGGAAAACGGACAGTCCGAGGTTCATATTCAGGTATGGCAAAGCTACGGCGAATCCGCCTGTTGGAGGTTAACCTAATCGCTCTGAAGCCAGATCAATGGGAGTGGCGGGTTTGCGAGGGTGAAACGCCGATAGTGATCGGTTTCGAGAACTCGCGCGAAGCGGCTCAAATTGAGGGTGATCGTGCTCTATTCCGCTTGCTATCCGCAGGGTTAGAGAAATGAACCACCCCAAACACCCAAGGGACCACAACCAGCGCGCCACGGCCCCAGCCGGGGGAAGCTGAGGCCGTCTTTGGGGGGCATATGTACCGTACACGGGGACGGCACACACTGATAACCCGACCAATCGTTGACCGTTCCGTGTGCCCCAATGGGAAACGACCCCGCCACACTGAGGGGCGCGCCGGGGCCGCTCACCCCCGTTTGGCAGTTTTTGGGGCCGCGATCCGAGGGCAGTGCAAAGCATAGCAAACGCCAGTAGCCCTGAATGTTAACTTTTCCGGTTCCCAGATACTAATCCGAAGTGGCCTGTTTTGATCTGGCGAGTGGCCAAAACAAACGGCCCCAGCGAGACGCTGAGGCCGAAGTTACCGGGGAAAGCGTTTCGTAGATCCACCCCCCATTCTCTTTTAGACTCCAAGAGCGGCCTAATTTGGAAAACGGAGTGGCCTAATTCGGCCAGTACCGAAAGTGGGATTGGGCCGCACTGATGGTCGATTTCGATCCGGACGATCCAAATTGCATGGGCCCGCCAGCAAACGCACACGACGCCTGGGTTCGCATCCCAGGGCTTTGAGGTTCAGTGCCGCGTGGCCATCATCTGCTCAAGAGCGTTCCAAGCGGCATCCCTGCTCCTGTGCTTGCCCAGGGCGCACTTGTAATCAGAACAGCAAATCAGCAGGCCGCGAACGCCAGCGGCACGCATTTCGGCGAGGGTGATTTTCTGCGGGCGGGTGACTGCGGGCATGGCCCATGATTGCGCCGACCAAGAAGCCCTCTCGCGAAAGTTGGTCAGAGCGGGAGCTGTTTCGGCTTGCTTGTTCGGTTTATGGGAAGCTCGTAAAGCGCCGGCCCCGCCACCAACCCGAGCAGTTGCTCCATTTCGGGCCAACGCCAAACCAATATCGAAGCCACCTGATTGATTGGCATTTTCTGATAGGCCGGCGAAAGAACGAAACCGCACAGGCCAGCTTGGCGCAGCGCTGTGCGCTCCGGTTTGTTTTTAAGAATGCGGCCGTCGCCGGTGATGATAATCCAGGGTCCATCGTCACGTTCGGCTAACATTTTGATCCATTCAAGGTCCGACGCGTGACGACCGCACGGCAGATTCGAGATGTGAAATGCTCGATGACCAAGATGCCCAACGAATCCGTCCAATGTCGCTGCGTGCGTTGGTGAAGTGCAATTGTCGAAAAAGATGTTCACGCAGCCATGCGACGCTGCGAAGCGTCATCAAATTCGACTGCTCGACGTATCGACGCGATAGGCACCTGCCAGGCGCGAGCGGCGGCCTCTATGGAACCTTCGGCTTTCGCCGCTGCAGCAAGCACCGACGCAGGCACCCCGCTATCCACTTCGATCGGCTGTCCGAACGATCGGGTCGGATCCACCAAAATCTTCTTCGCGCGACCGACCGGCCACCACCTCGCAGGTATCCCCCCATCGTCCATTTCTAGGTTCGTGAGGCTCCGTTCTATGATCTCGCGGAAGCTGAACTGGCTACGAAACAGATCGATGAGCTTTTGGTCGCCTTCCTCGGTAAGCACTTGGAGAAATACGGTGCGACCGTCAGTCCTAAATCGCGCGGTCGAGAGGGGACGTTCTTCGCCGATCATATCACGAGCGATTTGTATTGCCCTACGCACCTTCTGTGCGCTTAGGCCCCGACTGATGAATGCGTTTGCGACCCTCACTTCCATCAGGTCCCGGAACCCGAGGTAAACGTGTCCATCTTGCAGATCGATCTGCGGGAGCCAAAGAGCCTCGTAGATCGAACCGGAAACCTCGTGACCGCGAAGCCACCGAATAATCTTCGACGACCTAATCCCCGTAAGCCGCTCGGCTTCCGCGGGAGTGTAAAGGCCAACGCCGATCAGACTAGAGGCGGTCATTGAGGGCGCTCACCGGCTGCTAACAGCGATATACTGTGCAGTCTTAGCCGAAAAGTCGACACGAACAAGTCGCGTTCTTCCTGAAAGCAGGGGGTGAATTTTTGATCGAATCAGGTTTTCCCCTTCGCCTTCAACCCCAGCTCGACAAGCCGGCGGGTTTTTCTTTGCCGGGGCGGAACATTGGCGCCGCGCGGCGGTTGTAATGGCAGCGGCGGAACTGGGAAACCGGCAGTCGCATATCAAAGCCGCTCGGAGTCATGCCCGGGCGACTTTTTTATTGCGGAGAACCATCCGACGCTTTGTTAGTTGGAGAATAGTGCGACCAGAGGCTGAGCCATGCGACGAGGGAAAACCGACCTGGATTTCCTGCTTTATCCGCTCGCGACGGAAGAGCAGCCCGAGTGCCCCGCATGCGGAAAGCCGATGACGGTGGCGATGCACGAAGCAAGGATTGATCGGCCGGACTTTTCGACCTTCAGGTGTCCGGCCTGCATGAGATCGGAAAGGTTCGTGTTCGAGGATTGAAAGGGCCGAGCCGGGTGCCGCCCGGCAAGTTTTTCTCTGTGATACCCGTGGCGTTACCCTTGACGAAATTTCGCGATTTTTAGGAGGGGAAATCGCTGGGGATTTTGGTTAATTCACCAACGATTTCAATCTGGTGGGGGAAGAAGGACTCGAACCTTCGAAGTCATAAGACGGCTGATTTACAGTCAGCTCCCTTTGCCACTCGGGACACTCCCCCATTTAGACCCCATCGCAAACCCACCCGCCGAATTGGCGACGCGTGAGGCTATCGATGACGCTAAAACCTGAGGACCCGATCGGGTTCCCGGTTGGGCGCGTTTATGGGCGAAGGGCGATGGCAAAGTCAACCAACGGCGAGGGCTAATCTGCCGCTCTCTGGAGCTCAAATTGCCATTATCCGGAACCCATGACACAAGCTGGCCATATGAGCGATCGCGATCGAAACCCAAGGTTCCGCCGCGGCGGCGGCAAGGGCCCCGACCGGGGCCGCGACTCCGGCCCCCGGCCGCCCTGGCGCGGCCGCGATGGCGGTGCGGACGATGCGGTGATCCTCTATGGCTGGCACACGGTGGCAGCCGCCCTGGCCAATCCACGGCGGCGGATTCGCAAGCTTCTGGTGACCGAAAACGCCGCCCGGCGCCTGGCCGAGGACCATATCGATACTCGCGTCACGCCGGAGATCGTGCGGCCGAACCTGATCGATCAGCGGCTCGGACCGGATGCCGTGCATCAGGGCCTCTTGGCGGAAGCCGATCCTCTGCCCTCGCCGGATATCGATACGCTGGCGCAGGAGGGCATCGTGCTGGTGCTCGATCAGATCACCGATCCGCACAATGTCGGCGCGATCATGCGCTCGGCGGCGGCGTTTGCGGTCAAGGCCATCGTCACCACCGCGCGCCACAGTCCGGAAGCGACCGGGGTGCTGGCGAAGTCGGCCTCGGGTGCACTCGAAATGGTACCGCTGGTGACCGTGCAAAATCTCGCCCGCGCGCTTGCCGAAATGAACGAGGCGGGCTTCATGACCGTTGGCCTCGACAGCCAGGGCGGCGAGAATCTGGGCGTGGTCGCCCTGCGTCAGCCCTTGGCGCTCGTGCTGGGCGCCGAGGGCAAGGGCTTGCGGCAGTTGACGCGAGAGACCTGCAGCGTCGTGGCGCGGCTCGATCTGCCCGGTGAGATCAAGAGCCTGAACGTATCGAACGCCGCGGTTTTGGCGCTCTATATCGGGGCGAGCCAACTCGGCCTGATGGGCTGAACGCCTCCCAAAAAGACGACGCCCGCTCGCGAGCTGCGAACGGGCCCGACGTCTCAAATTTGACCGCGGCGATCAGTAATAGCGGCGCAGCACGTGCTCGCGATGACTGTAGTGGCGATGCCGGTGGCGATAGCCATCCGTGCTGGATACCCCGCCTTCCCGATAGACCGGATAAGGCGCAAAGCTGCCCGGGCCGGTGTAAGTGGGGCCCTGATTGACGTAATAATACTGCGGCGGCGCCAGCGGCGCGGAGTGATACTGCGCCACCGGATCGGGCAGCCGATCATAGCCCCAACCGCCGCAGCCGGCGTTGCAACCTTGATAGACATAGGCCGGCGCGCAGGGGCTCGCCCATCCGCAGGCCATCGTGGGCGATGCGCTCGCGGTCACCACGGCGATGGCCGCTACCCATCCTGAAATCCTCTCACGCATTGCTCTCTCCTTACGGGCACTCGATGATTGGCGTAGCTGTTTACTGGCGAAATTTTCGAGGTTTTCGATCCCTGAAATCCGGTGGCGGACCGATGAGATCCGGCGGCACGCCGGCCTCGCCGGCTTGCGGCGCGGTGATCACCGGCGGCGGATAAAGCGGTACCGCAGGCTGCTCCGGCTGTGGGGTGGATTGCGCGGACCAGGATTGATGAAAACTTTCGGCGGCCCGCGGCTTGCCATTCGACGGCGGCTCGATCTCCAGCCGCCCATAGCCGGGCAGATGCCCCGCGCTCGGATAATAATGGCCGACGTCCGGCGCCGGCTCGACCAAGCGGCCGCCATAGACTGTGGGCTGCACATGGACGCCCTTGCCGAGGCCCCAGTCGCCTTCGACGACGGAATAGGAGGCGTCGACGCCGTTGATGATAATGGGCACGCCGGGGCGGCCTGGAATCACGATGTAAGGACCGTTGCTGCCGGCCCAGGCGGGCCAACTCGTTGCGATCAAAATCGCCAGTGCAAATGCCGCGCGCATGATCAAATCCAGAGAGTCGGCCCGTATCCTGGTCGAAAGCGGTGAGTCCGGAGTTAAGGCCCGGAGCCTACCGCTAAACCTAACGCCGAAGCCTTCACACCCCGTCAATTGCTGACAATAGCGATATCAAAAGGTTAACGGCAAAAAACCCGGCGCGGTTACACCAACGCGGTTTCCACGATCGTCCGCATACCGACCGCGATGGTAACGACACCGACGGCACCCTGTAGGCCGCTGTTGGCCCAGCTCAGCCAGCGCGCGGAGAGCGCGAGCGGCACGGCGATCACCGCCGACAGCGCGCCCATCCCGATCATCGAGCCAATCCCGAACAGCGCGACGTAGCCGAGCCCGACCGCTACGCTGGAAGCCTGCGACACCGCCAGCACCAGAAGCGCTGCTGAGCCGGCCATGCCATGCACCAACCCGACCAGCAGGGTTCGCCAGCGCAAGCCGTGCGCGTGCGCGTGAGGCGCGCGGGCGTGTGGCACTGTTTCACCGGCATGGCTGTGTGCGTGCAGATGCACCGTGCCATCGCCGTGGCGGTGGCTGTGGAAATGCACGCGGTCGCGCCACAGCCGCCACAGCACGTGGGCGCCGAGGCCGACCAGCATGATGCCGACCGCGGTCTCGATCGGACGCGCCAAATGCTCGGGGATGGTTTGGCCAAGCCCGAGCGCGGCACCGGCGAAGGCGAACAGCGTCAGCGTATGGCCCAATCCCCAGGTCAGGCCGTGCTTGACGATGTCGGCGACATCGCTGCGGCGTGCGGCGATACTGGAGACGGCCGCGACATGATCGACCTCCAGCGCGTGCTGCAACCCTAAGAGAAATCCGAGCCCCAGAATTCCAAGCATGCTTTGTCCCGCTTGATGCAAGCTTTCGCGTTCGGTTGGAGAACACAGAGGGACGCGAAACAGCTGTTGCTGCGGCCTCTGCTTACGTTGCCCTCACGGCTATTTGAGCCGGTTGCGAGGGGAAATGGAATAACAATCGAAGCGCGTTGTTCGTGCGGGTATGAAGCCTGTTACGCGCTACAACGATAAAAAAGGAGCAACGCATGACCAAGCTCGGACTTCTCGGCGCTGCGGTGGTTGTTTCTTCTTTGTTGGCGGGGCCTGTGGTGGCGAGGGAGACAAGGGTCGGCCATCCCGCCGTTGAGGCCGCTTGCGATCCCAGAGACCCGGGAAATCCGTTCAGCAAAAAGTATGATTACATGACCTGGAGCGCCTGGCGCAGGCGCGGCAGCTTTGACGATCGCAACGACTATGCCTGCCAGCCGATCCCGCCTTATTATGCCCACCATTCCAACTCGTGGTAACCAAGTCGCGTAAGCTCCGCTATTGCGAGCGACCCTCCATCTTGGTTGAAACCGTCCGGTTTTAGTCAGCTCCCTGCTGGCACAGGTCGCGCGAACGTCAGCGATCCTTAATCTTATTTTAGACGTCTGAGTTGCCGGCTGCGCTACACTTGTCGCCCGTTGCACAACCAAAAGGAGAAACACATGACCAAACTCGGAATTCTGGGCACTGCGCTTGTTGTTTCTGCTCTGCTGGTTGGGCCTGCGATGGCGAAGAAGGCGGCGACCAGCCATGCCGCCGCCGTTTGCGATCCAAGGGATCCCGGAAATCCGTTCAGCCGGGAGTACGATTACATGACCTGGAGCGCCTGGCGCAGGCGCGGCAGCTTTGACGATCGTAACGACTATACCTGCCAGCCGATCCCCGCTTACGCCCGCAATCACGGCTGGTAGCCAAGCCGCGAGCGCGCGTGAGTACCAACCGCTTGATCGGGAGCGCATGCCCAGCGGTCGATTGCCCAATCCCCGCCGCCATTTGCGTGCGATCGCGGAACCAAAATCGGAACAAGCATTCACGCTTGCGCGTTTGGCATTCGAGTGACCACAACCGAATGGAGAAACCGATGTCCGGGCTTGCAAGGTGGGGCGCCGCCGCTGTCCTTTCGTGCCTGCTGGCAGGGCCCGCCATGGCGCAACACGCGTTCGTTCACCGCGGCCATTGCGCCCACCACGAGCTGGGAAATCCGTATACGCCGCAGGAGGATTACATCGCCTGGAGCGCCTGGGGCAGTTGGGACGACCGCAACAGCTGGAATTGCGCGCCGAGCCGATGGCACCACCGCCGAGCCGGATTCTAGGCCTGATCGGCGACAAGGAACCATGGGGGTGTGGACTGATTCCTGGTGAAGGCGTTTCCCGGTCATCGGGGCAAGCATTGCGCGGACCAATGCCGCGCGTTCGACCGGTGTCGTGTCGAAACTTATCGTGCGCTGTGGCGGATAAGCTCAGCCTTGCTCAAAGTCCAGTCTTGCCGCAGTTCTAACATCGCTAGCAGAACGACGGCGGCGCCAAGGACGAAGTGCCAATATCGGAGCATGCCGGCATCGGCGTAGCCAAGAATGAATGGTGACGCGATCAGCCACAACCCGCACGCGGCTTCAACGCCCTCCTCCCAGCGGCGCAAATCCAAGAACTCGGACGCTCCGAGTGCCAGCACGAGAATGCCAATTATTGTGGCGTTGGCCGCAACGGTTTGGCTACCCACGTCGCCGACTATCCACGCGGTCAGCACGATTACAGCACCCAGGCACATGCTGACACAATCTTCCCAGAGATAGTGGACGTTGAAGAGACGAATGCCTGCCATGGTAACCTCCATAGAATGAAATCCCACGGCATACGTCAGCGGCAAGGAAGGATAAGCTCACGCACTCAAGCCCTTGGACGATCGATCCGGCCGCATGAGGGCGTATGTCATACTAAAGATATCGCATTTCTTCGGTCGCGAATTGATCTACATCAATGCCCGGCGCCATGAAATCAAAACGTCCGCTGCTGTGGACGGCTTCTCCACCGGTGCATGAGTGCCTTGAATGTGGGCGCGCTATTGAAGCCCTCACCCAGAACGCAATGGTCGCGTAGTCCCTTCACCGCTACCAAGAGCGTGAGTACCGACGAGCATATTTTCAAGTTCGGCTTCAACTACCTGTTCAATGCAGCTCCCGTCGTCGCGAAATACTGATCTGCCTTCCAGTATCTCAACTGAAGCCCCGGCAGCGTCCGGGGCTTTTTGTCTCTGCATCACCACAGCCAAAGGGCTTTGATACCGCTCAAATGGCGGCACCTTAATGTGATTGAACCAAGTGACGCGAACGGCGGGACGGTCGATTTGGATCGAAAAAATAAAATCCGGAACGGGTGGGCGCGTTTCGTCCATATAGCGTAAAGTAGCGCCAGAAAATGACAGGGGGGTAGATGCGAAGATCAGCGGTATTCCTTTTTTCCGTCGGGTTGGTGTTTGTTTCGGTCCACGCGTCCGCACAGAAATCAGCCGTCAATTTCAAGTTTGATTTCGAAACCGTCATCACCTGCAGCCGGCCGATGAACCTGAACAATTATGGCACGCGAGGTAGCGGTTCTGGCGTGCTCCATTCCGACGGAAGCGCGGCCTTTGATCTGTCGCTCGCTACCAGCCAAATTCATTTCGATGAAAGGTTGGGCGGCGGTTCGAGACCGGCACCTTTTGGAACGTCTCGACTGAACGTTGTAAACCGAAATCAACTTCGCGCCGTCTGGTCACTTCCCAACAATGACATCGTTTTGAACTTTAAAGTCACTCCGGCCTCCTGCCAGGCGACCGCCGCGAGTCACCTTCGTGGCGGGGCACGAGAGCACAATACTGTAATCCTTGGGCAGCTGGCCTATTGCAGTCAACTTCGGATCACCAGGATTAGCTGCGCGGGTTCCTAGCGAGGTGCCGACGGCGTCGAAGTCCCTCTTCCGGCGGAAGGCGGAATGTCCTGGCCGAGTTGTCGTGCCAGTAGCCCTTGCCGGACAACTCTGATATTTGACGACGCCCCTGCCCCATCGGCCACCGGTCGCGGCAGGCATATCGACTTCGGGCGTCGATCGGTTGCCGGTTTAGCTCAGCGGTAGAGCAGCGGTTTTGTAAACCGAAGGTCGGGAGTTCAATCCTCTCAACCGGCACCAATGAAGCCCTTGTTGGGCTTCTTGGCCGTGGTCAGCACCGGCCAAAGGCAACCCGAAATTGCCGAATCCGGCCCGTCCGAACCGGAAGGGCCGATTTGCAACTAACTATCAACCATCCCCGGCTATGCTGTCGTGTATGGGGAATAGGCTTGGCGATGTCGAAAAGGCAATGCGAGCGCTTCGACGGCGCCACCCCCTGCTTCGTGCCTGGCTGGACGCCCTGCATCGACTGGAAGGCCCGAATTGCCCAATCGCCCTGGTCCGCAATAGTGGTTCGCAGCGCCGGCCACTGATGCAGTCGGTCGAACGCCACCGCACCGCCCGCCGCGGACCGCCGCATTTGGTCATCGTGCAGCCGGGTTCGATGCAGCGGTAAGCGGAAAACCCATTCAGCGGACGCCGCCGCGGGCATTCCAGCTGCCCCAGCTCACGCTGGTGAGACTGTGAAGGTCGGTGGCGAGGGGTCGCCTGCTCTGCCTCTCATGGGCGGCAATGCATCGCTCGGATTCTGCGATCTTCCGTTTCAAGTCGGCGATGGTGTGCTCGGTTCGGCCGCTCCGGGTGATTTCGCCAATCGTAAAGCGGCTGGTTTCCGAGGCCTTCAAAGCATCGCGGTTCTTCTTGAGCTGAACCCTATGCCAAGCGATTTTGCTGTTGCTGTCGCCACTCATCGCAAACTCCTGATTCGCCGCTGGCCATCATCCCATGGCGAACGCGGGCCAGCACGGCCGCTCGACGCATCAGGGTTTCATGATCGAAAAATGCCGGCGATTGTGGCTCGCAAGCCACATTCAGACGTCAGGAAGAATCGCCTCACGCCTGTCCATCCTCAAGGCCGTATTCGCGATAGATCGCCGCGCGATCGACGTCGGGAAACAGCCGGCACTTGGCCTGGGCGAGATGCAGATTGACGGTTCCGGATTGGCAAGCGGCGGCCAGCAGCTTTTTGATTTCGTCCATTTGCGTGGAGGGTTGATGCTTCGCTGGAAGCTGCTCCAGCGCGATCAGCGCCGTTGCCAATGCTTCCGTGATCACCCATTCGTCGTGGCCCGTGATTCCCTGTCTCGGCATTCAGACCGTCCTCCCGTCCTGCCACCTGTGATTCTGAGGCCTCGTGGCCCCAGCAGCCTTCGTCGGGATAGGTCAGCTTACGCGCCATCGCGGGAGATGAAAATATCTAGAGCCAGGCGCATACCAGCGCCAGATTGGCGGCGCAGGCCGCCAATAACGCCACCGACAGCGTGAGATGCACACGCTCGGAAGAGGTTTGCAGGATCGTTCCCATGGCGGGCGAAAACATCGGGCGATTCTGCCGTGCGAGTCTCGCACGATATTTTTCGCCCGATTTAAGGACTCGTTTACGACTCAGCGCCCTCTCGCCAAAGGCACCCGTCGGGCCCCTCCCTCCCCGACCACCGCCACGAAGCGCCCGCGGAGCTGAAACCCGGATCGGCCATAGGCGTTAGGGTGGTTTGCGGAGCCGAATGATGCCCTATGCGCTGTTTTGCAATGACGCGAAATTGAGCAACGCCTATCCGACCGAGGCGGATGTTTGGAAACTTGCCCAAAGGAGCGGACTCGTCATTGACGCGGCGTCCGACGTCGACAAGCCGACGCCGCGGCGGCTATTGGACAATGATTATGTGATCAGGCCTTGCCGGCCGGACCGCTGGAGGATCCAGCCCGGAATCAGGCCGAGGCCGAGCGCGAGCTGCAATTCAGCTCCTCGGAGTTGCGCTCCTGAGGCCCCTCCTGATCAGGAAGCCCTTCTTGATCAGGGCGGCTCATGCCCCATAGCTTGAGGCCAATCTTAAGGCGTCGCCACCGCCAACGATGCCTGCTCCGCGATCAGCGCCACGCAGGCTTTCCGGCGGTGAAGCCCCCTGATCGCACCGGTGACCTTCAAAACCTTGCCGTGAGGGCATGAAGCGTCCTGGACAAAGGCGACTTCATAGGGCGCCAGCAGCAGCGGTTCGGATTTCAGCACGGTCTGGGCCAGGCACGGCAAGGCAATCGCGGAAAGCACCAACGCTAACGTCAAAACACGCATGATTAATGTCCACCTGCCGGCGAATGCGATAATAGCCGGTCGCAGGCGAAAGTTTCACGACCGGCGAAAATTATTTTTTTCGGCTGCCGGCAGCTCTACCCGCCCGCGCCTTCAGCCCGGCGCTACGCCCGCGCGAAGGCGAACCGGCGGCTCGCTCGGGCCAACAAAAAAGGCCTGCGCAGGCAGGCCTTTTTCCGTGTCTATCCAAACCCCAAGGTCAATAAGGTCAGTACTTCGCGACCACCGGGCCACCCCAGCCGAAGCGATAATTGATGCCGAGCTTGACGGTGTGCTCGTCATCGCGGAAGCGGGCGCCGATGATCGGGGCCGGCCCGCTGGTAAAGGTCGTGTTGCCGAAATTGTAATACTGGTATTCGCCTTTGACGGACCAGTTCGGCGCGAACATGTATTCCAACCCGGCGCCGACGGTATATCCGTCCCGGTGATTGGCGTCGGTCGTGAAAGCCACCGGCACGCCGCCGACGCTGACGCCGATATTATCGTTATTGCGGAAGGCATAGCCGCCCTTGGCGTAGAGCAGCGCCGGACCGAAGGCGTAGCCCAGCCGACCGGTGACCGATCCAAGCTGGTCGGTATTGCCGGTGACCAGGGTGCCACCCGGGAATACCACGCCATTTCCACTGTTTCCGCCAAGCCAGCTGTATTGCGCCTCGGCACCGATCACCCAGTTCGACGCGAACTGGTAGTCGAAACCACCCTGCACGCCGCCCAGGAATCGGCCGTTGCTTCCCTCGAGGCTGTTGTCGCCCGGGAACGCGCCGCCGACGTGGCCGCCGATGTAAAAGCCGGTCCAGTTGTAGACCGCTTGCGGCACCGTATAGACCGGAGCTTTCGTGTAGGTGCGCGCCGGAATATCGGCCGCGAATGCAGGAGCAGCGAATACGAAACCGGCGGCTGCACCGAGCAGAAGTTTTTTCATGAGAATTCCCCGTTATTGGCGTGACCGACATCAAATCAAACAACGTGGCGTCAATTTGGTTGCTTCGTGGCAATGCCAAAGCGCGTTTGATTCACGATGTGACCGCGCAACAACAACGCCGATTTGTTCCGGCGCCACGCGACTTTTTTTCCGCTTTTCTCCCGCAAACAGCCCCGACTGAGCTGTTTGTTGGTCTCGCGACGCCGCGCTTAGGTTCCGGGCTCGCTGAAATGTGATGATGTCCGCGGTGGTACCCTGACGCCCATAGAGATCGCGCTGGCGGAAGGGAGAGCGGAGATGACCGGGCGGGATCGGGTGGCGCGGGGTCGATCCTTACCGCGTCAGTTTCTCCAATTCGGGGAACGGCGCATAGACCGCGCCGGCGCAGATTTCGGCAGCGTTCTCGATCATGCGATCGAGCCGTCCATTGACGAAAAGAATCGCGCGCTCCCGCGCCTCGCGATAACTGCCGTCGGAATCGCGGGCGGCAAAGCGCAGGCAGCTCACATAACGCGTCCGGCCGCCGACCTCGCGCTGCACCGGTTCGGCCAGCGCCGCGTCGTGCACGCCAACCGGGTTGTTGAGATAGGTTCGCATGAAGGCCAGCAGTTCGGGCCGGTAGTTATTCGGGAACGGTTGAACGGCGTTGGCGCCGTTGCCCATAAAGCTGATGCCTCGGCTGTCGTCGCCGCCCGCGCAGGCTGCGAGCGCGATAGGCAGCATCAGGATCGCCGCGCACTTTGCCGATTTCCCCAACTGCAACCCATCTTTCGAAAATTCTGACGCCCGACGAAAGGAGGTTCTAGACCTTCCGCCGATGAAAGGGAATTTGCATTTCACGCTGCCAGAAATGCCCGAATGGCGGCAAGCCGGCCGACGCCGCGGGGGTGACACGGCATCGGCCGGACCTGATATCCGCCGGGAGCGGCGGGGGGAAATGTGGATCAATCCGCTCCCAGCGGATCGGCGTCAGCCACGCTTGGCGGGGTGCGTCACGGGCTTGACGGCGATCTTCGAGGACTGATGCGCCTTGCCGGTCGTCATCTTCTTGTGGGCGCGATGATGGCGGACATGCTTCTTGACATGATGGCTGCCCATCTTGGCGTTGGCGTTCAGCGCGCTGCCCTTCACGGATGCCGACTTGGTGACGGGCGCCTGCGTCGTCTTGCTGGTGGCCGCAAGCGCGGGGGCGGCAAGAACGGAAACGGCGAGCAACGCCGCGGAAATGGTCTTCAACATGATGTTCTCCTTCAAGGGATCTGACGGAGTGGCCGGTCAGATAGCCGGGCTCCTCGATCATGCCTTCGACGCTAAGCGGTGCGCCGTGAACCCGCCCTGAAGCGCGGCGACGGACTTCGTTCATCTGCATGACATCTTCGTCATGTTCCGTAAGCCCGCGAACGCGGTTCGCAAAAAATTCCCAAAATTCGAAAAAAATGTCCTGGGAATGATCGGTTTGGGTGGGTGTTCAGATCAGCGGGCTTCGCTATAGGATTGCCCTAACGGACATCAGGAGAGACGCATGACCAAATTCGCGATCCGGCTTTTGACACTGGCGATGTACGCAACCGCGATGGTGGCAGCGCCCATGGTCAACACCGCCAAGGCCGCGGGCGGCGACAGCCCGGCACCGGCAACCGACTCCAGCAAGGACACCAAGAAGAAGAACGACAAGAGCTCGAGCATCGACGATCCCAAGTTCATCGAGGGCTATCGCACGGCCTACGCCACGATTTACGATCGCAACGACTACGCTTCC
>Ga0193751_1000224_pt1 | contig 50376 bp, 37 predicted proteins | sample L1c2metaG_FD_143050 | JGI IMG/M metagenome (GOLD analysis project Ga0193751, IMG submission 143050) | Soil microbial communities from a riparian zone of the East river system, Colorado, United States - L1c2 | ecosystem: Environmental > Terrestrial > Soil > Riparian zone | place: USA: East River...
AGGCTGCGCCGTGCTGATGCTGGTCCTCACCTTTACCCCCGCTCCCTTCACGCACAGCTCGGGCCGAGACGTGTGGCCTGTAATCCGCGACGGAAGCCGGGAAACGCTGCACGATCTCCGCGACGGCGTTCATCACCTGCTACATCGCAAATGATGTCGAGATGCAGCGCCTGAAGGCGGATTCTTCTAAATCGTTTTCGGCATGGCTGAAGCCATGCCCTGATACGAATCTTTCCTGCCCCAGCCTTGAGCTAAATGCTAACGGCTAAATGCTAATGGCTGTCTCTACATCAGCCACACCGCATCCACATCCACAATCACCTGCGTTCGCGGAATCTTTCGCGCCGCGGCTTCCACCAGCATCGCCCGCAAGAGCGCATTCATCTTCTCGCGGCTGGGAGATTTCAGAATAAAGTGATAGCGGTAATCGCGCTTCAGACGCGTGATCGGAGCCGCCGCTGGTCCAAGCACGCGGATGCCTTCATGCCGCGTTCTCTCAAACCAGCGCCCGAGTTCGCCCGACCAGGTCAGCGCGTCGTCTAACTTTTCGGAGCGGATGAGCACATTCGCAATCGCGCTGTACGGCGGATAGTGCATCCAGGCGCGAAATTGCAGCTCTTTTTCGTAGAACCCGGCAAAATCATGCCGCGCCGCAAACTGCACCGCGTAGTGCTCCTGAAAATAAGTCTGCAACACGACCTTTCCCGGAGACTGTCCACGCCCAGCGCGACCCGCCACTTGTGTCAATAGCTGAAAGGTTCTTTCCGCCGCGCGGAAATCCGGCAGCCCCAGCGCCATGTCCGCTCCGATTACGCCGACCAGCGTCACGCCGTGGATGTCGTGGCCTTTCGCGATCATCTGCGTGCCCACCAACATGTCGAGTGCGCCTTCATTCAACGCGTTCAGGGCATGCTCGAAATCTTCCCGCCCGCGCACCGTATCGCGATCGAGGCGCCCGATCCGCGCCTGCGGAAACATGCCGTGCAGCAACTCTTCCAGCTTCTCCGATCCCGTCCCAACAAAGTAGACATACTCGCTGCCGCACTGCGCGCACTTGTCGGGAATGTGCTCGACATGCCCGCAATAATGGCATTCCATTTTGCGCTCGCGCTTGTGGTGGGTCATCGACACGGCACAGTTTTTGCACTGCAGCGTCTTGCCGCAGGCGCGGCACAGCACCACCGGAGAATATCCGCGCCGGTTGAGCAGCACCATGACCTGCTCTTTTTTCTCCAGCCGCTCGCGGATTTCCTCCGCCAGTTTGCGCGAGATGACCTGCTCCTGGCCCGTCTCCTGAAACTCCTGCCGCATGTCGACGATCTCGACTTCCGGCAGCGGACGCCGCTCGACGCGGTCGGGCAACTCCACGAGCGCATACTTGTTTTTCTTCGCGTTGTAATACGACTCGAGAGATGGCGTGGCCGACCCGAGCACTACGACCGCTCCCGCCATTTTTGCGCGCATCACCGCCACGTCGCGCGCGTGATAGCGCGGCGTCTCTTCCTGTTTGTAAGACGAATCCTGCTCCTCGTCGACAATGACGAGCGCAAGGTCGCTAACCGGCGCGAACACCGCCGACCGCGTTCCCGCCACCACCCGCGCCTTGCCTCGCCGGATGCGATGCCACTGCTCCGCCCGTTCCGCATTCGAGAGTCCCGAATGCAGAATGGCAACTTCATCGCCGAACACCTGATGCAGATCCGCCGCCACTGCCGGAGTCAGCCCAATTTCAGGAACCAGCAGGATCGACGACCGCCCCTGATCGAGGACCTCGCGCATGCAGGCCAGATACACCGCCGTCTTTCCCGATCCCGTGATGCCGTGCAGCAGCAGGCCGGAGAATTTGCGCGAGGCTACGGCCTCGCCAATTTTGCCGAGCGCTTCATTCTGCGCTGCGCTGAACTCGAACTCAAACGGTGACTGCCGAGGCTTGAGCTTTGAGGCGGTGAAATCCTGTGGTTCATCCACCAATTCAATCAACCCGCGCCGCACCAAAGTGCCGAGCGTAGTGCGCGGAACGTCGAGGCTGCGCAAAGCCTCGACGGGGACGCGCCCACCGGAAGCAGCGAGCATCTCAATCAGAGTGCGCTGGTTCTCGTTAAGCTTCTTTGCCGAGTTCGTGTGGTGACGGGTCTCTGGCCCGTCTTGCCGGGCGGGGACACCCGGCGCTCCATCGTCAGACTCGTTGCTGCCCGTGACGCCCGTCTTTGCCGCCAGCAGCACCGCCACCTTCACCAGGCGCGCCGCATCCCGCGCCGCCGATACATCCTCGCGCGCGATCCACTTCTTCCGCACCATCCCGCTGAGCAGCGCCTTTCCAACCCGCGTCGCCCCTCGCAATCTCTCTTCTCGCACGCTCTCCCGCTCCGCCAGATAATCGAGCACACGAAATTCGACGAGTTGCTGTTCCGGCGTCCGCTTCGACCGCGCCGGAGACCCCGACATTCCGGCCAGATGCAGCGCCAGCCGCCCCTCATCGGTGATGCGATACTCGACCGAGCGTTTAAACTCGGCGGAGAGCGGCAGCATGGTGCGAAACACCTCGCCGACCGGCGCGAGATAGTAATCGGCAATCCACTTCCCAAGCTTCAGCAACTGTTCGTCGAGAACCGGCGTGAGATCGAGCGCTTCCAGAACTTTCTTGATCTTTACTTGCGGCGGACGGTCGTGCAACTCGACCACTACGCCCGACAGCCGCTGCTGCCGGAACGGCACCAGCACCCGTCCGCCGACGACTGGCTCCATGCCCGGAGGGATGGCGTAGGTAAACACCAGGTCTAGCGGGACGGCGAGGGCGACGTCGCAGAGAAGGGGCATGTCGGAAGTAGCGCCGGCGTCTCGCCGGCTAGGAAAATGCTAACACTCGTGACTAGGATGGCTGTGAGTTCAGGGAACAACGTTGCCTACAACGCCCAAGCGCGTTGTGATTTGTCATCCTGTTGGTAATGTTTAATTTGTGAACGGCGACCAGCCGTGTCTAAGCGTTCGCCTTTGGCGCCTTCATCCCCAATTCCTTCATCACCATCTGCAAGTCCTTCCACGCCTCGCCCTTCTGCCGCGGATCGCGCAACAGAAACGCTGGATGGTAGGTGACCGCGAGCTTGCATCCATCCCAGCTGGGATCATTGCTACGCACGCCCGTTGGCCTGAAATCGTAAAAGCGTCCACGCAGTTGGATCATCGACGAATTCATCGCCAGCAGCGTCTTGGCGGCGGTGGCACCGAGGGCCACGATCACCCTTGGCTTGACCACTGCAATCTGCCGCATCAGAAACGGAGAGCAGGTCGCGCACTCATCGCGCTCGGGCTGGCGATTGCCCGGCGGGCGGCACTTCACGATGTTCGCGATGTAAACTTGCTCGCGCTCGATCCCCATCGCTTTGATCATGTTGTTGAGCAGTTGCCCGGCGCGCCCCACGAAGGGTTCGCCCTTTTCGTCTTCATCGGCACCCGGCCCCTCGCCCACGAACATCAAGTCCGCTGTTGGATTGCCCACGCCAAACACGATCTGCTTGCGTCCCTGCTTATGGAGCACACAGCGGGTGCAGTCGCCCAGGTCTTCGCGGATGATCTTCAGCGCCTTTACCGGATCGTTTACACTCTGCTCAGGCTTCAGGGCGATCACCTCAAAAATATTCTCATCAGCCTCAACGGCAACCGGCATCGCGATCGCCGCGGCCTTCCGTGGACTCATTTCTTCTCCCGAGTTTGGATTTATAGAAACAATGTCTTGTTCGTCCACTGCAATCGGTGCCGCAATTTCTTCTGCGTGGAGCGACACCGGCCGGCGGTAGAAATCATAGATCCCCATCTCGTTGTAGTAGCGGATGCGTGCCGCAAGCGCGCGGCGAAGTTCAGGATCAAGTTTAGGGGGCATTGCGGATAAGAATAACAAATGGTGGGAGGTGCGGGGTGCGGAACTCCATGATGAACTTCTGTCGAGCTGCGCTCGACGGACAGCCGAGGGCGGCTGTCCCTACGTGGGGATTGCCGCCCGTTTCCGCAGCTTCACTACCTGGTCGAGCACGCGGTGCGCAACTTCCCACTTCGAGGTCTCGGGAACGTCGACCACTTCGCTCTGAGAGATGATCGTGACTGCGTTGCGGTCGGAATCAAAGCCAATCCCTTCGCGCGAAACGTCATTGACTACGATTGCGTCGAGCGATTTCGACGCCAGCTTCTTGCGCGCGTTTTCCAGTACGTTCTCCGTCTCGGCCGCAAATCCGACGACAACCTGGGAAGTCTTGCGGCGCGCCACTTCCGCCAGAATATCGGCTGTCGGTTCCAGTTCCAACTTCATCTCGCCCTTGCGCTTGATCTTCTGCCCGGACGCCGCTTTTGGCCGGAAGTCCGCAACCGCCGCCGTCTTGATTACCACCGTACTCTCGGGCAGCAATTTCAAAACTGCCGCCAGCATCTCTTCCGCTGTCTCGACCCGCGTCAGTTCCGCCGCGCCCGGAGCGGCAATCGCAGTCGGACCGCTCACCAGCAACACGCGAGCTCCGCGGCGCAACGCTGCTTCCGCAATGGCAAAGCCCATGCGCCCACTCGACCGGTTGGTCAAATACCGCACTGGATCGATCTTTTCGCGCGTCGGCCCCGCCGTCACCAGAATCGTCTCGCCCGCGAGGTCCTGTGAGGCGCCCAGCGCCTCCATGACCGCCGCCACAATCGTTCCGTTCTCCGCCAGCCGCCCCGACCCCGTCATCCCGCAGGCCAGATAACCGTCGCCAGGCTCGACAATGCGAACGCCGCGCTTGCGCAGGATTTCCAGATTCGCCTGCGTGGCCTCGTGATTCCACATGTTGACGTTCATCGCCGGAGCCACTACCACCGGGGCGGTGGTCGCGAGATACAGAGTGCTCAGAAAGTCGTTGGCAATTCCCTGCGCAAAGCGTGCCAGGACATCGGCTGTCGCAGGAACCACTACCAGCGCGTCAATTGACTGGGCAACCGCGATGTGCTCGATCGCCGACTCGACATTCGCTGGCCCGGCTCCGGACGCAGAACCGAACATGTCGGTGATCACTTTCTCTCCGGAGAGCGCTGCGAACGTCAGCGGACGAATGAACTCCTGCGCTGCATGCGTCATGACGACTTGGACACGGATGCCGCGGTCCTGAAGCAGGCGCACGATTTCCGCCGCCTTATAAGCTGCCACGCCACCGGACACGCCCAGCGCAATTTTCATAGCAGGAAGGCGGCGGCCACGGCTTCTCCAGCCCCGCCTACAGAATTGATGCCGCTAACCGAACAAGGATTCCGGATGCCACGAAACCCTTGTAGAGACGCGGCTTGCCGCGTCTCCCGGCCCGCGGTGAGACGGGGCAAGCCCCGTCTCTACACCAGCAAATCTTTATGCGTCTTCCGCGAACACCTTGTTCAGAGTCTCGGTCGCGGCCACTACCGGCAATTTCGGAATCTCCGGAATCAGCCATTTCACCTTGCCGGCCTTGATTTCGTCCTGTGCGATGCGGCAAGGTTTGCGCGATCCGGTATCGATCACCGGCGGTGCGCCGCCTTGCAGTTGCCGTGCCCGCCGCGCCGCTACCAGAATGTAGCGATAGTTGCTGTCGAACCCTTCAATCAGCTTCATACTCTCTCCCCCAAAACCTCATGTGCCTTTTACCGCCTGCGGATTAAACGAAGCCAGAATCGGCTGCACCCGCTCACGTGCCTGTTCCAGCCGGCAAGCCTTTGCGATCTCCACCAGCCGCTTTTCCTCACCGGTAAGTTCCGCCCCGCTTTGCAGCAACCGCTCCGCCAGCACTATGTCCTTTAGTTCGTCGGCGGATTGCTCCAGCAGGTTGTTTACTAAAATGTAGTCGTATTTCTCGTAATTCTCAATCTCACGCCGGGCGGTGTCCAACCGGCGCCGGATTACTTCCTCTGAATCGAGGCCCCGACTCCGCAACCGCCATTCCAACTTCTCCCGGTCGGGCGGAAGAATGAAGATGCTCACCGCTTCCGGAATCTTCTCCTTGATTTTACTCGCTCCCTGCACATCAATGTCCAGTAACAGGTCGTTACTTCGGTTTTCCGCTTCTTTGAGAAACCGTCGGGCCGTGCCGTAGTAATTTCCGAAGACCGTCGCGTACTCCAGAAACTCATCGGCCGCAATCATGGCTTCAAATTCTGGCGTGGAGACAAAGAAATATTCTTTGCCATTCTGTTCGCTTCCGCGCGGCGGGCGCGTGGTGTAGGAGATTGAGAAGTCCAGGTTACGAACCATCTTGAACAGTTCGTTCACGAGTGTGGATTTACCCGAACCCGATGGCGCGGAAACAATGTAAACGATGCTCATTTAGACGTAGCTCATTCCAGATTCTGTACCTGCTCCCGCGATTTCTCGATCTCCGACTTCATCAGCAGGCCCATCTCGGTAATCTTCAAGGCTTCGCCCGCCAAGCCCGACGTCTTCGAAAGCAAAGTGTTCGCCTCGCGGTTCATTTCCTGCAACAGGAAATCCATTTTCTTGCCCACCTCGGTACCCTGGTCGAGCAAACCGAGAAAATGTTTCACGTGCGCATTCAGCCGGACCAGTTCTTCCTGGATGTCGCTGCGATCCACCAGCACCGCCACTTCCTGCAGGATCCGTTCTTTGTCCACCTGTGCGCCGAGCATCTCCGCCATGCGCGACTGCAGGCGTTCCGAGTAGCTGCGCAGAATAGTGCTGCGATGGGCTTCCACCCCGGCCGCCGCTTTTTCCAGATTTGTCATGCGAGCGCGCAACTCCGTGCTGATGCTCCGTCCTTCTTCTTCGCGCATCTCATTCAGCTTGGAAAGCGCTTCTTCCACGCGCGCCATTACTGCGGTCTCCAGTTCGTCGCCCGATTTCTCGGCTCCCGAATCCATCGCGCCCGGCATTCTCAGAACCACGTTCAGATCGGGCTCACCTTCAACCTCAAATTCCTCGGCTGCGGCGCGGAACGCTGCCACGTAGCTGGCAATCAGTTGCCGGTTGAGCGCAACCCCGTTCGTGCCCGAGCGATCCAGGTTCAGTATGACTTCCACATGGCCGCGAGCCAGTTTCTCTTTCAGTATCCGGCGCAGCTTCATCTCCAGCGCGTCGGTATCGGAGGGCAGCCGGAAGTGAAGATCGAGGAAACGATGATTCACGGATTTCAGCGATAGCGAAAACGCCATCTGGGCGTTGACCTGCCCTTTGACCTGCGCGAATCCCGTCATGGAGCGAAGCGCCATAGTTCGTCTCAAATCACGTAGGGACAGCCGCCCTCGGCTGTCCGCCGCGCGCAGCGCGACTACGATGCCGACAGATCAAGACCTTGGCGGAGCTTCGCTCCGCCGGACAGCCGAGGCGGCTGTCCCTACGTGGAAATTTCCGCAAACTGCAATTCGTAAAGCCGGCGGTACGTGCCTAGCTTTTGCATCAGCTCTTCGTGCGCGCCAATGTCGGCGATCGTGCCGTTCTCCAGCACTACGATGCGATCCGCGCGCCGCACGGTCGAGAGCCGATGCGCAATCACAAACACAGTACGCCCGCTTATGAGATTTTGCAGCGCCGATTGCACCAGCGATTCTGACTCACTGTCCAGCGCCGAGGTTGCCTCGTCCAGAATCAGAATCGGCGCATTTTTCAGGATTGCCCGCGCAATCGCGATCCGCTGCCGCTCCCCTCCAGAAAGCCGCACGCCCCGCTCCCCGATCATGGTGTTGTACCCTTCCGGAAGCCCGCGAATGAATTCATACGCTCGCGCCGCCCGCGCCGCTTCTTCCACTTGTTTCTGCGACACGTGCGGCTGGCCGTAGGCAATATTGTTCCTGACTGTATCGTTGAACAACACCGTCTCCTGCGTGACAATCCCGATCCGCGATCGCAGCGACTCCAGCGTCACATCCCGGACATCGTTGTCGTCAATCAGAATCCGCCCACTACTGACGTCAAAGAAACGCGGGATCAGGTGCACCAGCGTGCTCTTGCCCGCGCCGCTCGATCCCACCACCGCCAGCACCTCGCCCGCCTTCACTTCCAGATTGACGTCATGCAGCACGACCGGCGAACCCTCGGCGCTTTCATTGGAATAGGAGAAAGACACGTCCACAAACCGGATCGCCCGCGCAAACTTCCCCATCCGCTTCGCGCCTGGCTTCTCGCGCACTTCGTCTTCCATATCCATGAAACGGAAAATTTCCGACGAGGCTCCCGCCGCCTGCTGGAAATTATTGTTGAACAGCGCGAACTTGCGCACCGGATCGTAGAGCTTGAACACCGCGACGATGAAGGCCAGAAATGTTCCCGCTGTAAAGACGTGCTTGTTGATCGCGTCCCGGCCCATCAGCAGCAACAGCGCAATGGCGATCGCGCCGAGAATATCCATCAACGGAGAGCTGATCGCGAATGCCGCCACCAGCCGAAGATTCGCGCGGAACAGCCGTCGCGCGGCGGCGCGGAAGCGCTCCACTTCCCAGTTCTCCATCCCAAACGCCTTGACGATCCGGTTTCCCGTAATCGTTTCGTGCAGAATGTTCTGGATCTCCGCCAGCTTGTCCTGTCCGCCCCGCGTCGTGCTCCGCACTTGCCGGCCGATTTTTCTCGACGAGTACAAAATCACGGGAACGAACAGCAATAGCACCCACGCCAGCTTTCCTCCCAGCAGAACCACCACTGCCGCCGTGAAGATCAGGGTGAAAAACTGCTGCAGGAATTCCGCCAGCACTCCCGACATCGCATATTGCACCCTCTCGATATCGTTGACCATCGTCGAGAGCAACGTGCCCGTTGTGTGTTTCGTGAAAAACGCCGCCGAACTCCGCAGGATGGCGTTATACAAATCGTCCCGCAGGTCCGTGATCATTCCAAAACCCGCGTAGTTCACCAGGTAGGTTCCGGCGTAGTCGAAGATCCCCTTCAACACCGTGGCCGCCACCAGCGCAAAGGCAACCACCGTCCATGGATTTTGAAAGTGCGACGGAACCAGTTGTTGGAGGTTAAGAAAGCGCTCGGTACCCGGCAGCCTGAACAGCTGAATGGTTCTTCCCTGGGAGCCGGGATTCAATACGCGATCAAAAATCGGGCCGATGAGAAGAACCCGGCCTGCATCCAACAGCCCCACCAGGGCCATCAGCGCTACCGAAACGAGAAACTGCCACCAGTAAGGAAGAACGTAGCGCACCAGGCGGGCGATTGGACGGGGTGGACGGGACTTTGCCGGTGTTCCCGCGGTCTTCGGGCCCGCCACTGTGGAGGTTGCCATGCGTGTAAGGCTCAATTCTACAGTGATTCCCTACTTCGGACTGTCTCGATGCGCAACCTTCACCTTGTATCCCGCTTTTCGCAGTCGCTTGCTTACATCTTCGGCGATCATCACCGAGCGATGCTGTCCGCCCGTGCATCCGAAGCTGATGGTCAGGTAGCTCTTCCCCTCGCGAATGTAGTGCGGCAGGAGGTAGACCAGCAGGTCGGAGATGCGGTTGATGAACTCCTGCGTCTGGGGAAATGAGCGAATATATTTGGCTACCCGGGGATCGCGTCCGGTCAGCGCGCGAAACTCCGGCACGAAATGAGGGTTGGGCAGAAAGCGCACATCAAAGACCAGGTCGGCATCGTCGGGCAAGCCGTGTTTGTATCCGAAACTCACGCACGATACCAAAATCGTCTGCTGGCTTCCGGAGTGCTGCTTGAACCGGTCAGTCAAGTGCGCCCGCAGTTCATGAACGTTAAATTTGGAAGTGTCAATGACCAGGTCGGCAAGCGCGCGAAGCGCCCGCAGATGCCGCCGCTCTGCCCCGAGCGATGCTCGCACCGTCGTACCCTTTCCCAATGGATGCGGCCGCCGCGTCTCGCTGTAGCGCCGCAGCAGCGCGGCATCACTCGCTTCCAGATAAATCACCCGCGTCGGTATCGTCCGTTTCACCGACTTCAGAATCGCCGGCAGTTTCTCGAGTTGCGAACCCTCGCGTACATCCACCACCAGGGCCGTGCGCGGAATCTCTCCCGACCGCAACGCCAGTTCGGCAAAGCGTGGAATCAGCTCCACCGGCAGATTGTCCACGCAGTAGTAGCCAAGATCTTCGAAGGCCTTCAGCGCCGAAGCCTTCCCCGACCCGCTCATGCCGGTAATGATGACCAGTTCCGCGGCGTGTGGCTGGCGCCCACGAGCTTTTCCCACCGCGGACTTTCCCGCCGCGTGCGTGGCCTTCTTGAGTTTGCTGCGCAGTGGCATGCCGGAAATCTTAGCATTTCAGAGGGAGTGAAGGTCGCCAAGCTGCAAATGGCGAAGATCTATGGCGAGATATGATTTTCTTCAACTTGGAAGTGGAGCAGGAAAGATTGGTAGCGCTACCGGGAAACGTTACGTCTTCATGCCAATTTTCTCAGTTTTACTGGCAAAACCCGCATCGCTATTGGCTTTCAGCGCGGCGGCCCAAAACCGGTTTTCCAGTATAACTGAGAAATTTTGGCCCTCAAAAAACGACTGTTTTTAGTAGGCGATAGTAGGCGGAAATCGGCATTTTCAGCAGCACCCACATGCGTTCCCGCGCAGGGCCTCGCATCCTTCCCGCTAACGTGGCGACCACAAAAGTCATAAAATTAGCCAAGGTCGGGCGGCTCGCAGCCTACGATCTGAATAGGAGAACACGATGTCCAACAGCATAGCGACTTTGCTGCTTCGTAATCTGAGCGACGTATTTGGCGAAAATGACCCCGTGCGTCGGCGCGCTGCAATCGACGACATCTGGAATGAGGATGGTGTGTTCTACGATCCCAATGGAGGCGTCTATCGAGGCCGTGACGAGATTGATCGTATTGCTGGTGTGATAAAAGCAACACATCCAGATTTCAAATACCAGCCCCTCTCCCCTCCCGAAGAATTCGATGATGCCGGACGGGTTCGATGGGTATCTGGCATTCCCGGCAAACCTCCGGCGTACGCGGGAACCGATTTTGTCGTCGCCCGGAACGGTCGCATTGCTTCGATCTATATGTTTTTGGACAAGCTTCCTTGAGGCAAAATGCGCGACCTCGATGAGATCGAATGCTTTGTTAAAGCAGTTGAGTTGAAAAGCTTTGCGGCAGCAGCAAAAGCCCTAAAGGTAACGAAGATCACGTAGCGATCACCTCTCGTAAACAGAGGGCGAAAAGAAGGTTTGGTAGCGCTACCGGGAATCGAACCCGGGTTTGAAGATTGAGAATCTTCCGTCCTAACCCCTAGACGATAGCGCCACTCAGGTGGATTGCGATGAAGTCCGAATTATAACAAAAGCTCGTTCTCACCAAACCGGGCGCCCCAGGTCTCGCGGTTTTCGAAACCTGGGAGTGGTCGCGGCCGAGCTCGCGAAAAGTTCTCCGCAAAGCATTATGAATCTTCAAGTTACAGTCCTGGCTCATGATTCGGACTGATGATTCCAGCCGAACCGCCTTGACAACGGCAGCACGGAGAGCGATACTCATTTAGGCGAATAAAAAGCGAAAGCTACACCTCGCCCGGGCTGATCCTGCCCTCTGCGTTCCCTGACAATTGCAAGCTGACGATAGCGAGAAAGTATGTCTGCCTCTCCGATTTTTTCATCGGCGGCCATGGGCCGCTCTTTTATTTTTTCTCCGCAGTCATCTTTGCGGTCTGCTCCGCGCTCGAATGTGGACGTGATCGCGGACTCAATCGCGGAGAAGACCGCGGAGAAAACCACAAAGAAGACCACGGAAATTTTGGCCCATGTGGGCGCAATCTCCAGGCTGGCAGCGGTGGTTCCCGCTTCGCGTCTCGATGTCCGCCCGGCGCCGGAAATGGTTTCGAGCGGCATTCCGCAACTGGACTTGCTGACCGGCGGCCTCGCTCGCGGTTGCCTCACGGAAATCTGCGGCACAGCGTCATCGGGAAGGACCAGCGTGTTGCTCTTGGCGCTGGCCCGCGCTACACAACGCGGAGAAGTTTGCGCGCTGGTGGATGCCAGCGATGCGTTCGATCCCGCGTCAGCAGCCGCTGCGGGCATGGAGATGAGCCGGTTGCTGTGGGTGCGATGCGGAGAAAAATATCCATCGCGCAAAAATCCTTCGGCTGCGCGAACAGGCTGCGGAAAAACGGGCGATTCGTGTCAGGATATGCCTTCAGGCATACCACAAGTAGCGGGGAAAAAGTTCGGCTTTAGCCGCTGGGAATCGCAGCTCGGGCAAATGCTGAAAGTCACCGACCTCCTGCTGCAAAGCAATGGCTTCGGAATGATTGCTCTCGATCTCGGCGATGTTCCGGTGCCGAGCGCGCGGCGAATTCCTTTGGCATTCTGGTTCCGCTTTCGCCGTGCGATTGAGCACACGCCGACGGCGCTGCTGGTTTTGGAACAGCAGCCGATTGCAGGCAGTTGCTCGTCGGTGCTGGTGAAGTTGTCAGGTGCCAGGTCTCAGGTTGCAGGAAAAGGGCTGTCAGCTGTCAGCTCTCAGCTCTCAGAAAACCATGCGTCACATTCGGAATTACCGCATTCGGAACTATTAGACCAATTCGAAATCACCGCTGAGTTGTTGCGCTCGCGGTTGGAACGAAATTCGGAACGCAAGCCGGTGCAATCGACGGCAAGTTTTAAGAGTCGAGCAGCATGGGCGGGATAACTTATGCCGCAGACCGAAATCATCCAGTTCTCTCAGTTCTCAAACTGGCACTCCTTGTCCTCATCATTTAATGCATGAGCTTTTACTGAGAGCTGAAAACTGAGAGCTGAGAGCTAGTATGTTTGCCTGCATCTTCATCCCCGATTTCTCCGTGCAAGCGATCATTCGCTTCGAGCCCGAGTTGCGCGCCTGCCCGCTCGCAGTGCTCACCGGCCGGCCTCCGCTGGAGAAGGTGGTGGCGCTCAACGAAAGAGCGCGTCAAACGGGCGTAGAGGTAGGCGCGACCAAGTCGCAACTGGAAGCATGGGACAACCTGGTATTGCGTGCGCGCTCGGAGTCGCAGGAGACGTCGGCGCACGCTGCGCTGCTGGATTGCGCGCAATCGTTTTCCCCGGAAGTGGAAGACACGGCGCCCGGCATCGTGGTGCTGAATCTTGCCGGGCTCGAGCCGTTGTTTGGTCCGCTGCCGAAGATTGCTCGCGATTTGGCGCGGCGTGTCTCGCAGATGGGACTGGAAGCGAACATTGCCGTGGCCGCGAATCCGGACGCTGCTTTGCTCGCAGCCCGCGGTTTTCCCGGCGTGACTTTGATTCCCGAAGGATGCGAAGCCGAGCGGCTGGGAGATCTGCCGGTGGAAGTGTTACTGGAAAGTTTTTCTTCCAGCTTTTCTTTCGACGTTGAGCAGGCCGCACGTTGGGTTGAAACGTTTGATCGCTGGGGCATTCGCAAGCTGCGCGCGCTGGCGGCTCTTCCCGAAGTTCCGGTCAGCGAGCGCCTGGGGCAGCAGGGAATCCGTCTGCAAAAGCTGGCGCGGGGCGCGGCGTCGCGCAACTTGCATGTACTGGAACCGCAGTTGATTTTTGCCGAGAGTGTGGATCTGGAATATCCCATTGTATTGCTGGAGCCGCTGGCGTGTTTGCTGAACCGCATGTTGGAGCAAATGTGCGCGCGATTGCGAGCGCGGGCGCTGGCGGTGCAGGAGTTGCATCTGAATCTGGAACTTGCAACTGAACAGCCGAATGATCGCAAATCCTTCACCCACACTTCCCCTCGCACCCGAAAGTTCACCCGCACGCTGCGGCTGCCGACGCCCATGTTGGACGCGAAAGTATTTCTTAAATTGTTGCAGCTTGATTTGCAGGCGCATCCGCCGGGAGCGCCCATCGTGATGATTCATTTGTCGGCCGATCCGGCGCGCCCGCGAGCCCTGCAGAACGGATTGTTTCAGCCGGTTTTTCCGGAGCCCGAAAAACTTGAGCTAACTCTGGCGCGTATAGCAGGAATTGTCGGCGAGGGAAGAGTGGGATCAGTGGAAATTCTGGATACACATCGCGAAGGCGCGTTTGCAGTGCGGCACTTTGCGCCCGCAGAGCCCGCGCGCGTAGAGCCCAAAGTAAAGTCTGAAGTCAAGCAGTCTGGAAATCGAAAGCAAAATACGTCCATGCAAGAAAATGACAGCGCATGCGAGCTCGATGAAAAGCTCGATGAAAACGCCGCGAAAAACGCAAAAGAACAAATGAGCGCGGTGATTGCCTTGCGCCTGTTTCGTCCGGCACTGGGCGCGAGCGTTACTTTGCGCGAAGCGAAGCCGGTGCGGATGCGATGTCTCGAGCGCGAAGATATTGCCGGCGAAATCGTCTGGACCGCCGGCCCCTGGCGTTCTTCCGGCGACTGGTCGGAACAGGAAGGCTGGTCGCGCGAGGAGTGGGACATCGCTGTGCCCGCCGAAACCGGACTCGTGTTGTATCGCCTGGTACAGGACAAGCTAAGCGGAAACTGGTTTCTAGAAGGAACGTATGACTAGGAAAAGTTCTCAGTTCTCGGTAATTACGAGAACCAACTGAGAACCGAGAACTGAGAACTGAGAACTGAGAACTGATGTACACCGAACTCCATTCCCGCTCTGCGTTCAGCTTCCTCGAAGGGGCGTCTAATCCCGAGGAGTTGATCGCGGTGTGTGCGAACCTGGGAATGCCGGCGATGGCATTGCTCGATCGAGATGGAGTGTACGGCTCGCCGCGCTTCCATCTCGTCGCAAAAAAGGTGGGGATCAAGGCGCATATTGGGGCCGAGGTGACGTGTGCTGCGTTTTCACCACGAAGACACCATGGTGGATTTCGGCTTCCGCTTCTGGTTGCTTCGCGCGCTGGATATCAAAACCTCTGCCGCCTGATTACGAAAATGAAGCTTCGCGTTGGGAGAAAAGAAGGAGCCTCCGCGTCCAGTTCGGATTTCATTGAGCACGCCGACGGTTTGATATGCCTGACCGGTGGAGAAGAAGGACCGCTGGCTGCGGCGCTAACGCAAGGTGGACCACAAGCGGCGTTCGAAGCGGTGAAGCGGTTGACGGAGATTTTTGGCTGCTCCAATTTTGGCCAGCCGAATGTTTACGTGGAATTGCAACGGCATTTTCATCGCGAGGAAGAATACAGAAACCGGGTTGCGATCGACATCGCGGAAGCTTTGCAACTGCCGCTGCTCGCGACCAATGGCGTGAACTATGCCACGCCTCGAGAACGCGAGTTGGCGGATGCCTTCACCGCGCTGCAACATCATCGCACGCTGGTCACTGCCGGACGCCTGCTGGCGCGCAATGCCGAGCGCCATCTCAAATCTCCCGCAGCCATGCGAGCGCTCTTTGCAGATTTTCCGAATGCCATTGCCAACACGGTCGACCTTTCCTCACGGCTTGAGTTCACGCTGAACGATCTGGGATACGAGTTTCCGCGTTATCCCGTGCCGGACGGGGAAACCATGATGTCGTTTCTGCGGGAGCGCACGCGGGAAGGAATGCAGAGCCAGTATGGCCGTGCGGATGCGGAACTGAAGAAGCGGGCGCGGCGGCAGATCGAACGCGAGCTGAGCTTGATCGAACATCTGAAACTTGCCGGGTACTTTCTGATTGTCTGGGATCTGGTGCGCTATTGCCGCGAACAGAAAATTCTGGTGCAGGGCCGCGGATCGGCTGCCAATAGCGCGGTTTGCTACTCACTCGGCATTACGGCGGTGGATCCGATCGGCATGGAATTATTGTTTGAACGGTTTCTTTCCGAGGAACGGGGAGAGTGGCCCGACATCGATCTCGATCTGCCCAGCGGCGACGAGCGGGAGCGCGTTATCCAGTACGTCTATCAGCATTATGGGCAGCGCGGAGCGGCCATGACCGCCAACGTCATCACGTATCGCAATCGCATGGCAGCGCGCGAAATGGGCAAAGTGATGGGATTCGATCCGGAGACACTGAAGCGAATTTCAGCGGCGGTGGCAACCTGGGAATTCAAAGACGAGAATGATGCGCTCGACCGCCGTCTGCGCGATGCTGGACTCGATCTTACGCATCCGCGGATTCGCAAATATTTTGAACTGTGTCTCGCCGCCCAGGATCTGCCGCGGCATTTAGGGCAGCACTCGGGCGGCATGGTCATCTGTGAGGGCCGTCTGGATTCGGTCGTCCCGCTGGAGCCCGCTTCCATGCCGGGCCGCGTGGTCGTGCAATGGGACAAAGAAGACTGCGCCGACATGGGCATCATCAAAGTCGATCTGCTGGGTCTGGGAATGATGGCAGCGCTGAAAGATTCTCTCGAACTCATTCGCGATCATTACCACGATCCTGACAAAAATGAAGAAGTGGACTTGGCGCATCTTCCAGCCGATGACCCCGTCGTATATTCGACACTTCAAAAAGCCGACACGGTGGGAATGTTCCAGGTCGAGAGCCGGGCGCAGATGGCGTGCCTGCCGCGGCTTAAGCCGAAGAAATTTTACGACATCGTCGTGCAAGTGGCGATCATACGGCCGGGACCGATCGTGGGGAATATGGTCAATCCATTTCTCAAGCGGCGGCAGGGCCGAGAGGAGGTCACGTATCCGCACCCCTCGCTTGAAGCGGTACTGGGCCGTACGCTCGGCGTGCCGCTGTTTCAGGAGCAGTTGCTGCGTATGGCCATGATCACCGCCAACTTTACGGGCGGCGAAGCGGAGGAGTTGCGCCGCGCCATGGGCTTCAAACGTTCCGAGGCGAGGATGAAGCCGATCGAAGAAAAGTTGCGCGCCGGCATGACGCGCAACGGCATCCTGGGCGAAACGCAGGAGCAGATCATCCAGTCGATTACTTCATTCGCTCTTTATGGATTTCCGGAATCGCATGCCGCCAGCTTTGCCTTGATTGCCTATGCCAGCGCTTATTTGAAATGCCATTACCTCGCGGCATTCACGGCGGCCCTGCTGAATAATCAGCCGATGGGTTTTTACCATCCCTCCACGATTGTGAAAGATGCGCAGCGGCACGGATTGAAGATGCTGCCGATGGATGTGACGCGGTCGGATTGGAAGTGCACGTTGGAGCCGTCAGCCGTCAGCTCTCAGCCCTCAGTACGTCTTGGATTGAAATATGCGCGCGGGTTGCGCGAGCCGGCGGGGCAGGCGCTGGTTCGGGAGCGCAGCCTGGCGCCGTTCGCTTCGGTGCAGGATTTGGCGCGTCGCGTGCCCGAGTTGCGCAAGGATGAGTTGAAGACGCTGGCGGAGATCGGGGCGTTGAATGCAGTGGCGAGTGAAGTGCGTTGTGCAGATGCCGCCCATCGCCGCGATGCGCTTTGGCAGGTGGAGCGCGCGGTACGCTGGTCTGGGCCCTTGCTGGATGAGCTTCCGGAAATTGATGGAGAATCTCCGCTCGCGGCCATGACGGACGAAGAGCGATTGGTGGCGGATTTTCGCGCTACCGGGCTAACGGTAGGTCCTCATCCCATGCAATACCGCCGGGCAGAGATGAAGAGGATGGGAATTTATCGCGCTTCCGATCTGGCGCACCTGCCGAATGGACGGCGATTGCGAATCGGCGGATGCGTGATTGCCCGTCAACGCCCAGGGACGGCCAAAGGAATGATGTTCCTGAGCCTGGAAGATGAAACGGGGATCGCCAATGCGATTGTCGCTCCCGATCTTCTGCAGAAAAACCGTGTGTTGCTGATTTCGGAGCGCTTCCTGATGATCGAGGGAATTCTGCAGAATCAAGACAACGTGATCCATATTCGGGCGGAAAAAGTTTCGCCGCTCCGAGTGACGCGGGCGGAGACGGTGTCGCACGATTTTCATTAATTGAGGATTGAGGCGGTTCGGTTGCGGCGCGGCTATTGGCGCGTGTGGGGACGGGCGCCCTCGCCCGTCGAGGATTGCGTAGGGACAGCCGCCCCCGGCTGTCCAAGCCGAGCGTAGCTCGGCTTCGCCTCGAAAACTGCCCCGACTAGGCGGACGAAAGCTTTCTGGCATTGTGCCGTAGCGAACGGCCTTCGGCCAAACTGTAGAGTTCCTCAGCCAGATTCTTGGCGTGATCGCCGATGCGTTCCAGCGCCTGGGCGGCCAGAAGAACATCGAAATTCTGCTGCCCGCTCGGAATATTCGGCTCGGCTAGATGTCTCTGGAACAAGGAATGGCACAACCGGTCCACTTCCGGATCGGATTTCAGAACCATCTGCGCGTGCGACACGTCACGCTTGAGGAAGCCCTGATGAATCTGTTCCAGCATTTCATAAAGCAGAGAAGCCATCTCGATGAGCTGGCGGGAGTCCGCTGCCGGCAATTTTTCGCGGCGGGATTGCAATTGCATGACCGAGTTGTAGGAGAGATCTCCGATACGTTCCAGGTCGGTGATGAACTTCAGACAGGCCAGCAACTCGCGCGCCTTGGCTTCGGTTACGCGCGTGATGGCTTCTGGCAGTTGCTCATCGATCTTGCGCTCGATCTGGTCGAGCTCTTTCTCGCAATCCTTAATCGCGAGAAAAGCCAGGCGCGAACCGTCCGCCAGAAAGTCCCTGACATTGAAGACCGAATCGCGGGCGATCAGGCAGCCCCGGACGACCAGGGCCGTCAGTTCATCTCCCGATAAATCTTCATTATTATTCCGGGTTTCCGCCGGACGTGTGCGAGCTTCCGCCGCCCGGGATCGCGTCGAAATCGAGCGCCGCTTTGCTCGTACGGGCGGGGACGGCCGTTTTCGGGTCATGGGAAACTCGCGCAATTCGAGACGAGCTAGCAACTGTTAAGAAACTAGCATAAAGCGGGAGTGTGAAAGGAATGTAAATGAGCGGTGGTGCCGCCGAGTAGAAGCAGGCATTTCTTTTACTTCTTTTCCAGCGCGGCGGCCTGCTCCTCTGCGCGCTTGGCGTCTTGCTCTTTGCCGAGTCCGCGATAGGCGCGCGCGAGCAAGCGCAGGGCTGCGGGGTTTCGCGGATCAGATTTGGTGAACGCTTCGAGATCCGGCAAGGCGCCGGCAAAATCGGATTCCTGAATTTGCGCTTCCGCCAGTCCCAGGCGCCCGTCGCTGTTGTTCGAATCCACCAGCAGTGCCGCCTCGAACTGGTCGGCCGCGTTCTTTGCGTCTTCGAGTTGCAGGTAAACGTTGCCGAGCAACAGACGCGCGGACATTTGGCTGGGTGCAAGTTTCAGGCTCGATTCGAGTGCATCCCGCGCCCCGGGCCAATTCCCGGACTTCTCCATTGCCTCACCCAATTCGAACGCGGCGGTGGAATCATCGGGACGCAGTTCACAAGCCCGCTTCAAGTGGACGGCTGCTTTAGCGAAATCTCCGGCAGTGAGTTCAAGCTCGCCCAACTGGCGGAGCGCAGTCGGCGAGCTTGGATCGAACTGCAGCGCCTTTTCCAGGAACTGGCGCGCGTCACTCGATCGATTATCGTCGCTGGCCAGCATGGCATTGTGCAGCAGGTTCTGAACTTCGACTTTGTCTTTCGGATCCGGCAAAGTTTCGCCGGGCTTGCCGGAGTTCGCCTGCGGCGGGAGCTTCGCCTTCCACTTCGCCATTTCGGCCTTCATGCTTTGCGCCTTGCCACTGTCGGAGGCATAAAGATTCTTCAACTCTTTCGGATCGGCCTGCAGGTCGTAGAGTTCCGGGCGAGGAGCTTCGATCAACTTCGTGTTCTCCGCGCGCAAGGCGCGCAGGGGGGCCCACCCCCAACGGAGGGGATAGTCAGTCTCGCCGAAGAGAGTGCGATTGGGGCCTTGCGCGGTGTTAGTTTGTTCGATGAGGGGAAGCAGCGACTCGCCGTTCAGCTCCGCCGGTGCGGCCACGCCGGTCGCCGAAAGAATCGTTGGCAGGATGTCGGTGGTGCGCACCTGGGAATCAATCATAGTGCCGTGATGAGCGGCTTCCGCGGTCTTGAGGATGAGCGGTACGTGCAGCGTCGAGTCGTAAAGAAACAGGCCATGAGTTTCTTCTCCGTGCTCGCCCAGACCTTCGCCGTGATCGCCCGTGACAATGATGATGGCGTTGTCGTAGACGCCGGCTTTTTTCAAAAATGCGATCCAGTGGGCGACCGCGGCATCGGCATAGGCAATTTCACCGTCGTACAAATGGTCTTTGTATTTCTCCGAGAACGGAGGCGGCGGCTCGTAGGGATCGTGCGGATCGTACAGGTGCACCCAGACGAAGTGAGGTCCCGTGCGGTGTTTGTCGAGCCAACTTTCGGCGTGCGCGACCACTTCCATGCCGCGGCGCTCGACGCGTCCCCAGCGCTGTTTAGTTTCAGTCTTGGCGGAAAAGTTATCGTAGAAATCGAAGCCGCGGTCGAGGCCCGGAGCAAGCGTGTTGCTGTCGAGAATCACGGCTCCGATGAAAGCCGCGGTTTGGTAGCCACGTTTTTTCAGCAGTTCCGCTGCGGTCACATGCTGCGGCGAGAGCGGGACGCCAAAATCGGTGACGCCGTGCACGCTGGGCAAGAGGCCGGTCAAGATCGTAATGTGCGAAGTGTTCGTGATCGGGCTATGAGTGAACGCCTGCGTGAAGCGAACACCATCGGCGGCGAGTGCGTCCAATGCGGGGGTTTCGACCTGCTTGTACCCGTAGCAGCCAACATGATCGGCGCGCAGCGTATCAATCGTAATAAGGTACACGTCGGGGAGAGAGGCTCGTGGAGAGGGCCTCCGACCGGACGTCTGACCGGACGTCTGGCCCCAGGCCGACGTGCCCAGGAGCATGACCCCGACGAATATCGGGACGAAAATGATCCCCAGAAAAATAGCCAGTCGTCGCATAAGCGCCCAGCCTACCACAGTCGTTGTGCCGAGTTGGGCCTCTCTACCGGCGCCCCTGTCAGCGTCTTCCCAGCGATAACATGCGATAAACTGAACTCACCGATGGTCCCTACTTTTCGTCGATTGATTGTCATTCTAGCGGCCCTAACCGCGCTTTGTGCGGCGGCGCAAACGTCCGCAAAGCCGCCGCTGAATGTGGTCCTGATCACGATTGATACCCTTCGCGCCGATCATGTTGGCTGCTACGGATACAAGCAGATCAAGACGCCCAACATCGACGGCCTGGCTGCGGATGGAGCGCGCTTTGAGAGCGCTTTCGCGGTTGTTCCCGTAACCCTGCCGTCGCACAGTTCGATGCTGACGGGAACGTATCCCATGCTGAGCGGCATGCATGACTTCAGCGGCAACAAACTCAGCCCGCTTCAGCCCACGCTGGCTTCGGTTCTCAAACAGGCTGGGTATCAGACGGGAGCGGTGATCGGCGCGGCGGTACTCGACTCGCGCTTTGGACTGAATCAGGGATTTGATTTTTACTACGACCACTTCGACTTCAGCCGCCTGGACGAAGCCAATCTCGATGAGATGGAGCGTCCGGGCAATGTTGTGGCCGATGTGGCGTTGGACTGGCTGACGAAGAATTCGCAAAAAAAGTTTTTTCTTTGGATGCATCTCTACGACCCACATTTTCCCTATCATCCGCCCGAGCCCTACAGTCGCGTGTACGCGGCGCAGCCGTATGATGGCGAGATCGCTTTTGCGGATGAGCAGGTCGGGCGGCTTCTCCGGTTCTTGAAAGAGAAAGGGATTTATGGGAAGACGGTGATCGTGCTCTGCGGCGACCACGGCGAAAGCCTGGGAGAGCATGGCGAAAAGACGCACGGATTCTTTATCTACAACGCCACCATGCATGTGCCGCTGATCATCCGATTGCCAGATACTCGGCTGCCGGAGAATGCCGCGGCGCGCGCGGTTGCCGATCCGGTTTCGCTCGTCGATCTGATGCCCACGATACTGGGCGCTGTCGGGCTGGAGATCCCGTCGCAAGTGCAAGGACGCAGCCTGCTTCCAGAGCTTCGAGTTGATCAAACTGCGCGCGACCGCGTCCTCTATGGAGAAACCTTCATGCCGCGGATTCACTTTAACTGGAGTGAACTCCGGGGCTCGGAGAACACAAAATATCACTTCATCGACGCGCCTCGACCGGAGCTCTACGATCTGTCGAAGGACCCAGGCGAAGTTCATAATCTGTTCACCGAAAAGAAAGCAGTCGCCGAGGAGATGCGCGCCAAGCTCGTGAGCCTAATCCGCGATTACAGCGCTGGAAAAGAAATGGCGGAAAAGACCGGATTGGATCCGGCGCTGATGGAACGATTGAAGGCACTGGGGTATGCGGGGTTTTCCGGGGGCGGTGATCCAACCAGCAACGATCCGACCATCAGCAGCCGCAATCTGCCGGATCCGAAAGACCGCATCGTCACCTACGAGCTGATCTCCGATGCGATCGCCGACAGCCAGCACGGACGTTATCAGGAGTCGATCGAAAAGCTGAAGAGTGTAATCAAGACCGAGCCCAACTCTGTTCCGGCGCATTATCTGCAAGGTCTGGATTTCTACCACCTCAAGATGTTTGCCGAAGCGGTGGACGAGCTGCAGAAGACTGTTCAGCTCAGTCCTGACTACGCGCTTGCTTTTTTCAATCTCGGCACGGCGCAGGCCCATGCCGGGCAGATTGATGCCGCGATCATGACCTTGCAACGGACTCTGCAACTCGATGCGACCAATTTCGAAGCTGCCTACAATCTAGGAGTGGCGTTCATACAGAAAAGGCAATTGGAGCCTGCGGCGGCGGCGCTCCAGCAATCGGTTACGATTAATCCGGAGTTTGCGCGTGGACATCGCGCCCTGGGTGAGACCCTGCTCTACCTGGACAAACTTGACGACGCCATTGTGGAGTTGCGTCGCGCAGTCGAGTTAGCGCCGCAAGAGCCGATCATGCACGAGTCGTTAGCCAAGGCACTGGCCGCCAAGGGACTCACCGCGGAGGCAGACGAGGAGACGCGGCGCGCGCACCAGCAGCCGGCGCCGCAATAAACGCATGTTCGGGCGCTTCTCAGCTTTCTTAGTTACTTTTTTCGTGATCGTGGTCATGCCGGCTCTCGGCGTCGCAACTTTCGCGCAGGCGATTCCGACCAAGCCAGGGCCGGCAAGACAGCAGCCCCGAGCCGGTTTTACGAAACCCAGCGTCATATTGATCACCATCGATACCCTGCGCGCCGACCACGTGGGATGTTATGGAGCGCAGACGGTCAGGACTCCAACCCTTGATGCGCTGGCTCGCGACGGTGTCGTGTTTGAGCGGGCGATCTCGCAGGTCCCACTTACCTGGCCTTCGCATGCGGTGATCTTGACCGGCACGTATCCTTTTCAGAACGGCGTGCAGGATTTCACCGGGCAGCCCCTGGTGCAACAATTTCGCACTGTGTCCCAAGCTTTCCAGCGGGCGGGTTACGCCACCGGGGCCGTGGTCAGCGCCTTCGTTCTCGACCGAAGTTGGGGGCTGGCGCGCGGCTTCGATTTTTACGATGATGCGTTCTCGGCGGAAACCTTCGAGAAAAAAGATGCCGGGCTGGTGGACCGTCGCGCCGGGGAGAGCGCAGCGCATGCCATCGCCTGGTTGAAGAAAACTCCGCGACGCCCGTTTTTTCTCTGGCTCCATCTTTACGACCCGCACAGTCCGTACGATCCTCCGGAACCCTACCGTTCCGAGTACCGCAGCCACCTCTACGATGGCGAGATAGCCTACGCGGATCACGAACTCGGAAACCTGATGTCTTGGCTCAAGCAGAATCACCTTTATGATTCTTCGCTCATCGTCGCGCTCAGCGATCACGGCGAGTCTCTCGGAGAACACGGCGAAGACGAGCACGGCTTCTTTGTGTACAACGCCACGGTGCATGTGCCGCTGATCGTGAAACCGCCCGCCGGGAGCGGCATTGCGGCTGGCCGACACAGCGAGCCCGTGGAGACCACGGCCGTGGCCCCGACGCTTCTGCAACTGGCGGGAGTAAAGGATGCGACGGATTCGATTTTTGCGCAGTTCCAGTCGCGTGCGCTGTTAGGTTCGAGATACACGGGGTTAGCCAGGAACGAGGCAGGAAATCTGCAGGCAAAAGATCCGGCCTACAGCGAGACTTTTTATCCATTCAGTTCTTTCGGCTGGAGCCCGCTGCACGCGCTCGAGAGTGAGCGTTTTCACTTTATCGAGGCGCCAAAACCAGAGTTGTACGATCTTGAAACCGACCCCGGAGAGACCCGGAACATTGCCGCCGAGCAACCCGCCACAGTTGCCGTGCTTCGGGAAAAGATGCAAGCACTTGTGGCCCACAATTCGTTTACGCGCCAGGATGCCGGTGCTGGAAATTTGAGTCCCGACGCGCAGGAAAAATTACGCGCTCTGGGCTACTTTGGATTTCGCGCTACGGTTTCTCCCGAATCGCTCAAGCAGGGGCTCGCCGATCCTAAGGACAAGCTGTGGGAGTTTAATTCCATCCTGAAGGCGCAGGACGCTTTTCAGCGCAAGGAGGACGATCAAGCAGAGGCTCTTCTCACCGACGTCCAGCAAAAGGATCCTCAAATCTACGTGATTCCTTTCCTGCTGGGCGAGTCGGCCTTGCGACGCCAGAACTGGGAACGCGCTGCCGATCAACTGCAGCGCTGCCTCGCATTGAATCCGAACTTCGACAATGCCATGACCGGTCTGGCACGCGCCCTGGCGAAGTTGGGTCGCGCGGACGAAGCGAAAGGCTGGCTCAACAGGGCCTTGCAGAGCAACCCGCAGAACTACCGAGCCTGGTATCAAATGGGATTGCTGGATGCGGGGAGCGATCCCGCAGCAGCCCTGTCCGCGTATGAAAAGACAATTGCCATCCAGCCTAATTTTTCTGCCGGACAACGCGAACTGGGAATGCTTCTCTTTCAGCAGAAAAACTATGCCGCCGCGGCGCCACACCTGGAGAAGACGATCGGGCTCGGATTGGAAGATGCGCGGCTGCACAACTTCATCGGCATTTGCTATAACCGGACGAATCGGACTTTAAAAGCAACTCGCGAATTTCAGCGCGCCATTGAGCTTGATCCGAAACTGGCGGAAGCTCATCTGAACCTGGCCTACGCCCATCAACTTTTGCACCATTCAAAAGCGGCGCATGAGGAATACGCCACGGCCTGCAAGCTCGATGCAACATTCTGCAAATTCGTGCCAGCGAACTGACTCGCGAGCGAAGTTACTAGCATTCACTATCACTATTAATGACCAGCTCACCGCTTGCCGCCCGCTCTCATGCGCTGGGCTTCCGCTCGCTCCCGCTCCGCATCAGCTTGATGTCCTAACTGGAGGTACGCGTCGGCCAGAAATGCGTGTGGCTCGGGCGATTTGGGCTGAAGCTCAGCCGCCTTCACCAGGTTCGGCACGGCGGCTGCGGGATTTCCCGAGAGAGCCAGCGCTCGCCCGAGAAGCAGATGCGCGCTGTAGTGGTTCGGCCTAAGTTCAATGACTTTTGTGTACTCCGGAATGGCGTCCGTCAGCCGGCCAGCTCGCGCGTAGGCGGTCGCCAGTGAGAGATGCGCTTCAGGCCAGTTCGGAGAGCGAGCCACGGCGGTCTCAAACTGGAGCGCGGCCGCCGTAAAATCTCCGGTCTCGAACAGCGCCGAGCCCAACTGGTATCGCGGAACGGTCAAGTCCGGACGCATTTCCACGGCCTTGCGCAACACCGGCACCGCCTTCTCGTAATTCTTCAGCGAAGTCAAGGCTGTACCGAGTTGCAGGTAGGTAATCGGCAGGTTAGGCTCCAGCGCGATCACTTGCTCGAGCAGTGGCACTGCTTCCGCGAAATGCGTGTCTTCTTTTAACATTTCGGCGCGGTGCAACAAGTTCACGACCTCAACCTTGTCCTTCGGATCGGCCCCGGTGTCCTTGATGCCGAGCGCGGCTGAAGCGCTAGTATCCGATGCTACGTATCCCAGCGCGTTCAATCTTTCCTGGAGATCGGGATCGGCACTCACTTTCGGCGCTTCTTTTGCGGTGCCAGTCTTCTGCCGGAACGCATCAAGCTGGCTGCCCAGCGTGTTGGTGACGGCTACGGACGTAGTGGACAGATTATGCTCCGCCTTCGGATCCGCGGACTGGTCATAGAGTTCCTTGTGCGGCGCCTCGATGAAGAGATACTTTCCCGTACGGAGCGCCCGCAGCGAACTCCATCCAAAAGTACGGTGCGGATAATCGCTCTCTGCATAGACAGGGCGATCGTGAGGCGCTTCAGGGGTCTTGCTGGCCGCTGTTCCTGCCTGGCCTGCGGGAGCAGGCTTCAACGTCGCTGGCTTCAATATCGTCGGCTTCAACATGCCCAGAAGAGATTCCCCCTGCACCTCATGCGGAATCGCAATTCCCACCGCCTCCAGGATGGTCGGCAGGACATCGACCAGCCCGGCGCGGCTCTCGATCCGTTTTCCGGCGGAACGCTCTCGCGGCAGCTTGAACAGCAGCGGCACCCGAATGGTCTCATCGTAGAGAAAAATCCCGTGCGTAGTCTCTCCGTGTTCGCCCAAGGCCTCGCCATGATCGGCCATGACGGCAATCAGGGCGCCATCATAAAGCCCCCGCAGCCGCAACCAACTGAGGAGTTTGCCCACCGCGGCATCCTCGTAAGCGATCTCGCCGTCGTAGGGCGCGGAAGCGTACTTGGTCTTATAGGGTTCGGGAGGGTCATAGGGGTCGTGCGGGTCATAGAGATGCACCCAGATGAAGAACGGCCCCTCGTAGTGTGTGGTCAACCACTCCAGCGTGTGTCCAATGACTTCGCCGCCGCGGCGTTCGATGGCCTGGTAACGGTCTTCTCCCTGATGCCGCCGGTGGAAGCCGGCGTCGTAGGTGTCGAATCCACGCTCAAAACCGGGGGCCGAGCGAGTTTCCGGGTCGAGCACCAGAGAGCCGACAAACGCCGCCGTATGATATCCGTTGCCGCGAAAGATGTAAGGTGCGTAGGGCAGGTCCTCGGCCAGTGGCACGCCGAAATCGTTTACCTGGTGGAACTGTGGATACGTGCCCGTGAGGATGGTGGCATGGGAAGCCGTGGTCAGCGGAACTTGGGAGTAGGCGTGGGTGAAGACCACGGATTGGCGCGCGAGAGCATCCAGGTTCGGCGTCAAGCCGCGCTTTGAGCCGAGGAAGCCCATGCGGTCGGCGCGTGTCGTATCGAGTGTGATCAGGACTACATTAGGCGGCTGAGCCTTCGCAGGCGGAGGCGTGGCGGTACCGGCCATCGCACCGGCCATCGCACTCGCCAACAAGCAAACAAGGCACAGCAAACGGCGGGTCAGGAACATAGAGTACGAAAAGTTTATCATCGGCGGTTTGCGCCGATTTGTGCGATGGAGAGGGCCGGGCGTCCCCGCCCGGACGGGCGAGACACCCGCCGCTCATCTGGCATGGCTCACGGCGGGCTGACGCTCGCGTTCCCTTGTAGCCGCTTCAGCAGGTCCCGCGCCTGCGGCGAAAACGAAGTATCGGGAAAGGTCTTGAGGTAGGATTTGAGCTCGGTGATGGCATCGAACGGGCGCTTCTGCTGCAGATAAAGATTCACCAGTTGCAGAGACGCCTGCGACATCTTCGGATCGTACTGAAGCGCAGTCCGCAGACTCTTCTCAGCCAACTCCGGACGGCTCGTGTGCGAATACATCGATCCCTGCAGGAAATGCCCGAAAGCAGAATTCGGCTGGCGCTTTAATCCTTCTTCGATCTCGTTGCCCGCTCCGTCATAGCGACGAGTCACCAGCAGCACGTTAGCCAGATTGAAGTGCGCCTGGGCGTCGTTTTGATTCGTTTTCAATGCTGCTTCAAACTCATTCTGCGCTTCCTCAAATTTCTTTCGGCTCAAATACGCGGATCCCAGCTGGTTGTGCGCTGGAGAAAAGTCGGGAGAATAGCTGAGCGCCTTCTCGTAATGCCCGATCGCGTCGTCGGTCTTCCCCTGCTTTTCCGCTTCCACCCCCTTGTCGAACTCCTTGAGCGTCTTCTTCGGGAAGTGCTGGTAATACTCAGCCGGGTCGATCAGGTAGGGGTTGCTGCCCGCGACTCGACTGGCTGGATCTTCTTTCTTTTTGGACTCGCGCGGCACCAGCGTGAATTGCACGAAGTTCGTCTGCGCAACGGCGGGGTCGACATTGACGTTCTCGCCGACCGGGAGGTACGCGTCATCGTTGACCGTAACCCGATATTCGTTCGCCACCAGGCCGGCGAAGCTGAATTGACCCTGGTCATTGCAGTAGGCGCTCGTGACCGTGGCGCCGCGAAACTCCAGTGAAACCAGGACGGGAGTCGGCGGAAAATCGGCTTTGAGTACTCTCAAATTGCCGATAATTTTCCCCAAAAGCAGTCTTTGCCCTTGTCCCTGCACGACGACAGGGAGCATAACCACGTATGCCCAGAGTGCAGACAGCAGCAGAACTCGCCGTCTTCTGTTCATGGCAGCCCACCGAAAACACACAGTAAAAGAAAAAGAGGCTTGCTCCCGAACAGCGGGAACAAGCCTCTGGATCAGGAGCCGGTCTTTAGAAGCTAAGCTTCACACCGACCTGCAGTTGCCGAGGACCGAGCGTGCCCGCTGCCGTGCCGAAGTTCGAGAAGCGCGGCTGGTTGTGCGCCCCCCCTCCCGCAGTAGCGAGAACGAAGTTCGTGTGGTTGAACGCGTTGAACGCATTCGCGTCGAACTTCATGCTGACCCTCTCGGTAAACTTGAAGACCTTCGAGAGCGTCATGTCAGCCTTCCAGTAGCCCGGTCCGACGAAGGTATTGCGGCCCAGGTTGCTGGTGCAAGCCAGGCACGGTGCCGAGAATGTGATATCCACAGGATTGGGCTGATTGGGCCCGGCGAACCAGCCATTTGCCCACTGGTCATGCGTGATCCCACTCACCCTCGACCGACTGGAGTTCGGCCGGTCATTCCTGCCGCCATCCAGGTTGTAGTCGCCACGGCTGTTGGTGCAGAGTCCGGCGTCTACGTCGGCTTGGATAGAGCATTCTGGTGCCAACTGGCTCGTAACCAAAGACCTCGAGGTAAACGGCTCCCAGTGCGCTCCACTCTGGAACGACCAGATGCCGTTATACGACCAGCCACCGACGATCCAGCCCAGAACGCCCTTCAGGTTCTGCCCCGGCAACTGGTAAACGTAGTTGAGTACCAGCCGATGCCGGATGTCGAAGATCGAGTTGCCCCGATCCAGGCCCGGCACAGTCTGATCCGAGGTGAAGCCCTCTCCGGCAGCTGCGCCGTTCGCCGTTGTGGCTCCGCTATGCCAGGTCGAACCGTTATCGATCGAGTGGCTGTACGTGTAGTCTACGTTGAAGAGCAGACCATGGCTCATCTGGTGTTTCAGCGAAGCCTGCAACGAGTTGTAGTTGGAGTTGACTGAATTCTGCCAATTTCTGAGGCGGCCGTAGTTCTGATTGAGCCGACCACTCTCTCCAGTCCATGTTCTGCCGAGGTTGTCGGTAACGTGAATGCCAGCAGGCAGGTAAGAGCCGGGCTGGCGGTTGATGTCCTCGGAGCGGAACAGCTTGTGACCCGCGGTGCCAACGTAATCAAGCTGCACCACGGTCTTGGGCATGATTTCCCGCTGCATGCTGAAGTAGAAGTTGTAAACGTATGGATCCTTGATGCCCTTCGGGAAAATAATACCGGTCAAGGTTGCCTGGTTGGGGTTGCTCGGATCCCATCCCGTGATGTTGCCCTGCGCCTGGGCTTGGCCGGCGGGGCCCTGGTTCGGGTTCGTGGGCGCACCCGTGAAGGTTACCGGTACATCGGAAACCTGCTGGCAATTACCGGTCGGCGGCGCCCCAGTGCAGGTGGACGGGCCATAGACCACGTCCGCGTTTTGCACCCCGACTCCACCGATAACCTGGTTAAACGAATAGTACGGCAGGTTCCAGCGCGAGTTCGACAGCGGGTTGTAGAGCGTGCCCTCGTAGGCCACGCCGAATCCGCCACGTATCGAGGTCTTGCCATCACCAAATACATCCCAGGCAAACCCAACGCGTGGTCCGAAGTTGTTGTGATCGCCGGCTCCCAGCGTCTTGGAAGGAGCAAATCCACCCGGTCCGCAGATTCCCGCCAACTGCGCCAACAGAACGTTTTGCCCCGTAGCGGCGCTGCAACCTGGATTACCCGCCACAATATTCGCTTGGCCGATCTGACTGAGAATGTTGTTGCCCGGTCCCGGGATGAAGGTGGTGGCAACGTCGCCCTCTTCATTGTGCCGCCGATACAAATCATAGCGAAGTCCGAGGTTCAGGGTCAGGCGCTTGGACACCTTCCAGTCATCCTGAAAGAAGGTCCCCATTTCCAAATTCCGCCAGTGTCGCACGTTAGTGGATAACTGTGCCGACGGAGTCTGATTATACGAACTGGACGGACATGGAGCCTTGCAAATTCCAGGGTCAACGCCGGCGACTTGCAGATAGGGTGCGTCTCCGGCAAAAAACACCTGGTCGTAGAAGTAGTAGGAGGGGCGAGCGACGTTAAACTCGCTGTTCTCGATGTTGCGCCGGAAATCCACACCGACCTTCATGTTGTGGTTTCCGTGGCTGATCGAAACCAGGTCGGAGTAGGTGTAAATGTTTTCCTTGAACGCTTGCGGGTAGCCGTTATAGGAGCCGAAACCCGCGGAGCCGTCGCCGAAGCCGATCGCCGGCACTCCACCAAGATTGGTAGTGATTTTGGTGTTGTTCTGCAGGTAGCCGGCGCTGAACGTGTTCAGGATAGTCGGGCTGAAGGTATGCACGAAACTCAACGAGCCCTGCGGGAAGTTGTTGCGCAGAGGGTTGCCGAAACCGCGCGTGCAGGCTGCGTTGCAGGGGCCAAATTGATCGGTCTGTCGATTGTAGTTGTACTGGAGGAAGAAGCGGTTGTTGGCATTCCAGTTGTAATCGAGGCGCAGCGAAGCTTCGTTTCCGTTGAACAGGTTGGCATTAGCCAGGTTACCGGTCTGCGTCTTGAAGATGGCGACGCTGTTTTCCTGAATAATGGCAGTGCGGTCGAGGGTTCCGGTCTGCGGAGCGATGCCGCAAGTCAAAGCTTCCGCTGCCGTGACACCAAAGATATTGGCCCATTTCTGTGACTGGAGTGGAGTTCCAAAACCGCACAACAGGGGGGAGAAATCTTGCGGACCAGGATCGCTAGCACAAGGGGTCGTAGTGCTGAATCCATTGAACGCATAACAGTTCGCCGATAGGCCGTTGTTGCCTATCCCCGTGATCGACGGTGCGAAGTCCTTGTATAACAGCGCAGCCGTGGAGTTCGTGGGATTTGGACCGGCATTGGCGGCATCGTCTGCATCAGTGACGGCCTTGCGCCACGCCGCAGTTTCTTGCGTGGCCGTGATCGGCGTACCACTCGATTTGAAACGGTCCCCCTGGAGCGAGAGGAAGAAGAACAGTTTGTCCTTGATAATCGGTCCACCTACGGTCGCGCCAAACTGATTGAAATGCAGCGGAGGCTGCTTGGTCGCCGACTGGTTCAGGAAGAAGTCGTTCGCATCCAGAGCATTATTTCTGAGGTATTCCCACGCGCTGCCATGCCAGGCATTGGTGCCGGACTTAGTTACGAGATTTACCGAACCGCCGGCGCTGTTGCCATATTGCGCCGACATGTTCAGTTGCAACTGTTGGAATTCTTCCACGCTGTCCTGAATCGGCACGTTGACAGCCCCGCCGCTCAGTCCTTTGTTGGACACACCATTGATCAGGAATCCGTTGAAGTCTTCGCGGACACCATTGACCACGGTGCTGTGGCCATTCTCGAAGTCAACTCCTGTCACATTCACGGCGCCGGTGCTCATCTGCATCAAATCGAACACGTTACGGCCGTTCAGAGGCAGGTTATTAATCTGTGTGGAACTCACCGTGGAGGCCAGCTTCGAATCTTCGGTGTTGATGGTGGCGGCTTCGCCGGTGACTTCGATCACTTCCGAAGCCTTGCCGATTAGCATCTTGAAGTCCACGTGCGCGATGGTGCCGGCGTTCGCGGTCACACCAGCATTGGACGCCGTCTTGAAGCCGGCAGCTTCCACCGTCAGCTTGTAGGTGCCGATCGGCACCTCCTTCACCGTGTAGTTGCCGCTTGAATTGGTCGTGGTGGAAAGGTTCAGATCGATTGACGGATTGCTGACCGTAACCTTGGCATTGGCAATCGCGGCGCCGGTTGGATCGGTCACGGTACCGGTAAACTGGCCGTTCTGTACCTGAGCGAATGCGCTTAAGGTCAAGGTCAGCACGGCAAACACTGCGATGCAAAACTGCAATCTTTTCATTTACCTACCCCCTCGGGAGATCGTGGCGCGTGGTTTTTGAAGTATGCACGGAAATTTTTGTCGCGAAACCTGGTCGTGAAAGCTTGTCGTGAACCTTTGTTGCCAACTCGCGTTGCGGTCTGAGCTCTTACAATCCCATCAACCGAAAACACATCAGTAGGGTTGCCGCATTACCTGCTACTGCGAAGTGCGCAGAATTCTGCGCCTCGAACTACTGTTTTGTCAACCATCTTGCTGATTCTGTTGAGCGAACCGAGTGAAACTATTGAAAAACCCCGAGCTCGCCGCCGAAACTGCAACGACTAGTGCCTTCGGGGTAGAATCGCATTTCTTGAACCAAACGCCAGCGCCCAATGTTTCAGATACTTACGGGCGCGACGGCCGCTATTCCTATGACTAACTGAAGATCAAAATGCGCTAGGCTACCAAATTCCGTAGATCGTCGCTATCCTCGACCTTCAGATTCTCTGGGCAGCGCGGACGGCAACCGCCGGGCGCTTTTCAGGATTTCTTCCCAGGATTTCTAACAATGACTCCGCGCCCCTCCTGGACGACGAGCTCCTGGTCCGCCGCCTCCGGTCCCAGTTTGTCGACCTGCCCGCTCGGCCAGCGAATGACAATCGCCTCGACTCTTGTCGCCGCGCCCAGACCGAAATGGACGCGCGGGTCGCTCGAACTCTCAAAGCTGCTTCCGGCTCGAACTTCTGCATAGCGAGTTGAGCCCTCAATCGTGATCTCGATCTTTGCGCCGAAACCATCGCGGTTCGACTTGCTGCCGATGGTCTTGATCCGCAGCCAGTGGCCGGGTGTCGGAACTTCGTTGCGCAGCAGAACGGGGGAAGCATCGAGGTTGGTGATCAGCAGATCCTGACGGCCGCGATTCCAGAAGTCCGCGGTCAGGGCGGCGCGGCCCACATATTTTTTCGCCAGCGCGCCGCCCGCCTTCTCGCCGACTTCTTCGAACTTTCCGTTGTGCAAGTTGTGAAACAGAAACGGCCGCTCGGCGTATCCCACACCGAACGACTGTCCTTCCACCTGTGGATCCACGTGGCCATTCGCGATGAAAATGTCGGGCCATCCGTCGTTGTCGTAGTCGAGAAACTTCGCGCCAAAACCGAGATAGGGATTGCTGATGGCTCCAATCCCCGCCGCGCCGGCCAGGTCGGTGAACTCTCCATTGTGATCGTTGTGATAGAGGTTGTTGGCATCGTCGGAAAAATTAGTCTTAACAATGTCGGGCCATCCGTCGCGGTCGTAGTCCGCCGTGTCAATGCCCATGCCAGCCTGTTCGCGTCCGTCAGAACTGTAGGCCACGCCGGCCTCGGCGCCGACTTCGGTGAATCCACCCTTGCAGTTATTGTGATAGAGCAGGCTCGGCGAAGAGTCGTTCGCTACGTAGAGATCGAGGCAGCCATCTTTGTCGTAGTCCAGCCACAAGACGCCGAGGCCGTAGTAGCTTTCGGTATCGATCCCGAGTTTCTCTGTGACGTCGGTGAAGGTGCCATCGCCGTTATTGTGGTACAGACGATCGCGCGAGCCCTTCAACCCACGCGGCCCGCAATTTACCGGGATGCCCCGATACTGGCAGAACAGGCCGTTGCCGAACTGCGGCAGGTTATTGATATCCAAATCCACGTAGTTCGCGACATAAAGATCGAGATTGCCATCGTTGTCATAGTCGCCGAAGGCCGCGCTGGTTCCCCAACGTTCGGCATTGGCGACTCCGGCCTTCGCGGTGACGTCGGTAAACGTGCCGTCGTGGTTGTTGCGGTAAAGAGCCGACCCATGGAAGCCGGTGATGTAGACATCTTCCCAGCCGCCGTTGTCGAAGTCGCCGATGGCCACGCCGTAACCCCAGCCGCAAAAATTCAGGCCTGACTTTGCGGACACGTCGGTAAACGTACCGTCATGGTTGTTGCGATAGAGACGCGGCGGATGGCACTTGCCGGCGCGGTAGTCCGCCAGCGTCGAACCATCGACCAACAGGATGTCCATCCATCCGTCGTTGTCGTAGTCGAAGGCCGCTGCGCCTCCGCACAGGGTCTCAACGATGTAGAGCTTCTCCGGGCCGCCGCAAGTCAGGCGAAAGTCAATTCCCCCGGCTTGCGTGACGTCAACGAACAACGGTGGATTTGTTGTGGGAGTCTTGGCGTCCGGCTTTTGCGCGGTCACCGCTTGCTTCGCCAACGGACCGGTGTTTTTCTGGGTAGTGTTCTTGGGGGCAGTGGTTTGCGTAGCTCCGCGCAAAATCCAGTTGCCGCTTAGTACGATCAGCAGAACAGTCGCCGCAAACATCACTTGCAACTTTTTCATGTGCCGAATCACTCTCACTGATCGCGTCCGGTGGCCATTCCTGCCGCGGTCGGTCGCGCCTTTTTGAGGTCCGCGAAGCGCTCTCGTTCGCGTAGCACTTCTTCGCTCTTGCCAAGTTTTTCCAGGACGCGCGCCAGTTGATAATGCGGGCTCGGGTCCTTCGGATTCAGTTCCGCCGCCTTCCGCAAAGAAGGCTCAGCTTTTGCCCACTGCCCCGCGAGTGCTTGCGCCTTCCCAAGGTCGTACCAGACGTCGGAGTTGCGAGAATCCAGTTCCGTGCCACGCTGCAGATACGTTATGGCTGCATCATAGTTTCCGCTCGCGAGCAGCGAGTGTCCCAGCGCGCAGACCGTTGCCGGGCTCTCCCCCGACCATCGCAACTCCTCTTTATATTCGCCGATGGCTTCGTCGTTGCGTCCGAGGCTGAAGTAGGCAAATCCCAAATGGTAGTGTCCGAGTTTAATGGCGGGGTCGAGCTTCAGAGCAGTCTTGAATTCCCCGATCGCCTGCAGACTGCGATTCGAATTCAAATACGCTCGCCCGAGTAGAGTATGCCAGAGCGCGACTGAAGGGTTGAGCGTGATTGCCGCTTCGAGTTCGTCCGCGGCTCCCGCATAGTTCGGCTCGCTCAATAAGACCAGCGCCAGGTCAAGATGAATCGCAGAATCTCTCGGGTTCAATTCGCGCGCTCGCGTGAGCTGCTCTTGCGCATGCTTGAGATCGCCGTTTTTGAAGTAGGCCACGCCCAGATAGTGACGGAATTGCGCATCGCGCGGCCAGCGCGAAACCGCTTGTTGACCAAGTAGGACTGCGTTTCGCAACTGGCCCGAATCGAGGTCATGCAACAACTGCTGGCGCGTTTGGGCTTGGGTTTGATTTTCCGCCTGCGCTTGCACAAACAAGCTCAATAGGCAGAGTGAGGCAGCAATAACAAGAACTGGAGCCGGATTTCGGGTGGCGCAGCGCCGGGCTCCCCGGCACGCCCGGTTTTGGCGTGATGGGGTGGAGGGCTTCAGCGCTGCGATTACGGGCTTAGCTTGAGGAGTGGCCTTAGCCGCTGCAGTCAGACTGTGGCATAGAAAATACTCAATCAGCGTGCTGTTGAGCTGCCGGCGTGCAGTCGTGCCCATCATCACATCATTTATCATCGTAGCGTCTGTCATCGTATCGTCTTAACGCAGCCAGCCGCAACGCGCCTGCTGGTTCGCATTCGCAGGGCATCTCGACGGAGGGAGACTCTATGCACGCCAAAGATTCTCTTCGGATGTCTGCCTACGATCGGTAAAGTTAGAGTAGATCTCAGATGCATTCATAGCGATGGACCGTGGAACGATATTGCGCGTCTGGCTGCCGATGGTCGCGGGCTTGTTGGTTCTCGGCTGGATATTCCACTCCGTGCTCGAGCCCTACGGTCCGACGCGTTTGATCGGCCTATTGGTCGCTTTAATCGGCCTCGCGGGTGTGATTCTCTCCCGCTACACGCTCGGCCGGTCATTCTCGGTTGCTCCGAAGGCGACCGCGCTTGTCACCAGCGGCATCTATTCGCGGATCCGCAATCCGATTTACATTTCCGGAATGATCTTTCTGATCGGCGTCGTACTCATCGTGGAACGGCCTAAGCTGCTGGCCGTTTTGCTGGTGCTGATTCCGATGCAGATCGTCCGGGCGCGCCGCGAAGCGGCGGTTCTGGAAGCAAAGTTCGGCGATGCCTATCGCGAATACCGCAGGCGCACCTGGTTCTGAGGTCAGTGGAGGGGCGGGCGCCTCGCCCGTCCAGCCGGGCGGGGACGCCCGGCTCTCCACGAAGCAGGCTGCTATTATTTCAGCAATGAAATCAGCATTGAACAGACTGCTCCCTGCCTTCTTCTGTCTTTTTCTGGTGGGCCGCCTACAAGCCGCCGATGAACCTAAACTCAGCCCACTTCCGGCGCCGGTCTCGAACAATGCAGTTGCTATATCGCATGACGATTACGGATCGAGGATTTTTTCCTTCATGGGCATCGGCCCGAAAAAAACCTGGGATGCAATCACCGCCAGCGCCTACGAACTGGATCCGGGCACCGGCAAGTGGACCGAAAAGCGTCCCGTGCCGGGCGTGGCCGGACGTCTGGCGGCATCGGCGGTGGCGCTCCACGACCAGGTCTTCATCTTCGGAGGCTACGTCGTTGACGCCCAGGGTGGAGAGACCACGGTGTCGGACCTGAACGTCTTTGTCCCGGTTGAAAATCGCTATTATCGCGGCAAGGACATCCCCGTGCCTGTCGACGACGCAGTGGTCGGCCTTTATCGCGACCGTTATATTTTCCTCATCGGCGGATGGTCAACGTCGAAAGGTGACGCAGTACGCAACGTCCAGGTGTACGACACCGATAAGGATACTTGGCTGCAGGCCACACCGTTTCCCGGTACGCCGGTGTTCGGTCACGCGGGCGCCATCATCGGCGACACTATCGTTTACGTCGACGGTGCTTACAAGAATCCGAGCGGCCCCAATCCCAAGTACGTCGCGTCCGGCGAATGCTGGATGGGCAAGATTCCCAAGAAGGGTGACATCACGAAAGTTGAATGGACGAAACTTCCAGCACATCCGGGCAACGCGCGCTATCGCATCGCGGCAGGCGCGGGGTCGCTGGACAGAAAAGCCGGCAGAATCTATTTTTCCGGCGGAACTGACAACCCCTACAACTACAACGGGGTCGGCTATAACGGCCAACCGGCGGAACCCTCCCCGGTGACCTTCGCCTTTAACGTCCACACCGGCGGATGGGAAACGGTCAGTGAAAACAATCCCGAGCCCACCATGGATCATCGCGGCCTCCTGGTTACGCATCGCGGCCTGGTCATCGTAGGAGGCATGGAAAAAGGCCAGCAGGTGACGGCCAATGTGACGGTGGTAAAACCTGCCTCCAGGAAGTAACCTTATCGCCGCTGCGGCGGACAGGGTGCCCCTACGCATAGAGACTTGCGCCCAATCATCACGGAATCCGATGACCCCATCACGGCAGAGCTTCCCCTCCCGGCGTCCAATAGCTACAGCCGCAATTCCTGCGGCGTCCTGCCTTTTTGACCTCCAGGCATCCAAGGCCAGGCGTCAGATTGCAGGGAGTGAGAGTCTCCGAGCAAGTTCTCAAGCTGAAGATCGATGTGCTGGTGGTGCCACACGTATTTCTGTGGCGATTGATTGTACCGAATGAACGGGGGTTGACCTCGCCCTCAGAAATCGTCTCTGCATGACCACCCCAAAGTTGCTTCAATCTGGCGTCGATAGTCGGTATGGATCTGTCGAGGTGCTCGCTCGATGTATTCCTTGGCATGATCTCGTGCCGTGCCCGATAGCCCGCGCAGATGTCCTATGACCTCATCAATCGAGGGAGACCTTTCTTCCGTTCCAAGCTTTGGTCTTAATGCTGTCCAGACAGCCGCGTCCAAGCCTCGATCTTCGCCCCATCGGGGCAAATCGGGGATGTCTTCCGGCGCCATATCTCCACGATCCCATGAGCCGATCCGCGATAGCGAGTCTGATCCCGTAATTCCTTCGCGGTCCCTGAGCGCTTCCTTCGCAATCTGAAGATCAGTCGGCAACATGAGTGCCCACAACACGCGCACCGGTCTGGCGCTCGGATCAATCACAAGGGTCATGCGATCGTCAGACGATTGCCTAGTGAACTCTACGGGCGCGAAAGGGCCATCCTTAAACCATTCGCGCCGGATCGGGAGCTGGCGCGGATCCCAAACTAGCGATCCCCACGCTAGGCAGGCGATTCTCGGGGTCCGCTCTCGTTCTCCGCTCATGTCGTCTCGCAGAGGTGGTTCATTTTTTCCTTGAATTTTTGTCGGAGTTCCAGACTCCCTGGGTCACTCAATTCCTTGAGATACGACTCAAATTCCTGCTTGACTGCGTCATAGAACAACGTTCTGTTCAGGGCGTATCCATCTTCTCGTGGTTCCGCGATTTGGCTGGGCGCTTCCCTCCAGATAACCCATTTCCTCGTCTCCGCTTCATGCAGAATGCCGTGCCTGATACCGTTTACGAAGCATTCAGCGATTTTATCTTCGGCGAAGGCCGCGCCAAAGGCAGGGCGCCTCAGGAATTTGATGAAGAGCTCCTTGGTATAAGGGGAGGCGCCCGTTCGAAATCCTTGGAGGGTCTCAACAAGCAAGCAGCAGAGCGCCATTATCGAAAACCCCGGAATGCAGTGCGCGTTAGGCGGCGAACTTGAAGAATTCAAGTCGGGCTTCGTATCTGCCTTAACGAGCGCATCAATGCACTTAAAGAAGCGTCCATTCATCCGCCTCTCAAACACACCGATAGCCTCGGACCAAGCGCCTTCGTCGTGGTCGAGCCGCTGCAACAGATTTTCCCAATCAGTCGATGAAAATCTAAAGCAGAGGTCAGCCTTCACACGAGCACCTCGTCCGCCCTTCTTCACCGCACCTACAACGGCGCTCCACTACTTCGCGCGCGCCAGCACCAGCGTCACGTCGTCCGGTTGTTCGTTGTCGCCAATCCAGTCCTCGACGGCTACGGTGACAATTTCGGTGATGCGTTCCAGCGGCAAATGGCGATTCTCGCGCACCAGTTGGATCAGCCGCTCCTCGCCGAACTCACCATAATCGTTTTCCGGCTCCGTCACCCCATCGCTGTAAGCCACCAGCACATCGCCCGGGCGGAGTTGCACGGTCGCTTCCGGAAAACTTAAGTTGTCGAAAAGCCCGACCACGGTTCCGCCGCAGCTCAGCAACTGAGACGAGCCATCTTCCGAAATCAGGATCGGTGGCAGGTGACCGCCATTACTGTACGTAAGCCGGCGCGTCTCTCCATCATAGATTCCCAAGAACAAAGTCGCGTACTTTGCATCGGGAGTGCTTTCGTAAAGCTGATGGTTCAGCAGCGTCAGCAGCGCCGCTGGCGACGCTTCCGTCCATCTCAACTCAGAAGCCAGCATCAGCCCTGAGCTCCCCCCGGCGCTAACCGCGGCTGTTTCGCGGAGAACGGATCTATCTTCGATGCTGTATGCCCGGACCGCCGAGTGGATTGTCGCCATCAGCAGTGCCGCCGATATTCCCTTGCCACTGATGTCGCCGACCGCCAGCATCAGCTTGTCGGAATTCAGCGCGAGAAAATCGTAGTAATCCCCGCTCACCGTCCGCGCCGGACGGCAGAACCCGTGCACCTCCAGATTTTCGAGTTGCGTGATCAACTTGGGATAGAGCTGCGACTGCACTTCCTGCGCAATCGCCAATTCGCCTTCCAGTCGCTGCTTTTCCTTCTGCTCCTGAACCAGTTTCTCGATCGACGTGGTCATCGAGTTGAAGGAGTTTGCCAGGGTTGCCAGCTGGTCGTTCGATTGCACCGGGATCCGGTGGCTGAAGTCAGCCCGATTGATGTGCTTGGTCGCTTCGTAGAGTTGGTCCACTGCCGACGTGATGCTGCGCGTCAGTTTGGTTCCAACAAGCAGCGCGAGCAGTTCGATGACTGCGAACACAATCGCGATCGACAACAAAATATATTCCACGCCCTTGGCGTAGTCTCCGAGCGCCGCAAAGAGTCTTGCATAGAGCACCGAGGGCCGCGTCTCGACCTCGGCGAGGGCCCCCGCGCGCTGCCGTTCTCCCGTGGCCCAATCCACCACCTGCAGCGGGATCGGGAAAGTAATCTCGTGATCGAGCGTGCTGCTCGCTGGCGGAATTGTCCCCGCAGAGAAAGTTTGCTCGCGTTGCTTTCTGTCCGCGAATGCCGGGTAGGGTTTCGAGACATTCGGCTGCGCCGGTGCGGTCGAGTCGGCATTGGGGCTCGCAGTCGGGCTTTGGGCTCCGTAAACCGCAATCAGACCGAGGTCGCCCGCGATCTTCTCCACAAAATCCTTGTCGAGCGGCTCACTCAAAATCACGCGCAACGATGAGGATGAGGATGAACGGGACGAGGATAACGACAAAGCCACCGGTCCAGGCGCGAGCACCGTCGCTGTCCGAAGATAGAGTGCGCCGTGATCGCGCACGATATCGCGGAAATCCCCTGTGATAAATGACGGAGAGTCAAAGCCAGCCGCGCCCTCCGGTCCCACGCAGTTAGGTTGCGGAAGGTTCCGGTACCATGCGCACACCTGCCGCCGTGACCACTCCGGACGTCGCGGTCTTGCGTGGCCGAGAGCGTCCGCATCCAGCTTTCCACTCCCTGAAATATGTGTTGCCAGATGATTGGCGATGGCTCGGTTGGCGGCCTCCATGCTGCGCAGGTGAGTTGTGATGTCGGAGGTTACGACGAAGCTGGCGAATTGTCCGGCAAGAAGATAAAGGGTGATCAGCGAAATCATCACCAGCAGAAGAACCGGAATCACGCCAATAAAAACATAGGTAACAATCAACCGGTTCCGCAGCCGCCAAAGTAGTTGCGAGCGTAGCCAGCGGAATCCGGCAATCGCGAGCAAGACAATCGCCAGCACGCTGAGAAAAGTTACCCAGCCCTCCAGGCTCGCCGACATTGATGGACTCGCGCGGCGCGTCAGCCACTGCAACGCGAACAGAAGCAGATCGAGGGCCAAGACGTAGAGCGCCGCCCACGCGATGCGACTCCGCGGCCAGAGCCCCTTTTCGTGCAGCTTGCTCTCGAGTTCCAAAGAGATCAGTCTCATCGCATGGCCCGATTTGCCGTCTGGCTGTAGGACTGCGCGTTCGCCCGTCAGGATCGCAGACGTTACATCCTAGGCGTCATATCTCAGGATAGATGTCGAAAAAGGCCGCGAGACTCGTTCTGAGTTGCTTCTCGATCTCGTCTTTACTGCCCTCGAGGGTGTGCATGGTGACGTGCGCCTCACGCCCATTTTTCAGTTTGATGGGCGCCTCGCCGACCGCGTCGACTTCATCGGACGGCAGCAGACGCAGACCATAAACCAATGTCAGGTTTGCCATCCCACGATTGTAAGCCAGAGTGTTGGCCAGAAGATGCTAGCCAGAAAACGATCGAATCTCGCCAATGGAGCGCCGGTGTCCCCGCCCGGCCACCTCAGACCGGACAAGCGAGACGCCCGTCCCCTCCACCACATAACTCGTAATGTGTCCCGCCGATGCCTAGCCCGGCGGCCATTGCAGCGAGCGCCCGCCGATCAGGTGCACATGCAGATGAAAAACCGATTGCCCCGCGCGCGGGCCCACATTCAGCACCGTGCGGTAGCCATCTTCAATCGATCGTTCTCGTGCAATCTGCGCCGCCGCCAGGTGACAGAGCCCCACCAACTCCGCGTCTTCCGCCACGGCTTCCTTCAAACCAGAAATATGTTTCTTTGGGATGACCAGCACGTGGGTCGGGCCTTGCGGGTTCAGATCTTCAAAGGCAAAAATGTGCTCGTCTTCATAGACTTTCTTGGATGGCACTTCGCCGCGAATGATCCGGCAGAATAGACAATCCGCCATAAGTTACTCTCCCGTCGCCTGGATTACTATCACCAGGCGAGTCAACATGGAGTTAGGTTCTCTATATCTCGGAAAAAACAATATCACTCAAACTAACACTATTATGTAAAGAAAAGTATTTTCAGTCGAGCCGCACCAGAAATACCGACCCCTCCGCAGTCTCCGCCTCATGGGCCAGAACTGTTGCGCGCTGGCGGTCGTCGTCCAGCACTCGTACCCGCACCCACCAGACTCCCACGGGACTCAAAAACTTGACGACTTTGGCAGCCTGGTACCGCTTCTGAAGGTGATCCGCTAATTCAGCGGCCGCTTTCTGCCGGCTGAAGGAGCCGATCTGAACCGCCCATCGGCCACCTGTATCGAGAGACACAGGCGCTTGCAGTACCTCCAGCCGAACTTTCGCAATACCGGGCAAGTACACATCGAGAGCCTTCGCGGCCGCCAACGATAGATCGATGATGCGTCCTACCACGAACGGCCCGCGATCGGTGATCCGCACCAGCGCGGAATGTCCAGTCTTCAAATTGGTGACGCGCACGATCGAGCCCAGCGGCAAAGTAAGATGTGCCGCCGTCATGGCGTGCATGTTATAAACCTCGCCATTCGATCCGCGCCGGTTATGATACGGAGCGCCGTACCAGCTCGCCATCCCGGTTTCTTCAAAGATCACTTTCGCGCCGGCGGGAACGTCGATCTTCTCGTCCTCGCCCGTTTCCGCGGACGGCGGAATCGCGACTGGTTTTTCTTTTTCCGTCGGAAGTGACGGCGGCGGTGGAACCGGCGGCGGCGTATGTTTGCGCCCACCACAGCCGCTTAGAAGCGCGCTGCCCAATAATAGAAGGAACAGAAGACATTGCAGCATGCATGGCAGCGCCGGCTGCAACGGTCGCCGCGCGTTCCTGGGCGGGTAGCTGGAAGGGCGGCAGTTCAAGAACCCTTTCGCTTTGTCTCCAGAAAATCAGCGAACTCGGAGAGCTTTCCCGCCGCCGTCCGCAGCGCCTTCGACGAATGTGTTCGCACCGCTGGCACAACCTCGTCGTTCAGATACGCCACCAGTTCCGCCGTCTCTTTTTCCAGAGTCTCAGCGATATTCGCTACCGAGCGATTGAAGCGCACGGAAGCCTCCTCCGCCTTGCGGTCGAATTCGGTCATAGCCATCCTGCCGGTTCGCGTTAATGTTCACGCGTGAGTTGCGGTTACCAAGCTTCATCATTATCGTGGGCCGTCTCCCAGCGGTCAAATCTGGATGAATCTGCGCTGGCACTTGCCCTCCTGCGGATCGCACCGGATCACGGTACAATCACGCCATGCGTCCGAGGATAGCCGTCGAATCGCCCCCGCTTTCTTTGATCTGCGTATTGAAGTCCGCTCTGATCTTTGTTCTGACTTTCGCAGTTCTGACTTTCGCCCCGGCCTGTACCTTTTACGGCGAGCATCCCGCGCGTACCTTGTCCGAAGCAACCGGAGGCGAGGGTCTGGAGCGCATCTTCTGGAAAAATGTGCGAGCTGCGAACTGGGTGGAGGTGGAGCGCTCCCTAGCTTCGAATTATGCAGGCGTAACGCCCAGCGGGGCGCTCGATCGCTCCGCTACGCTTGACCAGTATCGGGGGTGGCAGTTGAAAGACTATGCCCTCGGCGATCTGAAGACCGAGATGAACGGAGCTACCTTCGTGGTCACCTACACCATCACTCTTAATGGCACCTTCAACGCAGCCGCTGGAACCGAAGCCTCCGGGAATGGAGCTGCCGGCTCGCAACCACTCCCCTCGGCGCCGCAGCACATGATGACTGCGTGGCAGCAGCAAAAAAAAGGATGGGTCGTCATAGCGCACAGCGTCAGCCAACAATAATGCGCGCATCAAGATCCATCCCCGTAGAGACGCGGCTAGCCGCGTCTAGAACCAGCACGGCTCCGTCCTGGGTCAACTCCGCTGTTTGCGCCAAGGATCTTGTTCATTTTCGGCGCGCCCTGTTGCTCTGGTACGACGAGCATCGCCGCGACCTTCCCTGGCGCGAAACTCGCGATCCCTATCGCATCTGGCTCAGCGAAGTCATGCTGCAGCAGACGCGGGTGGCCGCCGTGCTTGACCACTACCGGATTTTCCTCGAACGTTTTCCGAATGTCCAAGCGCTCGCCGCGGCTTCTGAAGACGCCGTGCTGGCAGCCTGGAGCGGCTTGGGCTACTATCGGCGAGCGCGCATGTTGCATCAGGCCGCGCGGCAGATCGCCGAAGAACACGGCGGCTGCTTCCCGCAAAATTCCGAAGCCTGGCTCGCTCTGCCCGGCATCGGACGCTACACCGCCGCTGCCATCGCCAGCATCGCTTTTGCCGAGCCCGTCGCCGTGGTCGACGGCAATGTCGAGCGTGTGTTGCAAAGATTCATCGGCATCAATCTCACCACTCCGCAAATTTGGCAGCATGCGCAAGCGCTTCTCGCGAACTCGCGGCCCGGGGATTTCAATCAGGCCATGATGGAACTCGGCGCAACCGTGTGCGCGCCGCGCGAACCTCGCTGCCCGACCTGCCCTATCCGGAAATGGTGTGTCACGCAACAATCCGGCCGAAGCCCAATCAGCGCAAGAACAATGGAGCGCCGGGCGTCCCCGCCCGGCCCAGCGATGAACTCAAGCCGCCAGGTCAAGAAAGAAATCTGGTGCGTGCTAAACCAGCGCGACGGTGGCCTCCGCCTCGTCCAGCGCCCAACAAAAGCCTCGCTCATGCCCGGCATGTGGGAACTCCCCCAATCGTCCGAGCCTCCGCGCCCGTTGCCGGCTTCCGCGCACTGGCGCACGTTTCGCCATTCCATCACCGTTACCGACTACACTGTTCATGTTGTACGGAATGCGCCGTTGCCAGATGCTCCGCCCGCCGCGAAAGGCAAGTGGATCCCAATAGATCGCATCCCACAGATCCCAATCACCGGGTTGACGCGGAAAATCCTGAAGGCCGGCGGCGTCATCTAATGCTGTGAGTCACGTTGTGAGTGGGTTTGTGAGGCATTTCCTCTATGAAGTGGCTCGATCGACTATTCGGAGGTCCGAAAGATATGGCTGCATTGCCGGCCGGAACCAAAGCGCCTGATTTTTCCTTGCCTGCGGTCTCTAGTGGCAAAGACAGCGGGAAAGATGGTGGCGAATTCTCATTGCAAGCCGCTCTCCAACAAGGGCCCGTGCTCGCCGCCTTCTTCAAGGTTTCCTGTCCGACCTGCCAATATGCGTTCCCTTACCTCGAACGTATTCACAAGGCGCACGGCGGCAAGAAAATCACCGTCGTAGGCATCTCGCAGAACGACCAGCGCGACACCGTGGCCTTTCTCAAAGAGTACGAAATTACCTTCCCCACTCTGCTCGACGATCCGAACGGCTACGCGGTCTCGAATGCTTACGGCCTGACCAATGTCCCGTCTTTGTTCTTAATCGGACAAGACGGCCAGATCGAAATCACCAGCGTGGGATGGGTCAAACAGGAAGTGGAAGACATCAACCGCAAGCTCGCCGCCGCGCAGCAAACTAAGCCGCTCCCGATCTTTGAGCCCGGAGAAGACGTCCGCGATTTCCGCGCTGGTTGAAGCTCGAAAAACTGATCCCGCGGTCGCGGGACAAAAGGCTCTCAAGGTCTGTAGAGTAGGCGGGGCAGCAGTTTGAATACCCAAATGAGGGCCAGCAGGCTGCCTGCCGCGACGACCCACACCCTCAAGACCTGCTCCCAGTCGAGAGGAAGCTTTTCCAAGAAGGCGGTTGGGTTCGAAAAGAACCCGCGCTTCCTCTCGGCAAGATAGGTGCCGGTCGGAATTAACGGGAAATAGAGGAATATGACGAAGACTGTTGTCGTAAACCGTTCCATTCCCGTTTCCGAATTGTAGACGTACCTGCCCTTTCCAAATCGGCTACGACCGATGCTGTAGATGGAAAACAGTCTTCCCGGATCGCTTGCCTGCTCAGTTTGGCGCTGCGTTTCCTCCTCACGAAAGGCGCTCAGACGGTCTGTTCCATTGATTTGCCGCTTTGCCAGTTCGCCTCTGAGAGCGACATTCGCTTCGGGGGTCAGTTCTTCGGAAGCGACTTCCAATCGCAGCAGTTCTTCGTCCGTTTTAGACTGGTATTCTTTGGCGAAGTCCTCGATTTCCATCTCACGTGGAATGTTAGTCCACCTCCAATAATTGAAACAAGGAGCAAGAGCCCCCTCTCCTTGTGACACGACCGCCCTACTGCTCAAGTAACCGCGCCGGTAACGTTTTTTCCATTACAATCTGTGCACATTCGTTGACATCGAGATTTCGAGGTGCCGTGCTTGTTGATTCGCAGAATTGCCGTGCTCGCCGCCGTTCTATTCTCTATCGTCGCAGTGTCGGCGCAAGGAAAACCACCGAAGCCGCGCGCCGAAAATTACTTCGGATCGCACCTTCCCCCGGCCGCCATCACCGCCATGCAGAGCATTCGTCCCGATAACATCGAGACTCACGTCCGCTTCCTCTCCGACGATCTTCTCGAGGGACGCGGCACCGGCCAGCGCGGAGGCGACATTGCCGCTGAATACATCGCGGCGCAGTTTGCACTTTACGGACTGAAACCCGCCGGCGAGAACGGCACCTACCTGCAAAAAACTCCGATGGTCGGCATCACGCCCGGCGCTGACACGCGCTTCGCGCTCGTTCCCGCCAAAGGCAAAGCTTCCGACCTCAAGCCGCTCGACGATTATGTCGCCTACGATCAGACTCAGCAGCCCGAATCCAACATCGACGCCGATATTGTCTATGTCGGCTACGGCATCGAAGCGCCCGAATACAACTGGGACGATTACAAAGGCGTGGAGGTCAAAGGCAAAGTCCTGCTCATGCTGGTCAACGAGCCACCCTCGGACGATCCAAAGTTTTTCACCGGCAAGGCGCTCACTTACTACGGGCGCTGGGTCTACAAATACGAAGAAGCCGCTCGCAAAGGGGCCATTGGCGCCATTCTCATCCACAAGACCGAGATGGCCAGCTATGGCTGGGACGTCGTGCGCAATTCCAATTCCGGCGAGAAGTCCTTTCTCAAACTCGACGCCACTCCCCGGCTGAAAGCGGCTGCCTGGATCCAGTTAAGCGTTGCGCGCAACCTCGCCGCCGCCTCAGGTCTCGATCTCGACAAGATGATGGCCGACGCGACCTCGCGCGATTTCAAACCAGTGCCGCTCCACGTCCGCCTCTCCGCGCACATGACCAGCAAGGTTCGCCCTTTCGAATCGAACAATGTGATTGCCGTGCTTCCCGGAGCCGACAAGGTTTTGAAAAATGAAGGTGTGATGTATACGGCGCACTATGACCATCTCGGCATCCGGCCTGACATGCCCGGCGACAACATCTATAACGGCGCCATGGACAACGCAACCGGCTGCGGCATCTTGATGGAAATCGCTCGCGCCTACGCAGACGCCAAGCAGAGGCCGCGCCGCTCGATCTTCTTCGTCTCGGTCACCGCCGAAGAACAGGGCTTGCTGGGCTCCGAATACCTGGGCAAGCATCCCCCGATTCCGGCGGGCAAAATTTCGCTCGATCTCAACTACGACGATGTGAGGCCGCTCGGCGCGCCCGAAGAAGTCCAGGTTTCAGGAGCCGAGCGCACCACGTTTTATCCCGCGGTGCAGGCGACTGCTCAGGATTTCCGCTTTAAGATTCGTCCGGACGCGCGCCCCGAAGCCGGACATTACTACCGCTCCGATCATTTCAGCCTCGCACGCGTCGGCATTCCGGCGTTTTCCATCAATGAGGGGATGAAATTCAAGGGTCACGACGAGGCCTGGGGCCTCGAGCGGGATGCCGACTACACCGCCCATCACTACCACCAGCCGAGCGATGAGTATCATCCCGGCATGGACTACACCTCCGACGCCGCCATGGCGCGCTTCGGCTTCGCGCTCGGCTGGGAGGCGGCCAACCAGGCGCGTCCCGTCGACTGGAAGAAGGGCGATGAATTTGAAAGAGCGCGCCGCGCCAGCCAATAGCCTTAGCTAGCACGAACTTAGCCTCTACCACAGCGGTTGCCGCGCTCGTGACCGCGATGCTTCTACGCTTGCACTAGCGTAACTTTGGACCCGTCCGGGCGCCGTGCTAGCCTGCTTAGTAGTGCAGTTTCAGCAATTTGCAAGCAGCGCAAGTCTAAGAGACGAAAGACGAACAGTCCGCTCCGATGCCCAAGCTCCCGATTTTTCGGTTGCGTAGCTCTGAACCGCCCAGCCGGCCCGATCTTCAATACTACGGGCTCACGCTGGCGTTCACCGATTTGAAACTGGGCGTCGACAATCTCCGCTACGACGTTTTTCTCAGCCCCCGTATTGCCGCGGATTTAAGTTTTCATCTCGCGCGTTACATTTGCCGCTTCGGAGATGTGGAAGCGCTCCTCGAGATGGACGTTCCCTCCGCGAACCAAAACAAATTCATACGCGCCGCCGAGGGCGCCACCAAACTGCGCAAGCCCGGCGCTGCCGACCTGAAAGCTCAGCTGGTCTCGATTCATCTCGCCATCTTGAATCGCGCCAAAGCAGAAGGCAATCCATCGGTCGATGTGCTCGGCCGCCTGGCCGTGCTCAAGTTCATACGCAGCGAACTGCAAGCGCAGTTTGCCAGGATTCTCGAACAATGCCGCATGAAGTCGAAGTCGCTCGAGGGTGTGCGGCAAACGAAAATGATGCAGACGCAGGCGCTCGTCTCCTCTTTCCAGGTGCGCAAGAAGATCATCCTCCGCCGTGCTGGGCAGGAGATGTTCCGTCTGCTTCGCGAAATCGAAAAAGAAACGCTGGCCCGCACTCGCCGCTCGCTGCTCGGCGAATTGCCCGCCGACTGCTATCGTCTGTTCCTCAATCCGCTGATTCTTACCGAAGATGGTCGCGACGATTATCTCTGCGCCGAGCACTATTATATGTTCGGCAACTTCGACAAAGATCCCGACCGCTTCCCCAGTCTCCGCCAGTTCGCGCTAAATTTTCTGCGCGAGCTTGGATTCGGCGAAGGCATTGACGATGAGCATCTGGAGCAGGCGCTCAATGTTCCTGAAAACGCCGCCGCGCTGGTCGGCGCCGGCAACGGCGAAGACTTGACCCCGGAAGATCGCAGTAGAAAAGATCGCCTCGACATCTGGACCCGTTTGCTGCAGCGTGAGGGCATTCTTTCGCACGTGGTTGCTTCTTATGAAGCCGTTCCTCTGCTCGCCGAATATGCGCCGCGGGTGAACCCGCAGCAGATCAAGAACGCGCTGATCTTCCGCGAAGAAGCGGATCGCGTCGAAAAAATAATTGCCGAAGGCCGCCTCCATTCCGATCGGCTCTTTGCCGCCGTCGGACGCGTCGCCTCCTGCCGCGGTTCGGAGCGCAACCGCTTTGCCGCGCGTCTTCTGCACGACCTCTTTTGCTATCACCGCGACCTGCGTGGCCTGGAAGCCGTCAGCGCCGGTTTTGACAGCATCAACCTGGTCAGCGACGAAAAAGTACGCGAACTCTCCACGCTCAACGGCATGCTCTACGAGTTCCTCCCTCCAGAAGATCAGAAGCCCGCCGAGGATCGCGTCCTTCACCACGTAATCCTGAAGGCCGACGTGCGTGACTCTTCGTGCCTCACCCGTTCGCTGATGGAAAAAGGCATGAACGCCGCCTCGTATTTCAGCCTTAATTTCTACGATCCGGTAAACAAGTTGCTGGCGAAATACGGCGCCACCAAAGTCTTCCTCGAGGGCGATGCCATCATTGTCGCGCTGCTCGAACGCGAAGGCGAAGCCATGCTCAGCGTCGGCCGCACCTGCGTCCTGGCGTGGGAGATTGTGAATCTGCTGCGCGAGTACAACGAACTCCTGGAACGCTCCGGCCTGCCCCCGATGGAAGTCGGCCTGGGCATTGCCTACCAGGATTCGCCTCCGCTCTATCTGATGGATGGCGAACACCGCATCATGATTTCCGACGCCATCAACGACAGCGACCGTCTTTCCTCCTGCAGTAAGCAGGTCCGCAAGAAAATCACACCCGATGCCGGAGTCTTCCAGGTGTATTCGGTTCAGATTGGAGGCGGAGGTAATGACAATAACAGTAATAATGACAGCGCGAGCGCCGAAGCCGGAACTGGAGCCGAAGAAATGCGCCTTAACTACAACGTAGGTGGGATCTGCCTAAGTGAAGCGGCCTTCCGTAAACTGCAGCAGGAAATTTCGCTTTCCTCGTGCGCAGCGAATTCCAGGGAGCCCGAATTTGCCGCATTGTTTACCGGACCTTGGATCGATGAGCAGCGCGAGTTCTTCCTCGGCACCGTTCCCATCGCCAATGGAGTATTTCGGAAGATTGCCATCCGCAAGAACCGCATCGCTCAGGTCGATGTCCGCGATCTATCCATCTTGCGCTGGACCGACCGCTGGTATTACGAAGTCTGCGCAAACCCCGCAGTATACGCCGCCCTACCCGGAGAAAAATCCGCGTCCGCTCAGAGTTAGTAATGGAGCGACGGGCGTCTCGCCCGTCCCGCCGGGCGGGGACGCCCGGCACTCCACCAAGCAGTACACCCGTTCAGAAACTCCGCCGAACCCGAAACGGAATTACCACCACCGCTTCCAGCGCCACTGGTTTCCCGGCTCTGACTGCTGGCACGAATTTCCAGCGGGCCAGGGCTTTCGCCGCAAAAGAATCCAGACGTTCGTCGGGGCTGTTGAGGACGCGAATATCACCCAC
>Ga0193751_1000225_pt1 | contig 50245 bp, 48 predicted proteins | sample L1c2metaG_FD_143050 | JGI IMG/M metagenome (GOLD analysis project Ga0193751, IMG submission 143050) | Soil microbial communities from a riparian zone of the East river system, Colorado, United States - L1c2 | ecosystem: Environmental > Terrestrial > Soil > Riparian zone | place: USA: East River...
GTCGGACGTGTCGCTACGACGCCGCCGGATTTCTGAGGCTGGCGTCTCCCTAGGGGAGACGGCGGGGATGTTCAAATAGCTCGATAAAACCGCGAGAACTCTGCACACCTACTTCCCGCTTGATGCCACTTCGGTGTACCACAGGCAAGGCCAGCACCGTTGTCAGTGCGCCTCGATAATTCCCTTTCCCGGAACAGGTGTCATGACAAGCTGCCAGTCCTCCCAGTCAGCCGTTTTTTTTATTCGCGGCTCGATGAGGTGGGCGATCAGCGCAACCGCTTGATGGAAGATTGCGCCTGTGAAAAGATGGCCAGCTTCGGAGTAGTGCTTAATGAAGAAGGTATCATCCGTTCGCCATCTGCCGGCCCGTAAAGTTGCGGCAGTTGGAATAAGGCCTATCATATTTTGTACGTGCTGGCCGGCACCAACGTTTTGGTTGTGCGCCCATTGAGTGTTGATTAGGCAGCCAACCGGAGCAGCGCGCGACTTGGTTTCATAATAGATTGCCAGTGCGAGTTTCGCTGCAATTCGGCAAAAGCTCAATTCAATCTGATGCTGATTGACGTCGATAGCGCCCATGCTCACCAACACACCACGATTTTTGACCCATACCTTCGTCACCCCCATCTTCTTAAGTAATCCAGGGAACCTTCGTTCGATGGTGCCAACAAGGCCCTTTAGCCGCTGGAAATCTTGACGGGCGTTCGGGCGATGCGATCCTGCAGCACGACAAATTAAGGCCAAAAGCGCCTCGTCGGGTGCAGTCTGCTCATTGCATATTGAGCAAGCAGGAAACTCCAGGCCCTTAGGACGAAGCTTATTCGGGAAGATGATCCGTGCCGGCTGGTGGTCGATTGTAGTCGCCGGCGTCTGCCAACCGCAAAAGCAGCAGATGGGATGGCGCTTCACGAAGACGGCTGCTTTCATCGATCCCTTGCCGTCTTTGCGGCCCGACGCGCGTCCACGATGCGCAAGAGGTGATTGGCAAGCAAGATGATTTCCGCCGCCTCATCGGGATCATCCAAGGCGACATTTCGGTGTGAATGTGGGTTCTTGTAAGCTCCGATTGCCCCAGCGAAGAGGTCACTAAGTGCTTGCCGCTCCGCAACTAAGACAGTCTTGTCGGTGAGCGCCCCGGTGGTCACGTCAAATGCCTTCCGCATCAGCGCGACACCAAAGTCCCCAGCTTGCAGTCCTGCTGCATCACGGACGGCTACCTCTACAGCCTTCATGGCTTCAAGCACCGCCGTGTCGTATTTCTCCCGCTGATAGAGTGCCCAGACATCTTCTTGAATGCTCAAATGCAGAGTGTCTTTGGGAAGGCGATGGCCAATGAGCGCGCGCCGCGCCTTCGGCTCCCCTGCAAGCCTGCGTCCTCGGCGGCTGAGAACACGTATGGTGTGCGGACCTACAAATCGCGGATCGCTCACAAGCAGGGCCTGCCCCTCCAACCATGCCCACGCCTCCAGGATGGCCTGCCTTACTTCGTCTCGTTTCGACGTAGCACCGTAAGCCTGAAGGGCGCCCGTCACGAAGGAACCCGGCTCGATCGTTCCAAGATGCACCGGCCATTTGGCGAGCACCTGAAGGATACGCAAACCTAGCTCGTCCGGTTCAAGAGCGAGCAGCACGTCCGTGCTGTCAACCAATTCTGGAAGATGCAAGTTCGACCCCTCTGTTGCCGGCTCTCTTTCTTGAGCGACCAAATCGCATCATCCACATTTGCCTTCCCGAGTGCCTATGAGCGTCCTCTACATGATTCTGTAAATGCTCAAATCCTACTTTCTTCCTTGTACGTGCGCGTCCTGAGCTCTACTCGCCGATGGGGGGCAGCGACCGCCCCAAGACCGAGCGCCACATATCCGTGACGTTCTGAAGGATGGAGGACATTGCCCGCTTGCGGCCGTTGAGTTGCGTCACAACGACTTGCTCAGCTCCCCCATACTTACCCTCGCCAAACCCAATCTCTCCCCAGCCTGCGCCCGTCGTTATGGTGGCCTTGGCTGACGTGACCTTTCTGGCAGTCGTCCTGGGGTGCGTGAGTTCAAAATGCTTGAAAGCGTCCGCAACGTCTCCAAGTAGTTCAAGATCATCAACCGGAGCCCCTCGCAGCATCTTACAGTGCGTGGTCTGGGCCCATTGTCGCACTCCGCTCAATCCCTGAACATGCGAGGGGAGGCACGAGGGCCGTTCCTTCATGATTACATCACTCATGTGGTGCGCTGGGACCACGGCAGCCATTGCCGCACTCAACGCTTCGTCGCGCGCTGAGTCGATCTTGCTCGGGTCACCGGCCCTAATGGCTTCGGTCAGCCGCTTCTCCGCCGCAAGGTAGCTGCGGAACTGCGGGACCACGTGACGGTCAAAGTACTGTTCGCTGTCCGACAACAGCACCTCCCGATGCGACCTATGTTCCTAGACGCATGACTCCGCTCGGCTCCCAGCTCCTTCGTTCGAGCGGGCAGTCCTTCGCGCGGAATAGACGCCGTGTCAGTTCTTGTAGAGACCCATGAAAATCCGCATGAACTATGCCACCGAGTAATGCCACGGCGGCAGGCGCACGCCCTCGGATAGGCTATTCTTTGAGGATTATCGAGGCTTTCTGAGTGCGCTGGCGCTCCCTAGGGGACTCGAACCCCTGTTTTCGCCGTGAGAGGGCGACGTCCTGGGCCGCTAGACGAAGGGAGCGGGCGCGAACCGTCCAGATAGCCTTGATCGGGAAAGGGCGCAAGACGACCGTGACCCATTCCCTCGTCATGGCCGGGCTTCGTCCCGGCCATCCACGCCTTTGCTTGCTGAACAAAGACGTGGATGCCCGGCACAAGGCCGGGCATGACGGGCGAGGGACCGGTGCGCCAACGGCGCGGCTTCACGGCACGTTGCCGAAGCTCAGGCGCCCGGCGGGCTGCAGGGTCTTCACATCGAAGGTGCGCACCTCGCTGGCGCCGTCGATCTCCAGGGTGATCACCAGGCGGTCGCCGGCGACCGCGGTCTGCACGATGCGGGCGCCGCGCGGCAGGGTGAGCGTCATGTCGAGCGGGATGTCGGGCGGCTTGGGCGCCGGCGCCACGACCGGCGCCGGAGGCGGCGCGGGCGGCGGCGCCGGCTCGCTGCGGAACACGCGATAGCCGACGACGCCGAGCACCGCCGCGATGGCGATCAGCATGAACAGGTTGGAGATCAGCATCAGGCGGCGGATGCGGGCGAGCGCGCGCGCCGCCTCGGGATCGAGCGGCTTGGCGGCGGCGGGCGCCGCCGCCGCCGGTGCGTCGGGCGCGGGCCGGGCCGGCTCGCGCAGCGGCGGCGGCTCCCGCGCCTCGAGCGCCGACGGCCACGCCCATTCGGGCACCCGGTCGGCCGGCGCCGGCGGCTCGGCGGCGGCGTCGAACGGCCAGGCGCGTGCGCGCGGCGGCTCCAGCGGCCACACCTCGCCGGCCGGCTCGATTGGCCCAGGTGGCGCGACCGGGGCGTGATGGTCCACCGCATCGTGCCGGTCGAACAAATCATCGTCGAGGTGCGGCGCCGGCGCGGGCGCTTCGGGCGCAGGCTCCTCCGCGCGCGGCGGCGCCTCCGCGGACGGTGGCTCCGCGGCATGCTCGGGCTCGCGCAACGGCTCGTGCGGCGGCGCGGGTTCGGCCGGCCGGCCGAACCACGGCAGGTGCGGCTCGGGATCGGGCGCGGGCGCGGCGGGCGGCGCCGGCGCGGATGCGGTATCATCGGCCGGTTCGGCCGCCGGGGCTGGCGGCGGCGGCGCGGGGCGCTCGACCCGCGGCACGTAGGGCGGTGCCTCGCCCGGCGGCGCCGGCGCGCCGAGCGGGCGCGACAGGAGTTGCGAGAGCCGCCGCGAAGCCTCGATCGAACGCGTCTCGCGCCCGCCCGGGGGCGCGGCGCTCGGCGGGTCGTCCGGGTTCGGGTCGCTCATGATGCAACAGGATCCAGCGCAACAGGATCGCAGCGAAACCGTTCTGGTCGCCGACGCGGAGGCGGGCGAGCGGCTCGACCGCGTGCTCGCCGTGCACGTCGAAGGGTTGTCGCGCTCGCGCCTGAAGACGCTGGTGCTCGATGGCCGAGTCGCGCTGTCCGGCCGCACGATCCGCGATCCCGGCCACCGCGTCAACGCGGGCGACAGCATCGTGGTCGCGGTCCCCCCGGCGGCGCCGGCGGCACCGCGCGCCGAGGCGATCGCGCTTGACGTCGTCTACGAGGACGAGGACCTGATCGTGATCGACAAGCCGGCCGGCCTGGTGGTGCATCCGGCGGCCGGCAACTGGACCGGCACCCTGGTCAACGCGCTGATCGCCCATTGCGGCGAGAGCCTGTCGGGCATCGGCGGGGTGCGGCGGCCCGGCATCGTGCACCGGCTCGACAAGGACACGACCGGCCTGATGGTGGTGGCGAAGACCGACCGCGCGCACCAGGGGCTCGCCGACCAGTTCGCCGACCACGGCCGCACCGGACCGTTGACGCGCGGCTACCTCGCCTTCGCGTGGGGGCAGCCGGACCGGCCGAAGGGCACGATCGAGGCGCCGCTCGGGCGCCATCCGCGCGCGCGCGAGCGCATGACGGTGCGGCCGGACGGCCGCGCGGCCGTGACCCACTGGAGCGTGGTGGAAACCTACGCCGGCCGCGACGGCAAGGCGGCCGCGAGCCTGGTCGCCTGCCGGCTGGAGACCGGGCGGACCCATCAGATCCGCGTGCACCTCGCCCACAGCGGCCACCCGGTGCTGGGCGACAAGACGTACGGGACCGGGTTCAAGACCAAGGCCGCCCTGCTCGCCCCCGCCGGCCGGGCCGCGCTCGGGCGGCTTGAACGGCAGGCCCTGCATGCCCATCTATTGGGCTTCGACCACCCGGCGAACCGCCGATTCCTGGAGTTCCGTTCGGAACTACCGGGCGATCTTTCACGTTTACGCCATGGACTGCTGCAGGCCGCGCGCCCGAGCGCGGCCGGATCGGCTGAATAAGTCCTACCATTTCAATGGGTTGCGGCGGCGGCGCGGCGGCCCGGGGCGGTCACTCGGACTTGAGCGGGCTTGTCTTTGCGTTACCCCCTCCCGTCCGATATGCTGCACTTGCGAATACGCGCCGTCGGCTCGGGGAGCGGCGGCGCAAACAGCCTGCCGAGACTCGGGGGCATAACCTGGAGAGGGCGCTGTCATGGCCCACGCCGCGACCTTGCCGATCCTGACGGCTGAATCAGGACTTACACGATACCTGGAGGAAATCCGGCGGTTTCCCATGCTGGAACCGCAGGAAGAATACATGCTCGCCAAGCGCTGGCGCGAGCACGGCGACCGCGAGGCCGCGCACCGGCTGGTCACCAGCCATCTGCGCCTCGTCGCCAAGATTGCCATGGGGTACCGCGGCTACGGCCTGCCGATCGCCGAGGTGATCTCGGAAGGCAACGTCGGCCTGATGCAGGCGGTCAAGCGGTTCGAGCCCGAGAAGGGCTTCCGCCTAGCCACCTACGCCATGTGGTGGATCAAGGCGTCGATCCAGGAATACATCCTGCGCTCGTGGTCGCTGGTGAAGATGGGCACCACCGCCAATCAGAAGAAGCTGTTCTTCAACCTGCGCAAGGCCAAGAGCAAGATCTCGGCGCTGGAAGAAGGCGACATGCGGCCCGACCAGGTCAAGCTGATCGCCAAGCGTCTGGGCGTCACCGAGCAGGACGTGATCGACATGAACCGCCGGCTCGGCGGCGATGCCTCGCTCAACGCGCCGATCCGCGACGACGGCGATTCCGGCGAATGGCAGGACTGGCTGGTCGACGACGCGCCGTCCCAGGAACGGGTGATGGCGGAGAACGAGGAGCTCGACAACCGGCGCAAGGCGCTGGGCGAGGCGCTCACCGTGCTCAACGACCGCGAGCGGCGCATCTTCGAGGCGCGCCGCCTGGCCGAGGACCCGATCACCCTGGAAGAGCTGGCGGACGAGTTCGGCGTGTCGCGCGAGCGCGTACGCCAGATCGAGGTGCGCGCCTTCGAGAAGGTGCAGAGCGCGGTCAAGCACCGCGTCGCCACCATGGAGCACCCGGCCGCGATGGCCGCCGCGCACTGATCAGGCATCGGGTATCAGGACGATCCGCACGACGTCGTCATGCCCCGCGAAAGCGGGGCATCCAGTATCCCGCGGCGGCACGATTGATCGTTTAACTACAAATGTCGGCGTTTACTGGATCGCCCGCCTGCGCGGGCGATGACGAGTCCGTTGGAAATCACAAAAACCGGTTCGGCCACATGATGGTGCGCCACATGTGGGCCGCGGGGCTGGAGTCGAAGCCGAGGCCTTCCTTGGGCTGGCGGAAGTTGCGGCCGATGATGTCGGTGAACTCGTCGATCTCGACCTTGACGTTCGGATCGAACGAATAGAGGTCGTTGACGCAGATCATGCGCGACGACATGTACCATTTGTGGTTCCGGGCGCGCTTGTATTCCTCTTCGATGTAGGGCTCCGGCCGGTAGTCCGGCCCGAAATACTTCACGTACATCTCCGGATAGGCGTAGCCGACCGACTCGTCGGGGAAGAAGCGCAGCGCCTGGTGCGTGCGCACGGCCCAGCTCACCTCCTCGTCGACGTAGGGCTCGATCAGCTGCGCGCCCCAGTAGCCGTGGTCGGCGCGGATGAAGCTCGCAACCCCGATGTCGTGCAGCAGGCAGGCGAGCACGATCTTCTCGCTCATCCCGTTGTTGCGCGCGTGCCGGGCGCTCTGCAGCAGGTGCGCGGTGGTGGCGAACCGGCACTTGAAGAAGTCGACGAGAGTCGGCTTGTCGGGCATCGCCGGCAGGCGCGGGTCGGCGCCCATGAGCATGTACTTGCCCGGATATTTCTTCTGCAGCGCCGGGCCGCTCTCCATCTCGACCTTGCCGTCGGCGAGATTGAACAGAACCGATTTGGTGACGATGCGCTCGAGCTCCTCGGCCATGTGCTCCTCGAGCTCGTCGGCGCGCTCGGACAACGTCATTGCGGGGTGCGGTCCCATGGCGGTGCTCCGGTGAAATGGTTCGCCGGCAGGCTATTGCAACGCCCGGCGTTGTCAACGCGAGCCGCGGCTTCCCCAGCGACTGGCAAAAATGCGCTTTGCGTTCCGCAGTGTGACGCGGCATCATCGCGGCAACCGGCGGTTGACCACCCTGGTACCGGCCGTCGGCGGGGAAAGCAGTCGGGGGAGCGGATGGGGCGCCCGCGTTTGCAACGATTGTCCGCGGTGCTGATCGTCGCGGCCGTGCTCGCGCCGGCAACGGCCGGCGCGCAGGCGCCCAAGGCCGTTTCGCCCGCGACGCCGCCGGCAAAAGCCGCGAAGGCCACGAAGGCTCCGGCGGCGCCCAAGGCCGTTGCGGCGCCGGCGGGCCGGTCCGAACCAGCGCCTTACGCGGTCGCCTTCGACAGCACGATCACGCTGCGCCCCGACCGCACCGCCGAAACCGTCACCACGCGCCGCCTCAAGATCCTCGGCGAAAGCGCCCTGCAGTCGATCGGCCAGCAGACCGTCGGCTACGTCGAGGGGATGCAGAGCCTCGACATCGTCGAGGCCTACACGGAAAAGGCGGACGGCCGCCGCATCGCGGTCGATCCGGCGAGCCTCATCACCCGCGACGAAGCGTCCGGGCTGAGCGCGGTCTACCTGCGCGACGCCAAGACGCGCACCGCGATCTTTCCCGACCTCGCGGTCGGCGACACGCTCGTGATGACCACGCGGACGGAAACCAAGTCCGGCGTCTTCCCCGGGCACTACGTCTACAACATGGTGTTCGCGCGGCAGGTCCCGTTCGCGGATTCCACCCTGCGGATCGCCGTGCCGAAGGACCTGACGGTCAACGTCGGCGTGCTCGGCAAGGATCTCGAGGATCGGGTGGTCGAGGAGGCGGGCGTCACCCGCCACGTCATCACCTATCACCCCACCGCGCGCACGGCCGAGGAGCCGGGCGCCACCGCGCCGCTCGACCGCGACCCGCGCGTGCTCGTCTCCACCTTCAAGGACTACGAGGAGCTGGGCCGCGCCTATTGGGAGGAGGCGAGCAAGCGGGCGGCGGTGACGCCGGACATCCAGGCGCTGGCCGACGAGATCACCGCCGGCATCGCCGACAAGCACGCCAAGGCGGCGGCGATCGACCGCTGGATCAAGAGCAACGTGCGCTACGTGGCGGTGTACCTCGGCGTCGGCCGGGTCGTGCCCAACGACGCCGCCACGGTGCTCAAGAACAAATACGGCGACTGCAAGGACCAGGCGACCTTCATGACCGCGCTGCTCGCCGCCAAGGGCATCGCCAGCGAGCAGGTGCTGATCAACGGCAGCAACGCCCATGCGCTCGACGCCCCGGCGACGCTGGCGGCGCTCAACCACGTCATCGTCTACCTGCCGGAGCTCGGCATCTATGACGATCCGACCGCGTCGTTCACCGCCTTCGGGGTGCTCACCGACACCTACGACAAGCCGGCAGTGCACCTGTCGGCGAACGGCGTGCGCCTCGCCCGCACGCCGGCGATGCGGCCGCAGGACCACACGCTGACCACCCACACGAAGGTAACGATCGCCGCCAACGGCACGGTGTCGGGCGAGACCAAGCAAAGCGCGACCGGAATGTTCGCCGCGTTCGCGCGGGTGGTGGCGAGCGCCATCCAGAGCAACGGCCCGGAGACCATGGCGGAGCGCCAGCTGGAGGGGTTCGGCACCCCCGGCAAGGGCCGCTACGAGATAGACTCGCCGCGCAACTTCGCCGAGCCCTACGTGGTCAAGGGCCGCTTCACCTTGAACGAACGCTTCGCGGCGCCGCCCGCCGGCCGCAAGGCGATCCCGATCGGCATCCCGATCCTCAGCCGGCCGGGCGAGCTGCTGCTCGGCGCGCGCCACCAGGGCCGCAAGCTGCCGTTCACCTGCCTCGCCGGACGCCAGGTCGAGGAGATCGACGTGACGTTCCCCGAAGGCATGCCGCTCAACAACGCGGTGCAGGGCCGCAAGATCGCCACCAAGCTGTTCACCTACAAGTCGGACTATCGCTTCGAAGGCCGCACCTTGAAGATCAGGCACGAGTTCGTCTCGCTGGTGCCCGGCCAGGTGTGCGGCCCCGAGATCGAAGCCGACATCGGCCGCCCCATGGCGGAGGTGCGCGCCAGCGTGAACAGCCGCCTCGCCGTCTCCTCGTCCACGCCTCCGCCGGCCGCCAAGAAGCCGGCGGAAACCGGGCTCGGCGCATTTTTCCGGTCGCGGTGATTTGGGGCTCCCCGCCCGGGGCGTGACGAGACGGTCCGGAACGAGAAAGCATGGCAGACGGCAAAGAAGCTGCGGCCCGAGCACTCTTCAGCAAAGCGATCAAGCTCGGCGAGCTGGGGCGCACCGAGGACGAAATCGCCGCGTACGATGAATTGATCGCCACTATCGGCAATGCGTCCGACGTGACCCTGCGCGAAGGCGTGGCTCTGGCTCTCGTCAACAAGGCAGCCGCTCTCGGCCTGCTTGGACGATGCGAGCACGAGATCGCAGTCTGCAACGACGTCGTTGCCCGCTTCGGGGCCGCGTCCGAATTGCCTCTGCGCGAAGGGGTGGCACGAGCGCTCCTCAACAAGGCGGCCGCACTCTGCGATCTCGGCCGCAGCGAGGATGAAATCACCGCCTATGACGACTTGGTTGCCCGCTTCGAGACCGCGCTCGAATTGCCCTTGCGCGAACGGGTGGCCCGGGCGCTCGTCAACAAGGGGAGCGCGCTCGGCGACCTCGACCGCTACGAGGACGCACTCGTGGCCTACGACGATTTGATCGCCCGCTTCGACAACGCATCCGAACTGCCCCTGCGCGAACTGCTGGCTAACGCCCTCGTCAACAAGGGGGGCGCACTCAGCCAACTCGGCCGCGAAGACGAGGCGACCGCGACCTGCGAGGAACTGATCATCCGCTTCCGCGCCGCACCCGAACCGGCTCTCCGCGAATACGTGGCACGGGCGCTCTTCAATAAAGGGGTGGGGCTCGGCGAGCTTGGCAGCAGAGAGGACGAGATCGCCGTATATGACAACTTGGTCGCCCGGTTCGGCAATTCATCCAAACTGCGCCTGCGCGAAGAGGTGGCGCAAGCGCTCTACAACAAAGGGATCGCGTTCCATCACCTCGGCCGCAGCGAGGATGAAATCGCCGCCTACGACGACCTGGGCGCCCGCTTCGGGGGCGCGTCGGAACCATTCGTGCGCGAAATGGTCGCCAAGGCACTTTTCAACAAAGCATGCACCTTGGGCCGTCTTGGACGCAGCAATGACGAAATCGCCACGTACGATGACCTGATTGGCCGCTTCGGTGACGCTCCAGAGCGGCCTGTGCGCGAACAGGTGACAATGGCCCTTTTCAACAAGGGATACCGGTTCGGTCTGCTCGGACGGAACGATGAAGAGATTGCGGTCTACGATGAATTGGTTTCCCGCTTCGGTGCCGCCTCCGAATTGCCCGTGCGCGAGCAAGTAGCCACGGCGCTGTTCAACAAAGGGTACACGCTCGACCGCCTGGGCCGAAGCGAAGAGGCCGCCGCCGCGTACGACGAGGTGATCGCCCGCTTCGGCGCAGCCGAGGAATCAGCGTTAAGGGAAGTTGTCGGGCGGGCGCAATATGAACAACGGCTCACGCAAGATCGGTCTGGCTGAGATCAGGCGCCAAGTCCAGCCACGGCTATCTTCCGGCATCCGTCATCTGTCATATCATCCGTCACTGCCCCCAGGCCGCGAAGGCCTCGGCGAACGCGCGCTCGCCCGGCGTGCCCTTCTCCACCGCCAGGATGGCGCGGCGGCCGTTGGTGTAGACCACCGGGATGTCGAACCAGGCGCGTTCCTTGAGCAGCTGGATATTGCGCTGAACGTCCCCTTCGCCCGACGACAGGCCGACCAGGAAGAAGGTCGGCGTCACCTTGACGACGAGGCCGGCGAGCGGCGCGCCGCGCGCCTGCTCGGCCTGCTTCATCAGGATGGTCGGCACGTTGCTGATGCCGCCGTAGGGAAAATCCGCCGGGATGTTGAACATCAGCTCGATGGTGTGGCTCGCCGGCAAGGCCTGGTCGGTGTTGCGGCGGATCGACATGGTCGCCTTGATGCTACGCTCGGGAATCTCGAGGTCCGCGCGGATCGCCAGCTCGGGCGCCTGCCCGGCACCCGGGGACACCGTCTCGGTGCGCCAGATGGCGGAGCCGACCAGCCGCTTGCCCTGGGGATCGGCCGGATCCTCTTCGTAGAGCACGACGCGCTGGGCGACAGCGGCGACCTGCGCGTCCTTGGCGCCGGGAGCGGAGCCGGCGCCCTTGTCGGCCTGGACCGACGGCTGGCCGACCCGATCGGGGATCTTCGGGCGCGTCGGATTCTGGTCGGCGCTCTGGCCCTGCATGGGCAGGCGGACCGCGGCGAACCAGCCCTTGATCGGCTCGCGCCACCAGTAGAGCGCGCCGGCGAGCGACACGATGACCAGCACGGCGAACAGCGCCGCGACCAGCGCGGTGGACGAACTGCGCGGCCGCTCCTCGCCCAGCACCGAGACGTGGCGCACCGGCACCCGGGCTGACGCCGGGCGGGGCGCCTCGGCCGCCGCTGGCGGCGGTTCGGCCGGCCGCGCCGGCGCGCGCTCCTCCGGCATGCGCGGCAGCGGCTCGGGCGCGCGCGCAGGCGGCGCTTCGCGTGCCGGCGGGCGCAGCCCCATCGGCTCGAGCCGCGGCTCCATGCGGTCGTGCTCGGGATCGTCGGACGGCACCGCCGCAAAGGCCTCGCGGGCGGAGCGCGCCGCCTGGGCGGTCGCCTCGCCCAGGGTCTCGGCCTCGGCCACCACGTCACGAAAGCCCTTGAGACCTTCATCGGTCAGCGGCGGCGGCCGCGCGCGGTTGCGCCCGGCCGCGCGAGCGGCGGCGGCATCGGCGGCGGAGACGTCGGGACGGCGCCGCTCGCCCGCATCGGGCGGCGGGGCGGCAACGAAGCTGCGGCGGGGCGGCGCATCGGCTGGCGGCCGGTCCGGCGGGACCTCGCGGGGGAGCGGCGGCGGCTCGCGCAGCGGCGGCTCGCGCATCGACGGCGCCGGCGCGCGGTTGCCGGACGCCGGCTCGCGGTTGGCCGGGGCGGGCTCGCGCATGATGGGCTCGCGCGCGGGCGCCGGCGGCGGCGCGGGCGGCTGCGGGATGAGCGGCGGCGGCTTCTCCGCGCGCTTGAACAGGTCGGGCGGCCGCGTCACCGTCGCCGGATCGAAGCGCGGCAGATCGATGTGCGCCTTGCGCGCCGCCTCGGCCTCGACCTTGCGGATGGACTCCTCGAGAGCGAGCCGCTCGCGCGTGATCTCCGACTCGGTCAACGGCGGATCGAGGCCGCGCAGCTGGGCGACCAGCGCGGTGCGCGCGCGCTCGTACAGCGCGCGGCGCTGATCGCCGGTGTTCTTCTCGAGGCCGGCGACGGCGCGGGCGATCAGCGGGTAGTAGTCGGTCATCGCGGTGGCCACGTCCGAGCTGCCCCATTCATTCCAAGCGTGAGATGAGCTGCATCATCCTCGAATCGTCATCCTGCTCTAACTTATTGTTGGAGCATGATCTTTTCCGAAAACCGGTACCCACTTTTCGGGATCATGCTCTAGGCTTCAAACGGATTCTGTACAAGTATCGTGTCCTCGCGCTTCGGGCTCGTCGACATCAGCGCCACCGGACAACCGACCAGCTCCTCGATCCGGCGCACGTATTTGACGGCCTGGGCGGGCAATTCGCCCCATGAGCGCGCGCCCGCGGTCGACCCGCCCCATCCCTCGACGGTCTCGTAGATCGGCTTGACCTCGGCCTGGGCGCGCTCGCTCGCCGGAAGATAGTCGATCTCGCGGCCGTTGAGGTGATAGCCGACGCACACGTCGATGCGCTCGAAGCCGTCGAGGATGTCGAGCTTGGTGAGCGCGAGGCCGTCGATGCCGCTGGTGCGCACGGTCTGGCGCACCAGCACCGCGTCGAACCAGCCGCAGCGCCGGCTGCGGCCGGTGACCGTGCCGAACTCGCGGCCGCGCTCGCCGAGCGTACGGCCGATGTCGTTCTTCTGCTCGGTCGGGAACGGACCTTCGCCCACCCGGGTCGTGTAGGCCTTGCAGATGCCGAGGACGTAGCCGATGGCGCGCGGCCCGAGCCCGCAGCCGGTCGCCGCCTGGCCGGCCACCGTGTTGGAGGAGGTGACGTACGGATAGGTGCCGTGGTCGATGTCGAGCAGCACCGCCTGCGCGCCCTCAAACAATATGCGCTTGCCTTCGCGGCGCTTGTCGTCGAGCAGCGACCACACCCGATCCATGTACGGCAGCACCCGCGGCGCCGCCTTGGCCAGCTCGTCGTAAGGGCGCTTGGGATCGATCTCGTCGATGCCGAGCCCGCGCCGCAGCGCGTTGTGGTGCGCCAGCAGGCGCTCGATCTTGCCGCCGAGCGCGTCGAGATCGGCAAGGTCCATCAGGCGGATGGCGCGGCGGCCGACCTTGTCCTCGTAGGCCGGGCCGATGCCGCGCTTGGTGGTGCCGATGCGCGTGAGCGCGTTCGCCGTTTCGCGCACCTCGTCAAGCTCGCGATGCAGCGACAGGATCAGGGTGGCGTTGTCGGCGATGCGCAAGTTGTCTGGCGTGACCGCGATGCCCTGGGCGCCGATGCGGTCGATCTCCTCGATCAGCGCGTTCGGATCGAGCACGACGCCGTTGCCGATCACCGACAGCTTGCCGGGACGGATGATGCCGGACGGCAAAAGGGAGAGCTTGAAGGTCGTGCCGTCGACCACCAGCGTGTGGCCGGCATTGTGGCCGCCCTGGAAGCGCACGACGATGTCGGCCTGCTCGGAGAGCCAGTCGACGATCTTGCCCTTGCCTTCGTCTCCCCACTGGGAGCCGACCACCACCACGTTCGCCATCAATATCCCCGCGCCGCCGCCCGCGCGGCTGCGGGCGCCGCGCCCACGCCGCCCGAACCGCGAAACCCCCGGAAACTCAGTGGCCTATAGCACCGGTCGACGAGAGCCCCAAACCTTTCCGCCGGACGCAGGAATCCGCTACGGCCGACCGCCGTCGAACATGATCGCCTTGTCGGCCGGCCAACGCACGCGCCAGGCGAGCTTGATCTCGCGCAGCTCGGCCGGCGGCGCGTCGAAGGTCCAGGCCAGCACCCCGCGCCGGTCGCCGGCGTCGCGCTCGGTCGGCGGGGTGGTCGCCGGCAGCATCTCGACGCTCACGTCCGCCACCTCGCTCACCGGCAGCCGATCCTCGATGGCGACCCGCACCGGAGCGTCGTGACCGTTGCGCACGGCGATCTTGAACTCGCGCTCGTCGGTCTTGGCCGACGAGATGATGCCGGCCGAGCCTTCGCTGCGGCGCACGACGGTGCGCACCACCTTGACCTTGTCGTCGGCCCCGAAGCCCAGGCGCACGGTCTCCTCCTTGGCGGCCCCCGGCATGTCGCCGCGGCCGACATAGATGTCGTCGCGATAGAGCGCGACCCGGCCGGGCAGCAGCGGCGCGTCCTCGCCGTGGCGGAACGAGGCCTGCAGATAGGCGACGGCGTCGAGGGCCGGCGCCGCCCGCACCAGGAGGGCGGGCGCGAGCGTCGCGGCGCCGATGCGGAAGCTCTTGGCGCCTTCGTCGGCGCCGATGCTGATGCGGCCGGGGACGCGGAACACGGCCTGGAAGCCATCGGCCTCGACCGCGGCTTCGCGCTCGACCGCGGCGCTCATGTTCTCCTGAGAGGGGATCTTCGGGGCGTAGGCCATTTGGCCGGCGGGCGCCGCCGGATGCTGCGACAGGCGATCCGCTCGGATGAGCGGCGCCCCGGCGGCGACCGGCACCGGCTGTTCGTAACGCACCAGCATGGGCCGCAAATCCGGGGCGTTGCCGCCGCGCGCGGTGCGCACGGTCGAGACCGACAGGGCGACGTCGGTCCAGTCCTCGCCGGTCTGCTGGACGATTTCGGCGCGCCGCACCAATTCGAGCGAAGGCTTGCGGTCGCGCCCGCCGCTGTCGAGCCGTGCGTCGTAGAGCGGCACCCAGTGCGCGCCATGCACCGTGTAGCTGACCCGCAGCGTCGCGGTGGCGGCGGCCGCGGCGGCAAGATCGACCCGCACTTCCAGCTTGCGCGCCGGGTTGGCCTGGATCTGCGCGTTCAGGCGCGCCAGCGCGCGGTCGATGTCGCGCTGCTTGAGCTTGCTCTCGCGAATGGCGACATCGGCGGCGGAAATTTCCTCGGCGACCGCCGAGAACGCCTCGCGCCATTCGGCGAGCGGCCGCGCGCCGCCCTTTTCGCCGCCGGCAACCGGCGCCTGCTCGGCAAACCGCTGGGCGAAGCCCTTGCGCGCCGTCTGGGCGGCGATGCGATCGTCGAGCGCGGCCCGCTCGTCGCGCAGCGCCTCGATCTGCTTCTCGATCTCGGGCGCGGCGGCCGGGCGGTCCGGACGCGGCGCCCGCGCGTCGATGGCGCCGATGACGACACGCGCCGAGGTCTCGCCTTCGACCCGCAAGGAGGACGGATCGAGACCGGGCGGGAAGTCGCGGTCGATCAGGGTGGTGTCGCCGCCGGGCAGGTCGACGCGGATCACCCGCGTGACGGTGGCGCCGTCCGGATAGACCGTGACGGCATCGATCATCGAGCGAACGTCGATCTCGCCGGCGGCCGCCGGAGCGGCGGCGAGCACGGCGAAAATCAGCATCGGCAATTGGCGCATGACGTCCTCTTCGGTAGAGGTCGCCCCCGGACCGCAGCGGTATGGGTTTCCGCTGCGGCGCGGGCGCGGCGGCATCAAGGCCGCAAGGCGCCCGCATCGCGTCAAAATCGCAGCGGCCGGACGCGCTGGACGTGGGGAATCTGCTTGACCCGCTCGACCACCTCGGGCGGCACCGGCCCGTCCACCTCGACCAGCGCGATGGCGTTGCCGCCCGGCGATTCGCGGCCGACGTGGAAGGTCGCGATGTTGATGCCGGCGTCGCCCAGCGTGGTGGCGAAGCGGCCGATGAAACCGGGCTTGTCCACGTTGGTGATGTAGAGCATCGACGGGCCGAACTCGGCGTCCACCCTGATGCCCTTGATCGAGACGACGCGCGGGCGCCCGTCGGCGAACACGGTGCCCTGGACCGAACGCTCCTGCTGCTCGGTGACGACCGTGAGCGTGATCAGGCTGTCGTAGTCGCTTTGCGCGTCGCGCCGCGTCTCCTCGACCGCGATGCCGCGCTCGCGCGCGACGATCGGCGCCGACACCATGTTGACGTCCTGCAGCAGCGGCTTGAGCAGGCCGGCGATCGCCGCCGAGGTCAACGCCTTGGTGTTCATCGCGGCGACCTGGCCCTCGTACACGAGCTTGACCGCCTTGAGGCCGGTCTCGGTGGCCTGGCCGGCGAACGAGCCGAGCTGCTCGGCGAGCTTGACGAACGGGCGCAGCCGCGGCGCCTCCTCGGCGGTGATCGAGGGAAAGTTGACCGCGTTGGAGATGGCGCCGGCAAGCAGGTAATCGGACATCTGCTCGGCGATCTGCAGGGCGACGTTCTCCTGCGCCTCCATGGTGGCGGCGCCGAGATGCGGCGTGCACACCACGTTGGGATGGCCGAACAGCGGATTGTCGGTCGCCGGCTCGACGGTGAACACGTCGAAGGCGGCACCCGCCACGTGGCCGGAATCGAGCGCCGTGCGCAGCGCCGCCTCGTCGACCAGGCCGCCACGCGCGCAATTGACGATGCGCACGCCGCGCCGCGTGAGCGCAAGCGCGCGGGCGTCGATGATGTTGCGCGTGCGCTCGGTCAGCGGGGTGTGCAGGGTGATGAAATCGGCGCGCCGCAGCAGCTCGTCGAGCTCGACCTTGTGGGCGCCGAGGTCGACCGCGCGCTCGGGCGACAGATAGGGATCGTAGGCCAGCACCTTCATCTTCAGGCCGTGGGCGCGGTCGACCACGATCGAGCCGATGTTGCCGCAGCCGATCACGCCGAGCGTCTTGCCGGTGATCTCGACGCCCATGAAGCGGTTCTTTTCCCATTTGCCCGACTGGGTCGAGGCGTCGGCGGCGGGAATCTGCCGCGCCAGCGCCAGCATCAGGCTGATCGCGTGCTCGGCGGTGGTGATCGAATTGCCGAACGGCGTGTTCATCACGATGACGCCGCGGGCGGTCGCCGCCGCGAGGTCGACGTTGTCGACGCCGATGCCGGCGCGGCCCACCACCTTGAGGCGCTTGGCGCGGTCGAGCAGCTTGGCGGTGACCTTGGTGGCCGAGCGGATGGCGAGCCCGTCGAACTCGCCGATGATCTCGGCCAGTTGATCCTTGTCGAGCCCGGACTTGACCGTGGCCTCGACGCCGCGATCGGCGAAGATCTGCACGGCGGCGGGCGACAACTTGTCGGAGATGAGAACGCGCGGGGCCATGGCCGCCTCACGCCGCCTTGCGCAGCGCGTCCTTGCCCTGGGCGAAGGCCCAATCGAGCCACGGCATCAGCGCCTCGACGTCGGAGGCCTCGATGGTCGAGCCGCACCAGATGCGCAGGCCGGGCGGCGCATCGCGGTAGAACGCGATGTCGTAGGCGATGCCTTCCTTCTCCAGTGCCGCCGCCATGCCGCGGGCGAAAGCCGCCTGGGCGTCGACCGGCAGCGCCGTCACCGCCGGATCGACCACCTTGAGGCAGACCGAGGTGTTCGAGCGCGTGCGCGGATCGCGGGCGAGAAAGTCGACCCAGGGGGTGCGCGCGACCCATTCGGCGATCGCCTTGGCGTTGGCGTCGGCCCGGGCGATCAGCGCCGGCAGGCCGCCGATCGAACGTGCCCAGGTCAGTGCGTCGAGCCAGTCCTCGACGCACAGCATCGACGGCGTGTTGATGGTCTCGCCCTCGAAGATCGCTTCGTTGAGCTTGCCGCCCTTGGTCATGCGGAAGAGCTTGGGCAGCGGCCAGGACGGCGTATAGCTCTCCAGCCGCTCGACCGCGCGCGGGGAGAGCACCAGCATGCCGTGCGCGGCCTCCCCGCCCAGCACCTTCTGCCAGGAGAAGCTCGCCACATCGAGCTTGTCCCAGTCGAGCGGCTGCGCGAACACCGCCGAGGTGGCGTCGCAGAAAGTCAGGCCGGCGCGGTCGGCCGCGATCCATCGGCCGTCGACGACGCGCACCCCCGAGGTGGTGCCGTTCCAGGTGAAGACGATGTCGGTCGCGGGATCGACCTTGGAGAGGTCGGGCAGCGCGCCGTATTCGGCGCGGATGACGGTCGCGTCCTTGAGCTTGAGATGCTTGGTGACATCGGTCACCCAGCCTTCGCCGAAGGATTCCCAGGTGAGCAGGGTCACCGGGCGCGCGCCCAGCATCGACCACAGCGCCATCTCGATGGCGCCGGTATCGGAGGCCGGCACGATGGCGACGCGGTAGCCGGCCGGGATGCCGAGCACCTCGCGGCTCAGGTCGATGGCGCGCTTGAGCTTGGCGCGGCCGATCTTCGATCGGTGCGAGCGTCCGGTCAGCGCGTCGGTGAGGGCCTGGAGGCTCCAGCCGGGGCGCTTGGCGCAGGGGCCGGAGGAGAAGTGCGGGACCACCGGCCGCACGCCGGGCTTTTGGCTCGTCATCGTCTACCCTTCCAGATAGGCGCCCCTCGTTGGGGAGGGGTGTCCCGCGAGCGGGCATAAGGAAGGGGACGGCGGGCGTCAAGGACGGAGTTCGGGGACGGATTTTCGGACGGTGGCCGCCCGGCGGCCTTGCCCGGCACGGGTTATCACTCGATTAACCTTAATTCTTCACCGCGCCGCCCAGCCTGCGTTAACCGCCGGCGGCCGCCGGCAAAAGAAAACGGCGCGGGGACATCCCCGCGCCGTCACGACCAGCAGCTGTCGAAAGCTTCAGGTCAGCCTTTGCGCACCAGCGGGTAGGCCGGGGCCGGCTGCTCGGGCTGGAACATCCAGCGCACGCCCAGGGTCACGTCCTGCGACGTGATGTTGTCGATGCGGAACACGGTGTTCTGCGGATTGTTGAGGAACCCCATGATCGCACCGGACTGGCCGGGGCCCATGTTGAGGTAGCGGTACGCGAGCTCGACCGTGAAGCCGGGCGTCACCTTGTAGGCGAGGCCGGCGTGCAGCGCCCAGGCGAAGTTCCACTGGCCGGCGTCGGGCGCGAAGTTGTTGGCCACGATCGGATTGGGACCGACGAACGGGGTGAACGTGAACGGCGCGGTTTCGCTGAAGTTGCTGAACTTGTTGTAGGCGACGCCGGCGCCGGCGCCGACGAACGGCGTGAGGCACCACCAGGTGCCGAGGTCGGCGTAGACGTTGCCGAGGAACACCCACTCGGACTTGTTGAGGGTGACGTGCTCGGGGATCAGCGTGCCGCCGGAGTTGGTGATGTCGAATGAGGCCCAGGTCGCCGGGGTGCGGTATTCGCCGGTGACATCGGCGCGCAGCCACGACGTGAACTGATAGCCGAGACCGACGCGGAAGATGCCGGCGCCGCTGAATTCGCCGCCCGCGTTCTGCACGCCGGTGGGCGGCGGGAGAAGCCCGTCCTCGTGGAAGTTGCCGGCCCGCTCCGTGCTGAATCCGATATCGCCGCGCAGGTACCAGCCGCCGTAGTCGACCGGCGGCGGCGGGGGCGCCTGCTGGAGGATCGGCGGAAGATCGGCGGCGTATGCCGGGATGGTGACGATGACGGCGGCGCCCGCGAGCGCCAGTCTCTTCAAGCTACCCATGACTCACATCCTCTTGACCGGCGGGCCCGACGCGCGGTGACCCCGCATGGTTGAACCAATGGGGAGGACGATCGCAGGAAATCCTTAAATGGGACTTAACCTTACTTTTTAACCGTGACGATTAACGTTTCGCCCGCGAAATTCTCCCGAGCGTGACCAAAAAGTCGCGCCGGCGTTAACGATGCGTTCACGTGCGTGGCGACGGCGGCGCGCCGCCGTGTCCGGCGGGAAACTTTTGTCGGGCGAAATCGTGACAGGGGTTCAGGCGGCCGCTTGCGCCAGCGCCTCGACGACGCCGTCGACCACTTCCTCGACCAGCAATTTGTCGTCGCCTTCGGCCATGACGCGAATCACCGGCTCAGTGCCGGACGGTCGCACCACCAGGCGGCCGAGGCCGTCGAGCCGCTTGTGCGCGACGGCGATCGCCGTCTGCACGCCGGCGTTCTCCAGCGGCTTGCCGGATTTGTAGCGCACGTTCTTCATGATCTGCGGCAGCGGATCGAACCGGTGGCAGACCTGGGAGACCGGCTTGTTCTGCCGCTTGACCACGGCGAGCACCTGCAGCGCGGTGACGAGGCCGTCGCCGGTGGTGGTGTAGTCGGACAATATGATGTGTCCGGACGGCTCGCCGCCGACGTTGAAGCCGTGCTCGCGCATGTGCTCGAGCACGTAGCGGTCGCCGACCGCGGTGCGCGCGAGCGACAGGCCGAGGCCGGCGAGATGGCGCTCGAGGCCGAGGTTCGACATCACGGTGGCGACGATGCCGGACTTGGCCAAGCGGCCGTCCTCCTTCCAGCTTTCCGCGACCACCGCGAGCAGCTGATCGCCGTCGACCAGATGGCCCTTCTCGTCGACCAGGACCACGCGGTCGGCGTCGCCGTCGAGCGCGATGCCGATGTCGGCGCGCATCTCGCGCACCTTCTGGCACAACGCCTCGGGGGCGATCGAGCCGCAGTCCTTGTTGATGTTGAAGCCGTTGGGCTCGACCCCGATGGAGATGACCTCGGCGCCGAGCTCCCACAGCGCCGCCGGCGCCACCCGGTAGCCGGCGCCGTTGGCGCAATCGACCACCACCCGCAGGCCTTCGAGGTCGAGCCGGCGCGGCAGCGTGCGCTTGGCGGCCTCGATGTAGCGGTCGTGCACGCCGTCGATGCGCCGGGCGCGGCCGAGGTCGGCGCTCTTGGCGAGGCGCTTTCCGAGATCGCTCTCGACCAGCTGCTCGATGCTCTGCTCGCGCTCGTCGGACAGCTTGTAGCCGTCCGGGCCGAACAGCTTGATGCCGTTGTCGTCGTACGGATTGTGCGAGGCGGAGATCATCACGCCGAGATCGGCGCGCATCGAGCGCGCCAGCATGGCGACCGCGGGCGTCGGCATCGGGCCGAGCAGGAGCACGTCCATGCCGACCGAGGTGAAGCCGGCGACGAGCGCGTTCTCGATCATGTAGCCGGACAGCCGGGTGTCCTTGCCGATGACGACGCGATGGCGATGCTCGCCGCGCTGGAACATCAGCCCGGCGGCCTGGCCGACCTTCAAGGCCAGCTCGGGCGTGATCGTGCCGTTGGCGCGGCCGCGAATGCCGTCGGTGCCGAAAAATTTGCGAACCATCGGTCCCCCTTGCCGCCGCGATCGTGGCCGTCGCGCCCCGCAGCCGTTTCAGCAAGAATCATCCGCCGCGAGGCCGCACTCGAACCGGCGCCGTCCGGACCGCTGCACCGGTCCCCATTCGGCCGGAGGCGCGTCCGACGCAGGCGTGGATATTATGGCGATCCTGCGCCAAAATGCTTCAAAAAATGTGAGTAAAGGTTACATCCGCGATGTGGGCCCCTGCCGTTGAGCCAGAAAGCCGTGGTTCGGCTCGACGAACGTCTCCAAAGAAGCCTATATTTCCGGAATCAGCGCAACAGGTGGATTCATGTCACCTTACCACGTGACCGCGGAATGGGACGACGAAAGCCAAGTTTGGGTGGCCTCAAGCGAGGATGTGCCCGGCCTTGCGACCGGCGCCGACACCTTCGAGGCATTGATCGAAAAACTGAAGATCGTGATCCCGGAGCTTCTCGTGGAAAATGGGCTTTTGCCCGCCGGCACCAGCGGCGTGCCGTTCGAAATCAAGGCTGAACGCACAGAGTTCGCGCGCGTTGCTTGATGGCGGATAATTATACGCCACGCGTCAAGGCAATTTTGCGGTCAAACGGCTGCACGTTCGTTCGTCAAGGCAAAGGCGACCACGAAATTTGGCAAGCCTTCTGAAGCACGAATGCAAAAAACTCACGCCTGCGGCTGCGGTTCCATGCCGCCGGTCTCCGGGCGCGGGCGGCCCTTGCCGGCGGTCGGCACCGCGGAGGAGCGCGGAGCGGACGGCTCGCTCACGCCCTCGCGCATCGGCGGCTTGCCGTCGAGCAGATCCTTGATCTCGTCGCCCGACAGCGTCTCGTATTCGAGCAGGCCCTTGGCGAGCATCTCGAGGTCGGCGCGCTTCTCGGTGAGGATCTGCTGCGCCTCGATGAAACCCGCCTCGACCAGGCGCTTGATCTCGCCGTCGATCTTCTGCACCGTCGCTTCGGAAATGTTCTGCTGGCGCGCCACCGAATAGCCGAGGAACACCTCTTCCTGGTTCTCGCCGTAGGCGACCGTGCCGAGCTCGTCGGACAGGCCCCAGCGCGTCACCATCATGCGCGCGAGCCGCGTCGCCTGCTCGATGTCGGAGGCCGCGCCCGACGTCACCTTCTCGCGGCCGAACACCATTTCCTCGGCGACCCGCCCGCCCATCATGATGGCGAGCCGCGAGGTCATCTGCTCGCGGCTCATGGACAGCTTGTCGCGCTCCGGCAGCTGCATCACCATGCCGAGTGCGCGCCCGCGCGGGATGATGGTCGCCTTGTGCACCGGGTCGGTGGCCTTGACGTTGAGCGCCACGATGGCGTGCCCGCCCTCGTGATAGGCGGTCAGCGCCTTCTCTTCCTCGGTCATGATGAGCGACTTGCGCTCGGCGCCCATCATCACCTTGTCCTTGGCGTCCTCGAATTCCTGCTGGGTGACCATGCGCTTGTTGCGCCGCGCCGCCATCAGGGCCGCCTCGTTGACCAGGTTGGCGAGATCGGCGCCGGAAAAGCCCGGCGTGCCGCGCGCGGTGGTCTTGAGATTGACGTCGGGGGCGAGCGGCACCTTGCGCACGTGAACCTTCAGGATCTGCTCGCGCCCGACCACGTCCGGATTGGGCACGATCACCTGGCGGTCGAAGCGGCCGGGACGCAGCAGCGCGGGATCGAGCACGTCGGGGCGGTTGGTGGCGGCGATCAGGATGATGCCTTCGTTCGCCTCGAATCCGTCCATCTCGACCAGCAGCTGGTTGAGCGTCTGCTCGCGCTCGTCGTTGCCGCCGCCGAGGCCGGCGCCGCGGTGGCGGCCGACCGCGTCGATCTCGTCGATGAAGATGATGCACGGCGCGTTCTTCTTGGCCTGCTCGAACATGTCGCGCACGCGCGAGGCGCCGACGCCGACGAACATTTCGACGAAGTCGGAGCCCGAGATGGTGAAGAACGGCACGTTGGCTTCGCCGGCGATGGCGCGGGCGAGCAGGGTCTTGCCGGTGCCGGGCGGGCCGACCAGCAGCACGCCGCGCGGAATGCGGCCGCCGAGCCGCTGGAACTTGCCCGGATCGCGCAGGAACTCGACGATCTCCTGCAGGTCCTGCTTGGCCTCGTCGACTCCGGCCACGTCCTCGAAAGTGACGCGGCCGTGTGCCTCGGTGAGAAGCTTGGCGCGCGACTTGCCGAAGCCGAGCGCCTTGCCGCCGGCGCCCTGCATCTGCCGCGACAGGAATATCCACACGCCGATCAGCGCGATGAACGGCAGCCACGAGATGAGGAGCTGCACGAACCACGGCACGTTGTCCTGCAGCGGCCGCGCGCTGAACGCGACTTCCTTGCTGCGCAGCAGCGGCACCAGCCCGGGATCGTTCGGCGCATAGGTCTGGAAGCTGCCGCCGCCCATGTAGCTGCCGTGGATCTCCGGCCCCTGGATCACCAGGTCGCGCACGCGCCCCTGCTCGACGTCCTTGATGAGCTGCGAATAGGGGATTTCCTGGGAGCTGGTGCGCTGGCCCGGGTTCTGAAACAGCGTGAACAGCGCCAGCAGCAGCAGAACGATGATGACCCACAGGGCGAGATTGCGCAGATTCGCGTTCATCCGATGTCCTTCACGACGCGCCGGTCGCGTACCGCAGCATCACGACACGCCGGCGATCGGTTGGGGCCGAAGAGCGACTCGCTGGCAGCCCGTCCACCTGGGCAATGTAGGTTCCGGCCGGCGTTCTGCCAAGGGAAGCGGCCGAAGGTTCCGCAATCTACCACGCCTTGGTGAACGGATGTTTGGCGGCTTTGCGGCGCCCGCGGGACGCCGGATCGCGGGTTTCCCGCGGATGCGACCGCCGCGGCGGCGCCGGAGCGATCAGCACGGAGCCGTCGCTGTCCACGGCGATGAGCGCTCCCGCGAGCGTGCGCCGGGTGGCCCGTCCCTGCGTAATCGCCGCGCGCAGGTCGCCCCATAAGGCTTCAAGCCGCTGCAAACGCGGGGTCTTTTCGCTCGCGCAGGACGGCCGGCCGGCGGCGGACGGCGCCTGGGCGGCGATTTCGCCGGCCAGCAGGCGCAACGCGACTTCTTCCGGGGCGGCGACGAGCGCGCGGCCGTCGAGCCGGCCGGGCCGGCGCGGGTCGAGGATGCCGGCGCGGGACGCCTGTACGGCTGCGGCAACCACGCATTCGTAGCGCGCCATCCGCTCGGCCAGCCGCGCCATCCGCTCGGGCGTGAGGCCTTCCCGCGCCAGGGCGGCGCCGGCGGCCCGCAGCCGCGGCCGGGCGAAGCCCGGATCGGCGTTCATCGGGTCTTCCGCCCATCCGATGCCTTCGCGCGCCAAGGTCGCGATCAGCCGCGCCTTGCGCACGCCGAGGAACGGCCGCAGCAGGACAAGGCCGTGACGCACGTCGCGCGGCCGCATGCCGGCAAGGCCGGCCGGCCCCGATCCCGCGGCAAGCCGCATCAGCACCGTCTCGGCCTGGTCGTCGAGGGTATGGGCGGTGGCGACCGCGTCGGCGCCCAGGCGTTGCGCGAGGGCGGCGAGGAGCCGATAGCGGGCATGGCGGGCCGCCGCCTCGATGCCGGTCTCCGGCTTGGCGCCGCGCCAGGCCAAGACTTCGTGCGGGAGGCCGAGCCGCCGCGCCAGCGCGCCGACCGCGCGCGCTTCCACCCGCGAACCGCGCCGCAGCCCATGATCGACGGTAGCGGCCACGAGGTGCGGCCCCCGGGCCAGCCGGCCGCGCCATTGGTGCGCCAGCACCATGAGGGCGGTCGAATCGGCGCCGCCGGAGACTGCCAGGATCACCCGGCCCGATCGAGGAAACGACGCGAACAGCCCGGCGATCTCGCGCTCGGCGATCGCCGCCGCTGCGTCAGCAGTGGACACGCTTTTGTTCCCGTTCGACGGCCTGCTTCACGCTCAGCGCGGCGCGCGGGTATTTGCGGCCGACCTCCGCCAGGGTGCCGCAGGCCGCATCCTTCTCGCCCAGCTGGCCGAGCGACTGACCGAGCCGCAGCAGCGCGTCGGGGGCCTTGGCGGCGGTGCCGTGGTCGCGCGAGACGAGCAGGAACAGCTCGGCGGCGTCGCGGTATTTCTGGCGCTGGAACAGGCTCTCGCCCAGCCAGTAATTGGCGTCCGCCGCGCGGGGGTCGCCCGGGTATTTCTTCAGGAAGGCGCGGAAGCCCTGATCGGCGAGGGCGTAGTCCTTGTGCAGCACGTAGCCGTAGGCGAGGTCGAACTCGTCGCGCGGGGTCGCCGACGGCGGCAAAGTGGCGAGCGTCCCGCCGGTGGCGTTGGGATTGCGCGGCGGGGGCGGCGGCAGGCCGGCGCCGGTCGGCGGCGGCAGCGCAGCGGCCGCGGGCGGGGCGGCCGCCGGCGGCATCGGTGCAGGCGGCATCGGTGCATAGGTGTCGCCACCTTGGCCGGCGGGCGCGGAGAGGTCGAGCGGCGCTCCGGGCGCCCGGGCGCCATAGGGACCGGCCGCAGCCGGGGCCGGCGGTTCGCCCGCCATCGGCGCCGTCGCGGCGATCGAGCCGAGCGTGCGCGGCGCGCCCGGCGCATTCGGGTTCTGGGATGGATCGAACACATCGGCGCGACGGCCCGGCACTGCGCCGGCCGGCACGGCGGGCTGCGGCGGCATGGCGGGCTCCGCCGCCACGGGCGCAGGTAGAGGCGCGGGCGACTGGGCAATCGGACCACCCGGCGGCGGCGCGACCGGCCGCGATCCCGCCGGGGAACGCACGTCCGCCTCCTGCACGCGCCGAAGCTGCTCCTCGAGCTGACGATTGCGGAACTGCAGCTGCTCGATGGTGCCGGTGAGCTGGCGAACCTGGTTCTCCAGCTGGTCGATGCGCACGACCAGATCCGAAGCCGACATCTGCGCGCTCGCCGGCGCGACGAGCAAAAGCCACGCCGCCGCCAGCGCGGCCGCCGTCTGGACGCTGCGAGACAGGTCGGTCATGGATGCGGACTCGGGATTATCGCGGATCGATCAGCATATCGAGCCGAGTGCGACCAAAATGTGTCCGCACCGGCGCGCCATCGGCCGCATCGCCTCGGCCGCACGACCGAGGCGCGTCGTGACCCGTCAGCGTCCGCTTACGAGCTGGCGTTGAGCACCGTGACGGCGCGGCGATTCTGCGACCAGCAGGAAATGTCGTCGCACACCGCGACCGGCCGTTCCTTGCCGTAGGAAATCGTCCGCATGCGGTTGGAGTCGACCCCGCGCGAGGCCAGATACTCGCGCACCGCCTGGGCGCGCCGGGCGCCGAGCGCGATGTTGTATTCGCGGGTGCCGCGCTCGTCGGCGTGGCCCTCGATCGTGAACGCATAGCGATTGTATTGCTGCAGCCACTGGGCCTGCTTGTCGAGCGTCCCGCGCGCCTGCATGGTCAGCTCGGTGGAATCGGTTTCGAAGAACACCCGATCGCCCACGTTGACCACGAAGTCCTGCTGGCTGCCGGGCGTCGCTGCACCCACGCCGCCGCCCACCGCATTCTGATTAGGATTGCTGGCACAGGCCGCAAGCGCGAGCCCCGCCGCCAAAGCCAAGGCCAGCTTCACGCCGCGCCATCCACCCATCGCAACGGTCATCTGGTGACTCCCTTTTCACGCCCTGACCGGACACCACATGCCGCCGGTCTAGCAGCCGGTTCGTTAAGCGAAGGTTCCGTCAACCTTGACGGGGCCTTGCAACGACCCCTCGAAAGCGTGGAAACCCCCGAAAGCTTTCGTAATGGTTAATTCTCTCTCAACGCGCGGCATCCGTCCCGACACCAGGCTACCGCCGCCTAACAATCGCAACCCTCCCGGTTTCATTCCCCGACGGTCCCGCCGCCGCCGTGGTCCCGCCCGGGCATGGTCCTTCGGAAAGCCGGTACCGGCTTTCCGACTCATGCGCGGCGACAGCAGCCGCTACGACAGCAGCGGCGACCAGGCCGGATCCGACGCATAGCTCGGCGTCGGAACTCTTTGTTCGTTGCGGCCGGTGATGTCGACCGTAAAGAGCGACGGCCCGGCGCCACCGCTCGGGTCGCGGAAGAACATCACCACGCGGCCGTTCGGCGCCCAGGTCGGCCCCTCGTTGTGGAATCCTTCGGTCAGGATGCGCTCGTTGCGGCCGTCGATGCCCATGATGCCGATGGCGAACCGCCCCTGGTATTGCTTGGTGAACGCGATCGCGTCGCCGCGCGGCGACCATACGGGCGTCGAGTAGGAGCCCTCGCCGAAGCTCACCCGCTGAGCCGCTCCGCCGTTCGCGCCCATGATGTAGATCTGCGGGCGGCCGCCGCGGTCGGATTCGAAACAGATGCGGCCGCCGTCGGGCGAATAGCACGGCGAGGTGTCGATCGCGGCGGTGTCGGTGAGGCGCGTGGTCGATTTCGAGCGCAAATCCATGGCGAACAGGTTGGCGTTGCCGCCCTGCTGCAGGCTCATGATCACCAGGTCGCCGTTCGGGGAAAACCGCGGCGAGAAGCTCATGCCCGGGAAGTTGCCGACCACTTCCTTCAGCTTCGTTTGCGTGTTGTAGAGATACACGCGCGGATCGCCCTGCCCGTACGACATGTAAGTGATCGACTGATCGCTGGTGCTGAACCGCGGGGTGAGCACCAGGTCCTCGCCGCGGGTGATGTAGCCGACGTTGGCGCCGTCCTGATCCATGATGGCGAGCCGCTTGATGCGCCGTTCCTTCGGCCCGGTCTCGTCGACGAACACCACGCGCGTGTCGAAATAGCCCTTCTCGCCGGTCAGCCGCTCGTACACGGAGTCGGCGATCATGTGAGCGATGCGCCGCCATATGTCCGGCGTGGCGGCGTATTGCTGACCGATCAACTGTTGGCCGGCGAACACGTCCCACAGGCGGAACTCGGCCTTGAGACGGCCGTCGGGCTGGCGCGTGATCCGGCCGGTGACGAGCGCCTGGGCGTTGATGACGCGCCAGTCCTGGAAGCGCGGCACCGCGTCGCCGTTGACGATCTTCTCGATGTAGGCGGCCGGGTCGATCGGCGCGAACAGGCCGGAACGCTTGAGGTCGGCGGCGATGATCTGGGTGATGTTGCGGGCGACCTCGGTGTCGGCGGGCGTGCCGCCGAGGAAGTCGGGCAGCGCGATCGGCAGCGGCTCGACGTTGCCGCCGGTAATCTCGAGCTTGACGGCCGCGACGGCCGTGCGCGGCCAGGCGGCCCCCAACGCGCCGGCGGCGCCGAGCGCAAGCATGCGGCGCCGCGTGAGGGGCGGCCACCAAACGGGCAAATCGTCGTCGATCATTGTCATCATCTCGGTTGTGCTCACCCGCCGTACAGATCGTCGAGGCGGAAGCCCAGATCGATGTCCTTCCACACGTCGTACTTGGCGACCGGAAGGTTATAGGGCTGGCATCGCTGCACGGCGCGCAGCGCGCTCTCGGCGAAGACCTGGAAATACGGGCTGCCGCCGCGGTCGAGCAGCACCGGTTCCGCCGCCAGCGAGCCGTCGATCCTCAGCTTGACGTTCATCTCGACGCGCAAATCCTTGGCGTCGGCGGCACCCGCCGGCGGGTTCCAGCACCGCCTGATCTGCGCGCGCAGGGCATCGATCTCGCTCTGCGACAGCATCGGCGCGCTGCCCTTCGGGGTGCCGAGCGCGGGGGTGTGATTGAGGATTTCGCCGAGCGCGGCCTGACGCTGCGGATCGCGCTTGTCGAGCAGGGCGGCGATCCGGGTGGCGTCGAACTTCGGCTGCGGCTTGGGCGGGTCCGGACGGTGCGGCGGGGTCGGGACCCGGGCTTCTTCCTTCTTGGGCTCGGGCTTGGCCTCGTCCTTCTTGAGGGCTTCGGCGATCAGATCGACCTTCGGGGCGGTCTGCTTGCGCTCCGGTTCCCGCTTCGGCTCGGGCTTGGGCTCGGGCGGCGGCGCCTCCTTCGCGGCGGTCGCGACGATTTCCGGCTTTTCCACCACCTTGGGGGCGGGATTGTCCGACGGCTTGGCTTCGCCGACCTTCTCGACCAGGGGCTTGGGCACGGGCGCCTTGGGGGCGGTGCGGCTGCCGGCGACCATCTGCGAGAACTCGGTCGAGGAAATGATGTCGACGGGCAGCGAGTCCGTGGCCTGCGCCTCGAACGGCTTGGGCGCGAAGGTGATGAGCCCCCACGACAGCACGACCGCGTGCAGGACGGTCGATATGGTCAGGCCGATCCTCATCACCCCCAGCCCGTCAGCCCCCCTGCTCCACCTCGGTGACCAGCGCGACGCGGCGGAATCCCGCCGCCGACAGGCGCCCCATCACCCGCATCACGGTCCCGTAGTCGACCTTGCGGTCGCCGCGCACGTAGATGCGCTCGTCGAGCCCGCCGCGCGCCTGGGTGATCGCCTGCAGCTTCGGCACCAGCTCGTCGACCTTGATCTCGGAGTTCTGCAGGAACACCCCGCCGTCGAGCTTGACCGACACGGTCAGCGGCTCCTTGTCCTGGTCGAGCGACTTGGCCTGGGTCTGCGGCAGATCGATCGGCACCCCGACGGTGAGCAGCGGCGCCGACACCATGAAGATGATCAGCAGCACCAGCATCACGTCCACCATGGGGGTGACGTTGATCTCGCTCATGACCGGCCGGCGCCGGTGACGACGCTTGCCGATCTGGCTCGATATCACCGGGTTGCCAGCCATGGCTCCCCTCACCCCCGCTCGTCGATCTGGCGCGACAGGATCGCGGCGAACTCGTCGGCAAAGCCTTCCAGCCGTTGTGACTGCTTGTTCACCTCGGAGATGAACTTGTTATAGAAAATGGTCGCCGGGATGGCGGCAACAAGGCCGATTGCGGTCGCGAACAGCGCCTCGGCGATGCCGGGAGCGACCACCGCCAGGGACGTATTCTTCGAGGCGGCGATCGACTGGAAGCTCGTCATGATGCCCCAGACGGTGCCGAACAGGCCGACGAACGGCCCGGCCGAGCCGACCGTCGCCAGGACCAGCAGCCGCCGCTCGAGCCGCTCGACCTCGCGCGCGATGGTCACGTCCATGACCTTCTCGATGCGCATCTGCAGGCCGGCGAAGGAGCGCACGTGGCCCTCGAAGCTGCGCTTCCACTCGCGCATCGCCGCCACGAACAGCGCCGACATCGAATGGCTGGGGCGCGCGGACACGGTGCGATAGAGATCTTCGAGCGATTGGCCCGACCAGAACGTCTTCTCGAACCGGTCCATGGAGTGGCGGGTGCGGGTGTAGAGGAACCACTTCTCGATCACGATCGCCCACACCCAGATCGAGCAGATGAGCAGCCCCAGCATCACGCCCTTGACAACGATGTGGGCGGACCAGAACAGGCCGAACACCGATAGGTCGGACGAGGTCAGCGGCAGGGTCGACTGAGCCACGTCAGCGGGATTCATGGCATGTCCCCTCGGCCGTCCCGCCCCCAGGACGCAGATGCCGGTGTGCAATGGCCGGGCCGGAACGGCACGCCGGGCGGCATCCCTTGGGCGCGCCGCAAAACCATTCCGCAATTCACAAGAATTCGAGCCGCCGCCCGCCACCCACGGCGTACGAATTCGTCGCAAAATTGGGCCAAACTAGGGCACCCGACCGCTCGTTCCCGCCCCCATCCAAACCAATGGCGGTTAAGATCGGGTTACCGCTAAGATTTCGTTACTGGGAGCCGGCCTCGCGCGCAGCCTCGTGGTCCGCCCGCATGGCAAGCCGCAGCGGCTTGGGAATGGGGCGGGCGCGGCCGGCGGACACGAAAGCGACCCGCACCTGGGCATCCACCAGGGCTTCGCCGGCACGGGTTACCTGCTGGCGCAGGATCACGGAGGCCCCTTTGACCTCCTGCGGGCCGGTGACGACCTCGAGCACGTCGTCCATGCGGGCGGGCTTGAGGAACTCGATGGTCATCGAGCGCACCACGAACGCAAAGCCCGGCGCTTCCCGCTCGGCCGCCTCGAACATGGCGCGGTGGTCTGCGCCGATCAGTCGCAGATAGTCGGTGCGCCCGCGCTCCATGAAGCGCAGGTAGCTCGCGTGGTAGACGACGCCGGAAAAGTCGGTGTCCTCGTAGTAGACGCGCACCGGCAGGACGTGCCGGCCTGCGTGCAGCCGGCCGGACAGGTGCGGCCAGGCCCCGTCGCTCAAGTCCGGCGCTCCCGGTTTTCGCCGCGCCCGGCCGAGGCCAGCGGCAGCACGTGATCGCGGGTCAGGGGCGCGAGCGCGAGGCCGCAGGGGCTGCCCGGCTCGACCCAGGCGATCTCGTCGATCTCCGCGCGCGGCACGATGGTTCCGGCGACGTCGACCGCATAAACGGCAGCGCGCACGCGCCAGCCCGGCTCGTGCGCGGCCGGCGCCTCGAACGCGCCGAGCGAGCGGGCCGATCCGGCGACGACGCTGCAGCCGAGCTCCTCGCGCACCTCGCGGCTGAGCGCCCGCGCGTCGTCTTCGCCGGCGTCGCGCTTGCCGCCGGGCTGCATGAAGGCGGCGGTGCCGTGCTTGCGCACCAGCAGCACGCGACCCGCGGGATCGCGAATGAGCGCCGCCACGATGTCGATTACTTGATCCATTCACCGATCCTCGGGATTGCCGTTGAACAGCGGCATTGGCGCGCGGATCACGGGGCTTACCTCCACGGCACGTTATTGCCGATCGCCTGCTCCCAGTTTTGCCCGTCGAAAACGTGCGGCTTGAGCGCGGCGAGATCGACGCCGTCGAGGCAGCGGACGTTGACGTCGATCTTGTCGGGGTCCGAGCGCGGAACATAGAACGGGTGGATGCCGCAGGTCGCGCAGAAGGTGTGCCGCGCCGTGCCGGTGTTGAACCGATAGATCGTGAGCGCGTCCGCGCCGCTCACCAGCTCGAACGCTTCGGGCGGCACGATCAGATGCAGAAAGCCCTTCTTGGCGCAGATCGAGCAGTTGCAGTAGGTGACACCGGACAGGTCGGCGGTCACGCGGAAGCGCACGCGACCGCAATGGCAGCCGCCGGACATGGTTTGAGGCATGTTTTGCTCCAGGCTCGCCCGCATCACTCCTCGTCGGATCCAAACAACCCGAATTGCGCCGCGTCGCGCGCGGGCTCGGCGAGGCCGAGGTGGCGGAACGCATGCGAGGTGAGCAGGCGCCCGCGCGGGGTGCGCTGCAGGAACCCGCGCTGGATCAGGAACGGCTCGATGATGTCCTCGATGGCGTCGCGCGGCTCCGACAGCGCCGCCGCCAAGGTCTCGACCCCGACCGGCCCGCCGCCGTAATGCATCGCGATGGTGTCGAGATAGCGCCGGTCCATGGCGTCGAGCCCGGCGGCGTCGACCTCGAGCTCGAGCAGCGCCCGGTCGGCCGCGGCGCGGTCGACCGAAGGGGCGCCCGCCACATGGGCGAAGTCGCGCACCCGGCGCAGCAGGCGCCCGGCGATGCGCGGCGTGCCGCGGGCGCGGCGCGCGATCTCGTTGGCGCCATCCGGCGTGATGCCGATGCCGAGCACGCGGGCGCCGCGGTTGACGATCAGCTCGAGCTCCGCCTCGGTGTAGAAGTTGAGCCGGATCGGGATGCCGAACCGGTCGCGCAACGGCGTGGTGAGCAGGCCCGCCCGGGTGGTCGCGCCGACCAGCGTGAAGCGGGCGAGGTCGATCTTGACCGAGCGCGCGGCCGGGCCTTCGCCGATGATGAGGTCGAGCTGGAAGTCCTCCATGGCCGGATAGAGGATTTCCTCGACCGCCGGGTTGAGCCGGTGGATCTCGTCGATGAACAGGACGTCGCGGTCTTCCAGGTTGGTCAGCAGCGCGGCGAGATCGCCCGCCTTGACGATCACCGGACCGGACGTGGCGCGGAAGTTCACGCCCAGCTCGCGCGCGAGAATCTGCGCCAGGGTGGTCTTGCCCAGGCCGGGCGGGCCGACGAACAGCACGTGATCGAGCGCTTCGCGCCGGGCCTTGGCCGCCGCGATGAACACTTCGAGGTTGGAGCGCGCCTGCTGCTGGCCGATGAACTCGGAAAAGAACTGCGGCCGCAGCGGCGCCTCGACCGTATCGTCGTCGCGGCGCTCGGCGGTGACGAGGCGGCGGGCGGTGGTCATCCTGAACTCACACGCCGGTGCATCAGAAGCGTTCCATTTGTTCGATCCCGGATAACCGTCGCTGCGCGCCGGTTTCCGGGATGACCTCGCTACGCTCGGTCACTTCGCCAGTTCCTTCAGCCCGCGGCGAATGAGATCGGCCGCGCTCGCGCCCTCCCCCGCCGTCCGGCTGGCCGCCGCGATGGCGGCCGCCGCCTGCGGCTGACCATAGCCCAGGTTGACCAGCGCCGAGATGGCGTCGAGCACCGGCTGCGGGGCGCGCTTCTCCTCGACCGCGCCGGCGAGCCGCACCAGCGCCGGGTCGACCGACGCGTAGGCCGGCGCCTTGTCCTTGAGCTCGGTGACGATGCGCTCGGCGACCTTGGGGCCGACGCCGGGCGAGCGCGTGATCGCCGCCTTGTCGCGCATGGCGACCGCATTAGCGAGGTCCGCGGGCTTGAGCGTGCCGAGCACCGAGAGCGCCACCTTGGTGCCGACCCCCTGCACGGTCTGCAGCAGGCGGAACCATTCGCGCTCCACCGGGGTGAGAAAGCCGAACAGCCGGATCTGGTCCTCGCGCACGTGGGTCTCGATCGACAGCACCACCGGCTCGCCGAGGCCGGGCAGCGCCTGCAGGGTGCGGGCCGAGCAATGCGCCACGTAGCCGACGCCGCCGACGTCGATGATGACGTAGTCCTCGCCGTAGCCGTCGATCACGCCCTTGAGCTTGCCGATCATTGCGCCAACGCCCTGGCAACAGCGCTCTGCCGATGGTGCGCATGGGTGACGGCGACCGCGAGCGCGTCGGCCGCGTCCTCGCTGTCCGGCACCGCCTTGGGCAGCAGCACGCCGATCATCATGCGGATCTGCCCCTTGTCGCAGTGGCCGGCGCCGACGATGGTTTTCTTGACCAGGTTTGGCGCATATTCGGCAACCGGCACTCCGGCCTTCGCCGGCACCAGGAGCGCCACCCCGCGCGCCTGGCCGAGCTTCAGGGTCGCCGAGGCGTCGCGGTTGACGAAGGTCGCCTCGGCCGCCGCCTCGTCCGGGCGAAAGTCCGCGACCACGCGGACGAGCCCGTCGTGGATGGTCACCAGGCGGACCGCCAGCGCCGCCTTGTCGTCGGTCGCCACCGACCCGCAGGCGACGAAGCTCAGCCGGTTGCCGTCCACCTCGACGACCCCCCAGCCGGTGCGGCGAAGCCCCGGGTCGATGCCGAGAATGCGAATCGGATAAGGCGTCACCACTGGTTGATAGCCCCGCCACGGCTTGCCGCCTAGAACGCAATGAGCGTCAATGGCGGCCCCCCCACCGACCTGTGCAGCAACGTGGCCGACTTCCTCGACCCTTCCGTGTTCGTGGCTGTGATCGCCGACCGGCGGTTCGCGGCGGCCGTGGCGATTGCATTGCTGTCGGGGGCGGCGCGCGGGTTTTCCGGCTTCGGCTCGGCGATGATCTACATCCCGCTGATGGCGGCGCTGTACGAGCCGCGGATCGCCGCCGCCACCTTGGTGCTGATCGACTTCGTGTGCGCCCTGCCGCTGGCGGTCCGCGCCGTGCCGCACTGCAGCTGGCGCGAGGTGATCCCGATCTCGCTCGCCGCCGCGGTGGCGGTCCCGGTCGGCACCGTGGCGCTGCTCGTCGCCGACCCGGTGATGCTGCGCTGGATGATCGCTGCCGTGGTCATGGCCCTGTTGGCGGTGCTGGCGTCGGGCTGGCGCTACCACGGGCGCCCGCGCGTGCCGGCGACGATCGGCGTCGGCCTCGTGTCCGGGCTCGGCAGCGGCGCCGTGCAGATCGCCGGCCCGCCGGTGATCATCTATTGGCTCGGCGGCGCCGGCCGGGCGGCGATCGTGCGCGCCAACCTGATGGTGTACTTCACCTTCATCGACGCGATCGGATGCGTGGCTTATCTGATGAAGGGCCTGTTCACCCCGGAGGCGGCGGCGCTCGCGCTGCTGCTCGGGCCGCCGTTCATTCTCGCGATGGTGGCCGGCGCCCGCTGGTTCCGCGGCGCCTCGGACCTGACCTTCCGGCGCGTCGCCTACGCGGTCATCGCCGTCTCAGCGCTGATCAGCCTGCCGGTGTTCGATCGCCTGCTGCGATGACCAACCCCTCACCTCCAGCCGCACGAAAGTCAGGCGCCATGCGGGAGTCGCGGGAGTCGCGGCTTGCGGGGACCCGTCGCCCCTCATAGAATCCGCGTCATGCTGGATTGGACCACATGCCCGGCGGTTGAACGCATGTCAGGGAAGGTGAGCGGCGAGTGGCTGTTCAAGAGCACGCGCGTACCGGTGCGGGCACTGTTTGAGAACCTCGAGGGCGGCGCGCGGATCGACGACTTCCTGGAGTGGTTCCCCGGAGTGACCCGCGAGCAGGTCGAGCTGGTGCTTCGCCATGGGTCGCGCGCATCCACCTGAACGTCATTCCGGAAGCCCCGGAATGACGGCCGAATCAATCAATCAAACGAATTTCGTATGATGCGCGTCTCTCGTGGACGGCGTCACGCGCTCATCTTGGCGACGAGCGCGTCGGAGACTTCGAAATTGGCGTAGACGTTCTGCACGTCGTCGTGGTCCTCGAGCGACTCGATCAGCCGCAGCAGCTTCTCGCCGTCGACATCCTGCAAGGTCAGCGTGTTCTGCGGCTTCCACACCACGGCGGCCTTGCGCGGCTCGCCGAACTTCGCTTCCAGCGTCTTGGCCACCTCGCGCAGGCGATCCTGTGCGACGTAGATTTCGTGGCCGGCGTCGCTGGACACCACGTCGTCGGCGCCGGCATCGAGCGCCGCCTCGAACATCGCCTCGGCGTCGGCGACCTGCGGGGCGAACTCGACCATGCCGACGCGATCGAACATGAACGACACCGCGCCGGTCTCCGCCAGGTTGCCGCCGTTCTTGGAGAAGGCCGAGCGCACGTCGGACGCGGTGCGGTTGCGGTTGTCGGTCAAGGTCTCGACGATGACGGCAACCCCGCCGGGCCCGTAACCCTCGTAGCGCACCTCGTCGTAGGTCTCCGCGTCGCTGCCTTGGGCCTTCTTGATGGCGCGCTCGATATTATCCTTGGGCATGTTTTCGGCGCGCGCCGCGATGATGGCGGCGCGCAGGCGCGCATTCATGTCGGGGTCGGGCAGGCCGAGCTTGGCCGAGACGGTGATCTCGCGCGCGAGCTTGCCGAACAGCTTGGAGCGCGCCGCGTCCTGCCGCCCCTTGCGGTGCATGATGTTCTTGAACTGGGAATGTCCGGCCATTGCGTCGTCTCAACGTTTTTTGCCCGCGCCGTTGGAGCGCGTGGCGAACCTGATGATCCCGTGACGGCGGCGCTTATAGGCCGCGGCGCAGTCGAAATCCATAACGTCGGCGATGCTCTGTTGCTGCACCAACGTCACGGCCAGAACTGCGGCCGCGCCTCTTCCAGCCGGCCGCCGAACCGCACCGCGGCGATGCGCGCCGCCAGGCCGGTCGCGTCGTCGGTCTCCACCGCGACCGCGCACAGGGTGGCCGGCCCCAGCGCCGGCTCGAACTTGGCGGAAGGGATGCGGCGCAGGAACCGGCCGAGCGGCTCGTCCTTGGTCATGCCGATGACGGAATTGTAGTCGCCGGTCATGCCGACGTCGGACACGAAGGCGGTGCCGCCCGGCAGGATGCGGTGGTCGGCGGTCGGCACATGGGTATGGGTGCCGACCACCAGGGTGGCGCGGCCGTCGGCAAAGAACCCCATCGCCTGCTTCTCGCTGGTCGCCTCGGCGTGCACGTCGACGATGACCGCATCGGCGCCGCGGCCGAGCGGGCAGGCCTGCAGCTCGCGCTCGACCGCCGCGAACGGATCGTCGAGCGGCTCCATGAACACCCGGCCCATGACGTTGACGACGAGCACGCTGGCGCCGTTCTTCGCCGCGATCACCGTGGTGCCGCGCCCGGGCGTGCCGGGCGGATAATTGGCCGGGCGGACGAGCCGCGGCGCCCGCTCGATGAAGACCAGCGCCTCGCGCTGGTCCCAGGCGTGGTTGCCGAGCGTGATGGCGTCGGCGCCGGCGTCGACCAGTTCCTGGTAGATCGCCTCGGTGATGCCGAACCCGCCGGCGGCGTTCTCGCCGTTGAGCACGACCAGATCGAGCTTCCAGTCGGCGATCAGCCGCGGCAGCCGCTCGTTGACGATGGCGCGCCCGCTGCGGCCGACCACGTCCCCGACGAAAAGTAGGCGCATCGGTTCAAGCCTTGCGACAATCGATGACCGCGCGCTCGGTTAGCACGAGATCGAGCCGCGCGTCGCGCGCGGTCGCCGGCACGGCGGCGATTTCCTGGGCCGCGTAGGCGAGCCCGATGGCGATGATCGGCTTGCGCGCGTGCAACGCCGCAAGCGTAAGGTCGTAGTAGCCCGCCCCGTAACCGATGCGATGGCCGGTGCGATCGAACGCCGCGAGCGGCACGAGCAGGATGTCGGGCTCGACCTGAGGCGCGTCGGCCGCCGGCTCGCGAATGCCCCATTGGCCTTTGCCGAGCGGCTCGCCCAACGCCCAGGCGCGCAGCACCAGCGGCTGCCCGCGTCCCATCACCACCGGCAGTGCCAGCCGCGCGCCGCGCCCGGCGAGGCGGCGCATGAGGGGAAGCGGGTTGATCTCGCTGCCGATCGGCGAGAAGCCGGACACCAGCACGCCGGCCGGCAGGTCGACCGGGAAGGCGCGCGTAGCAACCGTCTCGGCCGCGGCCTGACGCATATCCGCCGGCAAGGCGTCGCGCCGCGCCAGCGCCTCGCGCCGCAGCCGGGCCTTGACGTCGACGAGGGCGGAATCAGGCATCCGTGCGGGTTCGACCATCGACAATCCCGGGAGGCCCAAGATGAATAACAGTGCGGAGCCGCGCTGGCCGTCGGAGCGCTCGATCCCGGGTACCTACAGCGTAGGTGGGCGCCATTTGACCGGGCCCACGAGCCCGGCCAGGGACAGCTCCCGTTTGGATCGATAAGGCCCCGGGGATTGAATCTCCGTCGCACCCCGCAGCCCCGCAGTCCCAATCTAGTGCGCTCGCGCGCCGGGCGCCACCGGGCCGCCGCACCGTCTCACCCGATGGCGACGTTTTCGCCGAGGCCGCGGTTGAGTCCCTTGACCACGCGCTCGATCCGTTCGGCGGCGGAATTGAGGGCGGCGGCGATCGCCGCCTGGGTCGCCTGCGCCCGTTCGGTCGTCACCACGCGGGCGTCCTGCAGGCCGGCGAGTTCCTCCTCGAGCCGGCGCAGGCGCTTGCCCGCCTCGACCAGCTCGTCCGCGACCGTGAGGGCCGCCATCATGGTCAGGCGCATATCGCCGATCTCGCCGAACTGCGTCCGCAATTGGCCGATGCGGCGGTCGAGATCGCCGGAAAGCCAGATCAGGTGGTTCTCCTGGCCGTCCTCGCAGGCCATGCGGTATTGGCGGCCGTTGATGGTGACGCTCACATGAGCCATGACGCACTCCCGTGCGGCGTACCGGCACGCCGTTCTTCAACCAGTGTCCGATTGTCAACGATCGTGCGCATCGAGCACGGTGCGAATCGTGTCGATGGCAAGATCGAGCCGGCGCGCGACTTCGCGGTTGGTCGTCTCGAGCCGGGTGGAACGCGCGGCCTGGCTGTCGAGATCGGCGGCAAGCTTGGAGCGATCGGTGCCGAGCGCCTGGACCTGGGCGGCGAGCCTGTCCTCGCCGTGATCGGCCTGGCGCCGGCGTTCCGCCGCCGCCTCAAGCGCATCGAGCGCCGCGGACAGGCGCCGGCTCGCTGCGTCGATTGCGCTCGCATCGGTCATGACTGTCTCCCCGCCCCCCGCGGCCGCCGCACCAACGTCGGGAAATAATTTGCCTCAGCAAGGAGTTGCGAAAGAATACGTACGTTGTGTGACCGCTCCGCGTCAACGCCTTGAAGCAACAACCCCCGCGAATTCCCGCCCGATATTCGCCGGCACCCGGCACGCCAGGCACCATGCCGACGGTTCGGGGCCGAAACTTGTCAAGTGTTTGACATAAGGCCGGCCATTGCGGCGCGGCGCCGCTACATTGACTCCGAAACGTCACATGCTATCAGTCCGCCGCCTCGCTTCTCGACATTCCGGGCAACCCTCTTCGGCGGATGTCCCTGGCGCATCGCCTCGAATTTGCTTCCACGCAAGCCGGCGGCGACGGCAGCCGTCGAGAACGCCGCGACCGGCAAACCGAATGCCCCAACAGGACACGGCAAATATCACGTCCATGACGTCGCGCGCCCACCATGACCGCATGGCGAACGCCATCCGTGCCCTCGCCATGGACGCGGTCGAGCAGGCGAAATCCGGCCATCCCGGCCTGCCCATGGGGGCCGCCGACATCGCCACCGTGCTGTTCGGCCGTTTCCTCAAGTTCGATCCGGCCGACCCGGCCTGGCCGGACCGCGATCGCTTCGTGCTCTCGGCCGGCCACGGCTCGATGCTGATCTACGCGCTGCTCCATCTGCTCGGCTATGGTGCGATGACGATCGAGGAGATCAAGCGCTTCCGCCAGCTCGGCTCGCTCACCCCCGGCCATCCCGAGCACGGCCACACGCCGGGCGTCGAGACCACGACCGGCCCGCTCGGCCAGGGCCTCGGCAACGCGGTCGGCATGGCGATTGCCGAACGTCATTTGGCGGCGTGCTTCGGCGAGAGCGTCGTCGACCACCACACCTACGTGCTGGCGTCCGACGGCGACCTGATGGAGGGCATCAGCCACGAGGCGATCGCGCTCGCCGGACACCTCAAGCTCGCCAAGCTGATCGTGCTGTACGACGACAACGGCATTTCGATCGACGGCCCGCTGGCGCTCGCCGATTCGGTCGACCAGGTGGCGCGCTTCAAGGCCGCCGGATGGGCGGCGAGCCGCATCGACGGGCACGATCCCGAGGCGATTGCCACGGCGATCACCGCGGCGCAGCGCAGCGATCGGCCGACCATGATCGCCTGCCGCACCACGATCGGCTTCGGCGCGCCCACCAAGGCGGGCAGCGAGAAGGCGCACGGCTCGCCGCTGGGCGCGGCGGAAATCGAGGCCGCGCGGAAGAACCTCGGATGGAGCGAGCCGCCGTTCGCGGTGCCGGCCGAGGTGCGCGAGGCGTGGCGGCAGGCCGGCCTGCGCTCGCAGGCCGCCCACGCCGCCTGGAGCCAGCGACTGGCCGTGCTGGCGCCCGACGTGCGCGCGGAATTCGAGCGGCGCCTGCGCGGCGACGCGGCGCAGAGCCGGCTCGCCGCAACGGTGCATCAGCTCAAGCAGCAGCTGGCCGCCGCGCCGCAGGAAGTCGCGAGCCGCCGCGCCTCGGAAATCGTGCTGGAAAGCCTGGTGCCGGCGCTGCCGGAGCTTCTCGGCGGATCGGCGGATCTGACCGGGTCGAACAACACCCGGCCGAAGGGCATGACCGTGCTGTCCTCCGCCGATTATTCCGGACGCTTCATCCATTACGGCGTGCGCGAGCACGGCATGGCGGCGGCCATGAACGGCATGGCGCTGCACGGCGGCGTCATTCCGTATTCGGGGACCTTCCTGGTGTTCTCCGACTATTGCCGGCCGTCGATCCGCCTTGCCGCGCTCATGGGCCAACGGGTCATCCACGTGATGACCCACGACTCGATCGGGTTGGGCGAGGACGGCCCGACCCATCAGCCGGTCGAGCACCTCGCGGCGCTGCGGGCGATCCCCAACCTGCTGGTGTTTCGCCCGTGCGACATCGTCGAGACCGTCGAGTGCTGGCAACTCGCGATCGAGACCGCGACCAACCCGAGCGTGCTGGCGCTGACCCGCCAGAATCTGCCGCAGCTGCGCACCGGGTTCGACGCGGCCAATCGTTGCGCGGCCGGCGCCTACGAGCTGGTCCCCGCCGACGGATCGGCCGCCGTGTCGCTGTTCGCGTCGGGCTCGGAAGTCCCGATCGCGGTCGAAGCGCGCAAGCTCCTGGCCGCGGGCGGCATTGCGGCGCGCGTGGTCTCGGTGCCGTGCTTCGAGCTGTTCCTGGCGGCGCCGGCGGAACGCCGCGCCGCGGTGATCGGCGATGCCCCGGTGCGGGTGGCGGTCGAGGCCGCGGTGCGCCAGGGCTGGGATGCGATCATCGGCACCGACGGGGTCTTCGTCGGCATGACCGGATTCGGCGCCAGCGGCCCCTACAAGGACCTTTACGCCCATTTCGGCATCACCGCCGCGGCGGTCGCGGCCGCGGCATCAACCAAGCTCGGCGTTTAAGTGCCCGGAACCCGGTTGCGGCGCCGCGACTTGGTGTTATCTCCTAGGTAAATCCGGGCTTGCGGCAGCGGCCCACACGCGCAACGAGGAGCGGAACATGACGATCCGGGTCGGCATCAACGGGTTCGGCCGCATCGGCCGCAACGTGCTGCGCGCCATCGTCGAGGCCGGCCGCCATGACATCGAGATCGTCGGCATCAACGATCTTGGCCCGGTCGAGACCAACGCGCATCTCCTGCGCTACGACACCGTGCACGGCCGCTTCCCAGGCGAGGTCACGGTCAAGGGCGACACGATCAGCGTCGGCAATGGTGCCATGAAGGTCACGGCCGTGAAGGACCCGGCGCAGCTGCCGTGGAAGGATCTCGGCGTCGACATCGCGCTTGAGTGCACCGGCATCTTCACCGCCAAGGACAAGGCCTCGGCACATCTCAATGCCGGCGCCAAGCGGGTGCTGATCTCGGCGCCGGCGGACGGCGCCGACCTCACCGTGGTCTACGGCGTCAACCACGACAAGCTGACCAAGGATCATCTCGTGGTCTCCAACGCGTCGTGCACCACCAATTGCCTTGCCCCGGTCGCCAAGGTGCTCAACGACGCGGTCGGCATCGACAAGGGGTTCATGACCACGATCCACTCCTACACGGGCGATCAGCCGACCCTCGATACGATGCACAAGGACCTCTACCGGGCACGCGCGGCGGCGCTCAACATGATCCCGACCTCGACCGGCGCCGCCAAGGCGGTGGGCCTGGTGCTGCCGGAACTGGCCGGCCGGCTCGACGGCGTCTCGATCCGGGTGCCGACCCCCAACGTGTCGGTCATCGATTTCAAGTTCGTCGCCAAGCGCGCGACCACCAAGGACGAGGTCAACGCGGCGGTCAAACGCGCCGCCGATCAGCAAATGAAAGGCATCCTCGGCTATACCGAGCAGCCGAACGTCTCGATGGACTTCAATCACGATCCGCATTCCTCGGTGTTCCACATGGATCAGACCAAGGTGATGGACGGCACGTTTGTGCGGGTGATGTCGTGGTACGACAACGAATGGGGCTTCTCCAACCGCATGGCCGATACGGCGGTGGCGATGGGGAAGTTGATCTGACGAACGTCGCGGGACGAGAATGACGGCGTTCCGCACCCTCGATCGGGCCGACCTCGCCGGCAAGCGCGCGCTGGTGCGCGTCGACCTCAACGTGCCGATGGAAAACGGCAAGGTCGCCGACGCGACCCGCATCGAGCGCGCCGCGCCGACCATCACCGAGATCGCCGACAAGGGCGGCAAGGTCATCCTGCTCTCCCATTTCGGCCGGCCCAAGGGGCCCGACCCGGCGCAATCGCTGCGGCCGGTGGCCGCGGCCGTCGGCAAGATCCTCGAGCGCCCGGTCGCGTTCGCGCCGGACTGCATCGGCCCGCAGGCGGAGGCGGCCGTCGCGGCGCTCAGGCCCGGCGACATCCTGTGCCTGGAGAACACCCGCTTTCATCGCGGCGAGGAGAAGAACGATCCCGCGTTCGCCGACGCCTTGGCGAAGCTCGGCGACATCTGGGTCAACGACGCCTTCTCGGCCGCGCACCGCGCCCACGCCTCGACCGAGGGACTGGGCCACCGCCTCCCGGCCTACGCCGGACGCGCCATGCAGGCGGAACTCGACGCGCTCACGCGTGCCCTCGAGGCGCCGCAGCGGCCGCTCGCGGCGGTCGTCGGCGGTGCCAAGATTTCCACCAAGCTCGACCTCATCGGCAACCTCATCGCCAAGGTCGACGCCCTGATCATCGGCGGCGGCATGGCCAACACCTTCCTGGCGGCCGCAGGCAAGCCGGTCGGCAAGTCGCTCGCCGAGCACGATCTGGTCGCGACCGCGCGCGACATCATGGCGAAGGCGGGAGAACGGCGGCGCGAGATCGTGCTGCCGGTCGACGCGGTGGTGGCGCGGACATTCGCCGCGCACGCGCCCTCGCGCGTCGTTCCGGTCGATGCGGTGGACGGCGACGACATGATCCTCGACATCGGGCCGCGAAGCATCGAACATGCGGTCTCGGTGCTCGCCCGGATGAAGACCGTGATATGGAACGGGCCGTTCGGGGCGTTCGAGTTGGAGCCGTTCGATACCGGCACGATCGAGGTCGCCGAAGCCGCCGCCGAGCTCACCGAGGCCGGCAAGCTCGTCTCGGTCGCCGGCGGGGGCGACACCGTCGCGGCGCTCAACAAGGCCGGCGTGGCCGACCGTTTTACCTATGTGTCGACCGCCGGCGGCGCGTTCCTCGAATGGCTCGAGGGCAAGGCATTGCCCGGCGTCGAGGTCTTGAGGATAAGATGACGCATCAAGGTTCGGGCGCGGAGAAGCAACAAGGAGGGTCCGATGAACCTCGCTGAGCTCAACAAGGTCGCCGCGGCGCTGACGGCGCCCGGCAAGGGAATCCTCGCCGCCGACGAATCCTCGGGCACGATCAAAAAACGATTCGATGCCATCGGGGTCGAGTCGACGGCGGACAGCCGGCGCGACTATCGCGAACTGCTGTTCCGTTCGACCGAGGCGATGTCGAAGCACATATCCGGCGTCATCCTGTACGACGAGACGATCCGCCAGAGCGCGCGCGACGGCACGCCGCTGGTGAAGCTGATCGCCGGCACGGGCGCCTTGCCGGGCATCAAGGTCGACAAGGGCACCAAGCCGCTTCCGTTCTGCCCGGGCGAGGTGATCACCGAAGGACTCGACGGGCTGCGCGAACGGCTCGCGGAATATCGCGGGCTGGGCGCCAAGTTCGCCAAGTGGCGCGCGGTCATCGATATCGGCGCCGGCATCCCGAGCTACAATTGCATCCAGGCGAATGCCAACGCGCTCGCGCGCTACGCGGCGCTGTGCGCGGACGAAGACATCGTCCCGATCGTCGAGCCCGAAGTGCTGATGGACGGCGATCACGACATCGACCGCTGCGCGACGGTCACCGAGTGGGTGCTCAAGACGACGTACGAGGCGCTGTATTACGCCCGCGTCCAGCTCGAAGGCACGGTGCTCAAGCCCAACATGGTGCTCCCGGGCAAGAAGTGCCCGAAGCGCGCCTCGGCCGAGGAAGTGGCGGAAAAGACCGCGCGCGTGCTCAAGGCCTGCGTGCCGGCCGCGGTGCCCGGCATCGCGTTCCTGTCCGGCGGACAGTCCGACGAGGAGGCGACCGCCCACCTCGATGCGCTCAACCGGATCGGCGGCCTGCCGTGGCGGCTGACTTTCTCCTACGGCCGCGCGCTGCAGGCCGCCCCGCAGAAGACCTGGGCGGGCAAGTCGGAGAACGTGGCCGCGGCCCAGCGCGCCTTTTCGCATCGGGCGCGCATGAACGGGCTCGCGGCGCTGGGACAATGGAAGGCGGATTTGGAGAAGAAGGCGGCCTAGCGCATGTTCCGGCGAAGTGGATACCGGTTCGCCGATACGAACATGCGCCCGTCGATACTTTCGCGGCCATCTCCCGATTCCGAAGGAACGGGACATGCTTGAGATCGCCTTCGCCCGCCTGCGCCGGGCAGAGGTTTGGCAAGGATGACGGCTCCCCCACGATCGGCCAAAGACCACGGGCGGTCGGCGCCGCGGCTTTATCTGGTCACCCCGCCGCTCGATGCGCCCGGACTGGCGGGGAAGCTGGCGGCCGCCCTCGATGCCGCCGATGTCGCCGCCGTGCTGGCCCGCGCACCCGCGGCCCACGACGCGACCGTGATCGACCGCGTGCGCGCCATCGCGCCAATGGTTCAGGAGCGCGGCGTTGCCCTGCTGATCGACGCTAAGCCGGCAAGCGTGATGCCGGCCGGTGCAGACGGCGCCCATGTCGCCGGGATCGCCGCGCTCGATGCCGCGTTGCCGGTTCTCAAGCCCGGTCACATCGCCGGCTGCGGCGGGCTCGACAGCCGCCACGATGCCATGACGGCGGGCGAACGCGGCGCCGACTACGTGATGTTCGGCGAGCCCGACCCGGATGGCCGCCGGCCCGCCTTCGAGGCGATCGTCGATCGGGTCACATGGTGGGCGGAATTGTTCGAGGTGCCGTGCGTGGGATGGGCTTTGAGCCTCGATGAAGTCGCCGCCCTGGCCACGGCCGGCGCCGATTTCATCGCGCTCGGCGATCCGGTGTGGACCGATCCGCGCGGGCCCGGGGCCGTTCTGGCGGCCGCGGCGGCACAGTTGCGCCGTCCCGAGCCGGCGTCATGACGCGGCCGCGCCTGTCCGCCGTTGCGGCCGCGCTGGCGCTCGTCGGGGCGAATGTCTCCGCGTCGGCCCAGGCCCCGGTCCAGCTCGGCCCCCCGGCGCAGATTTCGCCCAAGGCGATCAAGCCCGCAATCAAGCCGGCGACCAAGGCTGCAAAGCCGGCCGCGCCGAAAAAGTCCGCGCCCGCCGCCAAGGCGCCGGCCGAGCCCGCCAGCAAGGCCACGAGTTTCGCCCCGAACCCGCCGCCGCCCGTCCGCGCGGCTCCTCCGACCACGGTGTTCGGCGAACCGACCGACCGGCCCATCACCGAGGCCGACCGGCCCGGCGCGCCCGATCCCGCCGTCCCCTATGCGGCGTTCCAGGCGGGCCAATATCTCACTGCATTTGCCGCCGCCACGCGCCGGGTGGAAGAGAAGGGCGACCCCAAGGCGATGACGCTGTTGGGCGAGCTTTACGCCGACGGCTACGGCGTCCCGCACGACGACGCCAAGGCGGTCGCGTGGTATTCGCTCGCCGCCGACCGGAACGACGCGGAAGCCATGTTCGCCCTGGCGATGTTCCGGTTCGCCGGTCGCGGCGGTCCGCGCGACCGCGAAGCCGCGGCCGACCTGCTCGCCCGGGCGGCCAAGCTCGGCCACGTCGCCGCCTCTTATAATCTCGGCCTGCTCTACCTCGAAGGTCAGCAATTCCCGCAGGACTTCAAGCGCGCCGCCGAGCTGTTCCGCGGAGCCGCCGATGCCGGCAGCCCGGAAGCCCAATACGCGCTTGCCACCCTGTATAAGGAAGGCCGCGGGGTGGCGAAGGATGTCGCCGAAGCCGTGAAGCTGCTGGGCGCGGCGGCGCGCGCCGGCAACGTCGACGGCGAGGTCGAATACGCGATCGCGCTCTACAACGGCAGCGGCGTGCCGCGCGACGAACCCGGCGCCGCCGCGCTGCTCGCCAAGGCGGCGCGGCGGGGCAGCCCGATCGCGCAAAACCGGCTGGCCCGCATCCTCGCCACCGGCAAGGGCCTGCCGGCCGATCCGGCGGCGGCGACCAAGTGGCACATCGTCGCCAAGGCGGGCGGCGCCGGCGACCCCTGGCTCGACACCTTCGTGCAGGGGCTCAAGCCGGCCGACCGCGAGGCCGGCGAAAAAGCCGCCAAGGCCTGGCTCGAGGCGCTGCAGGCGCCGCGCACTTGACGCCGGTCCGCCCGGCGCGCACATCACGGGCTTCTTTCACGACAACCCGGACCACTGCGTGGCCAAGCTCAACGGCAGCGAAATCCGCCCTGGCATGGTGATCGAGCACACCGGCTCCCTGTGGGTCGTGGTCAAGACCATGGCGGTGAAGCCCGGCAAGGGCCCCGCCTACAACCAGGTCGAGCTGAAGAACCTCATCGACGGGCGCAAGCTCAACCACCGCTTCGGCGCCGACGAGCGCGTGGAGGAAACCCATCTCGAGCGCCGGAATTTCCAATTTCTGTATCGGCAGGACGAGAGCCTGGTTTTCATGGACACCGAATCCTACGAGCAGATCGAGCTGGCGCAGGAACTCGTGGGCGAGCGCGCGGCCTTCCTGCAGGACGGCATGACCGTGACGGTGGCGCTGCACGGCGGCCGGCCGATCGGCGTCCGCCTGCCCGAGCACGTCGTGCTGCAGGTGACCGAGGCCGACGCCTCCATCAAGGGACAGACCGCCGCGTCGTCGTACAAGCCGGCGCGGCTGGAGAACGGCCTGCGGCTGATGGTCCCCCCGTTCGTCACCGCCGGCGAGAAAGTCGTGGTCGACACCAACGAGGTCGCCTACGTCCGCCGGGCGAATTCCTGATCCTCGAAACATCCGGCACGAATGCTCCGCTCCGCCCTCCTCAACGTGATGATGCAGGCCGCCCGCAAGGCGGCCCGCAGCCTCAAGCGCGATTTCGGCGAGGTCGAGCGCCTGCAGGTGTCGCTCAAGGGCCCGGGCAACTTCGTGTCCGCCGCCGACCGCCGCGCCGAGGAAATCCTGTACGAGGAGCTGACCAAGGCGCGCCCCGGCTACGGGTTTCTCGGCGAGGAAGGCGGCCGCCGCGCCGGCGCCGACAAGACCAACACCTGGATCGTCGATCCGCTCGACGGCACCACCAATTTCCTGCACGGCATTCCGCAATTCGCCATCTCGGTCGCACTCGAGCGCGACGGTGTCATCGTCGCGGGCCTGATCTACAATCCGGCGAACGACGAGCTTTACACCGCCGAGCGCGGCAAGGGCGCGTTCCTCAACGACCGCCGGCTGCGGGTCGCGGCCCGCCGGCGGCTCGCCGACGCGGTCGTCGCTTGCGGCCTTCCGCATCGCGGACGCGGCGGCCTTGCCGAGTTCCGCAAGGAGTTCGCGCCGGTGCAGGAGAAGGTCGTGGGGCTGCGCCGGTTCGGCGCCGCCGCCCTCGATCTGGCGTGGATCGCCGCCGGCCGGATCGACGCCTACTGGGAGCGCAACCTGTCGCCGTGGGACATGGCGGCCGGCATCGTGCTGGTGCGCGAGGCGGGCGGCTTCGTGAGCGATCTCGACGGCGGCGAGGCGATGTTCACCAAGGGCCACATCATCGCCGGCAACGAGTCGATGCACGGCGACTTGCTCCGCGTGCTGCAGCAAGCCAATAAGGACTGACGGCGGCAGACGGCCGCGCGCCGGGCATCGTCATTCCCTTTCGCCCCGGCTGTGCCATATTGGCAGCCGAGTTTCCCCGACAGGGCAGGCCATGGCGCACGATCTCGACCCGTTCAAGCTGTCGTCCCCCCGCATCTTCCTCGTCCGGATGCTGGTGTTCCTGATCCTGTGCGCGCTCGTCGTCGTCGTCCTGTACAAACAGATCTGGGCGGCGTTCCTGGCCAATCCGGGCCTCAACACCCTCATCATCCTGGTGCTGCTGATCGGCATCCTGCTGGCGTTCCGCCAGGTGATCCGCCTGTTCCCCGAGGTCGCCTGGGTCAACGGCTTCCGCATCGCCGATCCGGGCCTGGCGGTCGCCCGCCCGCCGGTGCTGCTCGCCCCGATGGCGTCGATCCTGGGCGACCGCGCCGGCCGCATGGCGATCTCGGCGCAGATCATGCGCGGCCTGCTCGATTCGATCGCCACCCGCCTCGACGAGGCCCGCGACCTGTCGCGCTACATGACGAGCCTGCTGATCTTCCTCGGGCTGCTCGGCACGTTCTGGGGCCTGATCGAGACGGTCGGCTCGGTCGGCAAGGTGATCGACAGCCTGAAAGTGGGCGGCGACGCCGGCGCGCTGTTCGACTCGCTGCGGGAAGGGCTCGCGGCTCCGCTCAGCGGCATGGGCATCTCGTTCTCCTCCTCGCTGTTCGGGCTCGCCGGCTCCCTGGTGCTCGGGTTCCTCGACCTGCAGACGAGCCAGGCGCAGAACCGGTTCTACACCGATCTCGAAGATTGGCTGTCGACCACCGTGCGCGATCTCGGTGTCGAGGGCGACCTGCGCAGCGTGGGGCCGCCGGCCGGCGAGTTCCGCGTCGCCATCGAACGGCTGAAGGAGACGATCGGCGAGGCCGGCTCGGGCAAGGCGGCGACCGCCGCCATGGCCAACCTGGCCGAGGCGATCCACGGCCTCGTCAACCACATGCGCACCGAGCAGCAGATGATCCGCGACTGGGCCGATTCCCAGGCGGAGCAGCAACGCGACATCAAGCGCCTGCTCGAACGGCTCGGGCGCGAGGACGTCCACAAGGTATAGAGCATGATCCCGAAAAGTGGGCACCGGTTTTCGGAAAAGATCATGCTCAAACAATAACGTAGAGGTGAGCCATGGCGTTGGCGCGAGCCCGCCGCGAACGCACCGTCGAGTATTGGCCCGGCTTCGTCGACGCCTTGTCGACCCTGGTGCTCGGCATCGTCTTTCTGCTCTCCACCTTCGTGGTCGTGCAGTTCTACCTGTCGCAGGAGGTGACCGGTAAGGACGTGGCGCTGGCCCGGCTCAACGCGCAGATCGCCGAGTTGACCGAGCTGTTGTCGATGGAAAAGACCGGCAAGGCGACCCTCGAGGAGACGCTGCTGACCTTGCGGGCGAGCCTTTCGGCCGCCGAGGGCGAGCGCGACCGGTTCAAGGGACTCTTCGAGGGGATCGGCGCCGGCGCCTCCGACGCCCAGGGCAAGGTGACGGCGCTCACCGGCCAGCTCAATTCCGAGAAGCAGATCTCGGCGCGCGCCTTGGCGCAGGTGGAATTGCTCAACCAGCAGATCGCCGCGCTGCGCCGCCAGCTGGCCGCCCTGCAGGACGCCCTCGAAGCGTCGGAAAGCAAGGACAAGGAGGCGCAGGCGCGCATCGCCGATCTCGGCCAGCGGCTCAACGTCGCCTTGGCCCAGCGGGTGCAGGAACTGTCGCGCTACCGCTCGGAATTCTTCGGGCGGCTGCGGGCGATCCTGGGCAACCGGCCCGACATCCGCGTCGTCGGCGACCGGTTCGTGTTCCAGTCGGAAGTGCTGTTCGACACCGGCTCCGCGGCCATCCGGCCGGAAGGCAAGGGCGAGCTCGACAAGCTCGCCGCGGCGATTACCGAGCTCGACAAGCAGATCCCGCCGGAGATCGCCTGGGTGCTGCGCATCGACGGCCACACCGACGTGCGGCCGATCTCGAGCCCGCAATTCCCCT
>Ga0193751_1000226_pt1 | contig 50229 bp, 53 predicted proteins | sample L1c2metaG_FD_143050 | JGI IMG/M metagenome (GOLD analysis project Ga0193751, IMG submission 143050) | Soil microbial communities from a riparian zone of the East river system, Colorado, United States - L1c2 | ecosystem: Environmental > Terrestrial > Soil > Riparian zone | place: USA: East River...
CTGGAATGCGCCCTTAGCGGTGGACATCTTGCAGGTTTGGAATTGACCAGGACTGCCGGGCTTTCAGAGGATGAAAGCCATGGCCAGGCACCGTTCCCATAGCATCGAATTCAAACGACAGGTCGCCCAGGAATTCATGGCGGGCGAAACGCTTCACGCGCTCGCCAGGCGCCATGATGTCTCGCGCAATCTGATCCGGGTCTGGGTCAAGAAGCTTGAGACCGGGGCGTTTGATGATGACGCCCGAGCGGCGGATCTTCTTCAGGAATATGAGGCGAAGATCGCGGCACTTGAACGCATGGTCGGCAAGCAGGCACTCGAAATCGAGTTTCTAAAGGGGGCGCTGAAAAACGCACCGCGGCCGAGAAGCGCGATTACATCTGTTATCACAGGCCCAACGGCATCTCCATCGCCGAAGGATGCCGTCTGATGGGATTGCCGCGGTCTACCTATTACGACGCGCCGGCGGTGAAAGCTGACGACGCCGGGATCGTCGTCGCTATGACCGCGATCTGCGATGAGTTTGAGACCTATGGCTATCGCCGCGTTGGCGCAGAGCTTCGCCATCGAGGGATGGTCGTTAATTCCAAGAAGATCCGTCGCCTGATGCGCGAGCGCGACTTACAACCCAAGCGCCGTCGGCGGTTCGTGGCCACGACTGACAGCGATCACGACTGCCCGATCTTCCCGGACCTTACCCACAACAGGATTGTCGATGGCCCGAACCAGCTCTGGGTCGCGGATATTACCTACATCGCCATTGCGACGGGCTTCGTCTACCTGGCGGCAATCCTTGATGCTTGGTCACGCCGCGTAATTGGTTACGCAATCAGCCGCTCGATCGATGCACGCGTTGCCGTTGCGGCGCTGAAGGCGGCTATCCGAGTAAGGCAGCCGCCGAAGGGTTGCATCCACCACTCGGATCGCGGTTCGCAATACGCCTCCGAGTCCTACCGCAACGTACTTGCCGAACATGGTCTCGTCGGCTCCATGGGCCGGCGCGGCAATCCCTACGACAATGCCAAGGCCGAGAGCTTTATGAAGACGCTTAAGGTCGAGGCCGTCTATTTGATGGATTACCAAACGTTCGAAGATGTCACCGCCGACCTTCCACGCTTTATCGATGAGGTCTACAACATCCGCAGACTGCACTCCGCGCTCGGCTACCTAAGCCCAGCACAGTTCGAGGATCACCACGCCCGGCAGACTGTCAAAACCGCCGCATGAAACTGTCCAGCTCCCGGGGCGCACTCCAGATCGGGGGTCAAATTTGGAAGCCGATTGACAACATGGTGGCGATTTTTGCGGATCAGCACAGTTGCAGGCTCAGATGCGGACTGTCGAAACACATGTGTCTGCAATCTATTAGATGGTCGGAGCGGCGAGATTTGAACTCGCGACCCCCAGTCCCCCAGACTGGGGCTGCGCACAGATTTATCACGTAAGTCGGTAGTGTCTCAGTTTGAATTTTCGTCAGTAATCTGGGCCAGCCTTCCATGCGACAAAAGCCTCAGTGACGCAGCAACATCCAATGGTGATGGCTTCCCAGCTAGGCGGGACGACCATATCGGCGATGCCAAGTTTGAACATGATCCAACTCGGCAGTGTGCTTCCGAAGAGTAGAAAGCCAATTCCAACCCAAAGAGCAATTTTTGGTCCAAGGTTCATGCGGCATGCTTTTTGTAAGGGCCGCGTTTGCCCGGCTTTGGGACCGCCGCGTCAATCATTTTCGCAAGATCGGTCATTGACCAAAGCGTATCGCTCAATCCAGAGGCATAGTGGGCGAAAGCCCCTGAAGGCTCTTGTGCTGCTTCACATGGCATAGGACTAGCTCTTGGTCCGTCGAATGAGCGACTTGAGTTGCTCATGAAGCGAGGTGACTGGCGGCAAGCCGCCGACCGATTCCGCTTGCTGCCAGATTGCGTCCCGTGCCGCCTCGGGGAGGTTTTCCCATTGAAGAACGACGGCGGCCCCGAGATACTGAAGGGCGATATTGTCGCCTTGCTGTAAGGATAGAACGCGTGGTGTCAAATCAGGCATTCGGGAATCCTTTTCCACCGCCCTGTATATGCGCCTTCGAAGCCTATTCGCCCAGACCATCAAAATTCAAACTGAGACACTACCCGTAAGTCTGCAACTGAGGGCAGAACTGACATGGTGCGGTCCTGCTGCGATGTCGCCTTTTGACCCAAAGCGGACCTCGAGTTCGCGCCGGAGAATGTCCGCTTTAAAGTTGATTACGGTCTGACGCTTTCTCGCCAGCTGCCTCTGAACATGCGACAGGCTTGTGCACCCAGAACTGGTACATGGCAGCAAATGTGCTAGGTGCTTGGGTTTCGAAGGCCTGCCAGCAATCGAGATTGGTCATGGCCGCTGGTTCAGGAAAGCGCGTCACAAAACGCTGGACCGTAAGTGCATCTAGCATGAAGCCGCCAAATTGCACGCCGGCCCCTCTTAGGAACAACTTGATCTCGCGCAATGTGATGTGATGCTCCTGCACATGAAATATGAGATCGCGACATTCATTCATCGTAAAGAAGTCATTCCACTGGATCACCGATTTCAGCAACGATCCGCCATCGGCCGCCATCACTTCCTCACGACAATGCCTAATATCATGTGGAATCGGCCGATAACCGCGATCGGCGATCAATCTGCGCGCTGCGACAATGCCCTGGCGGGCCAATTCGCTGTAGAGGCCAACCAGCATGACGCCGCCTGGACGTAACAGTGCCAGTAATGTCCGCCAGCCTTCCCAAGGATCCGCAAGGTGGTGCAGAACGCCGGATGCTTCGACGTAATCGAACTCTCGTCCAATCGTGCCTAGTTTCACAATGTCGGCCTGTCCAAATTCGACGTTGGTGACGTCGTAGCTTTGCGCCATGCGCTGGGCATAGCACAGGCTTGCAATACTCAGATCAATGGCAAGAACGCGGGCGCCAGGCGTCTGTCGAGCGAATTCGACGGTGGACAGTCCCGTCCCGCAGCCGGCAAAGAGGGCATCAAATCCTTGCTCGGGCGGGCGGTCATTGAGAATTATGGATTGGCCCGGTGGCCCGGCCTTTACCCAACGTGGGTACGGGCTTTCTTCATATTGTTGGCGAACCGCACGCGACACTTCGCTCTCGATACTTGTCAGAACTGGAATGCTTGATGCGATCCGACGTTCTTCGGCCGGTTCCTTGACCTGCTGGACAAGCAACGCGCTCACGCATGCATGCCAGGACCGGTCAAGCAGCGCCTCCGCCTTCGACAAAGTGTGAAGTGGAAAATAGGCACCCATAATTGCGGGCCAGAGGTCAGGACAGGGATCTCCCATCGCCAAGGCCTTTTCGAGCGACGCTTGTAAACGCTGCGCTTGGTCGGCTTCGACTTCGGTCATCGAGAAAACGTATTGATTAATGAAGCATTGTCGGGCCACGGTGCAGTAAAAGCCAAGCAGGCGTTCGTCACACCTATTGTCCACCGTGCTGGTCGTCAGCATGGCCAGACGGACGTTCGTCAAAAGCCGCTCGAGACCGACATCTGTGATCGGGCTACTCTCCAGCAAGCGGCACAAAAGTTGGTCGCGCGATAGAGCGATCGACAAATCGAGCAATTCGGTGGCGGGGAGCCGTGCAGGCCACGATGAATCGACTCGCGCAATAAAGCCATTCACGACCGCGTCAAGCTTTATCAGACTTATGCAGGCACCAGCGAGCTCTCGCGGCCGATCCCAGGTTTCCGTGAGCGCGCGCAGCATCAACTTGCGAATTCGACCATCGTCTGCGGTGAACCGAGCCTCTCTGACGCATTGAGCAAACAGGATTTTGGTCTGCGCCGTCTCATGTATTGCAAGCGCCCGGCTGGCCGCCCCGATTGCCAACTTGAGATGGCCCGCCGCAAGGCAGGCTCTGGCCAGGTCCTCGTATGCGCTGGGCAGATTGGGCTTGAGCGCGATCACGTGCTCAAAATGGTGAATGGCTTCGCTGGCTTTGCTCTGCGCCATCAGCGCAGCGCCGAGCATTCTGTGTGTTTCGGCGCGCGTATCGAGCGACTCGGCCGATGCTATATTCGCGGTTGAGCGAAACGGAGGCTCTGCGCCACGGGACCTCAAGGCTCGCCGTTGTTTGCGGTTCATGGCGCTTTATCAATGACTGTTGCAGCCGCCGGCAATTATACCAGACGCGATTGCAACATATTCAAGTTACTATTCCGACGAGGTTATCGAATAACCGTCGTGTTTGCTGCGGTGCATGAGTCCGCTATTGGCCCGAAACGGACATCGAGACAGTGATGAGGAATGTCTGCTTTCGAGGGTAAAGCGAACATCGCAAATTGACCGCGCGACGTCGGCTGTGAGGCATCAAACGTTTGCAAATGAGACTGGGGCGTTATCGGATTAAAACGAGCAACTAAAATGCTATTTCATTGAAGTTTTTGGTCGGAGCGGCGAGATTTGAACTCGCGACCCCCAGTCCCCCAGACTGGTGCGCTAACCGGGCTGCGCTACGCTCCGAACGATGAGGCGACTATAATGATTGGCCATTTTAGCCGCAACATGCGCTCGCCATCGGCGACACCGCAACGTAAAGTGGCCATTGAGTCGGGCTCGCTTTCTTATTCATCGGAATGATCTTGAAACGTCTTTACAGTGCTACCCAAAATTCGCTGCGCGGACTTGCCGACGGCTTTAGAACCGAGCCGGCGTTGCGCGACGAAACCGTTCTCATCGTCATAGGTTTGCCGCTCGGCCTGGTCGTCGCACCGAGCGGCGCCTGGTATGCCGGCATGATAGGCGCTTTGCTGGCCGTACTCGCGGTAGAATTCCTCAACACCGCCATCGAAAAACTCGCCGACCACGTTACCCGCGAGCAACATAAGGACATCCGGCGCATCAAAGATTTTGGTTCGGCGGCCACATTTTGCGGCCTCTGCCTGGCCGGATTGGTATGGCTGATGGCGCTCGCCGTACGTTACGGATTGCTCGGGTAAAGCTGCTCGGCCGGTGTTCTCGCTGCGCGACCGGCATCGCGGCGCCAACGAGCGTTCCGCACATTCCACTTTAAGACAATGCAATTGCGCTCTCTGCGGCCGACGGGCGCCCCAAGATTTCACGGTATAATCGCGTTCGGCCAAGGGAAGTCCGTGACCAGCATTAAAGAGACGATCATCCGCAGCGGCCTGGAATCGCTCTATTTCACTGGCGCCCATGTCGTATTGCGGCCGTTTGTCGGCGGGGTCGGCGCCATTCTGATGCTGCATCATGTGCGGCCGCCGCGGCCCGAGCGATTCCAACCTAACCGCTTGCTCGAAATAACGCCGCGCTTCCTCGCCCGTCTCATTAAAGGTTTGCGCCGCTCAGGATTGGATTTGATTAGCCTCGACGAGATGCACCGCCGGATGGTCGATGCAGATTTCTCGCGGCGTTTCGTCTGCCTCACCTTCGATGATGGTTATCGTGACATTCTGCAATGGGCCTACCCCATTCTTAAGGAAGCTGGTGTGCCGTTTGCCATTTACGTGCCCACTAGCTTTCCCGATCGCCTGGGTGAATTGTGGTGGCTTGCGCTTGAAGCGGTGATCGCGCGCAATGATCGCATTGGCCTAGTCATTAATGGACGCGATCGCAAGTTCGACTGCCGCACAATCGCTGAGAAGCGGGCACTTTATGACGAGCTTTATTTGTGGCTCCGCGATCGTGCTACGGAAGCAGAAATGCGCGACATCGTGCGCAGACTGGCCGCGTTTTACCAGGTAGACGTCCCCGCGTTCTGCAATGAGCTGTGCATGGATTGGAGCGAGCTCGCGCAGCTCGCGGCTGATCCGCTCGTTACTATCGGCGCACATACCGTGAATCATCCGATCCTCATCAGGCTTTCCCAAGATGCGGCGCGGTCCGAAATGGAATTGAGTCGTTCGGTTATCGAAGCGGCTCTTGGCGTGAAACCTGCGCATTTGTCTTATCCGTATGGTGATCGCGCGGCTTGTGCTGCGCGCGAATTCGAAATCGCTGCTGAACTCGGTTTTAAGACTGCGGTGACAGCGCGCCCCGGCGTGCTGTTCGCCGGGCATACGCAATGCATGACGGCGCTGCCCCGCATAGCGGTGGACGGCGACTACCAGCGGATGCGCTATCTCCGTGTCTTGCTGTCGGGCTCTGCCACCGCACTATGGAATGGATTTCGCCGCGTCGACGCAGCCTAGGCCGGATAGTGCAGATCAGATTACAATCTCGATCCTGAACTTCGGTCGCTGGATCGCGGTACGGTCATCCAGCTCACCAGTGGCATTGCCGGTACAATCCAGCCCAGCCCCGCGATCACATAATACGCGACCGATAGAAGGACGTTGTCGCGGATTGCCGGGAACTGCGCGACGGCCATCGCCAACAGCGCCCAGGCTATCACCAATACAAATAAAGCAAAGGCACCGATCAGTTTGCGCAGGCGCATCGGCATGGTCCAAAAAATGGCACGATAATTTCACGTGTTGCGAGGGCAGGGCGCAGCACTATACGGTCCTCGCGTCAGCGACAAGATATGACGACAACTATTCAAGTGGCCCATCGGCGAGAATTGGATCACACCCGCCTGATACGGCTATGGCTTTACGTCGTCGCCGCGCTTGTCTTCGCCATGGTCTTGGTCGGCGGAGCGACGCGTTTGACAGAATCCGGACTGTCCATCACCGAATGGCAGCCTGTGATGGGTATCGTGCCGCCACTGAACGACGCGCAATGGCGTGCAGAATTTGAAAAGTATCAGGCCATTCCGCAGTACCGGGAACTTAACGCCGGTATGAGCCTTGCCGCCTTCCAGACGATCTATTGGTGGGAATGGACGCACCGGCTCATCGGACGCGTAATCGGTTTCGTATTCGTGCTGCCGTTCGCGTGGTTCCTGTGGCGCGGCTGGATTCCGCAACGCAAGCGGTACAATTTGACCACCGAGTTCTAGGCTATGCAATCTGGTTGCTCGCACTATTTCATCCGTTCAATGTGGCAAGGGTGGCGAAAGTGGGCCCCTTACTCACTGGCGCGGCGTTTCTTGCAATGGCGGTGACCGTGCAAGCGGCGCTCGGCATCTGGACTCTGGTGGCCGTGGTGCCGCTGCCGCTCGCAATGATGCATCAGGCGATGGCAATGGTGACACTGACATTCGCGGTCATTCACGCAGCGCGGGTGACGGTGCGAGACCCCATGCCGCTGCGTATGCTAGCGCCCGCGCCGTAGAGCGGCGTCGGCCGAATTAAGCTGCGGCCAATGCCTGGTCGAGATCGGCGATAAGGTCGTCTTTGTCCTCGATGCCGATCGACAACCTCACGACGTCGGGCCCGGCGCCGGCCTGGACCTTTTGCGCGTCCGTCAGCTGACGGTGCGTTGTCGAGGCCGGATGGATAATCAAGGAGCGGGTATCGCCGATATTGGCCAAGTGCGAGAATAACTGGACATTGGTGACCAAATTGACGCCAGCGTCATAACCAGCCTTCAGGCCGAAAGTGAAAACGGCGCCGGCGCCGAGCGGACAGTACTTTTTGGCGAGGTTGTGATAGCGGTCGCCCGGCAGTCCCGGATAGCTGACCCAGGCGACTTTGGGATGCGCCGCAATCCATTCAGCGACCGCTTGTGTATTCTCGCAGTGCTTCTGCATGCGCAAAGGCAGCGTCTCGATGCCGGTCAGAATGAGAAAGGCATTGAATGGCGAGATGGCGGGTCCAATGTCGCGCAAGGCCAGCATTCGGCAAGCCATCGCAAAACCGAAATTGCCGAACGTTTCGTGCATCACCACGCCGTGATATTCGGGGCGCGGCTCGCACAGCATCGGATAGCGCCGTTCACGCGACCAGTTGAACGTACCGCCATCGACGATCATACCGCCCATCGAATTGCCGTGCCCGCCGAGAAATTTCGTCAGCGAATGCACAACGATGTCGGCGCCGTGGTCGATCGGTTTGCAAAGATAGGGCGTGGCCAGCGTGTTATCGACGATATAGGGCACTCCGGCGCGACGTGCGATCTGTGCCACCGCCGCCATGTCGGTAATCACGCCGCCAGGATTGGCGATCGATTCCGTAAAGATCGCCTTGGTCTTCGGACTGATCGCTTTTTCGAAGGACGAAATGTCGTCAGGATCGGCCCATACCACGTTCCAATTGAAATTTTTGAATGCATGGTTGAACTGATTGATTGAGCCGCCATAGAGTTTCTTCGAGGCAACGAACTCATCGCCTGGCTGCAGCAAGCAATGGAAAATCAAGACTTGTGCGGCATGGCCCGACGCCGTCGCCAGCCCCGCTGTGCCGCCTTCGAGCGCCGCGACGCGCTCCTCGAGCACTGCGGTGGTGGGATTGCCAATCCGCGTATAAATGTTGCCGAAGGTTTGTAGTCCGAAGAGCGAGGCGGCGTGGTCGACGCTCTCAAATACATAAGAGGTCGTCTGATAGATCGGGGTGGCGCGAGCACCGGTCGTTGGATCGGGCTGCGCGCCGGCGTGAACGGCAAGCGTGGCAAAGCCCGGGATACGTTCGTTCATCGTGTCTTCCTTTAGCCCGATCCTGATTGGAATTAGTGAAGATGGACCGGGCCGGTTTATAGGACCGGTCTACGCCGTCAAGGCGCGGCGATTGGCTTGTGTTAATGGGCTTGCGTTAACGGCCTTAGAGCAGGAAGCACAGCTCCCTCAGCGCTAAGGGCTGCCGCCGCAAACTCGCATTCGTAATGATTTATCGTCGCTTTATTGATCGCTTTCCTGGCGTTGCACCCGGTCGGCCGCTGCGGTCGCGCCGCCAGGGGCGCTGCTGCGATTAAGCGACATGCGTTGCAGGCCGCCGATTGGCGGCCTCTTTGCGCTCAGCGTGCGGGTGTTGACACCGATCCATGCAATTTCCGACGACAGGCGACCATACTCAATTTTTGGGCAGCGATTCATGACCACCTTCATTCCGTTCGCTTCGGCGAGCGCCGCCGCTTCATCGTTGCGCACACCCAGCTGCATCCAAATCACCTGCGGGTGCGGTTTGAGCAATAAAGCTTCTTGCACGATCGCCAGTGCATGTTTGGAAGCACGAAAAATGTCGACCATATCGATCGGCTCAGGAATGTCGCTTAATCGGGCGTAGATTTTCTGCCCAAGCATCGTTTCTCCGGCATGGCCGGGATTGACCGGAATCATGCGGTAGCCGCGTTCGAGCAGATATTTGAACGCGAAATAGCTTGGCCGATTGTCCTTCTCCGAAGCGCCGATCATCGCGATCGTCTTCACGGTATTGAGAATGCCGCGAATATAGCCGTCCGAATAAGCATCGTGGTTCATCGTCAGCGCTCGGTCTTTTTCAGCGGTCTTTATTTAACGGTCCTGCCATTTCGCGTCGCGTTTTTCGATGAAGGCGCTGATACCTTCCTCGGCATCGCGCGCCAGCATGTTCTCGACCATCACTTGGGAGGCATAGTCGTAAGCGTCGGCCAGCGGCATTTCAGCCTGCCGGTAGAACGCCTCCTTGCCGATCTTGACGGTGAGTGTCGATTTACCTGCGATCTTCGCTGCGAGCTTGAGTGCCGCCGCGCGCTCCTCGCCGGCCGGTACGACCTCATTGACCAAACCGATGCGCGCCGCCTCCTCGGCGGAGATCAAATCGCCGGTCAGCAGCATCTGCATCGCGTGTTTACGCGAGACGTTGCGGGAAAGCGCGACCATCGGCGTCGAACAGAATAAGCCGATATTGACCCCTGGCGTTGCGAACCTCGCCGCGTGCGACGCGATCGCTAAATCGCAACTAGCGACGAGCTGACATCCGGCCGCCGTCGCGGTCGCATGAACGGCAGCGATCACTGGCTGCGGCAGCGTCACGATTTGCTGCATGACCCGACTGCACAGGCTCATGACGTGCTTGAAATAGGCGCGGCCATGGTCCTCGTCCGAGCGATGCGCGTTGAGCTCCTTGAGGTCGTGTCCGGCCGAGAAGGCGGCGCCGTTGGCGGCGATCACCACCGCGCGCACCGTTTGGTCGTGGGCAACGGCCGAAAGCGCGTCGCCAAGCGCTTCCAACAGGGCCTCGGATAGACTGTTGCGGGCTTGCGGGCGGTTCAGCGTTAGAATGGCGATGCCACCCTTGTCCTCGCGAAGAAGAATGAGCGACGAGGGGGCGGAGCTTGCGGCGGCAGCAGCACGGGCGCTCATGGTTTAGCTCTTGGCTATCAAAAACTCTTGCGGATTTTGCGATCAGCCGGCGGCATTGTATCGAACTAGATGGGGGCATGCAGCCATGGTGGACGACAGAAAAATGGCCGATTCCGGAAAAGCTGACGCAATGTCGACCGACGCGATAGAGATGGCGGCTCCAGCGATAACGCGCAAGGAGCTTCTCGACCGGCTCCGTGTCGAATTCCCAGAGGCGTCGCATGCTGTGGGAGATTACGAAATCGAGGAGCTATGGCGCGGTGGCTGCCGGTTACGGCAGCGTTACGACAAACGCGCTTTGCGACCCGGCGGAACGCATGCCGGCGCGACGATGATGGCGCTCGGCGATTTTGCGACCTATATCGCAGTGCTGTCGGCGATCGGTTGGGTGCCGCTCGCAGTCACCACCAATCTAACGATCAATTTCCTGAAGAAACCGCCGGCACGCGACCTTCTGGCGCAAGCGCGCTTGCTCAAGCTCGGCAGACAGCTTGCGGTGGGCGAAGTCGCCATCCGGGCCGACGGCGATGACGAACTTGTCGCTCACGTGACCTCGACTTATTCGATCCCACCCGGCTCACCGGTAAAATGATACCACTGGCGCAAGTCCTGAGAAGCAATCGGATTATTGGCACGGTTGACGCCACGTGCCAGCTCGGCTTAAAAGCCACTCGCCGCTGCGAACACGCGCGTTCTCTGGATGGATACAACCATGACAACCTATTCGGCAAAGCCTGCCGAGGTCGAAAAGAAGTGGGTGATGATCGATGCCGACGGTCTCATCGTCGGCAGATTAGCCTCGCTGGTCGCTCTACGGCTGCGCGGCAAGCACAAGCCCACTTTTACGCCGCACGTCGACTGCGGCGACAATGTCATTGTGATCAATGCGTCGAAGGTGGTGCTCACCGGGCGCAAGGTGCAGCAGAAAATCTATTACAAGCACACCGGTTATATCGGCGGGATCAAGGAGCGCACGGCCCAGTCAATTCTGACCGGCCGCTTTCCCGAGCGGATTGTCGAGAAGGCCGTCGAGCGCATGTTGCCGCGCGGCCCGCTCGGCCGCCGCCAGCTCGGCAACCTGCGGGTCTATCCCAACGCCGAGCATCCGCACCAGGCGCAGCAGCCGGAAACACTCGATATCGCCGCGATGAATCGCAAGAATAAGAGGACTGCTTAATGGCCGAGACGATACAGACGCTCGAAGAGCTGTCTTCGCTCAAGCCCGCCGCGGCGCCACAGCCGCCCCAATACGTTCAGAAGCTCGACAAGCAGGGCCGCGCCTATGCCACCGGCAAACGCAAGGACGCGGTAGCGCGGGTCTGGATCAAGACGGGCGGCGGCAAGATCGTCATCAACGATCGGCCGGTGGAAAGCTATTTTGCTCGCCCGGTTCTGCGCATGATGATTCAGCAGCCGCTCGTTGCATCAAATCGTCAGGGTCAATACGACGTTGTATGCACCGTATCCGGCGGTGGCCTGTCCGGTCAGGCCGGGGCCGTGCGCCATGGTCTCTCCAAAGCACTTTTGCGGTATGAGCCAGACTTGCGCCCCGTACTCAAGCGCGGCGGCTTCCTCACCCGCGATCCACGCGTCGTCGAGCGCAAGAAATACGGCCGCGCCAAAGCGCGCCGCAGCTTCCAATTCTCGAAGCGCTAAGCGAGGAAGCGTTCCGCCGCGTCGCTCGAGCGGCGGCCGAACAGGTCCGGCTTCGCAATGCCAGAGAAGCCGCAGCGCTAGAAAAACGCCCGCTAGAAAAAAGCCAGGGTGCGGATCTCGATGCTTTCGCGCGGCCGCGCATGCGGCGGCGTGGTCGGATCCTCGAATGCGGTGTGCGCGGTCCAGCGCGCACGGCCGTCTTTCATCGAATCGAATACCTTGAATACGTAGGCCTCTTCGCGCCGCATCCGCGGGAACCAATACCACTTGTGTGCTGGATTGTATTTGATCGCATAGGTCTGACCGATGCGCCCGGGTGCGCGCCGCTCTGACACAATCATATCCTGCGGCGAAAGCGTTTGCGCATCTGCCATGGCAAGCGGATAAGTCTCCACCGGGTGGCGGATCGGCCGCCAAACCTGGATGATCGCGAAGCGCCGCTGCAACAATTCTTCGGCTTCGTCGGGCAAGATGTCGCGCACCCGCTGCGGGGCCGACCATTCCGTATAATCGTTGTGAACGCGGCGCACGACTTCTCGGATTCCCTTTGACTCGCGCAGTTCGTCATCGGCGGTGCGTAGCGTGTGGTCGAACACGACGACCCGCTTGGCGCCGCTTTCGGCTTTGATTAGCGCCTCCATCTCCGGATAGTAGACCCCTCGGATTTCATCCTCGTCGTAGAACTCCCTAACTTTGGTGTCGTGGCGCACGAAGCGAAAGCCGTGGCGCTCCAACTGAAAGTCCTCCGTGTGCGGGCGGCCATTGTGAATGGTTACACGGCGCGGATCGGGCTTGCCGCCGGAGCGCGTGTCGCTGCCGCCGGGACCGGCGACGATGGTGAAGACCTTGCTGCCGTCGTCGATGATATAGTTCAGCGTTGCTTCGAGATGGTCCGGCGCGACGTCGAAATCGGCGGTCTGCGTTGCGGCTTGCGGCATGGCGCGCTCCTTATCGTCCGCTTAATTTAGGCATCCGGAATGCGCAAGTGAAGCACGACGGCAGCGGCCCGACTGGAGAAAAATTCATGCCTGCTCTGCTGGGCTAACGGCGGGTATCGCAACCGATTATTCTGTTTGAGCAAAGAAAAAGGGCGCCAGATGGCGCCCTTTAACTTTCCATCGCTATGGCGATGCAGGAAGGATACTCATCGCGACGCTTACGCCGAGTAATACATCTCGAACTCGACTGGATGCGGCGTGTGCTCGAAGCGAATGATCTCGATCATCTTCAGCTCGATATAGCTGTCGATGAAATCGTCATCGAAGACGCCGCCCGCTTTGAGGAAGTCACGGTCCTTGTCCAAATTGCCGAGCGCTTCGCGCAGGCTGCCGCACACCGTCGGGATCTTTTTCAGTTCTTTCGGCGGCAGATCGTAAAGATCCTTGTCGGTCGGCTCGCCGGGATTGAGCTTGTTCTTGATGCCGTCGAGCCCAGCCAACAGCATCGCGGCAAAGCCGAGATAAGGATTGCAAAGCGGATCGGGATAGCGGACTTCGACGCGCTTTCCTTTTGGCGACGAAGCCAGCGGAATGCGGCATGAGGCCGAACGGTTGCGCACCGAATAGGCCAGCAGCACCGGCGCCTCGAATCCGGGAACGAGCCTCTTGTAGGAGTTCGTCGTCGGATTGGTGAAAGCGTTGATGGCGCGGGCATGTTTCAAGATGCCCGCGATGTATTGCAGGCACGTATCGGAAAGGTCGGCATATTTATTGCCGGCGAACAGCGGCTTGTCGCCCTTCCAAATCGATTGGTGGCAGTGCATGCCCGAACCGTTGTCGCCATAGATCGGCTTCGGCATGAAAGTCGCGGTCTTACCGTAGACCTGCGCCACCTGCTGGATGCAGTATTTATAGATCTGCATCCGGTCGGCCATCTGAACCATCGGCGCGAATTTCATGCCGAGCTCGTGCTGCGCCGAGCCGACTTCGTGGTGGTGTTTCTCGACCTTCACTCCCATCCGCGCCATGGCGGCGAGCATTTCCGAGCGCATGTCCTGCGCCGTATCGAGCGGGGGTACTGGGAAATAGCCTTTCTTGAAACCGATGTGATGGCCGAGATTGCCGCCTTCGTATTCGGTGTCGGAATTGGTCGGAAACTCGACGGAGTCGACGCGATACCCGACGTTGTAGGGCGTGGCGGAAAACTTCACGTCATCGAAGATGAAGAATTCGGCTTCCGGTCCAAAGAATACGGTGTCGCCGATACCCATGGATTTAACCAGACCGGCCGCTTTCTTGCAGATCGAGCGCGGATCGCGGTTGTAAGGCTCTCCAGTCAGCGGTTCGAGTGTGTCGCAAATCAGGACGAGCGTCGTCTCGGCAAAGAATGGGTCGATGCAGGCGCTTTCCGGATCGGGCATCAGTTGCATGTCCGACTCGTGGATCGCCTTCCAGCCGGCGATCGAGGAGCCGTCGAACATGATGCCTTCGGCAAAAGTGTCTTCGTCGACCGTCGTGATGTCGCAGGTGACGTGCTGCCATTTGCCGCGCGGATCGGTGAATCGAAAATCGACGTATTTCACGTCGTTGTCCTTGATCATCTTCATGACATTCTTAGGCGTCGTCATGTTATGCGTACCCTTTCGTAGTGCTGTTGGATGCCTCGCCGTACTGGTTCATTCCCGCTTACTGCCAGGCGGCGCAAGCAGTGGGACCAGCAATTCAGATGGCGTCGAGCCCGGACTCCCCTGTCCTGATCCGGATCGCTTCTTCGATGTTTGAGACGAAGATCTTGCCGTCGCCGATCCGCCCAGTGTGAGCGGCGCGCCGGATCGCCTCGATGGCTTTTTCAACCATGTCGTCACCGAGCACAATCTCGATTTTCACTTTCGGCAAAAAATCGACCACGTACTCCGCCCCCCGGTAGAGTTCGGTGTGGCCCTTCTGCCGACCGAATCCCTTGGCTTCGGTGACTGTGATTCCTTGCAGACCGACTTCCTGCAGTGCCTCCTTCACCTCATCCAGCTTGAACGGTTTGATGATCGCCTCGATTTTTTTCATCGCGTTCCGCCTCCCGGCTCCCGAACGGGCAGAATCCGCCCTGGAACCGACCCTTGGTTAGCAGGTCCCGTGCCAATGCCGCTCGTGTCGGAAATTCTCATTGCGATCAGGCGCTTGTGGTGGGAATGACCGATCGCTGCGGGATCGCGGAACCAAGCTTAGCTGATAAAGTAGGCAGCCTGCCTACAAAGTTGTCAACGTTAGGCGAGGCAAATAGCGCGTTGTGCAGCGTTCGCGCAATCAGACGTTCGGATATTGTGCCCCTGAATGATCGAGATCCTCACCAACGCCGAAATGGCCGAAGCCGACCGGCTGACCATAGCCGGCGGTGTTGCCGGCCTAACCCTGATGGAAAATGCGGGCAGCGTGGTCGCTGAAACGGTTGCCGCAAGGTTGCCTGTCGGCAGTCGGGTCGCCGTCCTCGCCGGCCCAGGGAACAATGGCGGCGATGGTTTTGTCGCCGCCAGGCAGCTCGCGAAAAGAGGCTATGCGGCGACCATTTTGCTGGTCGGCGCCCTGGAAAAGTTGAAGGGCGACGCCGCGGCTTCGGCAAAGGCGTGGAATGGGCCGATCGCTGCCGCAGCGCCTGCAGGGCTCGCGGGCGCCGATGTCGTTGTCGATGCGCTGTTTGGTGCCGGCCTCGACCGGCCGGTCGATGGCGTTGCGCGTACGATGATCGAGGCCGTCAATGCGCAGGGAGCGCCGGTGGTCGCAGTGGATCTGCCGAGCGGCATCAATGGCAATTCCGGCGCCGTGATGGGAGTTGCCGCCAGGGCCGCGCAGACAGTTACGTTTTTTCGCAAGAAACCGGGCCATCTCCTGATGCCGGGTCGCGCTTATTGCGGGGCGACGTCGGTTGTCCCGATCGGCATTGCCGACGCCGTGCTGACGCGCATCGCTCCACACACATTCGAGAACGTTCCCGAACTGTGGCGCCGAACGTTTCCAGTGCCCCGTCCGGAGGGCCATAAATACAGTCGCGGCCATGTGGTGATCGTCTCAGGCCCATCTTGGTCGACCGGCGCGGCGCGGCTTGCCGCACGGGGCGCATTGCGCGCCGGTGCGGGCCTCGTCACCATTGCAAGCCCGCGCGAGGCGCTCGCCGTCAACGCCGCGGCGAATCTCGCGATTATGGTGCGGCCAGTGGATGGCGCGGCCGAACTGTCGCGTTTTCTGGCTGATCCACGTTTCAACGCGCTTGCGCTCGGTCCCGGTCTCGGCGTTGGCGAGCAAACCTGTGAACTCGTTTTGGCAGCGCTTGCAGGTGAACGTGCGGTGGTTCTCGACGCCGACGCGATCACAAGCTTTGCCGAGGCGCCGCAACGGCTCGCCGGGGCACTCAAGGCAAGACGCGACAAATCCACGGTGCTTACACCTCACGATGGCGAATTTTCGCGCTATTTCAATGTGTTGGACGAACAAACTAAAGCTGGGTCGAAACTCGACAGGGCACGCCTTGGGACGGAGCTGACGGGCGCGGTGGTTTTGCTCAAAGGCGCCGACACGGTTGTGGCGGCGTCGGACGGCCGCGCCTCAATCGCGGCCAATGCGCCCGCCTACCTGGCGACTGCCGGTGCCGGCGACGTGTTGACCGGAATCGTGACGGGCTTGCTGGCTCAAGGCATGCCAGCTTTCGAGGCGGCATCGGCGGCGGTTTGGCTTCATGGCGAGGCCGCCCGCGCGTTCGGCCTCGGACTAATCGCTGAGGACATCCCAGAAATGCTGCCCGGGGTGTATCGCGCCTTCCTCGGCTAGGCCGATCTCGTTTGGCTATTTTATAGTGGCCGGTGCGTCCTAGATGATATAAGCGCGCCGGACCGCCCTTCGCGTCGCGGGCGTGGCGGAATTGGTAGACGCGCGGGACTTAGAATCCCGTGACGAAAGTCGTGGGGGTTCGAGTCCCTCCGCCCGCACCAACTCGGGCGGTTTCTCCAGAACTTGGCGAGACCAGAACTTGGCGAGATTTGCCAAAAAGGCGATATATTTCGGTCCGTTGGGCCGTGAAGAGTAGTGCCGATGCAAGTAACTGAAACCGCCGCAGCCGGCCTCAAACGCGAATATCGCGTTGTCGTTCCGGCTACCGATCTTGAAGCTAAGGTCAATGCCCGGCTCGATGATCTCAAAGGGCGCGTGCAGCTCAGGGGTTTTCGGCCGGGCAAGGTGCCGGTCGCTCATCTCAAGCGCCTCTACGGCAAATCGGCGATGGCCGAGGTGATCGAAGCTGCGGTCCGCGAGGCCAATTCAAAGATCGTCACCGAGCGCGGATTCAAACTTGCGACCGAGCCCAAAATCGTTCTTCCGCCGGAAGAAGGCGCCGTCGAGGGCATCATCGCGGGAAAGGCTGATCTGGCTTACACCGTCGAAATGGAGATCGTGCCGCCGATCGCGCTGGCCGATTTCAAGACCATCAAGCTCGAGCGGCTCACGGCTACAGTCGAGGATGCTGAGCTCGATAAGGCCTTGCAGACGATCGCCGAGCAGAGCCGTCCGTTCAACGACAGTGCCGATGCGCCGGCAAGGCAGGGCGACCGCATCACCCTTTCCTTTCAGGGCACGATCGACGGCGCGCCGTTTGAGGGCGGTTCGGGCGATGACGTGGCTCTGGTGCTCGGCTCGGGTCAGTTCATTCCCGGCTTTGAGGAGCAGCTGCTCGGAATTAAAGCCGGCGAGAGCCGCACGGTGAACGTCAAATTTCCCGAGAATTATCGTGTGTCCGCGCTCGCGGGCAAAGACGCGGTTTTCTCAGTCAGCGCGAAGAAGGTCGAAGCACCGGGCTCGGTCACTATCGACGACGATTTTGCCAAGACGCTCGGGCTGGAATCGCTAGCAAAGCTTCGCGACGCGGTGCGCGAACGTATCGAGCGCGAGCATGCCGCGGCTTCACGCCAGAAGATCAAGCGCGCGTTACTTGATCAGCTCGATGTCCGGCACAAATTCGACCCGCCGCCGACTCTGGTAGAGGAAGAATTCAACAACGTCTGGTCCGCGATCGAGAACGACCTAAAGCAGCAAGGCCGCACTTTCGCGGACGAGGGAACCGACGAGGAAAAGGCACGGCAGGAGTATCGAGCCATCGCAGAACGCCGGGTGCGGCTTGGCCTCGTTCTCGCTGAGATCGGCGAGAAAAACAATATAAAGGTTACGGATGAACAGCTGACCCAAGCGATCGTCGCTCAGGCCAGAATGATGCCCGGCCAGGAACAGCAGGTGTGGGACTATTACCGCAACAATCCGGCTGCTCTGGCCGCCGTACGGGCGCCACTGTTCGAGGACAAAGTGGTCGACTTCCTCCTTGAACTAGCCGATGTCACCGAAAAGCAGGTTTCGCGGGAGGAGCTCTTCAAGGAAGAGGAGGACTGAGGCCAGTGTGGCGTTTAGACTGCCAAGGTTACGTCTTGCCACAGCGATTTCTAAGCATATCTGCGGTGGCGGAAAGGCCGTACCCAGCCAAACATCCCGCGGCGGCTTCGACAAACCGCCCCGACTCAAGTCACATGACCTAACCGGCTGGCCCATCAGGCCCGCTTTGGACCCAGCTAGCCACGTCACGTGACCAAACTTAGGTCAGTAATTCAGGTGAGCCATGCGCGATCCTAAGGACACCTACATGAACTATCTGGTCCCGATGGTGGTCGAACAGACCAACCGGGGGGAGCGAGCCTACGACATCTATTCGCGGCTGCTCAAAGAACGGATCATCTTCATTACTGGGCCGGTCGAAGACGGGATGGCCTCGCTGGTGGTTGCACAACTCCTGTTCCTAGAGGCCGAGAATCCGAAAAAAGAAATTTCTATGTACATCAATTCGCCGGGTGGGGTGGTGACTTCGGGGCTGGCGGTCTACGACACGATGCAGTTCATCCGTCCTGCGGTTTCGACCCTTTGCACGGGGCAGGCTGCGTCTATGGCCTCGCTTTTGCTTGCCGCCGGCGGCAAGGGTTTGCGTTTTGCGCTCCCCAACGCCCGAATCATGGTGCATCAGCCATCCGGCGGGTTCCAGGGCCAGGCCACGGATATCATGCTGCACGCCCAAGAGATTCTGAACCTGAAGCGGCGGCTCAATGAAATCTATGTCAAACACACCGGTCAGCCGCTCAAGAAGATCGAGGACGCCTTGGAACGGGACATGTTTCTTACCGCCGACATGGCCAAGGAATTCGGTCTTATCGACAAGGTAATCGAGAAGCGGGCGGAGGAACCCAGCCTCAAAGAACCCAGCCTCAAAGCCGAGCCTATCCTCAAGGGGGTCAGCTAGCGGCGCGCCAGCGCCTCGAAATGGACCGATTCGGCCGCTGCAGAGGGTGAGTTCCTGAGCCGGGTCAAGCGTTTTCTCGGTCCTGTGATCCAGAAACCACAGCGGTGCAAAGTCGCGTTATCGTTAATGGATTCTTGATTGGCACGCCATTAGCATGTCAGCTTGCGCCGGAGGGCTTGGCGTTGGCACTTTGGCGGTAACGCGAGTCGCTCCAAGAAAGCTGAGGTCGGTGCTACGAAATCTTAGCCGCGCGCTTCCTAGGATGCTTGTTGAGGCGCGGCAGTGGCGAAGACGGAGAATGGAATGAGCAAGGTTGGTGGCGGCGATTCAAAGAACACGCTGTACTGCTCGTTCTGCGGCAAAAGCCAGCACGAGGTGCGCAAGCTCATCGCCGGCCCGACCGTCTTCATTTGCGACGAATGCGTTGAACTTTGCATGGACATCATTCGCGAGGAGAATAAATCCTCGCTGGTGAAGTCGCGCGACGGCATTCCAACCCCGCGCGAAATTCGCAAGGTCCTTGACGACTATGTGATCGGTCAGGATCACGCCAAAAAGGTTCTCTCGGTTGCCGTTCACAATCACTACAAACGGCTCAACCATCAGAGCAAGCATAACGACGTTGAGCTCGCGAAGTCGAACATATTGCTGATCGGCCCGACCGGCTCCGGCAAGACATTGCTGGCGCAGACGTTGGCGCGCATCCTCGATGTGCCGTTCACGATGGCGGACGCCACCACACTGACCGAAGCGGGCTATGTCGGTGAGGATGTCGAGAATATCATTTTGAAATTGCTGCAATCGGCCGACTACAACGTAGAGCGTGCGCAGCGCGGCATCGTTTACATCGATGAGATCGACAAGATTTCGCGTAAATCCGATAATCCCTCGATTACCCGGGACGTTTCGGGCGAGGGCGTGCAGCAGGCTTTGCTGAAAATCATGGAAGGCACGATCGCCAGCGTGCCTCCGCAAGGCGGCCGCAAGCATCCGCAGCAGGAATTCCTGCAAGTGGACACCACGAACATTCTGTTCGTCTGCGGGGGTGCCTTTTCCGGACTTGAAAAAATCATCTCCGCGCGCGGCCGTTCCACCTCGATCGGCTTCGGCGCCAAGGTAATGGCGCCTGAGGATCGCAAGCAGGGCGAGATCTTCCGCGATGTCGAGCCGGAGGACTTGTTGAAGTACGGCCTCATCCCGGAGTTCGTCGGACGGCTGCCTGTCGTGGCCACCTTGGAGGATCTCGACGAAGCCTCGCTCAAGCGTATTCTGACCGAGCCGAAGAACGCTCTGGTGAAGCAATATCAGCGCATGTTCGAAATGGAGACGGTCGATTTGACGCTCGCCGAAGAGGCGCTCGCCGCGATCGCGCGTAAGGCGATCGACCGCAAGACCGGCGCCCGCGGCTTGCGCTCGATCATGGAAAACATCCTGCTCGACACCATGTTCGATCTGCCGAGCCTCGAAGGCGTCGAAGAAGTGGTGATCTCACGCGAAGTGGTCGAGGGCAGCGCCAGGCCGCTTTACATCTACGCCGACCGCTCCGACCGTGCCGGGGACGCCGGCGGGGCGAGCGCCTGAGGGGTGGGCAAAGCCCGCACCTGCGATTCGCTGTGCGGCCGTTTGCTCCGATCCAAAACTAGTCGAATTTGCCCCAAAAACCGGGCTTTCTTGACACGGTTGCCGCGCAACGCCACCTATAGTGTGCGGGCGATAGCAAAGTACGACAAATCGCGTGGAATAGACTGGGCGGCGAACGAATCTTCATCAATGCTCGTTGTCCCGGTCGTGGGCAGTCCGTAGGCGGCAGCGCAAATTAGCGGGTCGCGCGACGGGAGTGCCCAAAGAAAAAAGGAAGTGGGCCATGACAAGCGCCAAACCAAAACCGCTCCTCGCTGGCGAAAGCCGCGCCTATCCGGTGCTGCCACTGCGGGACATCGTTGTTTTCCCGCATATGATCGTTCCGCTCTTCGTCGGCCGCGAAAAGTCGATCAAGGCGCTCGAAGAAGTCATGCGCTCCGATACGTTCATTCTGCTGGCAACCCAGAAGAATGCGTCGGACGACGATCCCGCTACTGATGCTATTTATAGTGTGGGCACGCTGGCGAGCGTCCTGCAATTACTCAAACTGCCGGACGGCACGGTCAAGGTGCTGGTTGAGGGCGCTGCGCGCGCGGAGGTCAAGAAATACACCGACCGCGAAGATTATTTCGAAGCCGAGGCTGTTGTCGTGGCGGATTCTTCCGGCGATCAGGTCGAAGCCGAGGCGATGGCGCGATCGGTCATCAACGAGTTCGAAGGCTATGTGAAGTTGAACAAAAAAGTGTCGCCGGAAGTGATCGGCGTGGTTCAGCAGATCGAGGACTATGCCAAGCTGGCCGACACGGTCGCTTCGCACCTGGCCGTCAAAATTCCCGATAAGCAGATGATCTTGGAGACGCCCAGAGTCACTGAGCGCCTGGAGAAGGTGCTCGGCCTGATGGAGAGCGAGATCTCAGTTCTGCAGGTGGAAAAGCGCATTCGTACGCGGGTCAAGCGTCAGATGGAGAAGACGCAGCGCGAGTACTACCTCAACGAGCAAATGAAGGCGATCCAGAAGGAGCTCGGCGACGAGGACGGCAAAGATGAACTCGCCGAGCTCGAAGAGAAGATCAAACACACGAAGCTGTCCAAGGAAGGACGCGAGAAGGCGCAACACGAGCTTAAGAAGCTGCGCCAGATGTCGCCGATGTCGGCGGAAGCCACCGTCGTGCGTAATTACCTCGATTGGCTGCTGTCGATTCCGTGGAATAAGAAGTCGAAGATCAAGAAAGATCTTGCGCTGGCCGAACAGATCCTCGACGCCGATCATTTCGGTCTCGAGAAGGTCAAGGAGCGGATCGTCGAGTATCTGGCCGTCCAGCAGCGCGCCAATAAGCTGACCGGCCCGATCCTTTGTCTGGTCGGCCCGCCAGGCGTCGGCAAGACCTCGCTCGGCAAGTCGATCGCCAAGGCGACCGGACGCGAGTTCGTCCGCGTTTCGCTCGGCGGCGTGCGCGACGAGGCCGAGATCCGCGGCCACCGGCGGACTTACATCGGGTCCATGCCCGGCAAGATCATTCAGTGCATGCGCAAGGCGAAGACCTCGAACCCGCTATTTCTGCTCGATGAGGTCGACAAGATGGGCGCCGATTTCCGCGGCGATCCGTCGTCGGCGCTGCTCGAAGTGCTCGATCCCGAGCAGAACCACGCGTTCAACGACCACTATCTCGAGGTCGATTACGATCTGTCTCACGTGATGTTCATCACGACGGCGAATACGCTCAACATTCCGCCGCCGCTGATGGACCGCATGGAGATTATTCGTATCGCTGGATACACCGAAGACGAGAAGGTCGAGATCGCGCGCAAGCATCTCATTCCGCACGCAGTCGTCAAGCATGGTCTTGGGCCGAACGAATGGTCGGTCGATGACGAAGCATTGCTGACGATCATCCGACGCTATACCCGCGAAGCGGGCGTCCGCAACCTGGAACGTGAGCTCTCAACCCTGATCCGCAAGGCGGTCAAAGAGCTCACGATCTCGAAGAAACAATCGGTCCAGGTCACCGACAGTGTGCTGGGCGAGTATCTGGGTGTGCCGAAGTTCCGTTTTGGCGAGGTGGAGGACGAGGATCAGGTTGGTGTTGTCACCGGCTTGGCTTGGACGGATGTCGGCGGCGAGCTGCTCACCATCGAAGCCGCCATGATGCCCGGCAAGGGCAAGATGACGGTGACCGGCAACCTGCGGGATGTGATGAAGGAATCGATCTCCGCAGCTGCGTCTTACGTCCGCATGCGGGCTGTGGCTTTCGGCATCGAGCCGCCGTCGTTCGACAAACGCGACATCCACGTCCACGTGCCGGAAGGCGCAACGCCGAAGGACGGGCCTTCCGCAGGCGTCGCCATGGTGACGGCAATCGTCTCGGTGATGACCGGCATCCCGGTGCATCGTGACGTCGCCATGACCGGCGAGATCACTTTGCGCGGCCGGGTGCTGCCGATTGGCGGGCTGAAGGAGAAGCTGCTTGCCGCGCACCGCGGCGGCATCAAGACCGTGCTCATTCCAGAAGAAAACGCCAAGGATCTGGTCGAGATCAACGACAGCATCAAGAGCGGACTCGACATCATTCCGGTATCGCGGATGGACGAGGTCCTGACGCGCGCCCTGGTGCGCAAGCCCGAGCCGATCGTCTGGGAGGAAGCGGCGGCTAAGCCCGTCGATGTTCCCGAACCCGCCGTGGTGGAGGAAGATTCGTCTGGTCTTACAGCTCACTGACTGCGATTATTTCGGCAAGGCGGCGCCCGGTTGGCGCCGCCTTTGCTTTTTTAGGGGTGCGACTTTTTTCTGGCGCGTGCGCGGATATTGGCTGATGCTCGGAGTTTCGCTAGAAATTCGGCCTGAGACGGGCGGCGCCGCAGTACCGGCCTGGAAATCAAGTTGAGGAAAGCGCGTGCGCAGGTTTGTTTATCCGATCATCCGCTGCATTGCTGTCGCGGTCTTCGGGCTTACTCTGAATGCGGCATTCGCCGCCGACGATTTCCCGCTCATCGGCAACTACACCCAGAACGTCGCCTGTAAGGGTGATGGCAGCGATCCGGCCACGACTAAGGTGACAATTTCACGGCAGGAAATCGTCTCCAATGTCGGGGTTTGCACCATACTTGATCAGAAGAAGGACGGCCCCAGCATCTCTGCCCACGTCGAATGCAAATTCGCCGGTGGACCGCTGATGGGCGACATCACGTTCACCCCGCGGCCCGACAATACGATAGAATTTGTCGACCGTGACAAGACTTATAAGGCAGTGCTTTATCGCTGTCCGCAATAAGCGCGCGGTGATAGCGCGCAATCGCGTGCGCATTTCCTATCCCTAGGATGGAGTTCAGGCATGAGTCACTATCGCGGTTTGCAGGGCGAGCCGGTGATGTTCCGCGGCCATAACGGGGATCAGGGCGAAGCCTATTGCGCAAGACCGATCGGCAGTGGGAAATACCCTGGAGTGGTCGTGATCCATCACCTTCCCGGATGGGACGAATGGATTATTGAGGTCGTGCGCAAATTTGCCCATCACGGTCATGCGGCGATATCGCCGCATCTGTATTTCCGTGAAGGTTCGGACAGCCCGGACGATATCGGGGCCCGCGTACGCGCCGCTGGCGGGGTCGCCGACGCACAAGTCATAGGTGACGTCGCCGGCGCCATGGCCTATTTGCGCGCGCAACCCAATGCCAATGGCAAAGTCGGCGCGATTGGATTTTGCTCCGGCGGTCGCCATTGCTATCTCGCCGCCTGCACGCTGTCTGGAATCGACGCCGCGGTGGATTGCTGGGGCGGCAATGTCATTGTCGATAATCCGAAAGACCTCAACGACAAGCGACCGGTCGCGCCGATCGATCTAACCGAGAAGCTGAGTTGTCCACTCCTTGGTATTTTTGGTAATGACGACGTCAACCCGACCGCCGATCAGGTGAACAGGACCGAGGCGGTGCTCAAGCGCCTCGGCAAGAATTACGAATTCCATCGCTACAACGGCGCCGGGCATGCGTTCTTCAACACCAGCCGCGACGCGTACCGGCCCGAACAAGCGTTGGATGGCTGGAAGAAGGTGTTTGCTTTCTTCGAACGGCATCTCGCGGCTTCCGCAACCAGCATCGCCGCCGAATAAACGCGACACCATTGGCCGCAAACAACCAGGACCTCGCCATGTGCTCTTACATCGTCGAAAAAACCGCTCTCGTCGGCAGCGCCAAAGGGCGCAAAGGCTGGATGCGGATCGATACCGCGAACGTCTATTTCGACCATCCGTATCATTCGACGCTGGATCACGTGCTGGCCATCGACTTCACCAATGAAGGCGAGGGCGGCCGCGATCGGGTGGCGATTGAATTGAGCGCCGATTCCGCACGCGCTTTGGTGGAGCGCATTCTTGCGGCGCTCGCCAGCGGTGAGATAGCGCATGGCAAGCCGGCGCCGGCTTCGGCGAATGTGCCGGCGGTTGCGATGTAATTTCTGGTACAATGACCGCGCGTACTGCGCGCGCTCAGACGGGGAGGGGACTACGATGAAACTTTTCGCCTATCTTTTGGCAATCGTTTGCGCCATTGCCGCGATTCTCTACTTCACGATGCAAGCTGGCTCGCTGCCGACCTTCATGCCCGGTTACGCTCCGGGCTCCTCGCGTATCCATACCACCCACGCCATTGCCGCGACGATTGCCGCGATCGTCCTTGTCGTCTTCGGTTGGATCGCCGGCCGCTCGCGGGCGTGAGGTCTTGCTAACGGTCTGTACGCCTCAGGCGTCCGCCGCGTTCTTTCGCAGCTTGCGCTGCACGCGCTCGTCGAAGCGCGACACGCTGACGACGACCCGCCGGTGCATACCGCCGCCGATCGTTTCAAGCTCGTCGCGTGCCGTAACACGGAAGGTGATGGTGCGCCCCTCGACGCGCGACACCTCAGCAGTAGCGATGACCCGCAAGCCGATAGGCGTCGCCGCGGTATGGCTGATATCGAGTTGAATGCCCAGGCTCTGGTGTCCGGCTGGAAGGAGATGTTCGACGGCGGCCAGGGCGGCCGCTTCGATAAGGTTGATCATGACCGGCGTCGCCAACACTGCGATCCGGCCCGAGCCGACAAAGGGCGCGGTATGCTCCGGCCCGACTACGATTTCGGCGGTGCCGGTGAGGCCGGGAACGATGCGATCGAGGAGGGTGCGGCGGCTCTCAGGCGAGGTCATGCCGCTTTATAGCGCCAAATTACCGGCGGTGCTGAGCGCTCGGCGCGCCTGTGCTATCATGCCGGTTCAAAGTCCTCGGGGGATATCCATGTCTCGATATGCGTCTCGATATGCGCTTGTTGCCGCTGCCCTGATCGTGCTGGTGCCGGCTAATCCGTGTTTCGCCGTCGACGCGAAACAGAAAATGGCGACGTGCAAGTTCGGCGCCGATGACCAGAAACTGCAGGGCGCAGCGCGCAATGCCTTCCTCAAAAAGTGCATGGCCAATCGGAACGATCCGCGCGGTCCGGCGCGGCCAGGCGCGATGGCCGCGCCCAAGCAATAGCGCGCCGGCAAGCAAACTATCAGTATGAATCTGCCGCATGAATCTGCCGCCGCTGCGCACGCTCTTTTTCGAGGATTTGTCGGTCGGCATGACCGAGACGCTGGAAAAGACGGTGTCGTCTTCGGACGTGGTCGGCTTCGCGCAGCTTACCGGCGATCGCAATCCGATCCACCTTTCCGAACATTTCGCGGCGCGCACGTCGTTCGGCAAGCGCATTGCGCATGGGCTCTATACCGCCAGCCTGATTTCCGCGGTGCTCGGCACCCGCCTTCCGGGACCTGGCGCGATCTATATTTCGCAGACGCTTAATTTCCGCGCGCCGGTGAAGATCGGCGACACGGTGGTGGTCACCGTCACGGTGCGGGAGCTTATTCCGGAAAAGTCGCGCGCCCGGCTGTCCTGTGTTTGTGCTGTCGACGGCGAGGTAGTTCTGGACGGCGAGGCCCTGGTGAAAGTACCGAGCGAGAAATCGGCCAAAGGCAAGCGGCCGGTGATTAGGCTCTAACGACTAAATCGCCGCGCGGCTATGCCCGGTGGCGACGATAAAACTGGTGCCGCGGGCGATGCGCGAGCCCGCCCAGCACCTATGCGTCCCGCCTGCTATAATCGCCGGCCTGGAGGCCGTGATGTTCGAACGCGATGAAGTGCTGCAAGACCTGCATGGACGTCTGGTCTCAGCGGGAATCGATCCGCGCGATCCGAAGGTCCAGACGATCTGCGATATCGTGAACACGTTCTACGCTGAAAAGACCCGCCAAGTGCTGGAGCAGGTGCAGGCGGTGCTGAGCAAGATCGAGACGTAGAGCATGATCCCGAAAAGTGGTAACCGGTTTTCGGAAAAGATCATGCTCAAACAAAAATAGAGCCGGATGACGACTCGACGAAATCTCGTCTCGCTTTAGCGCAGGCTTACTTCGTCGCTTCCTCTGCGATCGCCGCCAAGGCTTTGGTCATTGCCGCCACGGCGCCGGCGCTGGCGGCCCCGAGCCCGGCGCGCGCGGCGATCCAGTCCGGCGCATTGTAACTGAGCCAGACCTTGCCTTGGGCGTCCTGCCAGACCAGCGCTTTAAGCGGCAAATCGATGCCGACGCCCTGTTGATCCTGCATCAATGCGGTGCCGCCTTTGGGATTGCCGAACAGCACCACCTCGGTCGGCCGCAATGGCATGCCAACCGCGGCCGCGTTGGCGGCATGGTCGATGCGGGCGAAAACGGTCAGATCGCGCTTGGCGAGCGCGGCGAGGAGCCGCTGCATGGTTTCGGGCGCGGAATAGCGGCTGACGACCGCGACTAGTCCTTCTTCCATGGTCGTGTCTCCTTCTCCTTCCGCCGGAGAATGGATCAACGCGCCTGCTGATATTTGGTCACCGCGGCGCCGAACGCTTCGAACAACGTGCGATTGATCGGGCTGCGCTGCGGCTCGTATTCGGCATGCCATTGCAGGCCGAGCGCAAAGCCCGGCGCGTCGGCGATACGGATGGCCTCGATCGTGCCGTCCTCGGCCACGCCTTCGACGACGATGCGCTTGCCCGGCTCGAGAATGCCTTGGCCGTGCAGCGAATTGACGCGGATGCACTCGGTGCCGAGCAGCTTGGCGAAAACGCCGCCCGGCGTGAGCCGGACCTCGTGCCGCTCGGCGAAGATCACTTCCAGATCGGGATGGAACTCGCCGTTCGGCAGCCGCGGCGCGCGATGATTGAGGCGCCCCGGCAGCTCGCGGATTTCCGGATGCAGCGAACCGCCGAACGCGACGTTCATCTCCTGAAAGCCGCGGCAGATGCCGAACACCGGCACGCCGCGCGCGACGCAGGCCTCGATCAGCGCCAGCGCGAGCGCATCGCGGCCGTGATCGTAAGGCTCGCTGCTCGGATGCTCTTGGTGCCCGAAGTGACGCGGATGGACGTTGGCGCGCGCGCCGGTGAGCAATATGCCGTCGACGGTGTCGAGGAGGACGCCGATATCGGTGATCTCCGGCAAGCCGGCAAACATAAGCGGCATGGCGCCCGCAATCTCGGCGACGGCGCGCAGATTGCGGTCCGGCACGCGCTGCGCGGGGAACCTGCCTTCCACGAGATGCGCGCTGCTGATGACGCCGACGACTGGCTTTTTGCGGCTCACTTTTGGCCTCAGCCCTGCGTTTCAACGACCGCCTTGGGAATATCACCCGCGGGCAGGGGTGAGAAGATCGTCATGGGCAGAGCTGATGCGGCGATCCAGCTGGCCAACGAAATTGGAGGCGCAATGGGCAACGCGAGACGCGATATCTTATTGAGCTCAACGCCGCGATATTTACCGCCCTCATGCCGGCCAGGCTTGGTTAGGCCCCTTATTACTTTCGGCTGCCGCCTTGATGCGCGCAGCTGTCGCCGCGACAAAAGCCTGGCGCGCAGCATCATCGGAAAACACTCGCGACGGAATAAAAACGTTCTGCTGGCCATAACGGAACAGCACGATCCAGCCCAAATCTTCCACGGCGTCTATCGCGCGCCACTTAAGCCGCACGTCAATCGTCTCGTTCTTGTAGAGAATGCCGTCGTCGCCAAAGGCATAATTCCAAGGTCCGCGGTGGGCTTTGGCGCGGCGGAGTGTGCGGAAATATCGGCGGACAAGTAGCCAATAGCTCGCCCAGCCGGCGGCGAACGCGGCATAAGCCGTCACCAGTACCGGCGGCACGGCCGCAGTCCCGATCCAACCGAGTTTGAATGCGCCGAGCCCGGCGACGCCGATTGCGGGGATGGCACCGAACAGCATTCCGAGGAACATGCCGCTGTCTTGGCCACGCGCGCGCCGCGCCGCGATCAATTTGCCGTAGGCCCGAACTTCGTCGTCGCCATAGGTGACGGCGAAATGGAAGTGATCCGATGCGTCGCTCACGATTTCGGTGCCCCCGCCCCATTCATAAATGTTGCTTGAATTTTGGCTAAAGATTACTCCGCCGCCTCGATGCGCTTGTTCTTCCCGCGCTGGCCGGCGCGGCGCGCCAGCACCGGCTTAAGGAACGCGCCGGTATAGCTCGCTGAATTGCGCGCGATGTCGTCGGGCGCACCCGCCGCGACGATTTCGCCGCCGCCGTCGCCGCCTTCGGGGCCGAGATCGATGATCCAGTCGGCGGTCTTGATCACTTCGAGATTGTGCTCGATCACGACGACGGTGTTACCGGTCTCAACCAGCTCGTGCAGCACATCGAGCAGCTTGGCGACATCGTGGAAATGCAGCCCGGTAGTCGGCTCGTCGAGGATGTAGAGCGTGCGGCCGGTGGCGCGCTTCGAAAGTTCCTTGGCCAACTTGACGCGCTGCGCCTCGCCGCCCGAAAGCGTGGTCGCCTGCTGACCGACATGGAGGTAATCGAGCCCGACGCGGTGGAGGAGCTTTAGCGGCTCGCGCACCCGCGGCACCGCCTTGAAGAATTCCAGCGCCTCCTCGACCGTCATGTCGAGCACGTCGGCGATAGACTTGCCGCGGAACAGCACCTCGAGCGTCTCACGATTGTAGCGCTTGCCCTTGCAGACGTCGCAGGTGACGTAGACGTCGGGCAGAAAGTGCATCTCGATTCGGATGACGCCGTCGCCCTGGCAGGCCTCGCAACGTCCGCCTTTGACGTTGAACGAGAAGCGGCCCGGCTCGTAGCCGCGCGCACGCGATTCCGGCAGGCCGGCGAACCATTCGCGGATTGGCGTGAACGCGCCGGTATAAGTCGCGGGATTGGAGCGCGGCGTGCGCCCGATCGGCGATTGGTCGATGTCGATGATCTTGTCGAGATGCTCGACGCCTTCGATGCGGTCGTAAGGGGTGGGGGCCTCGTTGGCATTATTCAGCCGCCGTGCCAGCGCCTTGTACAGCGTATCGACCAACAGGGTGGACTTGCCGCCGCCGGACACCCCGGTGACGCAAGTGAACAGGCCGAGCGGGATTTCGGCGTTGATGTTTTTCAAATTATTGCCGCGCGCGCCGACGATTTTCAGCGTACGGCTCGGATTTCTCGGCCGGCGCTCAGGGATAGGCACGACCAACTCGCCGGACAGATATTTGCCGGTCCACGATTGCGGCGCCGCGATGAGATCATCGATCTTGCCTTGCGCAACGATGTGGCCGCCATGGATGCCGGCGCCGGGGCCGATATCGAGCACAAAGTCGGCGGCGCGGATTGCGTCCTCGTCGTGCTCGACCACAATGACCGTGTTGCCCAAGTCGCGCAGGCGCTTGAGCGTTTCGAGAAGCCGCGCATTGTCGCGCTGATGCAGCCCGATCGACGGCTCGTCGAGCACGTAAAGCACGCCGGTAAGTCCCGAGCCGATTTGCGACGCGAGGCGGATGCGCTGGCTCTCGCCGCCAGACAGGGTGCCGGAGGCGCGCGCCAGGGTGAGATATTCGAGCCCGACATCGACCAGGAATTTCAACCGCTCGCGGATTTCCTTGAGCACCCGCACCGCGATTTCGTTCTGTTTGGAGGTGAGCCGCTGGGGTAGCTCGCTGAACCACTTCGCTGCGCCTTTGACTGACATGTCGGAAACTTCGCCGATATGCAACCCATCGATCTTCACGCACAAAGCTTCGGGCTTGAGCCGATAGCCTTTGCAGGCGTCGCATGGCACGTCGGTGAAATAACGTGCGATCTCCTCGCGCGCCCAGTCGCTGTCGGTTTCGCGGTAACGCCTCTCGAGATTGGTAATCACGCCTTCGAACGGCCGGCGCGTGTCATAGGCGCGCAGGCCGTCGTCATAGGAGAACCGGATCTCGGCATCGCCCGAACCGTAAAGGATGGCGTCCTGTGTCTTCTTCGGCAGGTCCTTCCACTTGGTGTCCAACGTGAAGCGGTAATGTTTGCCGAGCGCCTGCAGCGTTTGCACGTAATATGGCGAACTCGATTTCGCCCACGGCGATATGGCGCCGCGGCGCAGCGTGCGCTCCCTGTCGGGGATGATCAGATCGGGATCGATGTGCTGCTCGACGCCGAGCCCACCGCATTTCGGGCAGGCGCCGAACGGATTGTTGAATGAGAACAACCGCGGCTCGATTTCGGGAATGGTGAAGCCGGAAATCGGGCAGGCGAATTTCTCCGAGAAGACAAGGCGCCGCGCATCGGCAGCCGCTGCCGCTGCGAGCTTGGTGCGCTCCTTGCCCCTTCCTGCCGCGCTAGGCGCGACTCCCTCCCCCGCTTGCGGGGGAGGGTTAGGGAGGGGGTCGGCCAGCTCCGCTACCGCCAAACCGTCGGCGAGCTTGAGCGCCTGTTCCAAGGAATCGGCAAGACGCGCTGCAATGTCCGGCCGCACCACCAGACGATCGATCACCACATCGATGTCGTGCGTGAACTTCTTATCGAGCGCGGGCGCGTCGGCGATCTCGTAAAACTTGCCGTCGATTTTGACGCGCTGGTAGCCCTTCTTCATGAGCTCGGCGAGTTCTTTGCGGTATTCGCCTTTTCTGCCGCGTACCACCGGCGCCAACAGATAAAGCCGTGTGCCCTCGGGCAGCGTCATGATGCGGTCGACCATCTGGGAAATGGTTTGGCTTTCGATCGGCAGGCCGGTGGCCGGCGAATAGGGCACGCCGACGCGCGCCCACAGTAGCCGCATGTAATCGTAAATCTCGGTGACGGTGCCGACTGTCGAGCGCGGGTTGCGCGAGGTCGTTTTCTGCTCGATGGAAATCGCAGGCGACAGGCCGTCGATCTGGTCGACATCCGGTTTCTGCATCATTTCGAGAAATTGCCGCGCGTAAGCGGATAGGCTCTCTACATAGCGCCGCTGGCCTTCGGCATAGATCGTGTCGAATGCGAGCGAGGATTTGCCGGAGCCGGACAGCCCGGTGAAAACCACCAGGCGGTCGCGCGGAATGTCGAGATCGATATCTTTAAGGTTGTGCTCGCGCGCACCGCGGATCGCGATGACGCGGCGATCCTCGGCGCCGCGAGGGCCGGAGCGGCTGTTGGGCGCGGAATGACCGTCCTTCGCGCGATTTTCTGACGGTTTGGCGGCTTTGTCGAACAGGTCGTTCATTCCAGTTATCCGCTCGTGGCGCCGCCTAGCCCATTGCGGTTGCGCGCTCAGCTCTCCCGCCGAGCGAGCGCATATGGAACCCGCCAGCTGCCTTCGGTTTCAACGAACATAGTGAGAACGCTGGGCTTTTGCCAGCGCATCAAAGGCGCTATTCCCCGCAAAAATGGGGCCAACGCGCGAGCGACAGGGCGCAACTCTGGAGCGACGTCTGAGGGCTTGAGGCCTCGATTGGCTTTGCTCGGGTAATGGGATTCGGCGGCTATGGCTTGGGGCCGCCGGACCAATTGAAGCGGTAATTGAGGCCGACGATCAGGGCGTGCAGATTGGAGCGAACGGACACCGGTGTAATCGCAAAGTTATAGTTCTTGGTGCCGAAGCCGTAGAAGTCGTACTCGATCTTGCCCGATAGATTTTCCACCAGGCCGAATTCGATTCCGGCGCCGGCAGTGAATCCAGTCCGGTTGTCGCTGAGCACCTGCGATCCCGCCGTGGGGCCGCCGATCGCGATCAGATCCTCGGTGTAGCTGACGTGCAGCCAGGCGCCGCCCGCTTTGGCATAAAACAGCCAGTCATTGGCCGCATAGCCGACCCGGCCGGTCAGGGCGGCAAACCACAGAGCGTGAGAGGTAAAGCGCTCCTGAGGCACCGACACTGCGCCAATCGCGCACCCACAGGGTATCAAGGTCGATCCACTGATGGTCGAATCGGTCCACGAGCCTTCGACGCCGACGACCCACGGCGCGAATTCGTAGTTGGCGCCAATCTGCGCGCCGCCCAGCACGCCCGCGGGCCTGAGACTTCCTGAATTGGTGAGATTGAACCCCGTTGGTGAAGTCGCCGTTTGGCTGACGGAATCGGTCAGGATGCCGCCGCCGACATGGCCGCCAACATAGATGCCGGTCCAATCATAAATGGCCGGCGGCGGGATTGACTTCGGGTAGTAGGATGGGCCCGGCACGGCGATATCGGCCGCCCGCGCCGGGGCTACCGACGCCGCGGTCGCAAGGCCAAAGGCCAAAAACCCAAGCGCCGCCAAGGCGGTAAGCGACGGCCCCGCCAAGAACGACGTCAAGCCGGCCCGGCAAAATCGCCCCATTCACCCAACCTCAATCGGTACGAGGTGATAAAAGCTCACTGGAACCCCCAGTACAATGCTTCTGCGGGTCCAGGAATAGTGCAAAAAAACAACAGCTCACTGGAATGTTTGAGGCGGTGGGGCGGGAACCAAGCTGGCACGGTTAAAGAGACCGGGTCCGCCGCGTCAGCGGAATTTGTAGGTGATGCCGAGCCGAATCATGCTGGTCGAGAATTTGACGGTGTCGTTCGGCGGGCCGCCTGGGTCGGTGCTCCAACTGGCGCTGTTGGTGCAGACGCTGTTTCCCAATTTCAAGTAGAGATATTCGATTCTGGCGGTGAGGTTCTCGCCAAAGGCGGCCTCAATGCCCGCGCCAGCCGTCCAGCCACCCTTGGTCGTTCGCTGGAAGCTACCGCTTTGCCCCGCTGCAACGTCGCCAAGTGCGCCGCCGGCGGTGCCATAGAACAACACGCGATCGGCGGCATAACCCAATCGCGCGCGGGCGGTCGAAAACCAAAAACTCTTGGTCTCGCACTGCGTCCCGATGCTGCAGAACGGGCTGCTTACTTTTCCATCGATCCAGAGCCGTCGAAATCCGCCTCAGCGCCGATGACAAAGGCATCGGTTTGGAAATTGAAGCCGAGCGTGGGGCCGACCAGGAAACCCTTTAAATTGAAATTACCCGTCGCACCTCCCGGATCGTTGGGATCGGTCCAATTGCTGGTGCCGAAGCCGTAGCCCAAGTTGAGGCCAAAATAGATGCCGCCCCAGTTGTAGACGGGCGCAACGACGGGGACGTAAGCGGCTGGGGCGCGCGGTGGTGGCGCCGGCGGCGCGCCCGGTGGCGGTAGATCGGAGGCAAGCGTATGGCCAGCGGCGGCAAATGCCAGCGCTCCGGCCAGGACCCATCGCTTCATGCGACCCCCGAAAACCGCGTTTCCAGCGATGTGCCAATAAGTAGCTGATTTGCCAGCGGAAAGATTAACGCAAAAGCCACAGAGGCTGGCTTTCTACACGCTCTGGTTAATATGGGGCGTTGTTTACACGTATTAGTGAGTATTACTCATCATTAGAGAGAATTTAGCTCACCGACGGCGCGACGATCGGGGTCGCACGTCGCCTTGCGCATGCCGAGAAAAAGTTACTAGAACAAACCAAGAACTATTGTGCCGCGGCCAGCAAAGCGCGCCGACGCGTGTGGATAAGGGCGTTCATCCTTGCAGAGCGCCCGCACGGCACTACTGTCGTGACCAGTCGATGACAAATTGCCCGGAGCGCCTGATCGAGCGTTCTGTGCGGATAATGGATCGGACGATAAGCGGAGTAGGACGATGGCGGGAAGCGTGAACAAGGTCATTCTGGTCGGCAATCTGGGCGCCGATCCGGAAATCCGTCGCACTCAGGACGGCCGTCCAATAGCCAATCTACGGCTCGCAACTTCGGATTCTTGGCGCGATAAGACGACCGGTGAACGGCGCGAGAAAACCGAATGGCACCGCGTCGTGATCTTCAATGAAAATCTGTGCCGGATCGCCGAACAATATCTGAAAAAAGGTTCGAAGGTTTACATCGAAGGCGCGTTGCAGACACGCAAATGGCAAGATCAATCCGGTCAAGATCGTTATTCGACTGAAGTTGTGCTGCAAGGATTCCGTGGCGAGCTAACATTGCTCGATCGCGCCGGATCGTCATCAAATGATGCCGGATCGGCTGAGAACAACGGCGAATTCGGCTCGCCGGGGCCGACCCGCAAGGCCGCCGTTGCCGCTGGCGGTTCGCTGCGCGGCGAGATGGACGACGAAATTCCGTTTTGAGTGTCGCCTTGCTTCGCCGCAAGTGCGACCGTTCGCCAGAATCGTGCGGTCATTGCTGCACGGTGGCGAGCTAAGCGGTTGACCGGCCGCGACGATGCTCGATCTCATCTTCGCGCTTAAATTCATCCATGTGGTCGCCGCCGCGACGATGTTCGGTGGGTGGCTTTGTCTTGCGCTCGTCATGCTGCTTGGGCATCGCTCCGGCAATCCTTCCGTCATTGCCGTCACGACACAGTTCGTCGTCGATATCGAAAAAACAGTGATGGTCGGCGCGGTTGCCGCGCAGCCGATCTCCGGCTTTCCGCTCGGCTGGGCGATTGGTCTCTCGGTGCTCAACGAATTTTGGATCGCAGTTTCGTTGGCGATCTATGCCGTCACCGTGGCGTGCTGGATCGCAGCGTTTCGGATCGAAACTCGTCTCCGGAGTTTAAGCCGGCAGGCGGCGCTCGATGTCGTTCCATTGCCGGAGGGCTATCGCCGCCTGTTCGGCGCCTGGTCGGCCTTTGCAGCGACGGTGCTGCTGGCGCTCACTGTCAGTTTTGCGCTGATGGTCTGGCAGCCGCGCCTCGACTGAGCGCGCCATTATCGATCACCCGCTTAAAATCGAGCGGACGCCGTCGACCACATATTGAACGGCCAATGCGGCGAGCAGGACGCCGAGAAGCCGCGACAGAACGATATTGCCGGTCATGCCGAGCAGTCCGCTGATGCGACCGGCGAAAATGAATGCGATGAGGCAACAGAAAGCCACCAAAACAATCACCGCGATTAAGGTTGCGATCAGCAGCCAATTGTCGCGCGTGTGCCCGGCAAGCAGCACGGTCGCCGTTATCGCGCCCGGGCCTGCCAAGAGGGGAATCGCGAGCGGGAAAGCAGCGATGTTGCGCACGTGCTCTTCGATGGCCTGCTCCGCGGCTTCGCCTTCTCGGCGAATGCGAACGCCGAACACCATTTCGGATGCGATCGAAAATAACAATAGTCCTCCGGCAATCCGGAACGCTGCGAGTGAGATTTGCAGCGTCTCGAGAAGCCAATCGCCGATCAGGGCGGAACCAGCAAGGATCGCTCCCGCGATGATGCTGGCGCGCACGGCCACGCTGCGCCGCGCTGTCCGCGGCAGCCCATCGGTTATAGCGAGGAAGGTCGGCGTCAGGCCAACCGGATCCACAACAACAAACAAGGTCAGAAAAGCCGAAACGGCATAATCAAAGAGCATTTTTTCATAACGTTTGTGATGGTCAGCAAGCGGCGATCAAAGCGTAACACTTTCCCTTGCCTTGAAACGGCTGTGTAGCCTTGACCCCGGCAAATCGGGCAGATTCTTTGCAACGTTTTGATGCTTTTTCGGATGCTGTTTCATGGTTCCAGCGCGAGCGCGATGATCGTTCCGTACGATATTGAAATTGCAAAGGAAAACATCATATTCCGAGTGCCGATATGAGTGGCCTTGCTAGGTCCGATCGGCTATAAAAAACAACGTCCGATTCGCCAGGATTTTTGCCTTTGTCAGATCAAGAAAATGGGCCGCCGAACGACGGCGGCAACAGCACTACGCCGTCCGATGTGCGCCCCGTGTCGATCACGGAGGAGATGAAGAAAAGCTACCTCGATTACGCGATGAGCGTGATCGTGGCGCGAGCGTTGCCGGATGCCCGCGATGGGCTCAAACCGGTACATCGGCGCATTCTCTATTCGATGCACGAGAACGGCTACGAGTGGAATAAGCCGTACCGGAAATCTGCGCGCGTCGTTGGCGACGTCATCGGTAAATATCACCCGCACGGCGACCAGGCCGTTTACGACGCGTTGGTTCGCATGGCGCAGGATTTTTCGATGCGCCTGCCGCTGATCGACGGTCAGGGCAACTTCGGTTCAGTTGACGGCGATGCGCCGGCGGCAATGCGGTACACCGAGGTGCGGCTCGAGCGCGTGGCCGGCGCACTGGTCGAGGACCTCGACAAGGACACCGTCGACTTCCAGCCGAATTACGACGGCGCCGAGCGCGAACCCGTGGTGATGCCGGCGCGTTTTCCCAATCTTTTGGCGAACGGCGCCGGCGGCATTGCGGTCGGCATGGCGACAAATATCCCGCCGCACAATCTCGGTGAGGTCATCGACGCCAGCGTCGCGCTGATCGACGATCCGGCGCTGTCGATCGATGATTTGATCGCGATCGTGCCCGGTCCGGATTTTCCGACCGGCGGCATCATCCTAGGCCGTCAGGGCATACGCGCCGCTTATCACCTCGGCCGCGGTTCGATCGTGATGCGCGGCAAAGTCGATTTCGAGACGCTGCGCGGCGAGCGCGAGGCCATCGTGGTGAGCGAAATTCCCTATCAGGTCAACAAGGCGCATCTGGTGGAGCGCATTGGCGAGTTGGTGCGGGATAAAAAGATCGAAGGTATCGCGGCACTTCGCGATGAATCCGACCGCCATGGCTATCGGGTCGTGATCGAACTGCGACGCGACGCGGTCCCCGACATCGTTCTCAATCAGCTCTATCGGTTCACCGCACTGCAATCCTCATTCGGCGCCAACATGGTCGCGCTCGAGGGCGGCCGGCCGTTGGTTATGAACGTAAAGGATCTGCTCACCTCGTTCATCGCTTTCCGCGAAGAGGTGGTTTACCGCCGCACCAAGCATTTACTCGGCAAGGCGCGCGACCGCGCCCACGTGCTGGTCGGCCTTGCCATCGCGGTCGCCAATATCGACGCAGTGATTAAGCTGATCCGCGGCGCCAAGGATGCCAATCAGGCGCGCGAGGAGCTGATGAGTCGCGATTGGCCGGCGCGCGATGTCGCGGCCATGGTCACTTTGATCGACGATCCACGTCACGTCGTGTCACGGGAGGGCATCACGCGACTCTCGGCGGAACAGGCCAAAGCGATTTTGGACCTGCGCCTGCAGCGCCTAACCGCGCTTGGACGGGACGAAATCAAGGCCGAGCTCGATAAGCTCGCCGGAGAGATTGCCGATTACCTTGATGTACTGCGCTCGCGCGCCCGCATCCAAGCGATTATCAAGCAGGAGCTTGCTGCGATCAAAAGCGAGTTCGCTACGCCGCGCCGCACCGTGATCCTCGATCAGGAAGGCGAGATGGAGGACGAGGACCTGATCCAGCGGGAGGACATGGTCGTTACCGTCTCACATGCCGGATATGTGAAACGCGTGCCGCTGTCGACCTATCGGGCGCAAAAACGCGGCGGCAAAGGACGCTCCGGCATGCAGACACGCGACGAGGATTTTGTCACGCGTCTTTTCGTTGCCTCAACGCATACCCCGGTGCTGTTCTTCTCGTCCCGTGGCCAGGTGTACAAGGAAAAAGTCTGGCGTCTGCCGCAAGCGGCGCCGCAATCGCGCGGCAAGGCTTTGATTAATATTCTGCCGCTGGAGCAGGGCGAGAACATCACAACCATCATGCCTTTGCCGGAAGACGAAAGCACATGGGATAAGCTGGACGTAATGTTCGCGACCACCCGCGGCACGGTCCGGCGCAACAAATTGTCGGATTTCATCGACGTGCGGCGGTCCGGCATCATCGCCATGAAGCTTGACGAGGGCGATGCCATTGTCGACGTCCAAATCTGCACGGAAAACGACGATGTCCTGCTCACGTCGGCGGCCGGGCAATGCATCCGCTTCGCAGTCAACGACGTGCGGGTGTTCCAGGGCCGCACCTCGATGGGCGTGCGCGGGATCAATCTCGCCGAGGGCGATAAGTTGATTTCGCTGTCGATCCTGCGCCACGTCGAGGCTACGGCCGAGGAGCGCGCCGCCTATTTGAAGCGCGCCAGCGCCGTGCGGCGTGGCGGCAACGGCAACGGCGTCGAGGATAACGGCGCCGATCAAGAAGAAGCCGAAGGCGCGATCGAGCTTGGCGAGACCCGATATGTCGACATGTCTGCGGCGGAGCAGTTCGTGCTCACGATTTCGGAAAAAGGTTTCGGCAAGCGCACTTCGTCTTACGAATACCGCACCACCGGCCGCGGCGGCAAAGGCATCGTCGCCATGGCGATCACCGAGAAGAACGGCCGGCTGGTGGCCTCATTCCCGATCGAGGAAAGCGATCAGATTATGCTGGTCACCGACGGCGGCCAGCTCATCCGTTGCCCCGTCGATGGAATCCGCATCGCCGGCCGCGCCACACAAGGCGTGATCGTATTCTCGACGGGTGAAGGCGAGCGCGTCGCCTCGGTCGAGCGGTTGACGGAGGATAGTGAGGAGAACGGCGCCGAATGACCAGCGACCATACCGGCGAGCGCTGGAAACACGATGGCGTGAGGGTGATCCCGGGCGGCCAGCTCGATCCCAATGTGCCTTCGACGCCGGGCATGGACCGCAAGGCGGCAATCAACTTTGCCCGTGCTGGCGCTAAGAAACTGTGGGCCGGTACGGTAACCATCAAGCCGGATGCTAAGACCGGCGCCCATCATCACGGCCACCTGGAGAGCATTATTTACGTTGTGCGCGGCAAGGCGCGCATGCGCTGGGGCGAGCGGCTGCAATTTACCGCCGAAGCCAATCCCGGCGATTTCATTTTTATCCCGCCCTACGTGCCGCATCAGGAGATCAATGCAAGTCCCGACCAGGTCCTCGAATGCGTATTAGTGCGTAGTGACGGCGAAGCTATCGCTATCAATCTCGACATCGAGCCGGTGGAGAAACCGGAAACGGTTTTATGGGTGGACCCGATCCACCGGGATCCGCGCGAAAGCAAGTGAATTTGACCTAGGCTGCGGCGGAATAGGGAAAGCTTAGAGGTTCAGCGTGACTTTGCCGCTAGCCCTTGATGACATCACGATTCACCCGGTTGTCGAGCAGCAGGGAGCGTTCTTCGAGGCGCTGCCGTTTTTCCCGCAGCTGACAAAGGAGCTTCTCGACGAGAACCGCTCTTGGCTCCAACCGACATTCGTCGATGCCGAGGGCCGGCTCGTGCTCTGTATTCAGGGTTTCGTTGTCAAAACGCCGCACCACAATATCCTGATCGATGCCTGCGTCGGCAACCACAAGCCGCGGCCGAGCCGTCCGTTCTGGAATATGTTGAACAGCGATCGTTTTGAGAAAGGACTGGCGGCGGCTGGTCTGACCGTGAATGACATTGATTTCGTCATGTGCACGCATCTGCATACGGACCATGTCGGCTGGAATACGCGGCTCGAAAATGGGCGCTGGGTGCCGACCTTTCCCAAGGCAACCTACATCATGGCAGATCGCGAGCTTGCCCATTGGACGCAGCGGCAAAAGGACAATCCAGAAAGCGTGCCGTGGATAACTGACTCGGTATTGCCGATCGTTGAGGCCAAGCGCGCGAAAGTCGTGAAGAGCGACTTTAATTTCGACGATAGGGTTCAGTTTATCCCTACGCCCGGCCATACCATTGATCACTTCTCGGTGCTGATCGGACGAACTGGAGCGGATGCGTTTATCACTGGAGATATGATTCATTCGCCGTTGCAGGGGAAATACCCCGAGCTTGGCATGATGGCCGATTACGATTCCGGCGAGGCCGGCCGCACGCGGCGCATAATATTTGAGCGGCTTTGCGACGGGCCCACGATCATGTGCGCGACGCATTTTCCGATGCCATCAACCGGCCGCGTACGGCGCTGGGATGATGGCTATAAATTCATCGCCGCTCAGAATTAAACGCCACTGAATAGTTGTTTTCCCCTTCGAACCTGGCGCTTTCCAGCGCGCGCGAAGGAACCAAATTTATGCGAGCGGGTTGGCGCTACGGTCCGGGGCAAAGTTCGGATCACCGTGAACGCAACGCTCAAAACAGCCGTCGCCATATCCATCGTGATCGCCGGCGCGATCGTGATCTACGAAGCCCTTCACCAGGATTCGTGGTGGTACAGTTCGGGATTGGCGATGGGCTGGGGCGCGATGGTGTCGTGGGCGCGGAACTTGGTTTAGAGCGCTGAAATTGGCACGCTTCCGCGAAGCGCTCTCGCAGTTGGCAGCCGTCTTGCACAAAGCAAGCATCAACGATCGTCGCCGCAATCCTGCCGATTAACCCGCACGCCGGGCTTCACGCACCGCACAAAGCAAGCACCAACGACCGCAAGAAGATGTGCATAGGGCATCCAAATTTGGATGCCCTATCTTTCGTCAATATCAACGATCGCGGTGGTGATGATGGTGATGATGGTGATGATGGTGGTGATGACGGTGCCACCGCGGCCCGATCCGGACGGTAACGCCGGCACGATGATGGTGGTGATGATGGTGATGACCGATCACAACCTGAGCGGTCTTAACGGCGCCTGTCTCGGCCAGCCGGGCATTGTCGGCTCTTAATAGTGGCAGCGCATTGGGAATGGGATCGAGAAGGTCACGGTAGTTGCTAGCTTGCGGGAGTTCCCGACCGCTCGCAGGTGCCGCCTGGGCCGTAGTCACCGCGCTCAAGGCCGCGGCCGCTCCCAAGAGCCCAGCTAATCTCTTATCCATGTTTCCTCCGTAGGAGAAATTTCGCCCTTCACTCGGCGCCACAGGGCAACAAGTCGCTGCATCGGCTTAAGTTCCCAAGCTGATACTTGGTGCATTGCAGATTCAGAAGACGCTAAATGTAAATGGCCGCAGCTATGGGCTGGCCATACAAAGCGGTGGAACACAACTGGCGTGCCGTTCAGCGTTTTGGCTGGCGGTTTGAAGGGCCCTCTGTTTGAGACAGCATTCCAGGCTGGATTTCGCGCAGCGCCGGCCTAATATTGGGTGTGCGGTTTTCGGTCAGGGGGAGGCCGAATGGCTGACTACTATTCCGTTCTTGCCCAGGCAGTAGTGAACCTCGAGACCGGCGACCCTGCCGCGCGCGAAGAACTATACGAGCGCGCCCGAAGCATAATTGTTACGGAGCTGCGCAAGCAGAATCCGAGGATTTCGGCGTTGACGATCACGCGGGAACAGGCCGCGTTGGAAGCGGCGATCCGCAAGCTTGAAACGGAACTGATGCCCGCACGGTCGAAAAAGCGCGCCACCACCAAAAGCATTCAGCGGACCAAGCCGCCTTTCGCGGAAGTCAGCGAATTGGGTGAAATGCCAAAAGCGCTGGCCGCGATGCTGTTGGGCATTGGTTATCTCGCAGCTATCGTCGGCTTCAGCGGCGTGGTCTACCTGCGCGGTCTGGCGCTCGTCTACGCAGATATCATCCAATATCCGATCCTGCTTGGCGCAATGGCGGTTCTCGTATGTTTATTGGTTCCCTTGTCGCGGACAGTGTTTCGCAAGCTGCGCCTATACAGTCGGAGCGCGGTTGCGGTCATGAGGTGATTGATTCAATTCATGACTCGCATTCGTCGATCACGACATCTGCGGGTTCCATTGGCACTTTGATTTCAGCCACGCGATCAACTTCGACCGCTTGTCGGTCTCATTGGCGACGAGGTCGTTGAAGTCGGCGACGAGACCGGAGTGAGCATTGGTGTTTAGCCGAGCAACTGGACCCGCCCGGTTTTTAACTCGTAAACACCGCCGACCAGGCGGATTTTGTTGTCCTTCGCGAATGCACTCAATATGGGCGTTGCGCTCTTGAGCCGCTCAACATTAAGCGTGACATTGCGGCGAGTGGCATTCGCCAGCACGTCGCCGTCTTGCCCCTGCACGGCGTCCACGGCCGGTTTGAGAGCCGCTACCAGTGAGGGCAGGTGACCGGGCAATGTCGAGCCGTCCTTGATCGACTTAATTGTGGCGCTGACCGCGCCGCATGCTTCGTGTCCGAGCACCATGATCAAGGGCGTGTTGAGCACCTGCACGGCATATTCCAGGCTGGCGATCATTTCGTCGCTGGCGAAATTGCCGGCGATGCGGCAGACGAATAAGTCGCCGCGCGCTGTATCGAAGCAATATTCCGGAGCAATCCGGGAATCGGCACAACTCAGCACTGCAGCGAATGGATTTTGTCCTGTACTCAGCGCCTCGCGTTCATGCGTGAAATCGTGGCGAATGCTAACGCCTGTGACGTAGCGGCTATTGCCTTTCATCAAGCGATCGAGGGCCGCGTCGGGGGCGATGACATTTTGCGGTTTCGGTGGAGGCTTGTCATTCGCGGCCATCGCCCGTGGGACAACCAAGCCCGCCGCTAATGCCGATACCGTCAGTCCTAGTGCGCCCCGCCGCGTCACGGAGCCACGATGGGAGTTCAGGCAAATCCCGCACATCTTTTGCTCCTGAAGTTCGCGCTGCCGCTGTCGATGATAATTGCTGCGCCGTGCGAAGTAAATTTGTCATGACGACGGCCGGTCGGAGATTTCGGCCAAGAAAGATAGATGGCGCGCCGCTGCAGCTATCAGGTCTTACCATCGCGCGGAGCGGTGCCGGCGAAACTCTTCGCCTCTTCAGCGGCGCGGAACAGCGCCATTGCTTTATTGACGCATTCCTGTTGCTCGAACTCAGGCTGGGAGTCGGCGACGATGCCGGCGCCGGCTTGGACATACATGACGCCATCCTTGAGCAGCGCCGTGCGCAGTGCGATGCAGGTATCCATCTGTTCGCCGGCCGAGAAATAGCCGACGCAGCCGGCATAGAGTGAACGCTTTTCCTTTTCTAACTCGTCGATAATCTCCATCGCGCGCACCTTTGGCGCGCCGGAGACTGTGCCGGCCGGGAAACCTGCGATGAGTGCGTCGAGTGCGCCGCGATCCTTGCGCAATCTACCCTCGACGTTGGACACAATGTGCATGACCTGGCTGTAGCGCTCGATAAAGAATTGTTCGGTGACTTTGACGCTGCCAATTTCGGCGACCCGCCCTACATCGTTGCGGCCGAGATCGAGCAGCATCAGATGTTCGGCACGCTCCTTGGGATCGGCGAGGAGTTCGGCTTCGAGTGCCTGATCTTGGCCCGGCGTTGCGCCACGTGGCCGGGTGCCGGCGATCGGACGGATCGTCACGGCGCCACCGGCGGTCTTCACCATGATTTCAGGACTGGATCCGGCGATTGCGAAACCGCCGAAATCGAGAAAATAAAGATATGGCGATGGATTGACGCGGCGCAAAGCGCGATAAAGCGCAAATGGCGGCAGCGCGAAAGGCAACGCAAAACGCTGTGACAGTACGACCTGAAAAACATCTCCGGCGGCGATATACTCCTTAGCGCGCATCACCATGCGCTCGTATTCCGCGGGTGTGGTGTTTGAGCTCGGTTTCACATGTACCGGGCCGGTTTCGGCTGGCGCAGTCGCCTTGTCGAGCGGCCTATCGAGTGCGTCGATCACGGCAGACAAGCGTTCGACGGCGCGAGCCCAAACCGCCTTGGCGGACATTGCCGGCTGTTTGCGCACCGGCGTTACGATCGTGATTGTGTCCTCGACCGCGTCGAAAACAAGGATTGCGGTCGGACGCACTAGAACTGCATCGGGAATGCCGAGTGGATCGCGTTGCGCCGGCGGCAGCTCCTCCATCAATCGAACCATGTCATAGCCGAGATAGCCAAATAGGCCGGCGGCCATCGGTGGCAGCGCCTCCGGCAAGGCGATGCGGCTTTCGCCGATCAGACCGCGCAGCGCGGCGAGCGGCGGTTCGTCCAGCGGAGTGAATGCCTCGGGTGCGGCTTGCGGCGTGCGGTTGACCTGCGCCCGACGGTTGTTGACACGAAATATGAGATCCGGTTCCAGGCCGATAATCGAGTAACGGCCGCGCACCGCGCCGCCCTCGACCGATTCCAAGAGAAAGCTCATGGGCCGCGAACCAGCGATTTTGAGAAAAGCCGAGACCGGCGTTTCCAAATCGGCGACGAGCGTGGTCCATACGACTTGCGGCTCGCCCGCCGCGTAACGCGCCGCGAACGACTCAGCCGAAGGCTCGAAGTGCATTTATTCTCGATCCGGGGCGGTGCTGCCGCTCGCTTGCGCGAGTGCCGAAGCGTTCACCGACGCGCCAAGATCGTCCTCGAGCCGAGCCACGTATTGGCCCGTTAAATCAGCGGAGAGCTCTCGTTGCACGGTTTGCGCAATGCGTTCGCTATCAGGCGAATTTGCATTAAGTGGCGGCGTCTTGACCTCGACTACACGGAACACGATCCAATGCGCGGGATCGTCACCTGCCGAGGTGCCATACGCGTCTTTTGCGGTGTGGAAGATCGCGTCGGTCGCTCTGGCGGAAATGCCGCCGGTCGCGGCACCCCGTTTTAGGTCTTTTGCGGTCTCGATCCTGACGCCGTTGGCCGAGGCGAGCGCAGCCAACGCATCGCCGTTCTTAAGTTTGTCGAGGATTTCGTTCGCCTTGCTTTTCAAACGGGACGCAATCTCGTCCTCGCGCCAGCGCTGCTCGACCTCCACTTTAACTTCATCCAGCGTGCGCGGGCGTGCCGGCGTAACAGCCGCTACGTCGTACCAGATGTACCCCCCGTCGGCATTTATCGGATCGTTGTCGACACCGACATCGGAGGTAAAGGCGGCTTTGACGACATCGTCGCCGTGCGGAACGTTGAGGGTTGGTTTGCCATCCGGGTCGCGACCTGAGCGATCCACATCGTAAGTTGTCACCGGCAGCTTCAACTTCACCGCGGCCTCCTCGATCGTGCTACCGCCAGCGCGTGCGTCCTCGATTTTATCGTGCAGGTCGCGCACCTGGCTTTTGGCGCGCTCGAGCGCAATGTCGGTGCGAAGCCGTGGTGTGGCTTCGGCAAGAGATTGCGTCTTTTCCGGTTCAATCTTGAGCACGGTCACCAGGACGGCGGCGCCGAAGCGGGTTTGCAGCGGTGCACTGACCTCGCCTTGTTTTAACGAAAAAGCCGTATCGGCGACCACGGGGTCGACGATACGTGACTTCGGCAGGGTGCCGAGGTCGATATCCTGCTCTTTGAGGCCGCGTTCGCTGGCGATCCCGCTAAAAGTCGTACCGCTCTTGATGCGATCGGCGGCAGCCTGCGCATCGTCCGGTGTCGGAAAAACAATCTGCTCGACGTGCCGGCGCTCCGGCGTGGTAAAGCTAGCGCGCTTCTGCTCGTAGGTTTTTTTCAGATCGTCGTCTGAAACTTCCATCCATTTCGCAAGCTCTGCCGGGGTCGCCGCCACGACGGCGACCTTACGGTATTCCGGTGCGCGAAACATGATTTTTCGCTCGTCGAAATATCTCTTAAGCTGTTCGTCGGTCGGCTGCGGAATGGCGCCGGCTTGCGCCGGGCCAAGCGCTATATATTCGATACTGCGCTGCTGGTTCTGGAACTGGTTGATTGCCTCAAGCCATGCCTTGGGCGTCGTCACGTCGGCCGAGAGACTATCAAGGATCTGCCGCCGCAAAATGTCCTGCCGCTGTTCGGCGATGAAGCGCTGTTCGGAATAGCCGATATTGCGCAGGATCAGGTCGAATTTTGCGCGATCGAATTGACCGTTTGCGTTCTGCAGTTTCGGATCGGACCTAATATGCTTTGCGATATCCGCATCGGAGAGACCGAGGCCCATCTTGCGCGCGCGCTGGTCGAGTCCGGCCTGGGCAATCATCTCGCTAAGCACCAGCCGATCAAGCCCGCGTGCGTCTGCGCTGCCGGCCGGTAGCGGCCGGCCGAGCTCGCGGCCGATCTGCTGCAACCGATCTTGATAGGTTTGCCGGAACTGCTCGATCGGGATTTCAGCATCGCCGATCTTGGCGAGACTCCCGCGGCCGAAGCCCCGAAAGATATCGTTGATGCCCCAAATGGCGAAGCTGCCCGCCAGCAGCGCCATGACCGCACCCATGACGCTGCGGCCAAGCCAATTTTCAGAGGCTTTGCGAATACCCCGTAGCATGCAGCCAACTTTGAAATTGAACCGATCGGTACGACGCGGCGGCGCACTATAAGGACGGGGCAGTGCTGCCGCAACCGATGGGACTGACCGGTAGTGGTACAGTTTGAAATTCCGCCCGCTCGCATCGTAGGCCGGTCGGTGGCATAATTGCAGGATGACAGCAAAGCGCCTTCGCCGTCCCCGCGATCCCGTTCAGTTAGGCAAGCTGATCGGCGATATCCTCACCGGCCAGGTCGAAGACCGCGCGCCCGAATCATACTCGGCTGACTTGTCGAAAGACCCCGCCGCCGTCGCCCTTGGCCGTAAGGGGGGATTGAAGGGGGGCAATGCCAGAGCCACCAAGATGACGGCCAAGCAACGTGCCGACATAGCCCGGAAAGCGGCAAGGGCGCGTTGGAGCAAGTAATTCCCTGAGCAAGTCGATTCATTGCCTCTTGATGCAAGAGGCGTTGCATTCAAGTTCCGATCCCGCTATGTTCGCTAGCATAGTTAATGGGATTATGGTCCATGAATGCCAAGACCGAGATGATGAGAGCGCACGAGGCAATGGCAGTCGTGTTGGATGCCAAGTTCTCAAATGTGCCGGAATGGCAAGCGTTTCGCGCAATTGATCGCGCTCTGCTTGCACTTGAGTCGGAACAGCCAATTGATCCTCCGCCGCGTGAGCGCTCGCGAATCACCCGCGCCGTTTCAGGGGAAGTCCCCTCCTATGTGAGCCTTGCGCTCAAATCTTTCGAGGAAACTGGGGCACCTATCCCCACTCCAAAGCTGATGGAGTTTGTCGCGGGGCGCCGTCAACTGCCGCCCGACCCCAACAGGGCCAAGGTCAATGTTACGTCCAGCTTGAGCAAGGAAAAGCGCATTAAAAGCGTTCCTTGGCTGGGCGGTCGAGCGTGGTGGTATGCCGATAGGCCGGTGCCGAAGGCGACATGATACGAATCGGACCCCGGAGGGCACTCCGAGGTCCGGTTGGTGGGGAGACATACCCCGCTAACGCCCGCCCCCGTCGTCTGGGGGATAGGAGCTGTCACCCCCGATCAAGCAGCTGCGCGACGGGGGTGACGGCGCACGCCCTAGCACATTATGGCGCAGAAAAGAATCCCCCTTAAACTGTAACTTTATGCTTGACCGCTATGGCATGTTGTGACAGTATCATGCCTATGAACAAGCTTGATGCAAGAGCCCGCGCCCAAGCCCTACAAATGATGGCTGAGGGCGTATCGTTGCGCGCCATCACGCGGTTGACTGGCATCAGTCGAACCACGCTGATTAAGCTCCTAGAGGATGCCGGGGAGGCATTCTCCGAGTATCAAGATCGCACGCTTATGAACTTGCCTTGCAAACGGCTACAGGTCGATGAGGCATGGGCGTTTTGCTACGCGAAGCAAAAGAATGTACCGACCGCGAAGGCTGCCCCGGAAGGCGCTGGCGACATTTGGACGTGGGTTGGCCTCGATGCTCAAAGCAAGCTCGCTGTGTCATGGTACGTTGGCGGACGCGATAGCGATGCGGCGATCATCTTCATGGACGATCTCGCCAAGCGACTTGCAAATCGCGTGCAGCTAACGAGCGACGGCCACAAAGCGTATTTGGAAGCGGTCGAAGGCGCGTTCGGATCGGACATTGACTACGCGATGTTGGTCAAAGTGTATGGGCCAGCGCCGGAAGGACAGCGCCGCTACAGCCCCGCAGAGTGCATCGGCGCGGTCAAGCATCGCGTCGAAGGCAACCCCGATCCGAAGCACGTCAGCACGTCGTTTTCGGAACGCCAAAATCTTTCGATGCGAATGGGCAACCGTCGCATGACGCGGCTCACCAATGCGTTTTCAAAGAAGGCCGAAAACCACGCGCATATGATGGCGATCTATTTCATGCACTACAATTTCGTACGTATCCATCAAACTCTAAAAGTTACGCCAGCAATGGCAGCGGGCGTTACTTCTAAACTTTGGGAAATGACCGATATGGTGAAGGTGTTAGAGGATTGGGAAGTGGCGAGGACTTGATGGCAAAGCTCAAAGCACCGAACGCGCTCTACTACGGAGACAATCTCGACATTTTGCGGCGCAAGATTCAACCAGCATCGGTTGACCTCTGCTACATTGATCCGCCGTTCAATTCAAAGCGCAACTACAATCAAATCTACAATAACGTCGGGACGGAAGATCGCGCGCAGGCGCAAGCCTTCACCGATACTTGGATTTGGGATGACTACGCTATCGCAGGCTATGCGGAAATTCTCGCGAACGATCAGGGACGTTTCCAGGCACCATTGATCGAACTCATTAAGGGACTGCACGCCGTTTTAGGTGAAGGCAGCTTGCTGGCCTATCTTGTCAGCATAGCCTTGCGGATTACTGAAATCCAGCGTGTCCTTAAATCCACTGGTAGTTTCTATCTTCATTGCGACCCGACTTCGAGCCATTATCTGAAACTAGTATTGGACGCGGTTTTCTGTTCCCAGGGCGGCAATTTTGTGAACGAAATTGTTTGGTGCTACGAACTAGGCGGACGTGTTTCCAAACAAGCCTATGGAAGGCGGCACGATACGATCTTGTTCTACACAAAATCGGACGACTACACGTTCAATTTTGAAGATGTTTTGGACAAATGGACCGAAAAGGGAAAAGCAAAATTTCGCTACAAAGATCAGAAAGGGTATTACAGGCTCATTGGGCGCTTCCTAAAAGATAGCCCAATCAAAGGACACCGCGACGTTAGCCCCAAATGGGAAAAGACCAATCCCGAACTTGTTCAGCGGTACTACATGAAGGCTGGGAAGGCCCAGGTAGATTTTTGGAATATCTCCCCCATCAACCAAGTCTCACCCGAGCGGCTCGGTTATCCAACGCAAAAACCGGAAGCCCTCCTAGAGAGGATAATCAAAGCATCAAGCAATTCCGGCGGCACTGTTTTAGATGCCTATTGCGGGTGTGGAACAACGGTCGCGGTTGCTCAACGGCTCAAACGAAAATGGATTGGTATAGATATTACCTATCAATCGATTGCACTCGTGCTGCGCCGGCTTGAAAAAGGATTTGGTGCCGACGTGCTGGATGCAATTCAGACGGACGGCATCCCGCAAGACATGGAATCGGCAGAGGCGCTGGCGCACAAAAAAGATGATAGGCTCCGCAAGGAATTTGAGAAGTGGGCCGTTCTTACTTACACGAATAACCGCGCGATCATCAATGAGAAGAAGGGAGCGGATGCGGGAATTGATGCGCGCGCTTTCTTTATGACTGGCAAAAATGAAAACGCAAAGATCATATTTCAAGTGAAGTCGGGTGGCGTAAAGCGCGGCGACATTGCCACATTGCGGGGCGACATGGGACGTGAGGACGCGGCACTTGCCGTCTTGATTACCTTAGAGGAACCGAGTCAACCGATGATTGATGAGGCCAACAAGGCGGGGCGCTACAAGCACGAAACGATGGGGCGCACCTACGACAAAATCAGCATCGTGACGGTGAAGG
>Ga0193751_1000227_pt1 | contig 50132 bp, 39 predicted proteins | sample L1c2metaG_FD_143050 | JGI IMG/M metagenome (GOLD analysis project Ga0193751, IMG submission 143050) | Soil microbial communities from a riparian zone of the East river system, Colorado, United States - L1c2 | ecosystem: Environmental > Terrestrial > Soil > Riparian zone | place: USA: East River...
CTTGTCTCCGCGACCGTTTGATTGGACTTCCTACCTCGCTGAGGGGCCGGTTGCCTCGGCGAATTTCATGGAAGATGTCGAAGATCTCCCCGTGCAGGAACGTGAGCGCTAATGCCGCGCTACATGCTGGATACGGACACCTGTTCCTACATCATGAAGCGCTCGAACGCTCAGGTGCTCAAGCGGCTGAGTGCCCTTCCCGTCAGTGACGTATGCATCTCTGTAATCACGAAATCGGAACTTCTGTACGGAGTCGAGGTTTCTCCCCGTCGGCGTCAGGATCAAGCGGCGCTAAGCGCCTTTCTGAATTACATCGAGGTCCTGGATTTTCCCGATCAGGCATCTCCGCACTACGCCCGCATACGCGCTGACCTAAAAAGGCTGGGTACGATGATTGGGGCGAACGACCTGTTTATCGCCGCTCATGCCCGCAGCCTGCGCTTGACGTTGGTTACCAACAACACGCGAGAGTTTGGGCGGGTCTCCAGGTTGGTCATCGAGAATTGGACGGTTGGGGCTTGAGGCGCGAAGCGGCGCAGATCGCGGTTGAGCCAAAGGGCAAAGCTTCTCGCGGACCGATGTGAAGTCGGCGATGGCGGGGGTGGCCCGTCGTATCGCGAAGCGAAGGGCGGGGCTCTTAGTCCGGCGTCGCGTCGCCAACTGGTGAGTTATTCAGGCTGAGATAGACTAACAAAAAGAAGATGTTACAATGGGTGCTCACGATACGGTATGTCAACTTCAATGGGCTATCTAAATGAAACTGTCCCAGACAACCAGACTCGTAATTATCTTACTGTACGCCGCACTTATGATCGCGGTGTGTCGCTTCCTTTTTGGCACATGGTTGCCGCCCACTGCTGAAAAAGGTTTGTGGCTCTACGCATCATTCGCTCATCTTTTGTTAGGCACGCTTTTACTCAGTCCCTACTTTACAAAGCCGGTGGGCGCAGTCTCTGACGCCGCAATTGCTGCCCTTGTTTTGCTGGAAGTCACCGGTGCTGTATGGGGCCTCCACGAGGCATGGGCCATTTGGGCGTGGAGATCTATTTGCTGGTATTACCTGGCCGTGATTCTGATTGGTTCTTTGGCCATGCTTCTAAGAAATTCCCAGTCCATCCGCGGAAAACAGATCGCCCAAACGACATATGTGCTAAGCACGCATCTGGGCGATGCCCCGCTGATATTTTCGCTTCTTTTCTTGTTTGCCCTGGTGGCCTTTCATCTGGAGAATCGTCGCGAATTTCTTACGCTAGCGGCAATGTGGGTCGTTATTGTTCCGCTAGGGGTGTTGGAGAACCTTGCGCACCTCGCGAAGGATATAAAAGAAACCTGGATTAAATCCGTCCGCTACGAAACTATCTGCGAAACATACGCCCGGAAGGAGCCAAACTTACTCTTGTTTCGTCGCACCGGAGAAGGACTACTTACGTTCGGACAAGTTCTAGCGATGAAACATTCGCTGCGAGATGCTTTCCACTACGCTATGGTGCTTGACGAGTTGCATTTGGCAGAGGAGCGGTGGATACGGTGTCTTGAAATCGATGGCCAACTCGTTGCCGCTGCTCAGGAGACGCTTCACCGTGCCACCGCCAAGTCCCCTGTCCCTGTACTGCCCCTCAGCGCCGTTATCAGTCAAAGCGACATAGATTTGGCTTTCCAGCAATGTCGTGTTTACACGAGGCGCGCTGACTTGATCGGGCTTGTCGCTCCCGACACCAACATTGCGACGCTGCAATTCGAGTTGACAAGAGCGGACCTGGACATTGGGGAAGGCCAGCTGGTTGAGGTGCTTATCGGCACTAAGCCCGTGCTTTATCAGATCATCAACGGTCTAACGCAGGAAGAAATTCTCACCCAGAAGAATACGTACGGATTCGCCCGTGGCACAGCAAAGAAGATTGGGACATGGAACGACAACCTACAACGATTTGAGCACGTGCGCTGGATACCTAAGCTCAACGAACCCGTACTTCTCCAGCAGGCACAACAGCCGCCCGCTATCGCGGCGGCGGTAGGTTTCTTTCCGAATACGAGCTATCCGTTGACCGTAAATGTCGACCAGTTGGTTACTCATAACACGGCGATACTGGGCATTCTCGGGGCTGGCAAGACTTTCTTGGCGCTGGAGCTAGTTGAGAGGATGCTCTTAAGGGGGATTAAGGTCATAGCGCTCGACCTTACAAATCAATATGCGAGCGAGCTCGCTCCGTATTATGATGCCGCCGCAGAGCAAGCCAAAACCGATGCGCTGAAAGCAACGGGACCGCCGGGGAAAGCCAATATGAGGCCGAACGTTGCAGAAGCGGGCAGCGTGCAAGTGTTTCAGGCTCTGTTGAAGCTGCAATTGACTGCCTTCATGAATGACCAGGACTCACGCCTGAGGATTTATAATCCCACCGCATTCGAGATCTGGCGACAAGACGGGAAGCTTTTTAGTGGTGTGGGATCAATGGCGCAGCTTACGCCCGCCGAGATAACGAAGATTGTGACCGAGGTGGCCCTCGATCTATGTTCTACGAACATAACCGATCAAGCCAAACTCTGCCTAGTTTATGAGGAAGCGCATTCCCTTATTCCCGAGTGGAATGCCGTGGCGGCGGCGGGAGACAAAGAGGCCACAAACGGTACAGCCAAAGCTATATTGCAAGGCCGCAAGTACGGACTCGGGTGCTTGGTCGTGACGCAGCGCACCGCAAACGTGACAAAGACCATTCTTAATCAGTGCAACACGGTATTTGCTTTGCGGGTGTTCGATTCGACAGGGATGGAATTTCTACGTAACTACATCGGCGACGATTACGCAGGTGTCCTTTCCACACTCGAAGACCGGCACGCTGTGGCTTTTGGGCGCGCGTCCTCATGTTCCGACCCTGTGCTTATCCGGCTTAACGATCGAAACAAGTTTTTACTGCTCAACCGGCCCTAGCCACCCGCCTTTACCGTGCAATCCACTCAACGAAGGGTGGGGCGCCCGACAGCGTCAACATTTAGGATCGTTGAGTGACGAACCAGCAGATTGAAATCATAAGGGCGATTGAGGAGGAGCTAGCCTCTTCCAGCAGACAACGACGGTTCAAAGTCCTTTCTGCTGCTTGACAACCCGGGATCATCGGTATAAAGGTGCAGCCCCTGACTAAGGGTGACGGCGTCGAGTCTGCGCTAGAGGGGGGCGTGGCTGTGTGGCGCGACTGGTCCTCTTCAGTGGTCGAAGTGTCGGCTGAGGAAAGCTTAATTTATGTGCACCAGATTGATGCGCCCGTGCCAGCACCGGGCACAGAGATTACGGTTAGCCCACCAAGGTTTCTTGAGTCACTACTTCAATGTTGGAAGAATGAAGAATTCGCGACTGAATGCTTCTCGTGGGCGACCCACGCGTTGGTGGGACACGACCAACGTCCATTAACGCTTTCCCCTTCACTTCCCGGGCTTAGGGAACGTCAACGGGCGGCATACTCTCTCCTCTCGTATCGCGCGGGATTTCTCTGGGGCCCTCCAGGGACAGGCAAAACAACCACTGCCGCAGCGATGGTAGCCGATCTCGTGGCATCTGACGCGGATGCACGGGTGCTACTGATTGCTCCCACGAATTCAGCGGTTGATCAGCTACTAACAGCAGTCGACGATCGCCTGTCCCGTTCGCTAAAAGGTCAGCTAGTCAAAACAGAGTGCGCGCGTATTGGTAGCAACTTCATTGCGCGTTATTACGAGGGACGGCGCCATCTACTGCCCGAAGCAACTGACGAACTTGTGTTGCGAAAGGCCCACCTTGAGGCGACACAGCCGGGTGCTGGTATGCCACAGGAGAAAGCGCAATGGGAGCGGGAGATGAACCGAGTCCTCGATGCACTTCGCTCCCAGGTGCAGATGGTTCTGAAGGAGAAGAGAGTGGTCGCGATGACTGCCACCCTCGGAACTATGCACTACGGTCTGCTACGTGAGTGCGAACCATTTGATTTAATAGTATTCGACGAAGCTTCCCAACTTGGACGCGCCGCGTCCTTGATGCTGGCTCCGCTTGCGTGTCGCGCTCTAATCGCCGGAGATCCCCGTCAGCTAGCACCTATCCTTAGAGCGAGGCATCCATTCGCGCAAAGATGGTTTGGGCGCACGCTTTTCGATGAATATATGCATGACGGACACCCATCGACCTGTTTCTTAAACGAACAATCAAGAATGGCGGTGGAGATCTGCGGCCTAGTCAGCAGGATGTTTTATCGTGACGAACTACGCGTAAGTGAGCACTGTTTACTTGATGACAACTGGCGTGCGGTCCGCCAGCCGATTCACTTGTTCTCCTCGGGCGGCGTGCATAATCTCCACCTTATTGAAATAGGCACAGAATCAGTGGCCGATGCTGGGTCACACCGTCGGCCAGAGTCGGCCCAAGCGGCGGTTGCGATAGCCCAGGAGCTCGGCACACGTATAGATCATAAGAATATTCTGATTCTGACTCAGCGAAGGCTGATCAGGAAGGAGCTGGACGCCAGAGGAATGCGTAGAGTCCGCGTCAATACGGTTCACGCCGCCCAAGGTGCTGAGTTTCACACCGTGATTTTTGATCCTGTAAAAGGAAACAGTCGTTTTTTAATGGACTCTAAGAACGGGCCACGCTTGCTTAACGTGGCGATCAGTCGAACACAGGCGTGCTTTGTTCTGCTCGCCTCCAACGGCGACCTTAAACATCCTTTGCTCTCCGCGATTGCCGATTACATTCGGGCTGTCACTGTTCCGACAGGTGCCCCGGCCTCGCAACGCTAACCTCCACAGTGGGCGCCCGACTGCCCGCGGCAAAGTCTCTATCGACCACCGATTTTTCATCACATCATCCCGTGACCACTCTCACAGACGCGCAACTCCGCCCATGCGACAATGACCGCTGATCGGAAAATGACCGGCAAAGCCGGAGCGCTGTCTTCAAGAAAGTTCGAGAAGCAGCGGCCCAGTACTCTTTGATAAACCAAGCTGTTCAGCGAGAGTGAGCGAACCCAGTGCGGAAACGCGCGAATCGTTCCCAAAACCGCCCCAAAACGGGAATTTAGGCCGAAAATCGAGCTTAAGTCCATACCCCTCTAGTCGTTAGGAGTAAGTCCTTTGAAGTCATAGCGTTGCGGGAAATCGGGGGGGGAGACATAAAGTTATGTACTGTGTAATACCCATCCAGTTAACATCCAAAAATGGAGTAACAACCACACAAATTCGGAGGCCCTCCGACGCACGTTTCTCTGCCAAATAAAAAACCCTCTCCACCCATCTGAGAGGGTTTGCGAACCGGCGGTAGAATAAAACTTATGGAGCCGGAATCCGGCAGCCGCTCTGGATTCAGCCTGAGGGGATCGGCGGGCCTCATCATCGCCGTCGTTGTAGTGGCGATTCTCCTGATCGCGTTCCCGGCTTATCGCTGGTTCTTCCTGATCAGCGTCCTGATCGGACTAGTCATCGCGGGCGGACTCATGCTCTGGCACAGGCTGCATCCGATCAAGGAGCAGGATGTGCATCCCAAACGACCGCTAGGGCTCTAGCAAACTTTTTTCTTCGAACTATTTTTCTTTCGCACCGCTTGCCATCCACAACCCAAACACTGGAAACTGTCTGTATGCGGATTCTGGCGCGCTTCATGCTGTCGGCGAGCGACTTGACGCACTTCCCTCCCCCCGGCGTGCCGGAGATCGCTTTTCTCGGACGCTCCAACGTTGGGAAATCGAGCGTCATCAATTCGTTGGTCGGCGCGAAGCTGGCCCGCACCAGCAACACGCCCGGACGCACGCGAAGCATTAACTTTTATGAAGTCCGCCGAGCGGGGCAACCGAGGCCCGAGCTGCGATTCGCTGACCTTCCAGGTTACGGTTATGCCAAGGTTTCCCGCGAAATCTCTGGAGACTGGGCGCGGTTTGTGGACCCATATCTTCACCAACGCCCGAGCCTGGCGCTGTGTCTGGCGCTGGTGGATTCGAACATTCCTCCCCAGGAAAGCGATGGCCAGTTGATGGAATTCCTGGCGTCCAGAGAAAGGCCGCATGCGATTGTGGCCACCAAGTGTGACCGGCTGTCGGGCAACCAGTTGCGCCAGGCGATGAGCACGCTCGGGCAAGCATATGGCGGAGTGCCCATCGTGGCGTTTTCGGCAAAAACCGGAGCCGGCAAAGACGAACTGTGGAGCCAGATTCGAGCTTCATTGTCGCAGTCGCAATTTCCGGCGGTCTAAAGGTTTCCAGCAATCTGCCGATGCAAAAAGGGAAACATATTGTCGGAGGCGCTCGTGGACCCGCGTATCTATCGCGCACAACCCGACTTGACGCCAGACTCCAGCAACGGCGACGAGAGCGTGGACTATCTTCGCCGGCTAAAGGGATCCGCGCCGGAAGGCGCGCCCGCAGATGCAATTGCACGGAGCGGCGGCGAAGCTCCGGCAGCAGCGAACAGTACTTCCGCGAACAGTATTGCCGCGAACAGTACTGCGAAGACTGTCGCGTGGAAAGAGCGGCGGCAAAGTCCCCGCCTTCGTTGTTCGGGCAGCGCGGAGTTTCGGACCGAGGCCAGCGACGTGCGCATTTGGGGAACCGTTACCGACGTGAGCTTGCACGGATGCTATGTGGAAATGAACACAACGTTTCCCATCGGCACGAAAGTGGATCTTGTACTCAAATCGTTCGGCATCCGAATAGAGACTCCGGGAACGGTTCGCGCCTCGTACCCCTTCCTGGGCATGGGCATTTCCTTCGCGGAAATCGAACCCGTACAGCAGTTGCACCTGAAGGATCTCCTCACCGCACTGGCTGGGCGCAGCGCCGTCTCCAATGGGATATCGGCTCAGGAGAACAATATGAAGGATACTCTGCGGTCGGCCGACCCGAAAGCGTTTCTCGATGAGATTACGGAGTTCTTTCAGAAGAACCATCTTCTCTCCCGCAATGAGTTCCACCAAATCGCCAAACGGGCTCGCAGGTCCTGAATCCTTCCTGCAAGGTAATGAGGACTAGCGGGCCGTTTGGCGGGCTCCGGAATAAAGTTACTCTGGTGACTGTGGCTCCTCTACGTGGTAGGCAATCCATCCGTTATCATTAAAAGCATATGGCCAAATACCTTGTGACCGGCGCTGCCGGCTTCATCGGATCCTCGCTGGTGCGCGCCCTGCTGGAACGCGGCGACGAGGTTCGCGGCATCGATAACTTTGCCACTGGCAAACGCGAAAATCTGACTGAAATGCTCGGCCGGATGGACTTCCGCGAAGCTGACATCCTCGATCTGGATGCCATGCACAAAGCATGCGCGGGCGTCGATTACGTGTTGCACCAGGCGGCCATTCCGTCGGTGCCGAAGTCGGTGCTTGACCCACTCAGCAGCAATCGCGCTAATGTCGACGGCACGGTCAATGTGCTGGTCGCCGCGCGCGACGCGAAAGTGAAGCGCGTTGTGTACGCCGCGTCATCTTCGGCTTATGGGGATACACCGACCCTTCCCAAGCATGAAGCCATGACCCCCAATCCGATCTCGCCATATGCGGTGGCCAAGCTGGCCAGCGAACTTTACATGGTGTCGTTCTACCGTTGCTACGGCCTCGAAACCGTCTGCCTGCGCTACTTCAATATCTTCGGGCCACGACAGGATCCATCTTCGGAATACTCCGGAGTACTCGCCAAATTCAGTATGCAGATGCTGCGTGGGGAACAGCCTACGATTTTTGGCGATGGCGAAACCAGCCGTGATTTCACCTACATAGACAATGCCGTCTCGGCTAATCTGCTGGCCTGCTCGGCCCCAGCGGCGGAGTGTGCCGGGCGTGTTTTTAACTGCGCCACCGGACGGCGGATTACGCTGAATCAAACTTTCGACGCATTGAAACAACTGACTGGCTACAACGGCAGCGTCAAGTACGGTCCGGAGCGCAGTGGGGACATCAAACATTCGCTGGCGGACATCACGCAGGCACAGAAGCATTTGGGATACAAGGTTCTCGTGAACTTTGAAGACGGCCTGCGCCGCACGGTCGAGTGGTACAAGAGTCAGGGCCAGCCGGTCGGAGCCTGAGCCGCGCAACTGGCGCCGACTGCAATCGCGGTCGGTTACGAAACAGCAGATCCCTTCCCCGCGTCGCCGTGCGGGGAAGGACACGGGGAAGGGTCTAGTCTGGCTGCAGCAAAAGTGTTTCCTACCGCGGCGGTAATCCCAGATTCAGTTTGAATATGGTGCCGTCGGCAAAGTGGCCACTGGGGGCGTTACCGCCCATTGTGTCCGCTCCCCACAGCGTACCGTCTTTGGCTTGGATCAGCCCGCCGGGATAAGCGCCAAGTGCAGGCGACTCGCTGCCGAACGGAGCGAGCGTCTGAAGCACCGTCCCCTGGGAAGGCGAAAGCGCCATGATGGCTCCGGCGCCGTTGCCGCCGTTGTAGTCGGCGAGCCAGAAATTGTGATCGCTGGCCAGGAGGAATCCCTCCGCCGAGCCGGCCCGAAGGCTGTTGATCTCCGGAAAGAGCTGCAGACGGGTGCCATCCAGTGCAACTTCGAAGAGCCCTTCGCAGCACGTTCCGTATTCATGGTACAGGCCATAAAAATTGCCATTCGGGCCGAGGGTCAACCGGGTTGCGGGGGCGGACGGCAGACCATTGGGCGCTGGGAAATTCAGCGCAACGGCTTTGAAGGCTCCCGTGGCTGGGGTGTAGTGGAACAAGGTCACGCCAGACGGTCCAAAGGCAGTCCCGTAGAAGGTGCCGTCTGAGGTCGGCGTGATGCCTAAGGGAAATTCTCCGGTGGTGGAGGGATCGAAGTTGAAAACGACCTCATACGCTCCGGACGACGGCGTGACGCGAAAGATGGTACCGCAACCCTGATAATACTGACCGCAGTTGCCCGTGCCTCCGGTAAATGAGGAACCGTAGAGATTGCCATCCGTTCCCACTACCAAGGCTCCGCTGGCGCCATCGGTACAATTCGCCTTGGAGCAAAACTGGTGGATGACTTGAAAACCCAACCCGTTCTTGCCGACTCGGTACAGGACTCCATTGTTATTGACGCCGCCAAAAAGGGTCGTACCGTAGAGGTTGCCGTCCGGACCTTCAATCAGCAGTCCCGGGTTGTTACCGTTCGCGTAGTTATTCGGTGCCGCAGTGAATTTGTGCAGCAGCTTAAATACTCCGGCAGGCGTGAGCGAAAATACCGTTCCGCCATTCGGCTGTGAATTGCCTTCCGAAGATACCTGTGCGGTGCCGTAGAAATTGCCATCGGAGCCTTGGATAAGAGGGCCAGGCCTCCCGCCCCTGGGACAGGGTCCCGACCCCTGAAATTGGCTCGTGGTGCAAACGAAGGTGAAGGCAACGGCCGGCTGCGAACCGGCCGCGTAAGCGGAGCCCGCCAGCAGCGACGCGAAGAGAACGACCAACAGAAACTTTTCTTTCATGTGGTTACTCCTCCGACCCAAACTTGTTGCTGAGATGTGTGGAGCTATCTCTTGCCTTATATTCCGGGAGCCGGACTGCAGTTGTCAGCGAGATGTAAAAGGAACGTAAAACAATAAGGATCTTCTCTGGAGTGCGACGGAATTGGGCGGACACACAGCGGTTCACTGTGAAATGTTTACTGCGAATTTGTGAACTGGGCAGGCGTTCGAACTATGAGGCCGGGGGCTGCGACACATCTGCCACCGCATGGGCGTTCGGTTTCGTGGACATTTCCCAGGCGGTGAGTTCGTTCAGGTCATAGCGGAACGGGCCAAACGCGCTGAAGGTTTTCTCGTCGAACAGCCGCTTGGCGCCGCAGCTCAGGCAAACCTGGTACGAATATCCCTGCACGCCGATCGGCCAGCTCATCTTGCCGTGCCAGCAGCCTCGGAAGGCCACCAGGGCCGCCCCAGCCAAGCTGCTGGCCACGACTCCGGGCCACCACCAGCTGGATTTTTTGAGCTTTTCTGGTCTCTCCTGCTGGACTCGGTCGCTCATCAGATCTCCGGGAACTGCTTCTTGCTGCTTGATCAAGATAGAACGAATCGAGGCCGAGGGCAAAATCTGAAGGGTCGTAGGTTCCGGCATTCCGGCGCCGGGTAGCATCGGCGGGGCATCCCAGAACCTCCTAAAGGACGTGTACTAACGGACATTGCGGTACCCCCCCAAAGACTATTACGCTCGAAATTGGAAGTTCTGGCCTTTCATAGGCCGAGGTTCGGGCCGAGGTTCGCCAATTGAGCGTATAACGGTGAAGCTTGGCTGGTTGAAGCCGGTTGAACCAAGAGCGGCAATGAGCCTCTGACGGGCCCCGGATACGATGAGCACAGGGTTTTTGTGGTCCTGACAGCGCGAACATGAGTGCCAATCCAACCCGAGTTGACTGGGAAGCGACGACGGCCGACCCCGGCTCTCCGCTGCAGGAGGGCAACCGCGTCCTCGAATCGATTGCTCGGCAGGAAACCCTGCACGCATTGCTCGCTTTCTCCGACCTCCACGAGCAGATACGGAACCGGCGCTTGGCTACGGGACGCGCCTCCGATCGCGACTTGTTCGAGACCGAACGCTTCATCCTGGACGAAGTACTCCAATTAATTTGCGGCCGCGTTCAGGCCATCACACAAGCCGACGGCGTCGTGGTCGCGCTGGCGGAAGGGTCGAGGGCAGAGAAATCGCAGATAGTGTGCCGCGCCGCGGCCGGACCACTCGCCATCGGGCGCGGCGTTCGCCTGATCGGCGAGTCCGAGTTTCTGCAGGACTCTCTGGAATCGGGGCGCATTCTTCGTTGCGATGATTGTGAAGCCGATGCTCGCTTCGAACTGGACTTTGCGCGCCACATAGGAGCTCGCTCCACCGTGCTCGTCCCGTTGCGTGGCCGACGCGAGCAAGTGGGCGTGCTGCAGGCGTTTTCGACAACTGCTCGGGCTTTCACGGATCACGACGTTCGCTGTTTGGATTTGTTCGCAGAGCTGGTTCTTTCCGCGCTCAAACCTGAAGACCAGGATCGGCGCATCCACTGGCTGTCGGATGTGGCTGGCGAAGTCCTGCAGGCGAAACCGGATGCGGAAGGGCCAGTTGTGGCCGACGGGGCCCCGATCGAGCTTCCTGAAATCGAGCCCACTGGAACCGTAGTAGAGATGGGGTTTGCCCCGGCTCCCTCCAACGCGCAGCAAGCTCCATTTGAAGCTCCAGACCTGGACGTCCTAGCGCCGCCGGCTCTGATTCCCGCGGCCCTGGTCGATTTGCCTGAGCATGGCATCGTGGACGAGCCTTTTGCGGTCCCACTTGAAAGCCTTTCTGAGGTCCTTTCCGAGATCGAAGAGTCGACGCCTCCCACGCAACTGCCTCGCGTCCTGCCATTTCTGCACCGCCTTTCTCATCTCGGCAGTTCGCGGCCGGGATTGAGGGTAATGATGGGTCTGGTGGCAGTGGCCGCGTTATTTTCAGCCGGTGCGTGGTGGGGCATGCAGGTTCATGGGAAGACGGCGGTCGCCAAGGTCGAAGCAATAGCGGCCGCGACCTCGCCACAATCTGTGACAACGCCGCCAGCGCCCTCGGCGGATGTTCTCTCTCCGGCAATTTCAGACAATCTGATGAATCCGTCGAAGCTCGGCTCCGATGCAGCGCCACTCGCCGCCGTGGAGGGAAACAAATTGGCAGCGCTACCGAGAATCACAGGTGTACGTCACTGGTCCTCGTCCATGGGAAGCACGGTGGTTATTGACATGGAAGACCAGGTTCCCTACGAAGTGCATCGTTTGATGTCGCCGGAGCGGATTTATTTCGATCTGCACGACACGGTTCTGTCGCCCGAGTTGGACGGAAAGACGATGGACGTCGGTGACACTTCGCTGACGCGCGTGCGGGTGGCTCAGCCGGTCGCCGGCGTAACGCGAATCGTGCTCGACACGAAAGACGGATCGAACTTCTCCGTCAGCATGGAGTCGAGTCCCTACCGCCTGGTGGTTGAGCTGCGCGGCCGCGAGAAAACCTTGGCTACGAACAGCATGACTCCGAGCCGGACCTCTGCGTCCCAGCACGCAGCGCCGGCTCCGGCGAAAGCGGCTCCTGTGGCGGCATTGGCGGCGAAGGCATCCGAGCAACCCGTACCGGCGCGAACCGGAAAATTTCGCATCGTGCTTGACGCCGGGCACGGCGGGTGGGACCTGGGCACGGTTGGACGGCAAGGGTTGCTGGAAAAAGATCTGGTGCTCGATGTAACCCAACGTCTGGGCAGGTTGCTGCAAGCGCGATTGGGGTCGGAAGTGATGTTCACGCGGAGCGGCGACACCTACCTCCCTCTCGATCAGCGCGCTGATTTCGCCAACCAGACGCAGGCGGACCTGTTCGTTTCCGTTCACGCCAACTACAGCAACTCGGCGGCCTCGCGTGGAGTTGAGACCTATTACACGAATCTGTTTTCGGCTCCGGGGGCCCGGGAAGTCGAAAAGCATGATGATGGAACCTTCGCCAAGTTGACGCCGGTATCGTTATCGGCCGGAGGGTTGCATGAAAAGATCGAGGAGTCGCGCCGCCTCGCGGCCAGTGTCCAGCGATCTCTCTACGCGACGCTAGCCGCTAGCAGCCCAGACATTCGCAACCGGGGTATCAAGGATTCAGCGTTTGCCGTTCTGACCGGGACGACTATGCCGGCCATTCTTACCGAGATTTCTTTTGTGAGCAGTCCTGAGGACGAACGCAACCTGCAAAGTGCGACGTACCGGCAGCAAATCGCGGAAGCGCTTTACAAAGGTATCGCCCGCTATCAGGAAACCGCTCCCCGCTCAAAAGTTGCGCAACTGCAAACGGCCGCCGCGCGCCGGTAGGGGTACCGACTCAAGCTAGTTCGCACCCGTCACGCCGCCATACTTCTCCAGCCACTTCAACTCTTCGCGCACTTTGATCTTTCCGTGCCAGGGATTCTTCGCGAGCTCGTGTCCCTCGCCGGGAAAAATTAGCAGCTCGCTCGGAACATTCAGCTCGTGCAGAGCGCGATCGAGCAAGTAGTCCTCAAGCACTGCCACCCGAATATCGTCCGCTCCGGCGACGATGTGCGTCGGCGTGCGGACTTTATTGAGCTGGTAAATCGCGCCTTCGCTGCGATAGCGATCGGCGGTTTCCCAGGGCAGCCCGCCGAGGAAATAAGCGTCGTCGAAAGTGGTGTCGTCATTGCCCCAGTTGGCAACATGCTCCACCGCGCCGGCGCCGGTTACGGCGGCCTTAAACCGAGTAGTCTGCGTGATCAGCCAGTTCGTCATGTAACCGCCGTAGCTGTAGCCGCCGACTGTCAGATCTGTTGCGTCGGCAATTCCGTCTTTGACCAGCGCATCGACGCCGGTCAATATATCTTTGCCGGGACGCGAAACAATTTCAGGAACGATCTGCAGCGCGAACTTGTCTCCATAGCCGGTCGACCCGCGATAGTTCGGCTCGAATACCAGCCACCCCGCGGTGGCGGCCAGGCGATCCCACTGATACCAATCCGCTACGAAATGGTTGCCATCGGCATCCTGCGGCCCGCCGTGGATCAGCACAAACGTAGGCAGGTTCTTCGCCTCGAACTTTCCTGGCGGATACATCAGCATGCCTTCCACGGACGTGCCGTCGTCGGAAGTCCAGCGACAGGGCTTCGCTCTGGGCAGTTCGCGCTCGGTGAACAGCTTATTGAAAGAAGTGATGGGCCGTGCCAGCGCCAGTTTGTCGGGACCATCGGCGATGTAAACTTCCGTGGGCCGCACGGTTGCCGAGTAAGCAAACGCAATGCGCGTGCTTTGCGATGCGGCCGCGGGGGCCTCATAGGTTCCAGCCCACCCGTCGCGCTTCACGATGGCGGCTTTCGGATTTGCCTGCGTCGCTAATTGCACCTCCGTCCCGATGCGGCAGGCGCAGAGCACCGATCCGTCGGGAAGCGGCGTGTAACGCACGACTTCTCCCGGGTAGTCGGCAAACCAGCGCTGGACTTGTCTCTTGTTGAACGTGCTATCGGACTTGCTGACAGACGTGCCGGCGGCGTCGACCCAGTAGAGGCGCGGTTGCGGATCTTCGTACTTTCGTTCGAGCGATCCCAGGTTGACTTGAAAGAACAGATGACGATTATCTGGAGCCCACTCCAGATTCAGTTCGACGGCTTCGTTGTGGGTCAGGCGGATGGGCATGGCTTCTGCTGCACTGCCAGTCAGGTTGACCAGGTAAAGCTCGATATCTTCGACCTTCTCCTGACGCTCGGACACGGACGAAGTCACGAAAGCCAAGCGGGTGCTGTCATGCGAGATGCTGATTTGGCCCACACGCAGAGGCGTGCGCGCAATTGCAACTCCTCCGGGCGTGGCGCCGGAATCTTTTTCCGCGTCGGAAAGCGGATTGGAGCCGAGCGCGGCGTGGCGTGCCAGGGCTTCCTCGAGCGGGATGCGGAAAATCACGTCGCCGCGCTCATCGCCGCGGTAACGGATCACATCTTTCCACTCTTTCTTGTGATCGTCGTTCTGCTGCTTGGTCCAGGGTTGGCGGGTAGCAAAATAAATTGCCTTCGAATCGCCGGACCAGGCAAAGGCGTGGACTTCGTCGGCGCCCAAGGTGATGGCAAAGGCCTCGCCGCCACTGGGCGAAATCAGAAACAACTGGGCGACGTCTTTATCTTTATCTGTGTCTTTGTCGTCTCCCGCGTCTGCATCCTTGGCCGCCGCGACTTTTCGTTCCGAAAGGAATGCGATCCACTGGCCGTCGGGCGACCATTGGGGTGAGCTGTCGTGGCCGGATTGCGTTAGCTGCGTCAGGCTCGCGTTCGCTGTCCGGTAAAGCCATAGCTCTTTGCGGAAGATCTGCTGCTCCCAGTCGGCGCGCTCCGTTTCGATGACTACCGAGTTGCCGTCCGGTGAAACTTTCACTGAGGGGAAACTAACCGAGTTGAAGAATTCGTCGAGAGTGAGCTTGGGCTTTGCGGTTTGGGCGTGGGCCAGGATTGAATGGGTAAGGATCGAAGCGGAAATCACGGACACCAGGGAGAGAACTAATATTGATCGTCGCATAGATTGGTCGAGCCCTAAATAAGTATTCTTTCCGTAGAGACGCGGCTTGCCGCGTCTCCGCTCGCGGGGCAGACGAGGCAAGCTCCGTCTACGCGCAGTGGTCTTTATGGCGCCGTCGGTTGAGCATTGCGTAGCGCCTCATCCAGCGGCTGGTTGCTACGCGCGTTTTGCTCCACAACGTGCCATCCGTCGTCGTAGTCACGGAATCCGACGGTCGACCGGTAATGCACTCCGCTGTCGTAGAGCGCCGCGCCGACCTGATTTATGGAAGCCCAACGCCAGATAAACTCGACGTCGGCGAAATTACCCGCCTTACTGATTCCGGCAATGCTCAGCAGTTCGCGACGCACGATTTGAATCCCGATCGGGCCATTGTCGCGACCATTGCCGGGAAGCGCATTCGTAATCAGCGGCCGTATCGTTTCCACTCCGAGTGGCGTGAGCAACACGTCCCAACAGGGCGGAGGTTCGACTCCGGCGGGACACTTGTGCTCGGTGCCGATGATCCACCCGCGGCGCTGGAGCACCATGAAGTCGGGAGAGCTGAAATCCTGGTTGGAAACAATACCGGTCCTGAGCCAGAACAATTGCGGCGCCTTGAACGTGTCGGAGGTCGAGATCAAGTCGGCGGCGAGGCGGCGCGTCAGGAAGTCTCGCGGAGAACAACCCATACAAAGACACAATAAGATCAGACACAACAAGACGGCCAGCAGCAATGATTTTGTCGCTTTTGTCGCGCGCATGAATGTCGATTATGGTTGCGAGAGGATTTTAACCAATTGCCCATGCCTGCGGGGCACAAAAGGCGAAGCCGCAATCTGGCCGTCAAATTTCTTCGACCAGCGGCCCGGGAGCGGCGTATGGCAAGCCGGGCAATTGCCTTCCGGAGTCAGCCTGTACTTTTCGATCAAATATCCATAGCGCTGGATCAGCGTTTCGCCGCACTGATGACAATGAGTATCTTCCAGATCCTCCACCCGTCCGGGCAGGTTGCCAGCGTAGATGTAGCGTAATCCAGCTTCACGTCCGATAGCAGCGGCGTGCAGCAGATCTTCGGGACGCGTGTCGGCGGGCGAAGTCATTTTGTAGTCCTGGTGAAAGGCGGTGACGTGCCAGGGGATGTCGGGCGAGACCTCGGCCAGAAATGCGGTGAGGTTCCGCAGTTCGTCGTCGCCGTCGTTGAAGCCGGGAATGAGTAGGGTGACGATCTCCAGCCACACGCCCATCTGGTGCAGACTGCGGATGGTGTCGAGGATCGGCTGCAAGCGTCCGCCGAGTTGGCGATAGTGATGATCGTCGAAGCTCTTGAGGTCAACCTTGTAGAGATCGATCCAGGGATGGAGATATTCGAGCACCTGCGGAGTCCCGTTGCCATTCGAAACAAATGCGGTCAGCAAGCCCGCCTGACGGGCCTGGCGGAAAACCGCAACCGCCCACTCGCTGGTGATCAGCGGCTCGTTATAGGTGCTGACCACAACTCTTGCGCCCTGGGCAAGCGCGTCTTTGACCAGCAATTCCGGATTGACCTCGAGCGGCGCTGACACGGCGTTCGGGTCGCGCAGCGCCTGCGAAGTCACCCAGTTCTGGCAATAGGAGCAGTGCAGATCGCAGCCCAGCATTCCGAAACTGTAGGCGAGGGCTCCAGGGTGGGCGTGGAAGAATGGCTTCTTCTCGATCGGGTCACACTGAATTCCAGCGACATAGCCCCAGGGAACGTAGAGCGTGCCACCGTGATTGAAGCGAACTTTGCAGACACCGGGTTGTCCCTCGGGAATCGGGCAGCAATGGCCGCAGGCATAGCAGCGTACCCGATCGCGATCCAGCTTTTCCCAAAGAGCAGGGTCGCCTTCGCGGACGCGGGTGTCCGCGGTGAGGATGTCGTGCAGGGTTGCCACAGATATATTCTACGGCTGAGGGATTGGGTCTGTCTGTCGTTTGTAGAGTTGCCGCCTGTAGAGAGACGGGGCTTGCCTCGTCTGCTGGCTGAGACGCGGCAAGCCGCGTCTCTACGGGAACTCAGTGCCACTCAGTTCGCCTCGGATTTCGCTCGTTGGCTATGGGAGTGGAGCCAGGCCTCGGCCTGCTGGCGCGCGGCGGAGACTTGCGCCTGGGTCATTTGGGAGGCCAACCCTTCGAGTCGAGATTTGCTGTTCTCGTCACCCCCGGCGAGCGCGAGCGCGGACCAGAAGTAGGCTTTCGACAAATCTTGAGGAACTCCACGCCCCGCCCAGTAGTAGGCGCCGAGCGTAGCCTGCGCGGTGACATGCCCCTGGTCGGCGGCGCGCAGGAACCATTGCATGGCCTGCACGTCATCCCGCGGAACGCCCTCTCCGTTATGGTAGCGAACGCCCATCTGCCATTGCGCGTCGGCGTCTCCCTGACCGGCGAGCTTTCGCAAGTCTGGCAGGGACTTCGCTTGCGCGCGTTGACTTGTCGAACCACGATCGGCCGAGCGTTGATTGGCAGAGCTTTGCCCGGAAACCGTCGAGGCCGCTTCGGCCGACTTGACCAATGAGCGCTGCGACGCTTCCGGTGAGATGCGCTTCTCGATCACGGGACCGACTAAATAGCCGACGACCATCGCCACCACTGCAATGGCCAGCCCGAGCAGTCCGAGATCAAGCAAGCGAGACGGAGCTGTGGGCGCAGGTTTGGGGCGGTGCTCCGGAACTTGCGCTGAGACGATGGCTCCGGGAACCGGCTGCGAGACTTGCTCGCGGACTTCAGGCTTCGGTTCCCCCAAAGCGTCGCGAGTCGCATGGATTGAACCCGATTCCCTCGGGGCCAATTCCATCGGACCTGACTCCGAAACAGAAGGCCGCCACACGCCTGACACAGCTTCTGGCCGGATCGGCCTTTCCGGTTGAGTCTTCTCCGGTTGAGTCTTTTCTGTTTGGGTCTTTTCAGGCTGCGTCTTTTCACGATGGGTCTTGGGAATCATTTCGACGAGCCGGTCCAAAACCGTCTCGTGGGCCTTGGTGAAAGCGCGCGGATGCGGAGAGAAAATCTCCAGCAGGCCGACCACACGGAAATCGGACACGATAGGAGCGGCCATGAGCGAGCCTATACCCAGCGTGCGACAGATTTCCGGATCGACGCGCGGATCGTTTTCCGTGTCCTCGCACGAGACAAGGAGGCCGCTGCGAACGCATTCTCCAGACAGCCCGTGTTTTGCGTCCACGGGGGCTCCCAGCGGCGGAGCTGGTTCGCCGGCTCGCGCCCGGCAGATCATCCTGTCATCCGTGAGAAACGCCAGGGCCGCGCCACTGGCTACGGTGAGACTCAAGGCGCGCTCGGTGATGAGGTGCAAAACTGTATCGAAGTCGTCGCCGCTCTCGCGGACCTCGCGGCGAACTGCTTCCACCAAAGAGACTGTTGCGCTTCCATCGGAGATTGGGACGACGCTGAGGGCTTCCGCAGCGGCTTTCTTGTCGACTACCGGCGCCGGCTCGGGTGATTTCTCTTCTTCGTCCTGGCGCCGCGAGAGTTGCTCAGTTCGAGCAGCATGGTTGGAGCCGGCGATCAGCAGGTTGGTAAAGAGCCATTCTTTGAGTATTTGGCGAGAACTATCAGAAAGTCCGGAAAACCGGATACCTCCGCGGCCAGCGTCATCGCTCCATATCACCTGGCCACTGCCATGAATGAAACTTTTGGTTTCTGGCAGATCGAGACAAAGGTTTACAGCTCGGTTGATTTCCAGGCGTTCGCTGGTCTGGACGGCGAAGCCGTCCTCGTGCAGGTCGAGCAACTCGCTCAGGTCCACAACCATGCCGGTCTGCGGGCCATTGAAACTGGCGTAAACCGGAGTATGGAGTTTTTGACGAACACTGCGGCGCCGCTCTCCGTTGGGAGCCCCTGCAACTGGATCCGGCAATCCGAGAATGCTCCGATCCATAGTTACCTACATAAGTCACCTCCATATTAACTCAGGGATTGAAAGGAATGGAGGGAGATCCCACGTAGGGACAGCCGCCCCGGCTGTCCCAGGCGAGCGCAGCGCGCCTGGGTTTTCGTTTGTCCATATCATCGCTCTCAATGGCGGAGCGGGGCTTCGCCCCGCTGGACAGCCGGGGGGCTGTCCCTACGTTGGCCGCGGTCAGGGCTGGGGCGCGAAAGCCGTTAGAGGTTCGCGGCCAGAAATGGGCTGTCGCCATGGGCGGCAACGGGCACGAGAACCTGGGGCATGGTCAGCACTCGTTCAAGCGCGTCGGCGAGGGTCGCGGGGAATTCGGAAGTCAGAAGGTTGACATCCAGTTGAAGATCACGAGGGCTGTACATCCGGTACACGACGAGTGAGCCGCGGCGCTGGTTCGAAGTTGTCACCAAGTCCAGCGTTAGCTTCCACGAGGGTTGGGCGGAAATTGCCACCATGTGAGGAAACTTGCTCCAATGAAATGGGCGGCCGATTTCGGCGGGCGCCGCCAGATCACCGGGAAGCGACTTCAGGTGTAATTCGAATGCATCGAAATCATTGCTATCGAAGGCGGCGACCAGGACAGCGCGCACCCGATTGAAATCGCCGGCCGCTTTGAGTTCTTCGACCGCGCGCCGCACCGAAAGATTGTTGATAACAATCTGCCGCTGGTCAATGGTGCGTTGCGCAACTCGTCGCAGTTCGCCGAACTCCAGGTAGTTCAAGTGCTGGACTCCCAGCCAGATGCCGGTTCCTACGACCGCCATCACTAGTCCGAGGGTGCTCCCCGTCGGCCAAAGCAGGAACAGACTGAGCATGGCAAACACCGCGGAGACGGCGTAGAGAACGATCACAACCTGACGCTGCGAAAAGCCCAGCTGCAGCAACTTGTGGTGGATGTGTTCGCGATCGGCAGTGAAGATCGGGCGTCCGCTGATCAACCGTCGCATGATGGATAGCAAGGTTTCAAGAATCGGCAATCCGAACGAAACCACCGGGATGGCGACGGCCACAAAGGTGGGCGCTTTCTGAGCTCCGGCCAGCGCCAGCGCGCTGAGCATGAAACCGATGAACAAGCTGCCCGAGTCCCCCAGAAAAATCGTGGCGGGATTGAAGTTGAAGCGCAGGAAACCCAGGATGGCGCCGGCGAGGATCACGCTCATCAGGGAGCCGAGCCACGAGTGATCGACCAGCGCAACAACAAAAAACACCATCGTCGAAAACAAGGCCGACCCGGCTGCCAAACCATCCAGGCCATCGATGAGATTGAAGGCATTGGTAACCGCAACCACCCACAACACGGTGAGTGGCAATCCGACGAACCAGGGGAATGAGTGGGAACCGAAGATCAGCGGCAGATCGAGCACGCGCATTCCGCCGGCGAAGAGCATCGCCGCGGCGATCGCCTGTACGGCAACCTTCAAATACGGACCCGCGCCACGGAGATCATCGTAGATGCCGAGACAAAAAATCAGGCAGGCTGGAACATAGATGCGGAGAAGCGTGGCGGGAGCAAGTCCATCGCGCAGCCGGGGAAATGCGACAGAGAGTCCCAGCCACACGAGCAAGCTGATCGAGAACGCCAGGAAAATCGCTACGCCTCCCAAACGGGGAAGCGGGGCCTCATGGAGATGCCGTCCGTCTCGCGGCGCGGAAACCCAGCCTCTGCGGGTTGCGATGTCTCGCACTTCACGCGTGGCCACAAACGACAAAACCAGCGAGAACGCGAATAACCCAAAGAACAGGAGCGTCAAAGTCAGTGTTCCCTTCCGGCCAAAGCAACCGGCATCTCAGACCAGGTGCGCCGCGCGGGAAGTATCAGCCGAATATCTTTCAGACAGAGTTTCCCCTTAGTTGCGCCCGTGTGATGAAATGGTTGTTTGAGGAACTATACAACTCGGGCAGTCGATCAGCAACTGTTCCGGCCCTATTTACTAATTAGCTTCAGGGTTCCCGCACGCCGAAACAGGGCGCTCTGCGCCGATTTTACTTCCCACAGGGTTAGCCGTACATAGAGCGCACGCCTATTTGCGGGGTGTGTCTCCCATGGTGTTTCTCAGGCGCTCTCGCTTACTTCGCCACAACGGGTCCGCCAGCCCAGCGTACATGAAGCGAAAATCCGACGGTGGGTAGACTACTTCGACTTCCGTGCGCCAGATCAGACTTGGCGAGTCGGCGCGACAGTCCACGGAACCAGGACAGGGTGCGAAGCAGAAGCGATGATGCTGCTGGATTAGCTTCCAGGCCGCGGGAGTGATCGAGTCCCACGAAAAGGTCCAGGCAAAAGCATCCACTGTCTGGCCCGTCCAGGAGGCAATCAGTGCGGCACTGTCGACGATTTCGTGATGCAATTGACTTTCGGGCAAGGTTGCTAGATTCACGTGTGAGTATGTATGGTTGCCGACGGAGTGTCCGCGGCGCGATAGATCCGCGATTTGCTGGGGCGTCATGGAGCGCGTTTCTTCCTCGGGGAGGTCGGGCGGTTGCTGCCGGGTATCGATGCGCGAGTAATAGAACTGGCGCGCCTCTTGTGGGTTGCAATGCACAAACTGCGGGACCACAAAGAAAACACCGCGCGTTCCGAAAGACTCGAGAACCGGCGCCGCGACGGTATAGTTGTTCAGGCGGCCATCATCAAAAGTGAAGAGCAGTGGCGGCTTGCTCTTGATCTTCATCAATGCTCGCGGGTTGGTACGGTACTCCTGCCACAAGCGCGCGAAGGTCGGAAGATCGACCAATGTAAAATGACGCGCTGCCCACTCCAACTGCTGGCGGAACAAGTGCTCATCCCGCTCAGGAGTCTCGTGCATTTCAATCACCAGCATGCTCGGAGATTGACCCCAGCGGACGAGCCAGCGTCGCAAGCGGAGTGCAAGCTCATCCACCCGAAGCGCGGCGGCAGTTCCTATCAATGCTGAACGCAAGACGGTCTTAGCACTCAACTGTAGCCTCACAGAAACATGTCGCCATCCGCCGGCACGAAATACCAGGTTTTTGATGGGAGTAGTCCATGCTTGTCAATACACCAGGCAATGGGCGCAGCAAACGGACGGACTTTGAAGCCATTGGCCGTTAGAGCTTGCTGCTGCATTGGATTGAGGCAGCGGAATACCAGCATATCAATCTGGTCACGATACTCGCGCCACAAACAGGCAGCGATCGCGAGATAGGATTTCGGATCGGCCTCGCCCCAAATGTCCAATACGTGCAAAGCCCTTATCTGTTGTTTGTATCCGCGATTCTGCAAATGAACCCCGACCATGAATTGCTTCTTCTCGCCGTCACGAGGGCGAAACGCAAACAGGCGCGTCGTTGGCTTAATGCGAGAGAAATAGCGCCATTTCAGAAACGGGACATCCCGGCAACTCGTGATCTTGTCGCTACGATGGTCCGCGCAGACACAAGCCGCTTCCTCAGGACTGCCGAGCGCCACGAGCTCTCCTTGCGCTATGCCTGCGAATAACCAGCGCCGTGCGCGTAACCAGGGGGAGGCGAGAGCGGCCGTGAATCGTGCCATGCGATCGCTTGCCGTCTTGCGATACACGCTTTCTGCCAATAGCGGTGGCCAGCTCACAATGCCAAGGACTTCCCAGTCCGAATTCCCCAAGGGATACCCACCAAGCTTCCGCCACATTTCGGCCACGGTACCATTGGCGGAACTAACGAATAGAGGGTAGCGGCGGCCAAGCTGCAAATACTTCAGGAGAATCGAGGTGCCACCTCCTCGATATTGATGATCCACGTAGAACGAATTGGCCATCATCAGCGTAAGAGTCGTCTGGCCGAAGCAGAACTTCTGGGGAGCGCAACACATGCAGCCGACGACTTCTCCGGACGGCACACGGAGAAGCCATCCCAACGGATCGCCGGGCTCGCGGGCAGGATTCTCCAGCAGGATCCAGGAGAGCCGCTCCAGGGCGCGAGGAAGCGGTGTATCCGATCCGGACACGCGGCTGATGAAGCGAGCCACTTCCTCTAGGTCGGAAGGAGCGATCTCGTGCAGCTGGAGATTTTTCTTGATGCCATTTTCCGGCATGCTGTTTTCACGCGTAACCAGTTCTCAGTTCTCGGTTCTCAGTCCTCAGTGAACACCTAGTTAATTTAGCTGAGAACTGAGAACTGGGAACTGAGAACTTCTTCATTACAGCTGCGCTCCAGAGAGCACGATCGATTGTCCTGAAATGAACGAGGCGGCGGGTGAGAGAAGATAGCGGACCGCGCCGACAATGTCTTGCGTCTCACAAATCCGGCCCATGGGGATCAGGGCTGCTTCGCGCTTGATCTGCAGGTCATCGGCTTGCACGTTCATACCGGCGGGCACGAAAGTCGGGCACACCGCGTTGATAGTGATTTTCTTGCGAGCCACCTCGGGAGCCAAAAGCCGGAGCGTGTCCTCCAATGCCGACTTGGCAAGTGAATAAGCCCCCAGGCCCAAGGTGGGCTTGTAGTGCCCCGCAACCGACCCAAGCGCCACCATTCGTCCGCCATCGGAGCCGACGAGACTGAACAGTAAACGCGCAAGGCGCACCACGTGGGAGGTTCCAAAGGCAAGCTGTTGTTCGATGAGACGTGGGTCGCTCTGGAGAAGGCCGCCCTTAGGCATGCCGGCCCACGCACAATGGACGATGCCATATAGAGGATGGCTGCCCAGGCGCTGCGTGATAATTTGTTCCCATCCCGGAGCGCTCATATCAGCCTGCACTTCAACTGCATGAGGCGGCTTTTCCTGCAACGGACGGCGGTGAACTAACGCCAGCACCGAAAACTCTTTCGCTAGAGCCTTGAGCAAGGCAGCGCCAATTCCTCCAGATGCTCCGGTGAGAATCAGGATTTTTCTGTCGTTTCCATCGAAGGAAAATGCCGTTTCTACTGGCGTCGACTTCTGCTTGGTGGCAGCTGGCTGCTCCGGTTTGCCTGCCTGCAGCGTGAAAGCCATTGTGATCTCAGATGTCGGCGCGAGGGAGGCAAGGTCGCTCACCGTAACCCGCACGCTGCCGGCACGAGAGGCAAGGTTCCACGCCGTGATCTCCCCTCTAACCCGCACTCGACACGGGAAATAGAGAGGCGACAGAAAACGGGCGTTGACTGAGCCCAGGAGCACATCGCGGCCGGGTAGATGCATGCCGATCAGAGCTGAGGCTAAGCCGATCTGAAAAGCGCCGTGAACAACACGCTGCGAGTACCGAGTGTGCTGCGCGAAGCTGGAATCCACATGCAGGGGATTGAAGTCTCCCGAATTTGCGGCAAACCCGAGCACATCGGACTCTTCAATTTCGCGCTCGTACTCGGCCGTGAGTCCCACGCGGAGGTCGTCGGCTGCAATGATTTTAGGTGCAAGCATCACTTTGAGTCCTCCGGAGATACCTGCAGATAATCTTTCTGCAGATAATGAAGGATCAAGTCGAATGAGACCAGACCGGCGGCGTCATCCGGCGATATGCCCAGACCGAATTCTTCCTCAATAAGCGACAGCAAGGTGATGCCGGCCAGCGAATCCCAGCTTGCCAGGGAGCCCATCGACACCGAAGGAATCTCCTGCGGATCAAGTTCCGGAAAAGCGGTCGCGAAACAATTGGCCAGACGGCTCTCGAGCTCAGCCATTAGGTGATTCCTCGACCACATGACTTGACGTCGGGCAGCTCTGCAGGAATTGAGCGCGGGAGAGGCGACAGTGCGGCTCCGCGGGCGCGTTCCGAACTTGCTGCAAAAAGTTTTGCATGGGCGTGTTGCGCGCCGTTGGCAAAAAGTCAAATTCAAGTTCTTCTACATCCAGCTTGGCAAACAGCCACCGAACGCACTCATATTCAATCAACCGGGAAAAGGCCCGGCAACTCATGACCCAAGTGCGAATGCGTAGCCTGCGTTTTCCCGAAGAATCGCTATTCAAGCCATTCACATTCACATTTAAAAGATCGCCTGCGATGACAGCGATCTTTCCAAGTGGGCCATACTTGTCGCGATAGCTGGCCGCCACGAAGACGGCGTCCGGCGCGTTCAGCCAATTTTGCCATTCCGCCTCTTGGAAGCGGCGGCCGTTCAGATTGAACTGGTTGGTCTTGTTCACCAATTCCAAGGACCTGGAATCGAGCGGCAGTTTCTGTGAGCTAAGAGTCAACTTGCCGTCGATCTGGCGAAGAAAATCGCCAACAGTACCCGGGGAAGCCTGCTCCATACCGTGCTGTAACTCAACATTGGCACGCAGGCTCGCGGCGCGGAGGCCATCCTCCTGGGAAATTCTGTCCTTACCAAACCAGTCTCGCAGCCGCTCCAGCAACTCGTAAGCGGCTTGCGGATTCTCGCGCGGGAACAGGACACATTCTGCTCCGGGATGTGCCGCTTTGATCTCCGCTAAATCCATGGGGCTGTCGTCGACGCACACGACATCATCGGCCGCAATGTTCCATGCGCCGAGGATGCGCGCCACCGACTCAGACTTGGCGCCCCAGTGCACCTCGAAAGGAAAAATATCAGTCTCGCACAGGATGGGGTCTCTGGCGGCAAAGGCCTCTTCCACCAGCGACCGGACGTTCTTGCTGGCGACGGCAATCAGGGTTCCGGATGCCGCCAGGGAATGCAGCAACTGCTGGTACAGTGCGTGAATCTGGCTGTGATTGTCCAAGTCCCATGAGATTCCTTGCACTCCGACCTCGCCGAGAATACCACGCCAGAGAGTGTCGTCGAGATCTGTGATCAGACCCTTCTTGGCCTGCGGATTCAGAACTAACCCAGCCAGCACCTCGGCAAGCGCCGAAGCATGAGAGAGGGTATAGGGGAAACCAGCCGAGAGATCGGAGTTGACATCCAGACGCCGCGACGAGGACAGTGCATCCAGTCGCTGAGGGTCAACAATTCTGACGCCCGGAAGATGGGATAGAGCAGCGCTAAGAGAGGCGACACGGCTGCGAAGTTCAAGCGTGAACTCGCTCGCCCGTGACAGCGCGGTAAAAGAAACAGGAACCAGCGGAAGCGTTGGAAAACACAAGACCAGCGGGATGTTTTGTGCAGCCGCTGCCACATTACTCTGCAGAAGGTCGCAGCTGCGGTTCACTTCGCCAAGAATGTCCTGCAATTGGGATGGTTCCCAGCCTCCAAGCCGGCGCAGGCCGAGCCGGGGATCGAGATCAGGCCATTCGATCACGACTACTGCGGCAGAAACGCCCGCGACGCGTTGCAGGTTGCCAATCAAGTCACCGTACAATCCGGTCTCCACATTCGGAGAACGTCCGGGAAACAATTTGCACAGATGTGCCCGGAGGAATGTTTCCAGATGTAAAGGAGTGAAGCCGCACAGCAGCGCTACCTGCAACGGAGGAGCATGGGATGGGACTGACTGAACCACCTTTAAGGCTTCCGCCAGCTTCATGGTCATGTTGAGGACGGCTCCGACGCTTCGGATGTGATCGCCGCCGGCGAGGGTACCGTCACTACGACCTTCACGGGCGTTTCCGCGGGCTGAGGTGCGATGCGCTCCTTCCGCCGCAAGAACCATTCCTCATAATATTCCCGCGAAAGATACGACAACCCAATTGCAGTCGCACTCACAACACCAAACCGGAGCACGATCAGGCCAAAGTGTCCGACCGAGGGCTGCAACCACGGCCAAAATCTTCCCGTGACCTTGTCGTAGATACGAAAGATCATTGGATGGATCAGGTAAAGCCCATAGCTGATGTAGCCGAAGAACGCCAGGATTGCGCTGTTCACCAGCCATTTCCGCGAACTGGTACCGAGCACCAGGAAGAGAAGAAGAAGTCCCGCAAAGAAAGTATTCACCAGGGTCAGTTGCAGACTTGCCCCCAGCATGGTTTGACGTGACAGCATCCCGAAGGGGGCGCCTGCAATCACTAGAATCGTTGCCATCGTCAGGAGAAACACGCCGCCGACAGCCGCGTGCTTCCGGCTGATCGAACTCCGCAGCACAAGCGCTAAAAGGCTCCCTTCGGCGAGGCCATCAGCGGCAAACCACGTGTACCATTCGCCCCCCAGCAGATGACCGTAGTGGAATGAGACTGCGCGGGCAACAGGGACGAGAATGCAGATCGCCAGCGAAAATAGGGCCAGATAGTGAGGTCTTAATTTGCGCACGACCGACGGCCAAACAATGTAATAGTGTTCTTCGACCGCCAGAGACCAGAGCGGATGATAGTCCATGGACACGCCGAAAAGACTCGTGACATTGGACAAATAGACAAAACTCAGGCCGAGAAACGCCGCCGAGGCCTGATGCAGAAGGCCTAAGAGGATCAGGAGCGAATAATATGCTGGAAGAATTCGCAGAGCCCGGCGGGTATAAAACCGGCGGTAGTAATCGGGCCTGGTTCGGGAATCGAGGAGGATTCCCGTGATCAGAAATCCCGAGAGAACGAAGAACAGGTTTACGCCGAGGGCTCCCGGCTGAGTCGCTTGCAGGACAATTCCGCGTACCCCGGTAAAGGGGAGCCCGCCATATTCCGCTCTAAACCCATGGAAGAACAGCACGCCGAGAACTGCAATTCCGCGCAGTACGTCTAACTCGGGCATGAAGCGCCGGACCAGTGGCTCCGGCGCTGGCACTTCTATTTTCACGATGCGTCCTCCGCTGCCGGCGGCTCATCGAGCCCGGACCAATGCCAGAGAATTCAGGTTTCGGTGATTTTGGAAATTATACCTTTAACTTGATCCCTCGCTCCTAAACTAGTCTAAGGAAAGGTTAGCTTTTGAGGCTTCCAGGGGCTACGAAACCGAGCGCCCCGGGCCGATTTTACCGGGTTTCGTGTGTTAAACTCGGTCCACGCGTAAATCCAGGAGTCTTGGTATGTTCAGGCGGAATCGCCGCTTCCTTTTGCAATGCTTGTACGTGTTGCTGGTTGGTTCGTGCAGCCTCCACCTTCTGGCCCAGACACCAGTTACGGGAGAGGCACCGCAGCCTACACCTCCGAATGAAACCGCTAAGCCCCAATCGCCTCGTCTGCTCGCGAATTCCAATGTAAAGCTGGGTGTCGGCGATCTGATCGAGATCAGCGTGTTCGGAGTACCTGATCTATCGACCAAAGCACGCATTAGTGGCTCCGGAGACGTCTATCTTCCTCTGATTGACTATGTTCACCTTGCCTCCCTGACGACCGATGAAGCGCAGGAATTGATCCAAAAGCGGCTGGAAGATGGGGGCTTTGTCCGTGGCCCCCACGTTTCTATTTTCGTGGACGAATCCGCGTCGCAAGCGATCACTTTGGTGGGAGAGGTCAATCACCCCGGGGCCTACCCCGCGATTGGTGAGCGCCGGCTTTTCGACTTGATCTCGGCGGCGGGAGGATTGACTGATAGGGCCGGCCGCAACGTGACCATCGAGCGTCGCGGAGATCCCAGTCAGAAGGTTGAGCTTCAGTTATCGGCGAACCTGACGGAAGATACCCAGGACAACGTGGATGTCTTTCCGGGAGACACGATCATTGTTTCGCGCGCAGGGATTGTGTACGTCGTGGGCGATGTGAACCATCCCAGCGGCTTTCGGATTGAGGACAATACCATCACCGTTCTCAAAGCCCTGGCGCTGGTCGGCGGCAGTACCCGCACATCTGCCTTGAGCAAAACCAAGATCCTGCGCGAGACGCCGAGTGGGATTCAGGAAATTCCCGTCAACCTTAAGAAGATACTTTATGCGAAGGCCCCGGATATGGCCCTGGTGAAGGGCGACGTTTTGTTCATCCCTGGAAGTGCGGCCAAATCCGCGGCATATCGCACCGCGGACGCGGCAATGTCCATGTCCACCGCCTTGGCAGTCGTTGCAGTTCATCCCTAGGGCGTGTGTCCAGCACAAGAGTTTGCTCTACGCTCCCAGTTCGTCTAGCACAGTGATGTAGTGGCGCGCCGTTTTTTCGCGGGAAAATTTGTTGACGATGTATTGCCGCCCGCTGGCTCCCATTTGTCGTCTGTGCTCGGGATCCTCCGCCAAGTCGAGGACCGCTTTCACCAGGGCCTGACTGTTCTCGGGTTCCACAAAGACGCCGGCGCCGGCTTCTTCGACGATCTGGCGAGCCTGACCGTCGACAGCGACAATCACCGGTCGTTCGCAAGCCATGTATTCTAGGAGTTTGGTGGGAATCACGGTCTTGAACAACTCGGTCTTTTTCAGCATGACCAGGCAGACATCGGCAGCCGAAACATAGGCTGGAATCCGTTCCCGCGGCTGCTGACCAAGGAACTGAATGTTGGTTAGTCGGCGCGCAGCGGCGAGTTCCACGATGCGTTCCTTTTCCGCTCCTTCCCCAATCAGTAAAAAAATCGCGTTCGGCAGCGCAGTCTGTAGTTCTTCGGCGGCGGCGATCAGCGTCTCCAGTCCATGCGCATTGCCCATCGTACCGATGTAGCATATTAAAAAACGACCTTCGAGCTTCAGTTGCTTTCGCACTTCCATCGCAGCCGGGTCAAGCCGGAAAAGATCAGTTTCGACTCCATTCTCGACAACGGAAATCTTTGCTGCGGCTACGTTCCAGTACCGGATCAGGTGGTCCTTGAAAGCCGGCGCCACGACCACGATACGGTCGGCACGACGGTAAAGAAATCCGGCGATTGCTCCCAGCGTGCGATGGAGCAAGCTTCCTTCGGTGCCCGCGCCGACGGCCGCGAGCGACTCCGGCCAAAGATCGCGAACTTCGAAGACGAAGGGGACGCGCTTCCACCTCGCCAGCCACCATCCCGCAAGCGCGCACAGCAATTGAGGAGACGTGGCGATAATCACGTCCGGCTTATGCAGAGCTAGTCCTGTGATCCCCGCTGAGACACAGAACGACGCATAATTACGGATTCTTTCGTGCGCTTTTCGGTTCGGCAGCGCCCAGAGCCAGGTGCGAACTACGTGCACTCCATCGACGATTTCCGTGTAGCGACGACGGCGGAGACGCGAGCGCCAATCCTCGGGCACAACGCCGGTCGGATGGTTTGGAAATCCGGTGAGGACAGTTGCTTCATGACCCATCCGCACCCAATGCCGCGACAACTCGGCGGCGCGCGCCGCCGGCGCTCCCATCTCCGGGGGGAAGTATTGCGAAACGTAGAGAATCTTCACAGGGTTTAACTATGACTCTGAAGTACTCCGACCGAAACGGGCTGACCTGAAGAACGCGACTCCTCCAAGGCAAATGTGGCCAGCATCGTGGTCACAATCTCCGCCAGAGGGATGGGAGAGTCTCCTCCAGTGCGAAGGGCGGTGACAAAACCTTCCCACTCACCACGATGACCTTTGTCCTGACCGAACAGCGATCGAAACACTTGCTTCCGTCCCCGGCCAACGAGTTCCAGCCGGCGAAAATCCTCAAGCACGGCCACCGCGCCACCGCCGAAGACTTCGACGCGTTCTTTCGAATACGATTTGTCGCCGTTGGCCAAATAGCTGATCGTGCCCTGCGACCCATCCGCAAAGCGAAGCGAACTGATCACGTTATCGTTGCTGTATTTACCAGGATTGGCCAGGCTGTGGGCTTCGACCTCAATTGGCGCAGCGCCCACCAGGAAAGTCAGGAAGTCCACAAAATGGCAGACTTCTCCGATAACGCGGCCACCACCTTGTTCTGGATCATTCAGCCAATGATCGGCGGGGATGAAGCCGGCATTCACGCGGTAGTGCAACGCCAGTGGCTCATGAATCCCGCGAAGAAAGCTCTTGAGCCGGAGCGCGAGAGGAGCGAACCTGCGGTTGAAACCGACCATGAGAAGCGGCTTGCCACCCGATTGCTGATCCTCGTATACGCGCACGATTTCGCGCAACTCATCTTCATTCAGGCAGAGCGGCTTTTCACAGAAAACATGATTACCGGACTTCAACGCTGCCAGCAACTGTCTGGCATGCAAGTGATGACGGGTCGCGACTACTACGGTGTTGATCGCCGCATCGCCGATCAGGCTGTTTTCATCGGTGGCACTGTATTGAAATCCGAACTTCTTCGCGACGTGATGGGAATGTGAGCCATTGGCGGCGCACACACCAACTAATTTCGCACCCCCAACTCGTTTTATCGTTGGCAACAGTGTGCTGGTGGCAAAGTTCCCCGCCCCTAGCAGTCCGATGGCAATCGATTTCGCGCCGGCAACAGCGGTTGCTCTATCGTTCCTCGCCACTTTTATTGTGACGCACTGGGTTTCCTCCGCAAGCTCCGGGTAAGTAATCAGGACTCCGAGGAAGGCTTGCTGAGATTTCCCCGTGATGAGGTCATAAGCCGATTGTGCCTGGTCAATCGGAAACCTGTGCGTAATCAAAGCGCCGACATCCACTTTGCCATCAGCAAGAAGCTGGAGAAAAGCCTCCATGTTGCGAGTCTCCGTCCAGCGCACATAGCCAATGGGGTAATCCACGCCTTTCTGTTCGTATGCTACGTCATAACGCCCGGGCCCATAGGAGCGGGAGACGCGGAAGTCCAATTCCTTCTCGTAAAAAGGCCTGCGCTCGAGGTCCATGCCCACTGCGCCGACGGCGACGATCACGGCGCGGTCCCGGGCTACTTCGGCGGCGAGATTGACTGGATCGCTGCTCGTCGTCTGCGCTGCAATGAGGACAGCATCTACGCCGCGCCCGACGGACAGTTGCATGCACTCGTCGCGGAAAGCAGTGGAGGAGGCACTGGCAGCGTCAGCACCCAGACGCAGCGCGAGGTCAACCCGTCCGCGGTCGATGTCCATTCCGACGACGCGGCAACCTGCGGCCCTGAGAATCTGTACGGTCAGTTGTCCGAGCAGGCCAAGTCCAATCACCCCGACAACGTCGCCCAACTTGACGTCAGCGGTTCGGACGCCATGCAACGCGACTGCTCCGACCGTAGTTGCGGCAGCGTGATCGAAACTCACTTCTGAGTCCGGAGGGATCCGCGCCAGCAGTAGGCGCGGGATGCAAGCGAATTCAGCGTGTACAGCATGCCCAGCGCCGGCGCAGGCTACGCGATCGCCGGGGCGGATGTCAGTGACACCCTCGCCCACGGCGACCACGGTTCCGGCGCTGCTGTAGCCGGGGGCGCTCGGCTGATCCATGCGGCTGCGGACGGCGGCCAAGGTCGACGCCACGCCATCCCGGCGAATCTTGTTCCATACTTCGCGCACGAGGTCGGGACGCATCCTGGCCTTCTGCAGCAGGTTCTTCCGGGCGAACTCAGATGAGGCCCGCTCGGTCCCGACTGAGACCAAAGATGCGGCAGTGCGGACCAAGACGTAACCCGCAAGCAATTTCGGAGCGGGTACGTCGACCACTTCGATCTCGCCGCCGCTGACTTGTTGGAGAAGCTGTTTCATAAGTGTCGCAAAGACGCCGCTCAGCCGCTCAAAACCTACAGTATCCGCAATTGTACGATGTTCAGCTGCTCGCTCTCACGGTTTGGCAGTGGGTCAGTTTGAAATCCATCCTGCTTTGACGAGCATTTCGTGTGCAACCTCGGTCAACGAGCGATTCTCGTTAGTGACGGTGAAATCCTCTAATCGCGCACCGTCAAGGATGACGTTCAGTTTCGCGACGCGAGCAACGTATTCGCGCTGCGATACACCTGATTCGCGCGTCCGGACGCGCTGCTGCATCGCTTCGATGCTGGCAGTAAGACGGCAGACGACTGTGTTTTTGGCTGAAACAACACCTCGACAGAGTTCCAGCTCGGCGCGGTCTTCGATCGCACGTGCCAGCAAGAGTCGCCTCACGCCGAGGGAAGCATAGTTGTTGCAGACAGCCTGAAGATTGCGGTACATCACGCCATCGTTGCCAGGTGCGGACGGAAGATGGACAAGCCCGAGCGCGTCCAAGTCGATCGCCGCGTGGGCAATGTGGCGCAGGGCAAGGATATCCGACGCTTCCCCCAGAAGGGTTGTCTTGCCCGCTCCCATCGTGCCCGTAATGATAAGCAACGATTCCGTAACCGCTCCATTTGCTGTTCAATCATGCCATGGGCTCAGAGCTGGTGCGATGGGAGTAACACTCAAACTGACCTACCACCCACGGTTTGCTCTGGCGCCAGACTCACTTGATAAACTTGCGAAGCCTCGCGCGACAAAACCAAATTGCTATCGCTCTGCCGAAGCAGAACCGCATCACCCGCCAGAATCACGGTGACAATTCGAACCGGCAAGAGCGCCTTCGCTCCATACAGGAGAGAAATCGCTGGACACAACTCGCCATAGGTAGGCGATTCCCAGCCCAGCAAGTCCTCATCTCTATCTCTGAGCTCAATATTCCCCGCCAGAATTTTTCCGCCGCGGATGAGGGCAGCGCTTCCCGAAGAGCTGGAAAAGACGTTCCAGCGAAAGTGCTGCTTGTCGGCTGAGAGAACCGCGCAAAACGGTGAATCGGCAATCACCTCGAACGGCAGGTCTGGCAGCAGCCAGTGCAACCGCAATTCGTGCTCACCCGCACCTAGCAGATCATCCACAATGACCCAGGCGTCTTCCGTGACGCACTGGACTATCCGCCGATGTTTCACTCCGAGACGCCGGTAGCCGTCGTGCTCGCCCTCAAAACAGTTTGGAGAATCCGTGCTCGTCTTTGAGAGAGAAGCGGAGGAAGACGTGGAAAAAGATCTGCCCGATGCCTGCGCCCAATCCAGCCAGAGAAAACGGCCGGCGCGCCGCATCTGGTCGCGGCGATCCACCATGACCGTGTTGTGAACGGCACTTCCTGCAAGGCCGTTGTTCCAGGGAGACTCTCCGTTATAGAGATATGTCCCGGCATCCCGCGCCAGATTGAGGCCGTGCCACCACAAATCCACATGCAGTTGATCGGCTTGAAATGGACGCCGCGTGTAGTGCCCTGCTCGCACCAACGCCCAGGAATTTTCGGCGCCAATGCGGTGATAGCCCGCAGTAGAGGAAACCGAGTGAGCGGGTTCGCGCTCCGTCTTTTTCGCGGACTTCCCGCAAAGCCATAGTGCAGCCTCGTCCCAAGGTTCGGGCTGGAGCGCGGTCGGACGATCCAGAACGCAGCTTCCAAGCCGCACCAGAGGACGGAAGTCGCCGTAGTCGCACGGGGCCAACGGAAGTATGTAGCTGCCGTCATTCGAGCCATGATTGGGCGCGTGTCCGGAATCTGAGTCCACAAACCGGCCGATGAAATCGAACGCTGCGGCCGCGCCCGTGCGGATCTCCTCGTCTAACTGGATCTTGTGAATTTCCGAGAGGCGCAGCGTCCAGAGCAGCTGTTGCAAAACCATCCTCTGATAGTTGAATGAGTCCTGGAGATAAGCTCCCTCTGGCGTGATCTGGTCGAGGACCGCTTCCCGCAAAAGCAGCGCTCCCTGTTTCCGCCAAGTGGCCGCATCCCTCAATTCAGGATAGAGAATCCCGGCAGTCCACAGACCGACCGCTTCGCTGATCAGGTGATTGCTGCGCTGCGACCGCGCATAGCCCACGGTTTGCATGGTGCGCCAGGCATGGGCGGCGATCATCGACAGCAGTAGCGCTACTCGTTGCGGTGTCGTGGCGGGCGAATGGAGGAAGGCGTAAAGAGCGAATGACCACGCCAGAATCCGCAGCGAGGATTCCTGTCCGCAGATCCAGAGCGGACCAGACATCGGCGGACTGCTTACGGCCCAGTTCTCGATCGCACTCCAGAAGGCTTCGGGAAAGCGCTCGTCGCCGCTGATGGCGTAGGCACGGGCCAAAGGGTAGACGAACAGGAATCTGGACGGCTCCAAAATAAACTTGAGATCGCCGTAGTCGTCAGAGGCAAACCTCATCTGCGTCCACGGACGGTCGGGCGAGACGCGCTGGCCCGTAGCCGGGTTCAGGAACCATCGCGGAGGAAAGCCGCAGTCGAATGACAGCCGGCCAAAGAAGGGCAGGTTGCCTTCGAGAATTCCATTCGCTTCGGCAACGACTGATTCTTCCCCGTGAACTCCGAGAATTTTCTTGAGATCAAGCGCCAAGCTGCGAGAATCCGAGAAGAAGAAAGGGCGGCCGCCCTGGCGGCGAATGCTCAGAAGATCTTCCGGTGAAGTTTTCGGAGCGATGTGTTTCAGGTCCCAGAATTCCCAGCCGCGGACCGAGTGCATGCGGCGCGACATCAGCCCGCTACCGCGCTGTAGTTCATATCCCAAGCGCAGCAGACCGTCGCGCACCCCGAATGTCCGGCCGATCTCCAACAGGGTGCCGAGCTTACCCATTGGATCTGTCACCCACGGGATTCGACTGGTTTTCCTTCAGCCGGCGCGCAGCCACAGCCTGCAGCTGCTCATGCGTCACAAAAAACTGGCGATCTTTTTCCCGGTCGGCCTGCGGGACAGCCGGGATCGTGCCGCGGTCAAGACCGGCCACGGCCTCTGCGATTAACTCGATCCCCTCGGCAATCATTTTGTTGCGCACGTCGGCCAGCGAGTCGCAGCCGTCGGCGCCCGCGAATTCGCGGCGCAAGAGGATGGGGCCAGTATCAATGCCGCTGTCCATGAAATGAATCGTTATGCCAAGGGGAACTCCGCAAAGGAGCGACCACTCCGGGCCGCTCATGCCGCGGATTTCGGGCACCAGAGCAAGATGTGCGTTCAAAATGCCAAGGCGAGGAACATTCAGCGCCTGATCCCGCAGGATGTTTCCGCCGGTGAAGATCGCCAAATCGGGGGACCACTGCCCCAGTTGCGCGACGGCACGTGGTGAGTTCTGATCGCTACACGTCACGACCGGAAACCCATAGGCACGGGCTACCTCCCGCACGCTGCGAAATACTCCGTCGCCGTGCCGCAGTGCGCTCTCGAGATAGGGATTGCGAATCTGATTCTGAATCGTGGACTTGCCAGGGCTCAATTTGGCGACGGCATACTGGAGCGAATCGCGCAGGCCCCACTGTCCAACTTTCCGCAGTAACGTCCTGCGGTCCCAGGACGGCAGCGTCATCGCACCAACCGGAACGTATCCGAGTTGCGCTAGACGAGCCGTGACGGCGCAGCCGGTTTCGCTGTACGGACTCGAGCAGAGGATTGCTACGCGCATCCCGATGCCTCGAGCTTTGTAATGAACTTCGTCTCGAACTTTGTCTCGAACTCGCGCGTAAGGCGCTGCTCCAACATGAGCGCGTCGGCCAGGAACTTGCATCCCCAGCTGATGAACCGCATCGGTTGGTACGCTCCCCAAATGGGATACGATCCCGCTACACCGCCCACCACTCCGCGGCGGCCCTTGACTGGTAGCAACTGCTTCAGCATCTCGTTCATTTTGAGGGCCGCGTTAAGATAGCGCGGATCGCCAGTCAATTCGAACAAACGCAGCCAGATGCTGGACATCTGCGCATTCCCTGTGAGACATGCAAATTGTTGTCCGCCTCTGAAGTCTGGTTCGTACGTGCCCAACAATCGCTTGTGGGTCTCAAACTTGCGGAGTAGAACCCAAGCCGGCTTCGCAGCTGCCTGGATTGCATCGTCGCGCCGGCGCAGAATCCCGCACTCGAGCGTCCCCTGAATCACGTAAGCGATGAAGTGCAGGTAAGCCGGATGTCCACGCAGATTGATACCGCCAATCCAGCCGCTGGGCTGGACGTGTAGCAGCACCCAGTCGATGTTTCTGTCTGCTGCTGCTGCGTGACGGGGATCCCCGGATTCGGCGGCCAACTGCGCCAAGGCCCACGAAACCATACTGTAGTACGTGTGCGCGGTCCCCTGATATGCAGCGGGTCCGGTCCAGGAGCCATCCGCCTGCTGGATCGCGGCCAACCAATCGCCGGCAGCCACTGCAGATTTCAGGATCTTCGCGTTTCTGGTCTTGGCCTGCATTTCCGTGTGGGCGCGAACCAGTCCCTGCAAAATCTGGCCGGTATTGAACACAGAAGGCCGCGCATTGTTGTCGGGGCCGCCGTCGGATGCGTGAAGCCCGCCGGGAAATGCGCCGGATGGCATTTGCAGCGAAAGCAGCCAGTCGGTAGCAAGATAAGCGGCATGGCGCGCGACTAGGTCGCCGGTCAGGCGGCCAAAATCATACAGCGTTGGGATGATGTAGCCGGTCACCTCCGGATACGACTCGGAATATCCAGTGAGGAGACCGTAGTAAGCTGCGATTCCACCGTCGGGACGTTGTGCACGGAGAATCCAGTCAACTACTGATCGCAGCGCGTTCGCGGTAGGAATGGTTGCGGACACGTATGAATAGAGGTGCCGATGTTCGAATGTTCTCCGCAGTTCGTCCGAAGCGAGCTTGGAAAATAGCGGAATAACACGCTGAGGGGCGCGCAGCAGACCCGCGGCTTCGCTCAGCACGCGAGCGGTTTTAGTGGTCACGAAGTTTCGGTTGGACCTGGACTCGGGACTACTCATCTGGGTCTGCGTTCGTTCGAAGCGCCCGCTAAGGCGGACGTCAATTGCTGCGCGTCGATCTGCCGCTGAGCGAAAGCTCTCGCGCCACCGTCAAGAAAAAGCTGCATCCAGATTTCCAGCGTCAGCAGTTGCCAGATTTGCATTGACCAGTCTTCGGCGCCCCGGCGGTGCTCGTCAATGTATGTGCGCACCACTTCTGGACGAAACAGTCCCCGGCGCCGGACCTGAGATTCCGAAAGCAGATCGTCCACCATAGGACGTAAATCGTGCGCCAGCCAGTAGTCCACCGGCGCCGCGAACCCCGCTTTCGGCTGCCGCAAAACTTCTTCTGGCAGCATGCTATGCATGGCTTTTCGGAAAATATGCTTCGTTGTGGGACGCCACTTCCCTTTCAGCTTCCACTCGGGCCTGACATTCCAGGCAACGAATTCGGCGAACTCTCGATCCAAAAACGGCACCCGCACCTCGACCGACGACGCCATGCTCATTTTGTCGTTGTACGTCAGGTTCAGCGTCGTCATGAAAATCTTGGTATCCAGATAGAGCATCTGGTTGAGAAAGTCCGCGTGCCGCACTTTATCGAACGCAGCCAGATGCTGCCCGTCAGGATTGCCGCTTGCCAGCTGTTGCGATTTTAGAGCATATAACTCGGCCTTCTGCCGCGCATCAAGATAGGTGCAGTTCCTGATGAAAGCGTTTACCGGGCTGAGCGCCGCGCTGCGCGCCATCTTCTTCGCCAGACGCACGGATCCTTTCATGCGTGTTCCGCGCAGTGCCGGCAATCCCAGTAGAGCTCGCTCCGCGGCCGACCGAGCGAAGCTCGGGACGCGCCGATATTCTTCCGCCCACCGCTGAGCTACATGCTTCCGATATCCCGCGAAAATTTCATCGCCGCCCACTCCTGACAAGAGCACCGTCGCCTGTTTTCGCGCCTCGCGGCACACTAGAAACGCCGTGATGATCGCCGGATCGGCCGTAGGCTCATCCATGTGCCAGGTCAAACTCGGCAACAGATCGACCACATCGGGCTCGACCATAATCTCATGGTGCTCGCAGCCCAGCTTTTGTGCGAGACGCTGCGGAACCCCGGGATCATCAAGCGTCGTCTCGCCCACGCGGTATTTTTCGGGAAACGTAATCGTGTAGGTGCGCACCGGCTGCTTTCGCGCCACGGCCGCGACCATCGCCGCAACGATACTCGACGAATCCAGCCCCGCACTCAGGAAGGCGCCGATCGGAACATCGCTAACCATCTGCTGCTCGACCGATGCGCAAAACCGCTCGCGGATCTCGTCCGCCAGATCGTCTTCTGTTCCTCCGAACCGATGCTCCGCGGGAGGGAACGTCAGGTCCCAGTATTGTTCGAGTTCGAACTCGCCGCGTTGCCAGACTGCGTAGTGCCCTGCCGGAAGCTTGCGTATCCCCTCGAACATCGTCAGCTGATCCGGTACCCAGAGGAACGTCAGGTACTGGCCGAGCGCCTCCATGTTGATAGTCGCTTCGATTCCCGGCACTTCAAGCAGCGCCTTGACCTCGGAAGCGAAAGCGAGTTTTCCGCCGCGCTGGCTGTAATAAAGCGGTTTGATTCCGAAATGGTCGCGCGCCAAAAATAATTTTGGCGAAGCGCCGCGCAAATCGCAGATCGCGAGCGCAAACATCCCATTCAAGCGGTTCAGGCATTCTTTGAAGCGGTCGGGGCCATATTCTTCGTAGAGATGAACGATGACTTCTGTGTCCGTATGCGAACGAAAGCAATGCCCTTTACCTTCAAGTTCACGGCGCAGATCGGCGAAGTTGTAGATTTCGCCGTTGTAGGTGATCCACACCGTCCCATCCTCGTTGCTCATGGGCATGTGGCCATCGGCGGAAAGGTCGAGAATCGCAAGACGGCGGCTGCCCAGTCCGATGTATCCCCCGTCGGGGAAACGCCGCTCCCAGAGCCCGGAGTCGTCGGGACCGCGGTGCGTCTGCACATTCGTCATCCGAACGAGCGTCTCGGTGTCGCCGCAGTTCACGAGTCCGCTGATGCCGCACATGAACTCACTTCCTCCCGTTCCGCAGCTCATAAACTTTAGCTTTAATGTGAAAGAACTGAATGCCTTGCATTGCGCAATAGATCAAGCCCGGGACACCGTCTAGAAATCCGAGGCTCAATACATACTTGTAAAAGAAGAACAGGAGCGGCGACCCGGGCAGCCCGAAAAAATGGCGCCGCAACCATCTGCGTCGCTGCGCTTGCGTTCCCCAAAGGGAGGGCTGAATGTCCTCCTGGTTGCGGTTGCCATCAAGCCAGACGCGCGCCTCCCAATTCGAGTACTCGTTGTGCTTCTGGATGTAACGCGACAAGGACTCGACGTTGTGATGGATAAGTGGATGGTTTAGCTTACGCGCGGCTCCCGATATGACGACGTGTTCATGTACTTCCATGTCGGCCATGCTGGCATCCTGATCCTGAAGGCGGCATTCGAAGCGCCCGAGTCCCTTGCGGAACAAGGACAGCTTCCAGAAGCTTGCTGCGCAATGTCGCAGTCGCCGCCCAAGAAAATACATCTGCAAGGCAATGAAATAGCCATTCGTGTGCGGGTCCTGAATCGCCTTCTGGATCTCGTCCGCGAGTTCGGACGTCAGAACCTCATCGGCATCGAGAAGCAAAATCCAGTCGTAAGCCAGGGGCAGAGTATCCATTGCCCACTGGCGCTTCTTCGGCCAGCCTCCGGCATAATGGAACTGGACAACATTAGCGCCATGAGATTGAGCAATGACGACGGTGTCATCCGTACTATTCGAGTCGATGACATAAACTTCCCCGACGGATTTCAGTGATTCCAGACAGCGCTGAAGGTTATGCGCCTCATTGCGGACGGGAATAATCACGGACAGAGGGAGTACCGCGGAGGCTGCCCTCGAACTCGATACTTCAGTTTCTGATTTCGACTCGATCACGTCAGTCCCGGTAGAAGCTTGTCCTATCTTAGCCTCCAGCGCCCGGTTTTCACAAAGACGGCTGTGCTAGTATCGCTCTCGGAACTATGTCCCGAACATATGTCCCGAACTATGTCTCAAGCCTCGCCAGTCCCGGGTTTTAAAGAACCTGGGTCAAACGAACGCGCGTTAGAAGAAGTACGGGATTTCTGGAACGCCGATCCCTGCGGCTCGCGCTATCTGGGCGATCGCGCCGACTTCGAAGCCCATGCCGGTGCGCGCTATCAGCTGGAACCCTACATTCACGAATTTGCCGGATTCGCGCAATCTGGTGGTCAACACGTGCTTGAGGTTGGAGTAGGAATGGGCGCCGACTATCTAGAATGGTTGAAGGCCGGGGCGCAGGCAACCGGCGTGGATCTTTCGAGCGCCTCGCTCGAGCAGGCGAAGCGGCGCTGCGAAATGGCCGGTTACGCGGCCGATTTGCGCGTCTCCGATGCCGAGCACCTGCCGTTTCCCGACAACACTTTCGACATCGTGTACTCGTACGGTGTGATGCACCACAGTCCCGACACGCCGCAATGTATCCGCGAGGCCTGGCGAGTTCTCAAGCACGGGGGGGCACTTCGCATCATGATTTACCATCACCCGTCGCTCACCGGATTCATGCTCTGGCTGCGCTACGGGTGGCTGCGCGGCAGATCGTTGCGTCAAGCCGTTTATGATCATCTCGAAAGTCCGGGCACCAAGTCCTACACCCAGGAAGAAGCGCGCGCTATGTTGCAGGGATTCGAGCAAGTCGAGTTCCGGCAGGCCTTCAGTCCAGGAGATCTGCTTTTGAATGAACCCTCGGCGCGCTTTCAAGGATTGGTGTACCGGATAATCTGGCGCCTGTATCCGCGATTTCTCATCCGCAGGTTTGGAGATAAGTGGGGATTGTTCCTTTTGATTTGCGCCCGCAAACCGGCGGCGGGATAAAGCCGTTCACAGATTCTGTCCGCACCACTGCGCCAGCACAAACAGCGACCAGGGACGTGACCAGGAAGTTTCGCCTGCCAGAAATCGATTCCATACTTCCCGCACGGCACTTGCACTAATCGAAGTCTGATCCCAATTACTCTTTAACAGCGCGTCTTCGACGACCGGTCTCATCTCACCCCGCAGCCACTGCTCAAAGGGTAGTGTGAATCCGCGTTTAGAACGATTCACGATCTCCATGGGCAACTCGACGCCCAGGCTCGCCAGCAGCAAGCTCTTCGGCGAGTTCCCTTGTAACTTCTTGTTCCCCGGAATGCGGAAGCAGGCCTCAACCAGCGCCCGATCGAGAAAGGGCACTCGCAACTCGAGACCATGTGCCATGCTCATGAAGTCGGAGTCGCGAAGCAGCGTGTTGCGCATGTACCAATTCGATTCCAGATAGGAAACGCGGTTAATTGGATCAAGGGTCGAACTCCGCGCAATGGATTCCCGCAAAACGCTTTCGAGAGCGCGCTCCGAATCTCTGTAGCGCGCACCGGCCTTGCTTCCGCCAAACGTGCTTTCGCTAAACAACGCCTCGCGCTCCTCCGCCCCAAACAGCGTACGCACCAAAAAGTATGGATGCACGATGGAATCGTGGCTCGTGGCCAACTGGGCCAGCTTGCGGCTGCGGTCTCCCTTGCCTGCAAACAGCGCTAAGGAAGCGGCCAGCGGCCGCCGCGCCAGTCTCGGCAGTCGTCCAAATCGTTTAGAAAAGACTTCCATCCTCGGTACGCGGCGAAAATTTGAATAGCCCGCGAACATCTCGTCGGCGCCGAGACCGGTCAGAGCAACTTTCACTCCCGCAGCCCTGGTTTTGGCGGACACGAGATACGTATTGATGCCGTCAATGGTTGGTTGGTCCATCGCACAAAGAGCCTCGGGCAACACCGCCAGCGTGCCTTGCTGCGAGACTGGAATCTCATGATGTTCGGTGCCAAAGCAACGGGCGACTTCCCGCGAATACTTCCCTTCGTTGAACTCCTCTTCCTGAAATACGAGCGAAAAGGTGCTTGCGCGCACACTGTTTTGGCTGAGGATGGCAACCAGAGCGCTGGAATCGATTCCGCCCGAAAGAAACACTCCCACGGGCACGTCGCTCACAAGGTGGGATAAAACCGCGTCACTCAGGATCGCAGGCAATCGATCTGGCGTCGCGGTCCCGTTTCCCGATGATGCGTCCGACTCCGCGCGCGAGGAAGCCTGCAGCGGATTCCAGTATGCGCGACTGCTCAACGACCCATTCTCCACCGTCAGCACATGTCCCGGCGGAACGGACATCACTCCCTCCACGATCGTCCATGGCTCGTACACGGAACCGAACGCCAGGTAGCTCAAAACGCCGGTAGGATCCGCCTTTCGCGGCACGAGTCCCGTCTGCAATAGCGTTCGAACCTCCGAAGCAAAAATAAAATTCTGCTCAGACTGGTGGTAGTACAGCGGCTTGATTCCCATGGGATCGCGCGCCAGCAGCAGCAGCTTTCGCGGCGCGTCCCAGAGGGCAAACGCGAACATGCCGCCCAGTCGTGTCAGGCACGACTCGCCCCACACGCGATAAGCGGCAAGAATCACTTCAGTGTCGGAATGACTCTTGAACTCGACGCCGACAGCTTCGAGTTCCTTCCGCAGTTCGCGAAAGTTGTAGATCTCGCCATTGAAGACAATCCAGTTGCCGGTGACCGGATCCTGCATGGGCTGGTGCCCGAGCAGCGAAAGATCGAGAATCGCCAATCGCCGGTGGCCCAAGCCAATCTCCAGCGGCTCCGGCTGGGTATCCTTCAGCAGTACGGTACCAAAATCATCGGGTCCCCGGTGCGCGAGCGAACGTGTAGCTTCTTCCAGAACTGCAGGACGGATCTGGGTTTTACGCGCCAGGATGCCAACGATGCCGCACATTGGAAATGTTTGCTCTCGCTTCCTTATGGGATGTTGTTCCATCTTATCGTGAAGGCAGGGACTACTAGAGACGCTGAGTCAACGCGAACGCGAGGTTTATTCTTGCCGAGTTTCCGGGTTGCACTCCACCGCCGAAGGGAGGCTGCCCAGTTCCTGCCTCAGCCGATCAGCGAGCCTGATGCACAAGGCGATAATCGTAAGCGTTGGATTGGAGTGCCCGCTGGTGGGAAACGCCGCGCTGCTGCCGATGAAGAGATTCGAAACACCGTGCACCTGGCAGTTCCGATCAACTACCCCTTGCCTCGGTGAATCATGCATTCGTGTGGTTCCGATGTGATGATATTGATCTGTAATCTGATTCATCCATTCTGAAGAGTCCTCCAGGACCCAAGGCTCCAACGCGATCTCTCCGATACCGGCCCGTCGAAATTCTCCGCACAATGTCTGCGCGAATTGCCGGATCGTATGCAATGTCAGGTCAGTCAATTTCCAGCGCACGTTGGCACGAGGCATCCCGAGTGCATCGGTTGTATCAGAGAGTAGGATGCGGCTCTCCGGATTGGGCTCCTGTTCAGAGGTCAGGGCGATCCGCACACGGGCGGCAGGAGCAAAGCTCCTGCCCCGGAGCAGGAAGTGATACGCCGGAAGCAGGACCGAGGCCGGATGGCGCATCGTCCTAAAAAGTTTGGGCAGCAAAGCTGGTGCGACTTGTCCCTGCCGTATGGCCGCATAGATGTCTTTCGCATCTTGCAGTGTTGAATCATCCTGCACAAAGGTGGCGCCCATGGAGATGTTGAGCGTCTTATGGTTGCGTTGCCACTCTGGGGTGGCTGTGCATCGGACGGAATACTTCAGTCCGCGTTTGTGAAAAACATTGAACAGCTGCTGCGTTCTTGCCGGATCCGAAGAGTCAAGCGACCCAACGAACGCGCTTGGATGATCCTGAAAGAATCGGCCGACGAGGTCGCACCCATTGCCAATTCCGCCTGGTATTTGTTTGTTGTTGGCCAAAAGCAGGCGAGCGGTTTCGATTCCGCCAGCGCACAAGACAAACGCTTGGGCTCGCAAAGTTGCCTTGTGTCCCTTCAGCGAGCGCACCTGAATGCTGGCAACGCGGTTTCGTCCTTCCTCCATCTGGACTTCCGTTACATTGGCATGCAGCAAAAGAGTGCACCGATTCGAGGTGCGAATGCCGGGCAAATAGTGCTCGCGCAGGTTCGGTTTTGGACTCCATTTTGAGAAGTGGTACCACAACTGTTCTCGATCGAATAAAGGTGGGCGAGTTCGCAGAAGTGCGAATAGATCCGTATCGAAATTAAATCGGTCCACCAGCAAGAATCGGCATGCACGTTCGTAGTACGCTCTTAATTCTTCGAACGAAATCGGCCAGCCGCTATTGGGAACCCATTCCCGCTGCTCGAAGTCGGAAGGCATCAGGGGCAGCGTCTGGCCTCCCCACTTCGTAGTCGAGCCCCCCAAAATGCGAAACCTCCCCTGGGTGGAACCGGGATGAGGCAAGCCGCTGATGGCGACGTCGTAGAGCGCCTGGGTTGCCGGTTCATGCTGCTTCCCGCCGCTCTCGACCAAAATCACGCTCATCTGCGCCTGGATCATCTCGGAGGCGATGGCAAGACCCGCCGCGCCAGAGCCGATAATGCATAGATCAGACCTTAGTTCCACGGTCCCATCGGTTGCCTCGAGGTCGACGATCATGTAGGGCCACTCAGGGTTCCGGTCCCATGCGAGTCTGTGACGCCGGGGCCCGGGGTTGGACTCGTCGCATCCAGTATTTGGCCGACAAACTCAACAAACTGGTGCATTCTCGCGTCATCGTAGGGTTCCGAATCAGCCTCCCGAACGTTGTTGGCGATGTGTTGCGGATCTTTGCTCGAAAATAGAACAATACCGTTTGCATTGCTCCAAAGGGCATATCGGAGGAGGAGGGAGCCGATCGCCGATGGTTCGGCGAGGTCGATGCTCATGCGGAGCGAATGTTCTCGGGCAATTTGGGGACGCGCCTTCACGGCTTGCCGAAGAGGTCCAGCCGGGCTGAAAACACTGTGGGTAATCAGAAATCGCCGGTCACGGTGCAGCAACTTTCCTACGCTTCGGTCGACCGCATTGTCATTGAACTGTAAGACCTCGTAGGCTGCAGGAAGCAGATCCGCCTCTCCCTGGAACTTTCTGAAGGCGGAACCCACACCCAAGTGACGGATCTTTCCCTTGGCGACCTGACCCAGCAACGTTTCCACCAGAGGTGCGCTGCCGGCGTCAGCGAGGGTGCCTTCGTGCAGGAGAAAAATATCGACATAGTCCGTTCCCAGTTCTCGTAGGCTCGTCTCCAAACTTCGGATGGCCGCTTCCGGGGTGAAAATGCCAGCCTTGACCATCGCCGCACCACGATTCTTCGCATGCCGCAGCAATCCTGGAAAGGGCCGCAGAACCTTCTTTAAGACATTGATCGCCCGCACATTCCCAACCAATCCCGAGGGCGGTTCAATGCCAAACTTCGTGGTCAGGGTCACCGCGTGCCGTTTTTGCCGGAGGAACTCCCCTAGGATTCCTTCAGCTCTTCCAAAGCCGTATGCTCGGGCTACATCAAAATGCGTGATGCCCAGCGAAAACGCATGCTCAAGCACTGAGAGTGCTTCTTTTCGGCTGTCATGGGCAGTCAGCTGAACGCACCCAAACCCCAGTCGGGATGTTTCGACGTTCGTTTGGAGGAAGATGTGTTTCTTCATCGATAAATCATGCTACATCCGACCTCTTAGAAAACTTTGATTCGTGTTTGCAGCCTGAAGAGTGCTGGTGAGTCAGAACGTCCTTAACCATCCTCCGATCACGGTCATCGCCATTATATAAAGCAGCCTGTCACGCCATCCCTGTCGCACCATCTAGGATGGACCGATCACTCCCGCAATGGCTTGCCGGTAAATCCCTGCCAGGTGTTGCGCCTGATGTGACAGCGTCAACTTTTCCATGATCGTGTGGCGTGCAGCGGCCCCAATGCCCGCGCGCAGTTCCGGCGATCCGAGCAATACGGAAAGCCCCTGGACGAGTTCTTCGAGCCCATCGACGGAGATCAGCCAACCATTCTTGCCATGCTCAATCAGTTCCTCAATTCCTTGTCCGCGACAAGCGACCACCGGTCTGCCGCAGGACATCGCCTCCAAGTACACGCATCCCAGTCCCTCGTTCCGGCTGGCCAACACGAATACGGAGCAGCGTCGCATGGCCTCTGCTACCTCGGACCGGCTCTGCCGTCCAACAAACTGAACGTGCTGCCCAATACCCAGGTCGCGAATCATTGCTTCGAATAGGGCGAGATCTGGACCTTCTCCGATGATCCGGCATCGCAACTGGGGGAAGGAAGGCCTGAGATGGCCGAGCGCTCTTAAAACCAATTCGTGGCCTTTGCTGCGCAGCAAGGTGCCGACAATCAGAATCTCCGGATCGAACGGTCTCCCCACAGTCGGATTCGGCGAAAAAAGACTTGGATCTACACCGTTGTACACGATGCTGCTGCAGGTGTCAGCCGGCGTTCCAGTTTTCAGGATCTCCTGCACCTTACCGCTGATACAGACTACGTTCCGCGCCGCCCGGTAAACGTCCACCGAAACCTTTCGCCGCCAAGCCGCCGGAATTCCACCAAGATGGCAATTGTTAAACACATCCAACCCGTGAACCGTCACCACGAACGGAATATTCAAACGCCTGGAAAGTAAAGCCGCCGCATGGCCGCAAGGCAGTGCCGCATGAGCGTGGATCACATCAATCGGTTTCGCGGTGTGCAGCTGCCGTATTCGCCCAAAGAGACGCGCGTAGAGCAGCTTCCCCGCGCTCGAGAGCCCAAGATTTCCGGGGACTTGCGGGTATCGCACCCATTCCGCTGCAGCCGATGAACTCGAATGTTTTCGAGGATAGTAAATCGGGGATACTGCAATTACGCCGGAGTCGACATCGAACCGCCTAAGCTGTTCGATCGGTTCCGCGATAAAGCAACCGCTGACCTCATTTTGGTCCGACGGAAAAAAAGGGGTGAGCGTCAAGACGTGCAGTGTTGAAACCCGATCCGCGGCTCCGGACATCAGTTTTGCCCACTCTCAGATTGCACTAATTCCCAGGCCAGGCCAACCAGGCGTTCAACGTGCTCACCCCAGCTAAAGTCGCGGGCTCGCCGCAACCCGTTGCGCGACAGCTTTTCCGCTAAATCCGGCGATTCCTGAATTTGCATTACTCGTTCCGCCAACGCATCCGGAGAGAAACAGGGGAAATAAATTCCGGCGTCACTGCAGATTTCGCGATGCACCGGCAGATCCGACGCAACTACCGGCAAGCCGCTCGACATCGACTCGATCAAGGGATGCGCGAACGATTCCGCATAGGCTGGGGTCACATAGATGTGGCAGGCCCGATAGAGATGATGCAGCGAGCGATAAGGAATCGTTCCGAGCTCTACGATGTCATGGCGCCTCCGAAGATCGTCTGCGAGCAATGCCGCAGCTTCGGCTCGATATGTCCCCGGATTGTCGCTCGAATTCAACCGGCATGTTAGAAACAGTTTCACCTTCTTTCCCTTCAGACGACTGCTCAGAATCGGTATTGCCCGAAATAAAGTTTCGAAATTCCGGTAATAATTGTAGTGGCTTACAAAAAGCAGGCGGAGAGCATCTTTCCCTTGCTCAAGCTGAGTTTTCGCTTCCGGCGGCAGTGGCGCCGCATCGCTCGTAAAAGCATCTGGGTCAAATCCATGGTGCAGCGAAATTATCTTCCTGCCACTCCACCGGCGAAGTTCTTCGGCAAACGCTTCACTAGGGGCGATGGTGATGTCGGCGCAGCTTATGGATCGCCGCGCCACCCAGCCCTTGACTATAGTGTCCGCCCATATCGCGTAGGCTCCGCGCGCACGAACATCGCGAAGGAAATCTCTGGACGTATAAAGCGAGTTACGAGACAGAAGTATCTGCGGGACGGGAGAGTTCCAAAGCGCAAAGTTGCCCGCGGAAATCAAAACCTGCGCGCCGCTTCGCCGGATCAGTTTCGGCAGCGTCGTCTGTTCACGAACGACACGACGGAACACTCCGGAGGTTTCTGCGGTTTCGACAAAGGAAATGTTTGGAAGCTCTCCAAATTCCCGGCGAATCGCCGGATTCAAGAGAACCGTAGCTTCCGTATCCACTCTCCGCGCGAGATGGGGAATCACATTGCGCAGATAGGTAAGGCCTCCACCCGCACTCGCGGCAAGGCCATTGATAAACAATCTGATCATCGGTTGGGCACGACGGCTCCAAAACTAGCTGGCGACGGACGGGGAGCTCGGGAAACAACGTCGCCTACTGGGACCCCAACGGCGACGGGAATAAGATCCGCAAGTAGAAATGCGAATACCCAAAAATATATGCTGACATAGGAACCCACGGCAAAAAGCGAATCCTCGAAGAGGCCGTGGACCAGTCCGGACAACACCACCATGGCCAGTGGAATTGAGTAGTGGCGTGGGTCGCTAGTTCGCCTCATCCACGCGCACACTCTCCAAACGTTCGACACTATCACCGCCAGTAGCGCAACGAAGGGCACCACCCCCAACAGACCCACCCACTCTGCGATTGTCATGTAGCTGCTGCCGTGTTCTCGTTCCGTCTCGGCGCTTGAAGCAAACCTTCCGAAACCCAATCCGGGACTTTCTCCCGTTGGGCTCGTGCCATATCCCGTTCCGAACAACGGATGCTCTTTGATCGAGGCGATCGACTTGTCCCAAGGTGTCCGCCGTGAACCCATCACGCCTTCCGCCTTGTGCCCCTTATAGAGCACTGCATCTTTCAGGTCCCCCAGCGACTTGTTTAAGGCTCCCGGATCTAACATCCCAGTGACCGCCACCAGGAACAGAACCACTGCTACTACCTTCGCCAGCAATTTGTATTGGCGCAGGCAAAGACAGAAAACGAACGTGACGACCACTACCGAAACCATCGCAGCACGCGCCATGCTGAATTGAACAAGGTACGTGCAAAGAAGCAGGGCAGCCAGCCTGCGGAGCCTCACCGCAGGCCCATCACTGGTGAGCCATCCCCACAAAAGGATGGGGAACAATCCGATGCTCATCGCCGCACCCAGGGAGTTAGGATTACCCCAAATACCTTGACCCAGGCCGAGATAACAGATTGCTGTGGCATAAACCGCTATTTCACTTCCCAAGAGCAGGCCACGGAAAAAACGGTCTTCCCGGCCGAGAACGGCCAGGCGAGCTCCGGAAGCACAGTATAGAAACAGCAGGAACAAGCTCAGGGCCTTGAAGGATGCCATCTGTATAAACGGTGAGACCGTGGCGGAAACAAACGCGGCGCAGATGCAAAAGAGAGCGATCAGATGTAATGATCCGAAACGCCTGCGAGGATTCTTCGTCCAAGCAATGTAGCCAACGACTGCCCCCGCGGACAGCACCACCCAGCGTCCACCAGTCCAGGCGCTTTGTAGGGGAACATGCATGCCCGCCCAAACAAAGGTGATGATCAGCAGAACAAAAAAACGCTGCCCATAGTTCCAGAGGCTGGCGATGATTATCTCCAGAAGCAAGATCCCGCCCAGGAGAGAAACGTCGCGGAAGTATTGCAAGTGGGAATAAATCAAGTACAGTACCAGACCCAAGCCCAGCGCGATGGCAGCCCACTGCAGCGGTTTCACGGAATTCATCGAGCCCCCGTACCGGCGGAGATCGCAGCCACCGCCAGACCATCGGCGCATGCTTCCGGGGAGTAGTTTCGAATTCTTTCCGAGCTATGCGTTCTCATCCGCTGCTTAAGCTCCGGTTGCCGCACCAGAGAATTGATCGCCACGCTGAGTTTCTCCGCATCGCGGGGAGGCACGATGTAACCGTTCCACCCATCTTCGACCAGGTCGGCCGAACACCCTGCCATACTGCTCACGATAATCGGAAGTCCGCACGCCATCGCTTCATTCACCACCAAACCCCATGGGTCGCTGTGTGTCGGTAGAACCAAGGCTTCCGCGAGCGCATATAGACCAGCCAGATCTTCCCGCTGCGCGAATCCCGGAAAACAAACCGTCCCCGGGCTGATCCGTCCCGCTTGTTGCGCCAGTTCATCTCTTGAGGCGCCATCGCCCGCAAACACCAAACCCACCTCAGATCGCAGGCACCTCTCTAGTTTGGCATAGGCCTGGAGGAGATCAAAGA
>Ga0193751_1000228_pt1 | contig 49940 bp, 37 predicted proteins | sample L1c2metaG_FD_143050 | JGI IMG/M metagenome (GOLD analysis project Ga0193751, IMG submission 143050) | Soil microbial communities from a riparian zone of the East river system, Colorado, United States - L1c2 | ecosystem: Environmental > Terrestrial > Soil > Riparian zone | place: USA: East River...
AAGAGCGGCCTCGAGCTCGGCAAGGCCCTGGTGTGCTGGGACGGCAGCCGTGCCGCCGCCCGCGCCACCGCCGACGCGATGCCGTTCCTCTCCCGCGCCGGGACGATCCAGGTCCTCATCGTGGCCGGCGAGCGCGGCAAGAGCGACGAGATCCCCGGCGCCGATCTCGGACATCATCTCGCCCGGCACGGGCTCAAGGTCGACGTGAAGCGCATCGTCGCAACCGAAAGCGACGTGGCGAACACGATCCTGTCCTACGTGGCGGACACCGGCGCCGATTTCATCGTCATGGGCGGCTACGGCCACTCGCGCTTGCGCGAATTTATCCTCGGCGGGGTGACGCGCAGCATTCTCGAGGCGATGACGGTCCCGACCCTGATGTCGCACTGAGGTTGGCCTGCCCTCACGCCGCGTCCTCCGGTGCCGGGACCGCCGCCTGCACCACGAGGCCGCGCGCACGGGCATCGGCAATCCCGACCGCGCGCAGGGCAAAGAGCGTGAGCGCCTGCACGGCGTCGCGCGCGGCGACCGCACTCGCGGAAGCATCCGGCGCCAGCGGGCCGACCAGGCCCTCGAGCAGCGCGCCCACCAGCGCTGGCGCCGCCACGCGCACGTCCTGCGCGGGCAGGTGGCCGCCACGCATGGCGGCGGCGAGCCGCGCTTCGAGTTCCGCCAACAGCGCCGTGCGGTAGACGAGCCGCACCGCGTCGATCTCGAAATCGACCGGCTCGGCGATCACCGCCCAGGCGAGGCGGCGGCGCCCGAGCGCCCGCGCCGCCAAGGTCGTGATCGCGGCGGCGAGCGCCGACAGGGGTCCGGGCGCCGCATCGGCCGCGCGCCGCACCGCCGCAAGCTCGCGCTCGGACACGGCCGCCACGACGGCGGCGACCAGCTCGGTCTTGGACGGGAAATAGCGATAGACCGTCCCGGCCGCGATGCCGGCGCGCTTGGCGACCGGCGCGATCTGCACCGCCGCCATGCCTGCCTCGGCCGCCAGCGCGCGGCCGGCCTCGACGATCGCTGCATGGCGCTGCGCCAAGCGGCGGACCACCTTCTCGGTGCGGCGATAGGCCATGGCGAATCGGGATTCGGTGTTTCAATGAAATGAACTATCATTCAGGTCAACTTGCAAGCGGGCTTGCGCTTTCTTTCTGGAGCGAATAATTATTCCCCCAGAAGGGATTAATTATGCACGCCGCCGCTGTTCTGACACTCAATGAAGTTGCGGAGCTTTCGGGCGCTCCCAAGCGCTTGATCGAAAAGGCTATCGAAGAGCGGATTTTATCGGTTCGGTCCGCATCGTCTCCCGTCATGCGGCGAGCCCAACGAATGCTGCCAGCCTACTCGGTTGCTTACGCGGCGGCGCTGAAGGGACTAGGCTTGAGCATGTCGATCAAGCACAAGAAGCGCTTGGCCGAAGTCGTCGCCGCGACTCCTTCGACCGCGCTTCCAACAAAACGCGCCGTCATCGAGCCTGCCGTGGAGATCGACATCGGTCGTCTCGTCGGCGACGTGATGGCGAAAACGGAAAAGTATCGCGCCGACCGCGACGCTTTCATTGTCGTCGATGACGCGATCAAGGGGGGAACGCCGGTCATTCGTGGCACGCGAATGACCGTCTATGCCGTTCTCGGCCGCATCGATCACGGCGATACGATTGAGGACGTTCTTTCGGACAATCCCGATCTCACACACGACGCCGTAGCGGCGGCAATTATCTACGCCCGGACGCACCCGTTGGTCGGACGTCCAGGCGGGCGTCCCTGGGCCGGCGCTGGGTGAGGTTATTCATCGACGAATGTCTGTCGCCGACCCTGGCACGTCGGTTGAACGAGTCCGGCGAGCATTGCGCAACGCGATCGCCGCATGGCGCTGCGCCAAGCGGCGGACCACCTTCTCGGTGCGGCGATAGGCCATGGCGAATCGGGATTCGATTTCGCCAAATTGTGAATCAGAGTTCAGGTCAGCGCAATCCGACTGTCAAAGCGACAGTTCTCGCCCCATGATCTCATCGAATCCATAAGTACAACTGTCGGGGAATACCGATTCATTCAGCTCGGTTTCCTTGGCGGCCTCGAGCCGAGCCTTCCGATAGGCTCGAGCGATGGCCTCGGCAAGGCGTGGCCGCAGTCCCGGGTTATCGGCCAAAATATCGCTGACCTCCAACCGCTGCTGTTTGATCGAAATGATCCAGCTGCGCGATCTCCTCCCAGGCTGGTGGTCCCATTTCAGCATGTGCAACAGAAGCACACGAAATGCGCTTTCCAATTTGTTGAATTGCTCGCGACCCAAGGACTCGATCTCCTCCGCGACGTTCTCCCGATCGATTTGCGCCCAATCCGATTCACGCAGCAAACGGGCCTGCTCGATCGACCACGAATAGAGATCCGCATCGTAGTCCGCGCGTGCCGGTTTATCGGGGGCCGTGGGAGGGCCGAGGACGTGTCCGGTTGTGCGACCAGCCATATTCCGCTCCTTAGTCGTCCCGAGCATACCACGAGCTTGTCGCTTGGCGCCGGCGCCGGGATGAGGAAATCGCGAGATCACCCTCCCCTCGCCGCCATCGCCTTCTCACGCAGACCCGTCAGGGTCGCGGTCGGGGTGATTGCCTCCGGGTCGACCTTGAGGTGGAGGATCGCGGGCTTGCCGGACTTGACGGCGTCCGCGAAGGCGCCGGCGAAGTCGGCGGTCTTGTCCACCGTGGCGCCGTAGCCGCCGAACGCGCGGGCATAGGCGGCGAAATCCGGATTGCGCAACGCGGTCGCGGTGACGCGGCCGGGATATTCGCGCTCCTGATGCATGCGGATGGTGCCGTACATGCCGTTGTCGACCACCACGATGACGACCGGCAGCTCGTACTGCACGGCGGTGGCGAACTCCTGGCCGGTCATCAGAAAGCAGCCGTCGCCCGCGAACGCCACCACGGTGCGCTCGGGATACAGGCGCTTCGCGCCCACCGCCGCCGGGACGCCGTAGCCCATCGAGCCGGACGTCGGCGCCAGCTGGGTGCCGAACCGGCGCACGCGATAGAAGCGGTGCAGCCAGCCCGCATAGTTGCCGGCGCCGTTGCACAGAATGGCGTCGGGCGGCAGTTGTCCGCGCAGCCAGGCGACGACCTCGCCCAGATTGACGGCGCCCGGCACCGCGGTCGGCTGTTCGCTGTAGGCGAGGTAATCCTCGTGCGCCGCGCGCGTCGCGTCGCGCCATTTGATCTCGCCCGGCGGCTCGACCCCCTCGAGCGCGGCCGCGAACGCGGTCGGCGACGCGTTGATGGCGAGGTCCGGGCGATAGACCCGGCCAAGCTCCTCGGCGCCCGGATGCACATGCACGAACTGGGTGCGTGGGTTGGGAATGTCGAACAGCGTGTAGCCCTGGGACGGCATTTCGCTCAAGCGGCCGCCGATCAGCACGACCAGGTCGGCCGCCTTGATGCGTGCCAGCAGCTTCGGATTGACGCCGATGCCGAGGTCGCCGGCGTAGCAGGGATGCAGCGCGTCGAACAAATGCGCGCGGCGGAACGTGGTCGCGACCGGCAGCGCGAAGCGCTCGGCAAAGCGCATGAGCGAGGCGCGCGCCGGCTCCGACCAGCGGCTGCCGCCAGCGAGCACGATCGGGCGCTCCGCCGCCCACAGCAGCTTCTGCAGGCGCATCATGTCGGTCAGCCCCGGCCAGGTCTCGATCGGCTCGAACGCCGCCGCGTCGGCGACCGACACGCGATCGGTGAGCATGTCCTCGGGCAGCGCGATGACCACCGGGCCGGGCCGGCCGTCGGTCGCGGTGTAGAACGCGCGCGACACCAGCTCGGGAATGCGCTCGGCCTCGTCGATCTCGGTCACCCATTTGGCCATGGTGCCGAACACGGCGCGGTAATCGAGCTCCTGGAACGCCTCGCGCTCGCGCATCTCGCGGCCGACCTGGCCGACGAACACGATCATCGGGGTGGAGTCCTGGCGCGCGATGTGGATGCCGGCGGAGGAATTGGTGGCGCCCGGGCCGCGGGTGACGAAACAGATGCCCGGACGGCCGGTGAGCTTGCCGACCGCCTCCGCCATGATGGCGGCGCCGCTCTCGTGGCGGCACACCGTGACTGCGACGGCGCGGTCATGGAACGCGTCGAGCGCGGCCAGGTAGCTTTCGCCCGGGACGCAGAACGCGTGGCGCACGCCGTGCACCACGAGCTGGTCGACCAGCACTTCGCCGCCGCTGCGGGTATTGTCCTTCGCGCGCATCATGGCCTCCCAGGGAGATGCCGGCCGCAACGCGCGGCCGGGCATCGGTAGCAGCTTTTTGCGTTTGGCAGGCGTTAGCGCTTGATCGGCGCGAACTTCGCCGGGACCATCAGCATGGTGGTCTGCTGCACGAGATTGCCGCCTTCGGCATTCTTGCGCACGAACACCTGCCAATCTGGGTCCGCCTGCATGGCGGCGCGGCGCTTCATGCGGTCGGCCGCGTCCTCGTAGGCCCAGATGTGGACGAGCGTGTTGATCTCGCCGGACTCCGAGAACATGTAGGCGACCGGCTGGCCGAGATGGCGCGTCTGCGGCGCGAGGCCGAACTTCTCGTAGTTGTCGAGATAGACCGGCATGGCGCCGGGCTTGATGCGATAGGTGCGATGATCGACGAGCACGCTTTCCTCCCATGGATGGATGGATCGTCCGGATGGACCGCGTGAATTGTTTCGGCGCGGCCGCGGAGGGTCAATAGATTTGTCCGCCGCCGTGTGGCATGGCTCCCCTGCACAAGGAGTCCCCAGCCATGTTGAATCGAGCCGCGGCGGACGGCCGGGTCATGAACGGCGCCGAAAGCCTGGTGCGCACCTTGGTCGCCGGCGGCGTCGACGTGTGCTTCGCCAATCCGGGCACCTCGGAGATGCATTTCGTCGCGGCGCTCGACCGCGTCGAGGGCATGCGCTGCGTGCTCGCGCTGTTCGAGGGCGTCGTCACCGGCGCCGCGGACGGCTACGCGCGCTGGCCGAGAAACCCGCGGCGACCCTGCTGCACCTGGGCCCGGGTCTCGCCAACGGGCTCGCCAACCTGCACAACGCCGGCAAGGCGGCGACGCCGGTCGTCAACATCATCGGCGACCATGCGACCTACCATCGTCGCTACGATGCGCCGCTCACCTCGGACATCGAGGCCGCGGCGCGCCCGTTCTGCGGCTGGGTGCGCACCTCGCCCGATGCGCGCTCGGTGGCGAAGGACGGCGCCGAGGCGATCGCGGCGGCGTCGACGCCGCCCGGCAAGGTCGTGGCGCTGATCCTGCCGGCCGACACCGCCTGGAACGAGGCGGACGGCATCGCCACGGTGCCGGCGATTCCGATGCGCGCGCGGGTCGACGCGCAGGCGATCACGGCGGCCGCGGAGGTGCTGCGCGGCGGCGAGCCAACGCTCATCGTGCTGGGCGGACCGGCCGTGCGCCGCGAGGGCCTGGAGCTTGCCGGCCGCATCGCCGCCAACACCGGCGCCAAGCTGATGGCGGAGACCTTCAACGCCCGCATGGAGCGCGGCGCCGGCCGCGTGCCGGTCGAGCGCATTCCCTATCCGGTCGACCAGGCGACGGCCGTGCTGGCGCCGTTCCGGCATCTGATCCTGATCGGCGCGAAGACGCCGGTCGCTTTCTTCGCCTACCCGAACAAGCCGAGCCTGCTCGCGGCGCCGGACGCGCAGATCCATCCGCTGGCGCGGCGCGAGGACGACGTCGTGCATGCGCTCGGCTGGCTCGCCGAGGAGGTGGGCGCGGGCGGCGCGCCGTTCGTGCCGGCAGCATACGCACCGCCCGCTCCGGCGACCGGCAAGGTGACGCCCGAAGCGCTCGCCGCGTCGATCGGCGCGCTCCTGCCCGAGCAGGCGATCGTGGTCGACGAGGGCGTGAGCACCGGCCGCGGCTTTTTCCCGTCGACCCGCGGCGCGCATTCGCACGACTGGCTGCAGAACATGGGCGGCTCGATCGGCATCGGTCCGCCGCTCGCGGTCGGCGCCGCGGTGGCGTGCCCCGGCCGCAAGGTCCTCAACCTCGAAGGCGACGGCAGCGCCATGTACACGGTCCAGGCGCTGTGGACCCAGGCGCGCGAGAACCTCGACGTGACGACGGTGATCTTCGCCAACCGCAGCTACGCGATCCTGCGCTACGAGCTGTCCCAGGTCGGCGCCCAGAACGTCGGCCGCAAGGCGCTCGACATGCTCGACCTCGGTCGCCCCGACATCGATTGGGTGTCGCTGGCGCGCGGCATGGGGGTGCCCGGCGCCAAGGTCGACACCATGGACGATTTCAACAAACGCCTGGCCCAAGGCCTAGCCACGCCGGGGCCGTACCTGATCGAAGTGGTGATGTGACGATTTATCGCTGGAGCATGATCTTTTCCGAAAACCGGTACCCACCCCGGATCACGTCCGGGGCAGGCTTTTTCGGGATCATGCTCTGATGCCCGATGCGGCGGACGATCAGGAACCGGTGCTGCGGCTGCTCGCCGATCCGGCGACGTACGGCGGCGCCGAGGTGCGGCGCATCGACACCCACGCGGCGAGCCTGTTCCTGGCCGGCGACCGCGCGCTGAAAATCAAGCGCGCGGTGCGCTTCCCCTTCCTCGATTATTCCACCCTCGCCAGGCGCAAGGCCGCATGCGCGGCGGAGATCGAGGTCAACCGGCCGTTCGCGCCGCAGCTTTACCGCGGCGTCGTCCCGATCGCCCGCGCGGCGGACGGGCGCCTGGCGCTCGGCGGCGAAGGCACGCCGGTCGAATGGGCGGTCGACATGCGCCGGTTCGACGAGACGCGCACCCTCGATCATCTTGCGGACAACGGCGAGATCGACGCGGCGCTCGCCGGCCGCCTGGCGCGCGCGGTCGCGGCGGCGCACGCGCGGGCCCCCGTGGTCGACGCGGCGCCGTGGATCGAAGCGCTGGCGGATTTCCTCGACCAGAACGACGCGGCGTTCCGCGACTACCCCGAGCTCTTTGCCCCCGCCGCGGCGGAACGGCTCGGCCGCCTGAGCCGCGCGGCGCTGGCGCGGCTCGTCCCGCTGTTGGTTGCGCGCGGACGGCAGGGGCTGGTGCGGCGCGGGCACGGGGACCTGCATCTCGGCAACATCGCCCTGATCGACGGCGAGCCGGTGGCGTTCGACGCCATCGAGTTCGACCCGCTGATCGCAGCGGGCGACGTGCTCTACGATCTCGCTTTCCTGCTCATGGATCTCGTCGAGCGCGGGCTCGCCGCCGCCGCCAACATCGTGCTCAACCGCTACCTGGGCGAGACGCGCCGGCCGGACGACCTCGACGCCCTCGCCGCGCTGCCGCTGTTTCTCTCCCTGCGCGCTGCGATCCGCGCCAAGGTGACGGCCGCCCGCGGCGCCGCCGCGGCCGATGCCCGGCCGGCGATCTTGCGCGCCGCGCGCACCTACTTCGATCTCGCCGGCCGACTGATCGTACCACCTGCCTCCCGGCTGGTGGCGGTCGGCGGGTTGTCGGGGAGCGGCAAGTCGGTGCTGGCCCGCGCGCTGGCGCCGGAGCTTTGGCCGGCCCCGGGCGCCGTGGTGCTGCGCTCCGACGTCGAGCGCAAGGCGCGCTTCGGCGTCGGCGAGAGCGAACGCCTGCCGGCGGACGCTTACACGCCCGAGGTCACGGCCGTGGTCTACTCCACCCTCGCCGACAAGGCGCGTCGGGTCGTTGCGGCCGGCCATAGCGCTGTCGTCGATGCGGTGTTCGCCCGGCCGCACGAACGCGCCCTCATCGCGGCCGCCGGGGCGCCGTTCCGCGGCCTGTTCCTGACCGCCGATCTTGCGACCCGCCTCGCGCGGGTCACGGACCGGTCGGCGGACGCGTCCGATGCGGACGCCGCGGTGGCGCGGGCGCAGGAGAATTACGATCTCGGCGATTTCGCGCGTCCCGATTGGATTTGCGTCGATGCATCGGGGACGCCCGCGGAGACGCTGGCGCGGGCGCGGGAAGCGTTGAGCTCCTAGCATTGCCGGCGCGGCAATCTGCTATAGAGGCGCGGGCCGCGCAGCCGGCCGATTGCAACGGTTCGGGGAGGATGTCCGCAATGAGTGCCACCTTGTCGAAAGACGAGCTCGATTTCCTGCGCTCGATCGATACGCCCACGGTGTGCAACCTGATCGAGATCGTGACGCCGCAGCGGCGCGGCGCCGGCTACACGGTCAGGCATCTGCACTGCCCGTTCCCCGACCTGCCGCCGATGGTGGGGTTCGCCAGGACCGTGACGATCCGGGCCAAGGACGCCTTCGGCATGGGCGACGCGTCCTACATCCAGCGCCGTTTGGACTATCTCGATTACGTCGCCGCCGAGCCGCGCCCGAGCATCATGGTGATCGAGGATCTCGACGACGAGGTGGGCTACGGGGCGTTCTGGGGCGAGGTGCAGTCGAACGTGCATCAGGCGCTCGGCTGCCTCGGCACCGTCACCAACGGCAGCGTCCGCGACATCCCGATGATCCCACCGGGCTTCCAGATGCTCGCCGGCTCGATCGGCCCCTCGCACGCCTATGTGCACATGGTCGACTACGGCGGCGAGGTGAACGTGCACGGCATGGCGGTCAAGAGCAACGACCTGATCCACGCGGACCGCCATGGCGCCGCCGTGGTGCCGGCCGACAAGGTTTCGGCGATGAAGACCGCGCTCGTCGGGCTGAACGAACGCGAGGCGAAGATCATCAAGGCGGCGCGCGCCCCCGACATGACGCTCGATAAGCTCAAGGCGGCGATCAAAGGATAGGGTTCAATTTCCTCGGAGGGGACATGACGCACAGCCCCCTGTTGGCCCCCGTCGTCGCGCTCGTCCTATGGACGTTCGTCATGTGCGCCTGGCTCTACGCCACGCGGATTCCCGCGATCAGGCAGAAAAACGTCGTCTACGATCCGCGCCGTCCCGCCGAGGAATTTCACGCGCAGTTGCCGGCCGAGGTGCGCTGGAAGGCCGACAACTACAATAATCTTTTGGAGCAACCGACCCTCTTCTACGCCGTGGCGTTGACCCTCGCGTTGCTTGGCGCCGACGGCGGTATGAATACCGGGCTGGCCTGGCTGTATGTGGGCTTTGCGGGTTGCCCATAGCCTCGTCCAAGCGACGATCAACATCGTCATCTACCGCTTCGCAATCTTCATGGCCGCGACGATCGTCCTGCTGGCGATGTCCGTGCGGGCGGCGCTGATCGTGTTCTGAGATTTCAAATTGAAACACCGCCGGCGCTTGGATGCCACTGCGGGCGGTAGCCGGCCGCAAGCGCGGCGACGATGGCGGGCGCGGTGAGAAGGTCGACCGCAACCCCGCGCGGGCGCGGCTGCGGCGATCCGTAGCCGGATGGAGTCCACGGCAGCAACGTCTTTCCGCGCACGGCGAGCGCGTGATCGCCGCGCTCCCCGCCGGCGATCATGGCGCCGTCCGGCAGGCCATCGAGCGCGGCGCGATGGCGCCGTTTGGCGCGGCCGTCGAGGCGCTGGGCTTGCAGCACCGTGTCCATGGCGGGCGCGCGCGGCGAGGCCGCGAGGCCGTGGCCGCGCGCCCAGGCGGCCGCGAATCCCAGCGCGTCGGCGCGCCGGCATTCGAAGCACGGGCGATGACCGGCGGCGAGGGCGGTCGGCTCATCGAGAAAGAACAGCTCGGTGTAGCTGTTGCCCCACACGGCGCGGTGCCGATTCTTGAAGGCGAGAACGCAACATATCCACGCGCGCGAGGTCCACCGCCGCCGCGTCAAGGTGCGCTCGCCGGTGTGGATGCGGCCACCGCGGTTGCCGAGGAACAGCCCGCGCGCGGACACGGCCTTGAGGTCGCCGAACGGATCGACGCGGTTCTGCAGCGGCATCGTGAATCTCAGGGGACGCCAAGTCGTCGCCTCGATGCGGGCGTCAACGCGCGGCAAGCCCTATCACGTTCCGGAGCGCCCGCGCGGCTTCTTGGCTGCGGCGCGGCTCCTGGCGGTGCCGCCCGCCTTCCTTGCCGGCTTGGCCCCTGCCGACGGCGCCTCGGGCCGCGTCTCCACGCTCGTGGGTTGCAGGCCGGGCGCAACGCTGGGCGACCGCTCCTCGGCGTCGACCATGCGTTCGGCGGCATCCCAGTGCCGCTTCTCCTGATCGGGAGGGCGGCCTTCTTCTTCCCATAGGCGATGGGCGATCGCCCTGATCCGCTGCTCGCGATCGCTCATGGCGGGCTCCTCGTCGTCTATCCTCCGGTGATAACTCGCGATTTCGATCGCCGGTTCCAATCCAGGGAACCGATTCAGACTAAACGAGTTTTCCTCCTGCGTGCGGAAGGGATCGCTGCCTGCAGGTCGGCGGCATAGACGCGCGTGTCGTCGTCTCTGCCAACTGAGCCCGCGTCATGCATTCCCCTCACGACCGGACTGAGAAGGCGGCACGCAACAAGGCGGGCTTCGCGGCCCCCAAAATCTATTACGTGCACCCGCTGCTGGCCGGTCCGCTGCCGGGCTGGACCGCCCTCATCGCGAGCGCCCGGGACATGGGTTTTAGCCACCTCGGGTGCGCACCGCTGTTCGCGCCCGGCGGTTCGGGTGACATTTTCTTGACCGCCGATCACGCGGCGCCCCATCCGGCGCTCGGCGGCGACGGCCCCGCCGAGCGGGTCATCGCGGATCTCGCCGAAATCTGCGCGCGCCATGGGCTTGGGCTGTTCCTCGACGTCGTCGTCGATCGGGTCGCGAGCGAGGGACCCTTGGCGACCTCGCCGCGCCCGTGGTTTCGCAGCGCCCGCCTGGCGCCGGACCACCGCCCCGATCCGCGCGCGGCCCCCACCCCCACGAACGCCGTCTACGCGCGGTTCGACGACGCCGCGACGGCGGAGGAACTGGCGCAATGGTGGACGAACCGCCTCGCGCGGCTCGTGCGCGCCGGCGTCAGCGGATTTCGGTGCGACGCGCCGCACCAAGTGCCGGTGCCGGTATGGCAGCGCATCATCGATGCCGTGCGCGGGGAGTCGAGCGCGTGCCGCTTCCTCGCCTGGACCCCGGGGCTGAGCTGGCGGCAGATCGCGGCGCTGGGCGGCGCCGGTTTCGACGGCGTGTTTTCTTCCGCCGCCTGGTGGGACGGCCGCGCGAGTTGGTTCGTCGCCGAGAACGAAGTGCTCCGGCGCGTCGCCCCGGTCATCGCCTGTCCGGAAGTGCCGTTCGACACCCGCTTGGCCGCGCGGCTGGCGGGCGTGGACGACATCGCCCGCGCCTATCGGTACCGGCTGCAGCTCGCCGCGGCGACCGGCAGCGGCCTCCTTGTGCCGATGGGATTCGAATGTGCCGCCGCGCGCAGCATGGATGGCCGGCACTCCCGTCCGGACGATCTCGCGGACGCGCGCGCTCCCCACGCTTTCGACCTCGCGGCGGACATCCATGCCGCCAACGGTCTGGTCGACCGCATCGCCGCGCTCGGCCTCACCGGCGAGATGCGCATGCTCACCAGCCCGGCGAGCCCGGTGACGGCGCTGCTGCGGGCGGACGCGGACGACGCGCGCGAATCCGGCGGGGCGCTGGCGATCCTCATCAATCCCGACCTGCTGAACGAACGCATGCCGCAGGTCGCGCTCGACCCGCTTCCGCCAACCGCCGGCGTCGCGTTTGCGCATCCCGAACGGTTCGATGACGGGGAGCCGAACGCCCCGCTCACCCCGGGCGAGGTGCGGCTCGTCCGCGTCCGTCGCAGCGCCGACGTCAAGGCGCCCGACCGTCACGCGCGGCGGTTGCTGCAGGCGGCACCGACCGCGCCGCGCATCGTCATCGACGCTATCACCCCTGCGGTCGACGGCGGACGCTTCGCGGTCAAGCGGATCGTCGGTGAAACCGTCCTGGTCGAAGCCGACATTTTCGCCGACGGCCACGAAGTCCTCGCCGCCGAACTTCTGTGGAAGCCCGTGGACGAGAGGGAGTGGCGCCGGCTGGCGATGGAGGCGCTGCCGAACGACCGCTGGAGGGCCGCCTTTGCGCCCACGCGCGTGGGCCGGCACCTCTTCACCATCGAGGCGTGGTGGGACGAATACGCCACCTTCTGCCGCGACCTCGAGATCAAGCAAAAGGCCGGGGTCGACATCGCGCTCGAGATCGCGGAAGGGCGGCTGCTGCTCGCGCGCGCGGCCGAGCGCGGCGAACGGCGTGATGCGGCGCTCGCGGCCATTCTCGACCGCTTCGATGCCGCCCGCGCCGACCAACGCGCCGGCATCCTGCTGGACCCCGCGACCCGCGCCGCCATGGCGGCTGCCGATCCGCGCCCGTTCCGCACCCAATGCGAGCCGCGCCTCCCGCTCGAGGTGGAGCGGCCGCAGGCGGGTTTCGCCAGCTGGTACGAGCTGTTTCCACGCTCGGCGACGGACGATCCCGATCGCCATGGCCGGTTCGAGGATGTGATCGGCCTGCTGCCGACGATCCGCGACATGGGATTCGACGTGGTCTATTTCCCGCCCATTCATCCGATCGGCACGACCAACCGCAAGGGGCGCAACAACAGCCTGCGCGCCGCGCCGGACGATCTCGGCAGCCCTTATGCCATCGGCGGGGTCGAAGGTGGCCACGACGCCATCCATCCGGCGCTCGGCGGCGTCGACGACTTCCGCCGGCTGCGCAGCGCGGCGAGCGCACACGGCATCGAGATCGCGCTCGACTTCGCCATCCAGTGCTCGCCGGATCACCCCTGGCTGCAACAACATCCGGACTGGTTCCGCTGGCGGCCGGACGGCTCGCTGCGCTACGCGGAAAACCCGCCCAAGAAGTACGAGGACATCGTCACCGTCGACTTCTACGCCGACGCCGCCATTCCCGACCTGTGGACGGCGTTGCGCGACATCGTGCTCCACTGGGTCGGCGAGGGCGTGCGCATCTTTCGCGTTGACAATCCCCACACCAAGCCGCTGCCGTTCTGGGAATGGCTCATCGACGACGTGCGCGGCCGCCACCCGGAGGTGATCTTCCTGTCGGAGGCTTTCACCCGGCCGAAGATGATGTACCGGCTCGCCAAGGTGGGCTTCTCGCAGTCCTATACCTATTTCACTTGGCGCAACACCAAACAGGAGTTGACCGACTATCTCACCGAGCTCACCACCACCGGCGTCAGGGATTATTTCCGCCCGCATTTCTTCGTCAACACCCCGGACATCAATCCGTACTTTCTGCAGACTTCCGGGCGCGCCGGATTTCTCATTCGCGCGGCGCTGGCGGCGACGCTGTCCGGCCTGTGGGGAATCTATTCCGGCTTCGAGCTGTGCGAAGCCGCTGCGCTGCCCGGGCGCGAGGAATATCTCGACTCGGAAAAATACCAGATCCGCGTTCGCCGCCGCGACGCGCCGGGCAACATCGTCGCCGAGATCGCCGCGCTCAACCGCCTGCGCAAGGCCAATCCGGCGCTGCAATCGCATCTCGGGCTGCGCTTCTACAATGCCTTCAACGATCACGTCCTCCTCTTCGGCAAGACGTCGCCCGATCGTCACGACATGATCCTGGTCGCGGTCAGCCTCGATCCGCACCATCCGCACGAGGCCGTGTTCGAAGTGCCGCTGTGGGAGTGGGGACTGCCCGACCACGGCTCGCTCGCCGTCGAGGACCTGATGCGGGATCACCGGTTCGTGTGGACCGGCAAGCTGCAGCGCGTGCGGCTCGATCCGGCCGGCCTTCCCTTCGCCATCTGGCGCATCGCGCCGCTCGCGTGAGGTAGGCCATGGACACAGCAACACTTGTCCGCGCCGCCCCCACCGCCGAGGACACCCTCTGGTACAAGGACGCGATCATCTATCAGGTTCACCTCAAGTCGTTCTTCGATTCGAACAACGACGGCATCGGCGATTTCCCCGGCCTGATCTCGAAGCTCGACTACATCGCCGACCTCGGCGTCAACACCGTGTGGCTGCTGCCGTTCTATCCCTCGCCCCGCCTCGACGACGGCTACGACATCAGCGACTACCGCGGCGTGCATCCGGATTACGGGGCGCTCGGCGACGCGAAGCGGTTCATCGCCGCGGCGCATGCGCGCGGCATCCGCGTCGTCACCGAGCTGGTGATCAATCACACGTCCGACCAGCATCCCTGGTTCCAGCGGGCGCGCCGGGCCAAGCCGGGTTCGCCGCTGCGGGATTTCTACGTCTGGTCCGACAACGACCAGAAATACGCCGGCACGCGCGTCATCTTCGTGGACGCGGAGCGGTCCAACTGGACGTGGGACCCGGTCGCCGGCGCCTATTTCTGGCACCGCTTCTATTCGCACCAGCCGGATCTCAACTTCGACAATCCGCGCGTCGTGGACGCGGTGCTGCGCGTGATGCGCTTCTGGCTGCAGCTCGGCGTCGACGGCCTGCGGCTCGACGCCGTCCCCTATCTGGTCGAGCGGGACGGCACCAACAACGAGAACCTGCCGGAGACCCACGCGGTCCTCAAGCGCATCCGCGCCGAGGTCGACGCCGGCTTTCCCGGCCGCATGCTGCTCGCCGAAGCCAATCAATGGCCGGAGGACACCAAGGACTATTTCGGCGACGGCGACGAATGCCACATGGCGTTCCACTTCCCGCTGATGCCGCGCATGTACATGGCGATCGGCCGCGAAGACCGTTTTCCCATTACCGACATCATGCGCCAGACGCCGGCCATCCCGGACAACTGCCAATGGGCGGTGTTCCTGCGCAATCACGACGAGCTGACGCTGGAAATGGTGACCGACTCGGAACGCGACTATTTGTGGCAGACTTACGCGGCCGACCAGCGCGCGCGGCTCAACCTCGGCATCCGGCGCCGGCTGGCGCCGCTGCTCGAACGCGACCGGCGGCGCATCGAGCTGATGAATTACCTGCTGCTGTCGATGCCGGGAACGCCGGTCATCTATTACGGCGACGAGATCGGCATGGGCGACAACATTCATCTCGGCGACCGCGACGGCGTGCGCACGCCGATGCAATGGTCGCCCGACCGCAACGGCGGATTTTCCCGCGCCGATCCGGCGACGCTGGTGCTGCCGCCCAACATGGATCCGCTCTACGGGTTCGAGGCGATCAACGTGGAGGCGCAGAGCCGCGACCCACACTCGCTGCTCAACTGGACGCGGCGCACGCTGGCGGTACGGCGCAATCACCCGGCGTTGGGACGCGCAACGCTGCGGTTTCTCTATCCGAAGAACCGCAAGGTCCTCGCCTATCTGCGCGAATACGGCGGCGAGACGATCCTGTGCGTCGCCAATGTGGCGCGCAGCGCCCAGGCGGTGGAGCTCGACCTGAGCGAGTACGAGGGCCGCGTGCCGGTCGAGCTCAATGCGGGATCGCCGTTTCCGCCCATCGGCCAGCTGACCTACCTGCTCACGCTGCCGCCCTACGGGTTCTATTGGTTCATGCTGGCGCGCGGCGGCGACCAGCCCGCCTGGCACGTCCCCGCGCCCGAGCCGCTGCCCGAATACGTGACGATCGTGCTGCGCGACTCGCTCGACGCTGCGCTTCGCTCGCCCGCCAATGCGGTGCTCGAGCGCGAGGCGCTGCCGCTCTATCTCGCCAAGCGCCGGTGGTTTTCGGCAAAGGACCAGACGATCGAATCCGCGCGCATCGTCTACCAGGCGCGCCTCCCCGGCAGCGAACGCGAACTTCTCCTCGCCGAAATCGAGGCCAAGGCAGGGCGCGGGACGACCCGATGGCTCATCCCGCTGACGATGATGTGGGACGACGAGCCGAGCGCGGCCTTGCCGCACCGGCTGGCGCTGGCGCGCGTGCGCCGCGGACGGCGCGTCGGACTGTTGACCGACGCGTTCGCGGTGCCTGACTTCGCCCACGCGATGGTGGCGGCGCTCGCGGCAGGCACGCGGCTCGATACCCCGGAGGGCACGATCAGCTTCCTGCCGACGCCGCAGCGTCAGGCCGCATTGCAATTGCCGCACGACGCCGAAGTCGGCTGGCTCACCGCCGAGCAGTCGAACAGCTCGCTCATCGTCGGCGACGCGGTCGTGCTGAAAATGTTCCGGCGCGTTGCCGGCGGCGAGCATCCCGAAGCCGAGATGGGACGCTACCTCACGGAGCAGGGCTTCACCCACGTGCCGGCGTTGCTCGGCGAAGTGGTGCGGACCGCGCCGGACGGCACGCCGCACTCGCTCGCCATCGGCCAGGCGTTCGTGCGCAATCAGGGCGATGCGTGGTCGTGGACCATCGATCGCCTGACCGGCGTGCTGCAGGATCTGAGCACCCGTGAGACAAGCGTCGACGCGCAGGCCCCGCAGATCGCCGACTGCGTCGCGCTCGCCGCCGAGATCGGCCGCCGCCTCGGGCGCATGCATCAAATTCTCGCCCGTCCCAGCACGGACCCGGCCTTCGCGCCGGAGCGGGCGACCGCACGGGACGTGGCCCGCTGGGGCGAGCGCGCGCAATCGCTGCTCGACGCCGCGTTTGATGCGCTCGCCGACCGCGCGAAATGGGCGCGCGAGGAGGACGCCGCGCGCGCCACTGAAGTGCTGCGCCATCGCAAGGACCTCGTCGCGATCGTGCGCCGCCTGGCGCAGGCCGGCGAAGGCTCGCTGATGACGCGCATCCACGGCGACTTCCACCTCGGCCAGGTGCTGGTGGCGAACGGCGAAGCCTACATCATCGATTTCGAGGGGGAGCCGGCGCGGCCGCTCGCCGAACGCCGCGCCAAATCGAGCCCGTTGCGCGATGCCGCCGGGCTGCTGCGCTCGTTCGATTACGCGGCGGCGACGATTCTCGAGGGTGCGAGCGTCAGCACCGCCTACGTGCCCGAGCAGCGCCGCAACGAGTTCATCGCCCGCTTCCACGTCGGCGTCATTCGCGCGTTCATGTCCGCCTACGGCGCGACCGTGGGCGGCCGGCGCGATCCCGCCAATCGCGCGCTGCTCGAACTCTTCCTCATCGAGAAAGCGGCCTACGAGATCGGCTACGAGGCGGCCAACCGTCCGAGCTGGCTGGCGGTGCCGCTGGCCGGGCTCGCGCGGCTGCTGCAACGCGCGCTCGACCGTCGACGGCGAGGGCGCCATGGCTGACAGCGCGCTGGCTCCGTTCCCGCCACTCGATCGCGACATCGTCGCGGCGCTGGCGCACGCAACGCACGGCGATCCGTTCGCGGTTCTCGGCCCGCATGACGGCAAGGACGGGCGAATCGTGCGCGCCTTCCTGCCGGGAGCGCGCGCGGTCGACGTGCTCGCGCGGTCCGACCACGCCTTGCTCGGCCGCCTCGAACCGCACGATGATTCCGGCCTGTTCGAGGGTCTTGTGCGCAGCCCCGACCCCTATCTCCTGCGCATCGCATGGCCCGCAGGCGTTCAGGAAACGGAAGACCCCTACGCGTTCGGCTTGCTGCTCGGCGATATCGACCTGCACCTGTTCAACGAGGGCCGCCACTTCCAGCTGGGCGATACCTTCGGCGCCCAGGCGATGACCATCGACGGCGTGCGCGGCGTGCGTTTTGCCGTGTGGGCGCCGAGCGCGCGCCGGGTCGCGGTCGTCGGCGATTTCAATTCATGGGACGCGCGGCGCCATCCGATGCGCGTGCGCTACGGCGGCGGCGTGTGGGAACTGTTCGTCCCGCGGCTGGCGGCGGGGGAACGCTACAAATACGCCATCGTCGGCGCGGACGGCGCCCACCTTCCGCTCAAGGCCGATCCGGTGGCGCGCCAGGCCGAGCCGCCGCCGGCCACCGCGTCGATCGTCGCGGAGCGTCGCGCTTTCCCGTGGCACGACGACAAGTGGATGGCGGCGCGCGCCGAGCGGCAGGCCGCGCATGCGCCGATCACGACTTATGAGGTGCATCTCGGCTCCTGGTTCCGGCGCGACCGCGGTGATCCCGGCGCCGGTTGGGACGATGCCGCGCGCCGGCTCGTGCCCTACGTCGCCGACATGGGCTTCACCCATGTAGAGCTTCTCCCTGTCACCGAGTATCCGTTCGGCGGCTCCTGGGGCTACCAGCCGCTCGGCCTGTTCGCGCCCACCGGCCGTTTCGGCCCACCCGACGGCTTCGCCCGCTTTGTCGACGCCGCGCATGCGGCCAACATCGGGGTCATCGTCGATTGGGTCCCGGCGCACTTTCCGACCGACCCGCACGGGCTCGCCCGCTTCGACGGCACCGCGCTCTACGAGCATCTCGATCCGCGAGAAGGGTTTCATCACGACTGGAACACGTTCATCTACAATTTCGGGCGGCGCGAGGTGCAGGGGTTCCTGATCGCCAGCGCGCTGTTCTGGCTTGAGCATTTTCACGTCGACGGCCTGCGGGTCGACGCCGTCGCCTCAATGCTCTACCGCGACTACAGCCGGCACGAAGGCGAGTGGATCCCCAACGTCTACGGCGGGCGGGAAAATCTCGAAGCGGTCGGCTTCCTGCGCCATCTCAACGCCGTCGTTGCCGAGCGCTGTCCCGGCGCGATCACGATCGCGGAAGAGTCGACCGCCTGGCCCGGGGTGACGCAGCCGATCGAGCACGGCGGGCTCGGCTTTTCCTACAAATGGAACATGGGGTGGATGCACGACACGTTGCGCTACATGGCGCACGACCCGATCCACCGGCCTTATCATCATGACGACATCACGTTCGGCCTGCTCTACGCGTTTTCCGAGCGCTTCATCCTGCCGCTTTCCCACGACGAGGTCGTCCACGGCAAGGGGTCGCTAATCGGCAAGATGCCGGGCGACCGTTGGCAGCGCTTCGCCAACCTGCGCGCTTATCTCGCCTTCATGTGGGCGCACCCGGGCAAGAAGCTTCTGTTCATGGGCGACGAGATCGCGCAGGAGTCCGAATGGAGCCATGACCGGCAGGTCGAGTGGGATCTGCTCGATCAGCCCGCGCATCAGGGCGTCCAGCGGCTGGTGCGCGACCTCAACCACGTCTACGCCGCCGAGCCGGCGTTGCACCGCCTCGATGCCGACTATCGCGGATTTCGCTGGATCGTCGGCGACGATCGCGCCAACTCGGTGTTTGCTTTCCTGCGCAGCGCGGGCGACGCGCCGCCCGTGCTCGCCGTGTGCAACATGACGCCGGTGCCGCGGCATAGTTACCGCATTGGGGTTCCTCGCGCCGGGCGCTGGCGGGAGATTCTCAACAGCGATTCCGCGCTCTACGGCGGCTCGAACGCCGGCAACGCCGGCACGGTGCAGACGAACGGGATCGGCGCGCACGGCGAAGGCCAATCGCTCGACCTCCTGCTGCCGCCCCTGGCTACGCTCATGCTCCGCTACGAGGGCTGATCGATGGCGGCGCTTCCCTCGCTCACCACCGGTTCCCCCCATCCGCTCGGCGCCACCTGGGACGGGCTCGGCATCAATTTCGCGGTGTTCTCGGCCCACGCCGAACGCATGGACGTTTGTTTGTTCGATCCGTCGGGGCGGCGGGAAATTGCGTGTCTGACCCTGCCGGAATTCACCGACGAGATTTGGCACGGCTACCTGCCGAACGCACGGGCCGGCCTGCTGTACGGCTATCGCGCCCACGGCCCGTACTCGCCGCAAAGCGGCCACCGCTTCAATCCGCACAAGCTGCTGCTCGATCCCTACGCGCGCCGCATCAGCGGCAATCTGCGCTGGTCCGACGCCGTGTTCGGCTATCGCGTGAACTCGCAGCGCGCCGACCTGTCGTTCGACCGCCGCGACAGCGCCCAGGGCATGATCAAGGCGGTGGTGGCCGACGACGGCTTCAATTGGGGCGACGACCGACCGCCCAACATTCCCTGGTCGGAGACGGTGATCTACGAGGCGCACCTGCGCGGCCTCACCATGCTCAACGAGGACATTCGTCACAACGAACGCGGAACCTTCGCTGCGCTCGCCGACGACCGCGTGATCGATCATCTGCGCCGGCTCGGGATCACGGCGATCGAGCTGCTGCCGATCCACGCGTTCCTGCAGGACCGCTATCTGCTGCAGAAGGGCCTGCGCAACTACTGGGGCTACAACACGATCGGCTATTTCGCGATCGAGCCGCGTTATCTGTCCGACGGCACGATCAACGAAATGCGGGTGGCGATCCGCCGCCTGCACGCGGCCGGGATCGAGGTCATTCTCGACGTCGTCTACAACCACACGGCCGAAGGCAGCGAGCTCGGCCCCACCTTGTCGTTCCGCGGCCTCGACAACGCGAGCTATTACCGTCTAGTCCAGGACAACCCGCGCCATTGCGTCAACGACACCGGCACCGGCAACACCCTCAACCTGTCGCACCCGCGGGTGTTGCAGATGGTGATGGACTCGCTGCGCTATTGGGTGACCGAGTTCCACGTCGACGGATTCCGCTTCGACCTCGGGGTCACGCTGGGGCGTGAGGCGCACGGCTTCGATCCGGGGTCGGGGTTCTTCGACGCGCTGCGCCAGGATCCCGTTCTCACCCGCGTCAAGCTTATTTCCGAGCCATGGGATGTCGGACCGGGCGGCTACCAGCTCGGCAATCATCCGCCGGGATTTGCCCAGTGGAACGATCGCTTTCGCAACGGCATCCGGCGGTTCTGGCGCGGCGACCCGGGCCAGCGGCAGGACTTCTCCGCGCGGCTCGCCGGATCCGGCGACATCTTCGACCGCCAGGCGCGCAGACCGTGGGAATCGGTCAACTACGTCGCTTCGCACGACGGCTTCACCCTCGCCGACCTCGTGACCTATGCGCAGCGCCACAACGAGGCGAATGGCGAGGACGGCGGCGGCGAGAACTATTCGAGCAATTGGGGCGTCGAGGGCCCGACCGGCGACAAGGCAATTCTCGAGACGCGGGCACGGGTCCGGCGCTCCCTGCTGGCGACGCTCTTTCTCGCCCACGGGACGCCCATGCTGCTCGGCGGCGACGAGTTCGGCCGCACCCAGCGCGGCAACGACAACGCCTATTCCCAGGACAACGACATTTCCTGGTTCGACTGGAAGCAGGCCGAGTCGCCGGACGGGCGGGCGCTGACCGCGTTCGTCGCTCGCCTCATCGCGCTGCGCCGCGCCTATCCGGTGCTGCGCTCCGGGCGTTTCCTGCACGGGCGCCATGTTATGGCGCCGGGCGTCAAGGATATCGCCTGGTTCGACGAACGCGGCGAACCCATTTCGTCCGACGCATGGAACAACCCGGAACAGCGCGTGATCATGTTGCGGCGAGCGGGCTTTTTAGGCGGCGGCAAGATCGCAATTCTGACCCTGTGCCTCAATCCATCGGCGGAGAACATTCGTTTCCGTTTGCCGCCGCCGGTCATCCCCGCGCGCATCCTCATCGACAGTGCCAGGCCCGATGTGGCGGAAGAGCCCATCGCCGACAACGAGGTCGAGGTCCTCGCCCGCGGCGCGGTTCTCGTCGGCGCGAGCCACGACGTTCCGCCGCAATGACCGCCGCGTTCGCCCGCCCGCTGCCGTTCGGGGCAACGCTGATCGGCGAGGGCCGCACGCGCTTTCGCCTGTGGGCACCGGCGCAGCGCGCAGTCGCCGTCGCCATCGAGGGCGTCGGCTGCGTGCCGATGACGCGCGCGGACGACGGCTGGTTCACCGCCGAGGCGGCATGCGGGGCCGGCAGCCGCTATCGTTACCGGCTCGACGACGGGCGCCTGGTGCCCGACCCGGCGTCGCGCGCGCAGTCCGCCGAGGTGCACGGACCGAGCGTCGTGATCGACCCCGCGTCCTACCGCTGGCGCCGGCCCGAGTGGCGCGGCCGGCCGTGGCATGAAGCCGTGATCTACGAGTTGCACGCCGGGGCGCTCGGCGGTTTTCGCGGCGTGCAGCGCGAGCTCGCCCGCCTTGCCGCGCTCGGCATCACCGCGATCGAGCTGATGCCGGTCGCGGATTTCCCCGGCCGCCGCAACTGGGGCTACGACGGGGTCCTGCCGTTTGCGCCCGCCGCGAGCTACGGCACGCCGGACGACCTCAAGGCGCTGATCGACGCCGCCCACGACCACGGCCTGATGGTCTTTCTCGACGTCGTCTACAATCATTTCGGGCCGGACGGGAATTATCTCGCCGCCTACGCGCCGCAAATGTTCCGCGACGATGTCGCGACCCCGTGGGGGCCGGCGATCGATTTCCGCCGTCCGGAAGTCAGGCGCTTCTTCATCGAGAACGCGCTTTATTGGCTGATCGAGTTCCGTTTCGACGGTCTGCGCTTCGATGCCGTTCACGCCATCGCCGCGCCGGATTGGCTCGACGAGATGGCGGCTGAGGTGCGTGCGACCATCGAGCCGGACCGTCACGTGCACCTCGTGCTCGAGCACGACGGGAATATTGCGAGCCACCTCGCCGGCGATTTCGACGCGCAGTGGAACGACGACGGGCATCATGCGCTGCACGTCCTGCTGACCGGGGAGCACGACGGCTACTACGCGGACTATGCCGACGATCCCGCCGGCCGGCTCGCGCGCGTTCTCTCTGAAGGGTTCGGCTATCAGGGCGAGCCGTCGCGCCATCGCGGCGGCAGCCCGCGCGGCACGCCGAGCGGCAACCTGCCGCCGACCGCCTTCGTGTTGTTCCTGCAGAACCACGACCAGATCGGCAACCGCGCCCTGGGCGAGCGCCTGACCGCGTTGGCGGCGCCGGAGCCGCTCGAGGCCGCGATCGCATTGCAGCTTCTCTGTCCGCAGATCCCGCTGCTCTTCATGGGCGAGGAGCAGGCGAGCCGGACGCCGTTCCTGTTCTTCACCGACCACAATGAGGAATTGGCCCAGGCGGTGCGCGAAGGCCGCAAGCGCGAGTTCGCCGGCTTCGCGAGCTTCCTGGCCCCGCATGGTCCGGACGCCCTGCCCGACCCGAACGCCGTCGGAACATTCGAGCGCTCGATCCCCAAGCCCGACGCCGAGCGCGGCGATGCCCGCGCGGCGCTTTACCGGCGGCTGCTCGCCGTGCGCCGCACCGAGCTGATGCCGCGGCTCAAGGGAGCGAGCGCCATGCACGCGAGCGCCCTTGGTCCCGCCACCGTGATGGCGCGCTGGCGCATGGGGGACGGCGCCGTGCTGACGCTTGCGACCAATCTCGGCGAATCTCCCGTGAGCCTTAAGCCGCTATCGGGTCGGGCGCTGTTCGAGAGCACGGACGGCGCCGCGAAGGCGCTGCGGGACGGGCGGCTGCCGCCGTTCACGACGGTTGCCCTGCTGGTGCCAGGTGCATGAGCGACGCCGCGGTCCGACGTCTCGCGCGGGAGGCGGGAATCGCCGTCGCATGGACCGACTATGCCGACAAGCGGCATCGCGTATCGGTTGGCACGCTGCGGCGGATCCTCGCCGCCCTCGGGCTGCCGTGCGCGGACGCAAGCGAATTGCGCGCGAGCGAGCTGACAGTCCGTGCCGCTGCGGACAAGGCCGCAGCGGCTCTCCTCACCGCAACGGTTGGCGAAGCCATCGCCATCGCGGGCGCCGACAAGGCGTCGCGCTCCGCGCTTCGCCTCACCTACGAAGACGGGACGCGCGAGGACGTACGCCCGCGGCAATCGGGCGCGGGAAAATGGCTGCTGCCGCCGATCGCGACGCCCGGCTATCACCGCGTCGAGATCGGCGAGCGGGTGCTCGGCCTCGCCGTCGCGCCGGCCCGCTGCCGCACGATCGAGGACCTCGCCTCCGGCGCGCGCGCGTGGGGACTCGCCGCCCAGCTCTACAGCCTGCGGCGGCGCGGCGACGGCGGCATCGGCGATACGACCGCCGTGGGAGAATTGGCGCGCGCGGCGGCGCGGCACGGCGCGGACGCGATCGCGCTCAGTCCGGCGCACGCGTTGTTCGCGGCCGACCCCGGCCGCTACCGCCCCTATTCACCGTCGAGCCGTTTGTTTCTCAATCCGCTGCACGCCGATCCGGCGCGCGTGTTGGGCGCGCAGGCAGTCGCGCGAGCGATCGACGCGAGTGGGCTCGGCGCGGAACGCGGGCGGCTCGAAGCCGCGCCGCTCATCGACTGGCCGGCCGCCGCCGGCGCCAAGCTCGCGCTGCTGCGCCGGCTGTTCGACGATTTCGTGGGCGACCATGGGCCCGAGCGCACGGACGCGCTCGGGCGTGACTTCGCCGCGTTCCGTGCCGCCGGCGGAGAAATGTTGCGGCTGCATGCGCGGTTCGAAGCGCTGCATGCGGAGCGGCTGGCGGCCGACGGCACCGCGCATTCCTGGCGCGGCTGGCCTCCGGTCTTGCGCGATCCGGCGAGCGGCGCGGTCGAGGCGTTTGCCACGCGGCACGCCCGCGAGGTTCTCTTCCACACGTTCCTGCAATGGACCGCCGACCGCTCGTTCGCGGCAGCGCAGGCAGACGCGCGCGGCGCCGGCATGCGCATCGGTTTGATCGGCGACCTTGCGGTCGGCATGGACAGCGGCGGCAGCCATGCCTGGAGCCGCCAGCCGGACATCCTGGTCGGCCTTGAAGTCGGCGCCCCGCCGGATTTGTTCAACCCGCTCGGCCAGAACTGGGGCCTGACGGCATTCTCCCCGCGCGCGCTCGTCACCGATGGGTTTGCGCCGTTCATCGCGACCTTGCGAGCCGGCATGCGCAACGCCGGCGGGCTGCGCATCGATCATGTCATGGCGCTGACGCGGTTGTGGCTGATCCCGGAAGGCGGCCCGCCCGGCGAGGGCGCGTATCTCACCTATCCGCTCGACGATCTCCTGCGCGTCGTCGCGCTCGAATCCCAGCGCCACCAGGCGATCGTCATCGGCGAGGATCTCGGCACCGTGCCGGCCGGCTTCCGCGAGCGGCTCGCGCAAACCGGCATCGCCGGGATGCGCGTGCTGTGGTTCGAGCGCCAGCGCGGCCGCTTTCGTCCGGCGAACGCCTGGCCCGACGACGCCGTGGCGGTGACCACAACCCACGATCTGCCGACTGTCGCCGGCTGGTGGCGCGGCACCGACATCGACACGCGCGACCGACTCGGCGTCCTCGGCGAACCGGCGGCACGCGCGCGGCGGACGCGCAAGCAGGACCGCGCCAGGTTATGGCAGGCCTTCCGGGAGGCGGGCGTCACGACGGGAGCGCGGCCGGGCACGGAGAACCCCGGCCGCGCGCTCGATGCCGCTCTCGGTTTCGTTGCCGGCACGCCGGCGCGCCTGGCGCTCTTTCCGCTCGAGGACGCGCTCGGCCTTGTCGAGCAGCCCAACGTGCCCGGCACGATCGACCAGCACCCGAACTGGCGGCGCCGTATCATCCCTGCGGCGACCGACATGCTCGACCTGCCCGACGTGGCGGCGCGGCTCGCCATCGTCGATCGGTACAGGAAACAATGAGTCGCCCGCGCGCCACGCTGCGCCTGCAGTTTCACAAGGACTTCACGTTCGCGGACGCGGCGCGCCTGGTGCCGTACTTCGCCGCGCTCGGCGTCAGTCACGTCTATGCCTCGCCCATCCTGACGGCGCGCCCCGGCTCGATGCACGGCTACGACGTGATCGATCCGGCCCGCGTCAATCCCGAGCTCGGGGGCGAGGACGGCCTGCGCGCGCTCGTCGCTGCGCTGCGGCGCGCGGAGCTCGGCCTCATCGTCGACATCGTGCCGAACCACATGGCGGTCGGACCCGGCAACGCGTGGTGGTGGGACGTGCTCGCGAACGGTGCCGCCAGCCGCTACGCGCATTTCTTTGACATCGATTGGGAGCCGGACGAGCCTTCGCTGCGCGGCAAGGTTCTCGCGCCGTTTCTCGGCCGCCCCTGTGCCGACGCATTGGCTGCGGGCGAAATCGCGCTCGCCCTTGATGCCGAGCGCGGCTACGTCATCCGCTATTTCGAACACCTGTTCCCGGTCGCGCCATCGGACCAGGACACCATCGAGCGCCAAGGCCTCGCCGCGTTCGACCCCGCGCGCGCAGAGGGGCGGCAGCGCCTCGCACGACTGCTCGAACGCCAGCATTATCGCCTTGCGTGGTGGCGTGTCGCCAATGACGAGATCAATTGGCGGCGCTTCTTCGACATCAACGACCTGATCGGGCTGCGCGCCGAAGACGCCGACGTGTTCGAGGCGACCCATGCCACGGTCCTGCGCCTCTATGCGCAAGGCTTGATCGACGGCGTGCGGGTCGATCACGTCGACGGCCTGGCGCATCCGGGCGACTATTGCCGCAGGCTGCGCGCGCGTCTGACCGCGCTCGAACCATCGCGGCCGGCCGATGCCGCGTCCGGGCCCGCCTATTTCGTGGTCGAGAAAATTCTCGGGCCGGATGAACATCTGCCGCGCGACTGGGGCTGCGACGGCACCACCGGTTATGATTTCATGGACCAGGTCAGCGCGCTGCTCCATCGCGGCGCGGCGGACCCGACGCTCTCCGCCCTGTGGGCGAGGATCAGCGGCCGCTCGCCGCGCTTCGCCGACGAAGCGCAGGCGAGCCGGCGCGAAATCCTCGATCGCAGCTTCACGGCGCAGCGTGACGCCACCGCGCGCGCCTTCCACCGGCTCGCGCACACGGCCGCCTCGGACGTGAGCCGGGCCGCGATCCGGCGCACCCTCGGCGAATTGCTCGCGCATTTCCCGGTCTATCGCGTGTACACGCGGCCGGAGCAGCGCGCCGATGCGGACTCGTTGTTCCTGCGGCGCGCCCGCGATGGCGCCACCCATAGCTGCCTGCCGGGCGACCGCCCGGTGGTCGACCTGCTCGGCCGATGGCTGAGCGGCGAAGCGGCGCCCATGAGCGCGCCGGAAATTCAGGCGCGCGCCCTCACCTCGTTTCATCAGCTCAGCGCCCCGGTTGCCGCCAAGGCAGTTGAAGATACGGCGTTCTACCGGCACGGCGTGCTGCTCTCGCGCATCGACGTGGGCTTCGACCCCGCCCGGTTCGCCGATCCTCCGGCCGCGTTCCACGCCAGCGCGCAGGCGCGGCGCGCGCAGTTTCCCGCCGCCATGCTGGCGACCGCCACCCACGACCACAAGCGCGGCGAGGACGTGCGGGCACGCCTCGCCGTGCTGAGCGAAATCCCCGACCAATGGGCCACGGCGCTCGACCGCTGGATGGCGCAGAGCGCGCCGCTGCGGCAGCCCATCGCCGCCCGACCCGCGCCGGCGCCGGGCGACATCGCCATCCTGTTGCAGATGATCGCGGGGGCGTGGCCGCCCGGGCTCGCGCTCGACAATGCGCAAGCGCTCGCGGCGTTCGCCGAACGGCTGGCCGGATGGCAGCAGAAGGCCTTGCGCGAGGCCAAGCTTGCCAGCGACTGGACGGCGCCGAACGAGGCCTATGAGTCGGCGGCGCGCAATTTCCTCATGCGGCTGTTTGCCGGCGAAGCCGGCCTCCTTCCCGACATCGCCGCCTTTGCCCGCCGCATCGCGCCGGCGGGCGCCGCCAACGGGCTGGCGCAAACCCTGTTGAAGCTCACGGCGCCGGGCGTGCCCGACATCTATCAGGGCACCGAATACTGGGACTTGAGCCTGGTCGATCCGGACAATCGCCGGCCGGTCGACTTCGCCGCGCGCGCGCGCAGCCTCGACGCCGCTCCCATCGCCGAGCTTGCGGCGGCCTGGCCCGACGGCCGCATCAAACAAGCGGTCATCGCTCGCGCGCTCGCGGTGCGGCGGGCGGCGCCGCGGCTGTTTGCCGAAGGCGCCTACGTGCCGATCGACGCCGAAGGACCGCTTGCGCGCCACGTCGTCGCCTTTGCGCGCCGGCTCGACGACGCAATCGCAATCACGGTGGCGGGCCGCCTGACGGCGGGGTTACTGGCGGACGACAGCCTGTCGATTGCGCGCCTGCGCTGGAGCGGAACGCGCCTGCGCCTGCCGCCGGAATACCGCAGCGCACAATTTCACGATGTCATCGGGGACGCGCAGTTCGACCCGCACGTGCCCGATGTGGGCGCGGTTCTCGCCCGCCTTCCGGTCGCGCTCATGTTTACCAAGACCATCGATTTGCCCCTGGCAAAAGACGGGCGTTCATGAGAATGTCATCGACGTACGAGTGAGAATCAGCTCGCGGCGGCGTGGAACGCAGACACGCAGTAAAACGCACGGGAGCCGGGGAGAGCCGGGGGCTAGCCCAGAGCGGAAATCCGAAGGACAACGGCCACTACCTCACGGTGCGTAGGTAGCGAAAACGTGGCCAGCCGGAGTGGCGCCCGGCCCGCGAGATCTGATTCTGCAAATTGCATATGCCCGGCCCGTGCCGGGCATTCATTTTTCCGGGATCGCTGCCAAACAATATTTCTTTGACCCTGCCACCGGAAGCCTCACCGGCTGTCCAAATAGGACACCTCGTTGAATTTTTCCGGCTCCGCCGACTGCAGCGAGAAGCTGCGGGTCAATGCCGCGACCGGCCGGTCGAGCGAGACCATGAACGCCTTCGCCGGCGCATCGTGATTGTAGATGTCGTTCCTGAAATGCACGGTGCCGTCGCGCATGGCCCAGCCGGTGAGATAAATCCAGGCGACCGGGATCGCGTGAGTGACGCGGATGTCGGTGCGCGCGCCGCCGGCGATGCCGGCGTCGATCTCGCGGCGGCCCCAGCCGGGATTGTCCTGTAGCACCCAGGCGGCGAGCGCGCGCACGTCGCCGATGCGCGCGCAGCCGGAGGAATGGAAGCGATAGTCGGAGCCGAACAGCTCGCGGTGCGGCGTGTCGTGCATGTAGACCGAGTGCGGGTTCGGCATGTCGATGCGCAGGAAGCCGAGCGAGTTCCAGGCGCCGGGATCCTGGCGCACTGTGTAGGTCGGCACGCGATCGGCCTTCCAGTCGACCAGAGCCGGATCGATCTCGCCACCCGCCCCGTCGAGCAGCCGCATGTGCATGCGCGCCAGATAGGTTGGATCCTTGGCCATCTTCGGCACCACGTCCTTCTTGGCGATCGACAGCGGCACGGTCCAGGTCGGGTTGAGGTTGACGGTGGTGATCAAGGTCGTGACCGTGGGCGACGGCCGGTCGGGCTTGCCCACCACGGCCACGTAGCGGTGCTCGACCTTGCCGCCGGCGACCGCCTCGGCGACCGCTGCCGGGATGTTCACCACCACGTAGCGCTGGCCGAAGCTGAACGTGGTGGCGGCGAGCCGCTCGTAGGACGCGGTGAGCTGGCGCACCCGCTTGTCGGCCGGCACGTTGAGGGCGGCGAGCGTCTGCGGCCCGATGGTGCCGGTCGGGGTGAGGCCGTGGCGCAGCTGGAAGCGCTTGAGCGCGGCGACGACCGCCTCGTCGTAGGCCTCGCCGCTCGCCGCGGCCGCCGCCAGGTCGCCGGTGACGGCGAGGCGTTGGCGCAGCAGGGCAATGTCGGGGCTGGCGGCGCCGGGCATGAGCTTGACGACGCCGGCCGGAACGCTCGGCCAGCCGCCGCGCGCCTCGATCTCGCTGTAGAGCCTGAGCGCGGCGGCGAGGCGGTCGATTGTGCCCTCGTCGTAGGTCGGGTCGGGCGAGTCCCACACCACCGCAAGCTTCGGCGTCAGCGCGGCCGACGTGCTGGTGGTGCCGGCGGCGGGCGGCGCCAAAACCGGTCGGGCCGGCGCCGCAGGCGCGGCCTGTACGGGCGGCGTCGATTTGCGGAAGCCGTCGCTCGGCATGATCGGCGGCCCGCCGAACTGAGCGGAGGCCGGCGACGCGACCGCAAGGAAGACGGCGAAAGGCAATAGAAAAGGGTAGAGACGCGGCATCGTCCCGCTCATCGTTTGCTCCACCCGAAATACCTCTGTGCGCGTCGCGTGGCAAAAACGTGGCGAGCGGCCGGCCCGCGTGGAGTTGCCGGCGTACAACCCCGCTGCCCGACGTTAATGAAGCGGAAAGCCGGGACCGCTATTTTGCGCGCCTGCCCAAGGGCTTGAGCGCCCTGCCGGCGCTCGCGGGTCGACCGCACGGCGGGTTCCGGCTATAGTCGTCCCGTCCCGGCACGACGCGGTCGTGCGCCGCGTTGCGTGAGGAGTGATCCATGGCCCCGCGAGCCTATTGGAAAGGTTATTTGAAGCTGTCGCTGGTCTCGTGCCCGATCGCGCTGTATCCGGCCACGTCGAGTTCCGAGCGCGATCCCTTCAACCGCATCAACAAGAAGACCGGCCATCGTCTCAAGCAGCAGCAGGTCGACGCCGAAACCGGCGATCCGGTCGAGCGTGACGACATCGGGCGCGGCTACGAGGTGGCGAAAGGCCAATACATCCAGGTCAAAGACGAGGAAATCGAGAAGATCAAGATCGCGAGCACCCACACGATCGACATCTCGAGCTTCGTTGCGCGCGACGAGATCGACGACCGCTACATCGAGAGCCCCTATTACATCGCGCCGACCGACCGCGTCGGCCAGGAAGCGTTCCTGGTCATCCGCGACGCGATCCGCGACAAGAACATGGTCGCCCTTGGGCGCGTGGTCCTCACCCGGCGCGAGCACGTCGTGATGCTGGAGGCGTTCGACAAGGGGCTGCTGGCGACGACGCTGCGCTACGCCTACGAGGTGCGCGACGCCGCATCGATTTTCGAGGACATCCCCGACCTCAAGCTGCCGGACGAGATGAAGGAGCTGGCCGCGCATATCGTCGAGAGCAAAACCGAGCATTTCGATCCGAAGAAGTTCGAGGATCACTACGAGAACGCGCTGGTCTCGCTGCTGCGCGACAAGTCGGCCGGCCGGCCGGTCCAGGCGATCGAGGAGGCGGAGTCGCCGCGCGTGATCAACCTGATGGATGCGCTGCGTGCCTCCATCAAGGGCGAGGTCAAGAAGCCGGCGGCGGCCTCGACCGGCGCGCGCCGTCCTGCCAAGAGGAAGTCGGCACGCTGAGGCATGGGCATCGAGCCTGACAGCTCCGCTCTCAAGGGCACGGTCGCCTTCACGGGGCGGCTGGCGTCGATGAAGCGGGGCGAGGCGTTCGAGCACGTGCGCCGGCACGGCGGCACCCCGCGCCGCGGCGTCACCAAGGGCACGAGCCTTCTGGTCATCGGCGAGCTCGGCTGGCCGCTGCTCGGCGACGGCCGGCCGTCGAACACCCTCGCCCGCGCCAAGACCTTCGGCGTCGCGGTCGCAAGCGAGCGGCGCTTCCTCGAATGGATCGGTCAGGCGGCGGCGGACGAGCAGGCGCGCACCTACACGGCCGCGCAGCTGGCCGCGCTCAGCGGCCTGCCGCCCGCGGTGATCGAGCAGCTCTCCGAGTTCGGCCTGCTCGACCCGCGCGAAGGCCGTTACCGCTTCCGCGATCTCGCGGCGGCGCGGCAGCTCGCCGAGCTGTTCGCGGCCGGCGTCGGACTTTCGGTCGTGACCCGCAGCCTGCAGGACATCCGCAAGTGGCTGCCCGACGCGGGCCTGTCGAACCTGACGCTGTTTCCGGCCGCGCGCGACAAGCTGCTGGTCGAGCAGTTCACGGGCCGTGCCGACCAGAAGGGGCAGTTCGTCCTGCCGGTCGGCGAGCCGCGGGAGAATCCCGACGCCCTGTTCGAGCAGGCGCAGGCTGCCGAGGGAGCGCGCGATGCCGACGCGGCGGAGCGGCTCTACCGGCGGGTGATGAAGCTCGATCCGGGAGATCCCGTCGCGGCGTTCAATCTCGGCAACCTGATGCGCGCGGCGGAACGCAAGACCGAGGCGGAAGCGGTCTACCGCACGGCGGTGAAGGCCGATCCGCGCTTTGCCGAGGCTTGGTACAATCTCGCGGACCTGCTCGACGACCAGGGCCGCACCCCGGAGGCGATCGCCTGCCTCGAGCGCGCGCTCGCCGCCGAGCCGGGCCATTCCGACGCGATCTTCAACCTCGCCCTGCTGCTGCAGCGGACCGAGCGGTTGAGCGACGCATTGGCCTATTGGCGGCGCTACCTGGCGCTCGACGAAACCTCCGAGTGGGCGGTGCGCGCCAGGCGGTCGCTCAAATATTGCGAGATGCGGCTCGCGCACTCGTCCTGATCCGATGGCGCCCGGCAAGACGAAGCCTTCGCGGGCACGCAAGGATCCGCTCAAGGACTATGCGGGCAAGCGCGATTTCACCCGCACCGCCGAGCCGAAGCCGCGGGCGAAGCCGAACCCGCGCGGCAAGGACGCCGGCCTGCAGTTCGTGGTGCAGAAGCACGCGGCGCGGCGGACCCATTACGACCTGCGGCTCGAGCTCGACGGCGTGCTCAAGAGCTGGGCGGTGACCCGCGGGCCGAGCCTCGCCGTCGGCGACAAGCGGCTGGCGGTGCACACCGAAGACCATCCCATGCAGTACCTCGATTTCGAGGGCAACATCCCCAAGGGCGAGTACGGCGGCGGCGCCATGATCGTGTGGGACCGCGGCCGCTGGACCCCGGACGGCGATCCGCATTTCGGGCTCGGCAAGGGGCACCTGCAGTTCACCCTCGACGGCACGCGGCTCAAGGGGCGCTGGCACCTGGTGCGCATCAAGCCGCGCGCGGGCGAGCGCACCGAGCCGTGGCTCCTGATCAAGGCCGAGGACGAGTTTGCGCGGCCGGCCGGCGCGCCCGCCCTCGTCGAGGAGGAGACGACGTCCTATCTGAGTGGCCGCACCACCGAAGAGCTCGCCGCCCAAGGCGGGCTGCGCGCCGATCACGCCGCCCGCGCCGACGTCGCCAAGGGCCGCCAACGCGCGCTGCCCGACGTGAGCCGCGTGCGCGGCGCGCGCAAGAAGCTGCTGCCGGCATTCCTGGAGCCGAGCCTCGCGCAAGCCGCGGAGCGGCCGCCGAGCGGCCCGAAATGGGTGCACGAGATCAAGCACGACGGCTACCGCATCCAGGCGCGCATCGACGGCAGCGCCACCCGGCTGCTCACCCGCACCGGGCTCGATTGGACCGACCGCTTCGCCTCGATCGCCAAGGCGCTCGGCGCGCTCGGGCTCTCCTCGGCGCTGATCGACGGCGAGATCGTGGTCGAGGATGCAGGCGGCATTTCGAGCTTCAACCTGCTGCAGGCGGATTTGAGCGCCGGCCGCCAGGACCGCTTCGTCTACTACGTCTTCGACTTGCTCTACGCGGAAGGGTTCGACTTAACGCCGGCTGCGCTCGTCGACCGCAAGGCGCTGCTGCAAGAGATCGTCGCGGCGCTGCCGGCCCCCTCGCCCATTCGCTTCAGCGAGCATCTCGCCGAGGACGGGCCGACCATGCTGGAGCACGCCTGCCGGCTCGGCCTCGAAGGCATCGTGTCGAAGCGCGCCGACCTGCCGTACCGGCCGGGGCGCAACGAGCACTGGATCAAGAGCAAGGACGCGCTGCGACAGGAATTTGTGATCCTCGGCTACGTGCCCTCGACCGTGGCGCGCGGATCGGTCGGCGCCTTGCTGCTCGGCTATTACGATGGCGGCACGCTCATGTATGCGGGCCGGGTCGGCTCCGGCTTTTCGCAGCAGCAGGCGCAAAAGCTGCGCGATGCTCTCGAGGGACTCGCCGCGCCGCGGCCCGCGCTCGGTAACGCCCTGCCGGCCGGCGCGGAGAAAGGCGTGCGCTGGACCGCGCCGCGGCTCGTCGGGGACGTGGAGTTCCGCGGCCTGTCGGCCGACAGGCTGGTGCGCCAGGCGTCGTTCAAGGGACTGCGCGAAGACAAGGCGGCCGAGGAGATCGTGCTCGAAACCAAGCCGGGCAAATCGCGCGCGCACGCCGCGCCCGACCTCTCCGGCGTTCGCCTCACCCATCCGGAGCGCATCCTGTGGGAAGGCCCGGGCATCACCAAACAGGGCCTCGCCGCGTTCTACGCCGACATCGCCGCGTGGATCCTGCCGCACATCGCCGGCCGGGTGCTCAGCCTGGTGCGCTGCCCGTCCGGCATCGGCGGCCAGCACTTCTTCGCCAAGCATCCGTGGCACGGGCTCGATGCGGCGGCCCGCCGCGTCGACGTCGGCGAGAAGGAGCCGATGATCGCCGTGGAAAACCTGGCCGGCCTGCTTGCGCTGGTGCAGGCGAGCGTCGTCGAGATCCATCCCTGGGGCTCGCAGGCCGACGACCTGGAGCGGCCCGACCGGCTGATCTTCGATCTCGATCCGGACGAAGGCGTGGCGTGGAGCGCCGTCATTGCGGCCGCCGTCGAGGTGCGCGAGCGCCTGGCGCAGATGCGCCTCGAAAGTTTCGTCAAGACGTCGGGCGGCAAGGGCCTGCACGTGGTGCTGCCGATCGAGCCGCAGGCCGACTGGGACACGGCCAAGGATTTCACCGCCGCGCTTGCCCAGGCGATGGCCAAGGATTCTCCCGACCGTTACGTCGCGACCATGTCGAAGCGCGCGCGCAAGGGGCGCATCTTCGTCGATTTCTTCCGCAACGGCCGCGGCTCAACCGCGGTCGCGCCCTATTCCACCCGCGCGCTGCCCGACGCCACCGTCTCGACCCCGCTCGACTGGAGCGAGCTCTCCGACAACGTGCGGGCCGACCACTTCAAGATCGACAATCTGCACCAGCGGCTGGCCGTGCTGAAGCAGGACCCGTGGGCGGAGATGTTCAAGCTCCGCCAGCGTCTGCCGAGCGGCGGAGCAAAGCAACGCGTGCAACGCGCTTAGCCAAGGCGGCTACGCCGCGCGGCGGCGCTGCGACAGGGCCGCGCCGAACGCCTGGAACAACGCGCGGTTGATCCAGTTGCGTTGCGCGTCGTATTCCGCGTGCCACTGGACGCCGAGGGCAAAGCCCGGCGCGTCGGCGATGCGGATCGCCTCGATGGTGCCGTCTTCCGCCACCCCCTCGACGACGACCCGCTTGCCCGGCTCGAGGATGCCCTGGCCATGCAGCGAGTTCACCCGGATGATCTCCTGGCCGAAAATCCGCGCGAAGGCGCCACCCGGCACGAGGGTGACGTCGTGACGGTCGGCGAAGACCACGGTGGGATCGGGATGGATTTCCCCATTCTCCAGCCGCGGCATGCGATGGTTCATGCGCCCGGGCAACTCGCGGATTTCATGATGCAGCGAGCCGCCGAAGGCGACGTTCATCTCCTGAAAGCCGCGGCATAGGCCGAAGACCGGGACGGCACGCGCGACGCAAGCCTCGATCAACGCCAGCGCCAGGGCGTCGCGCCGTTCGTCGTAAGGCTCATGCCCGGAATGCGGCTCGCGGTTGAAGCGGGTCGGATGCACGTTCGCCCGCGCCCCCGTCAGCAAGATGCCGTCGACCGCCGCCAGCAGCGAGTCGATGTCCGTGATGTCCGGCACGCTTGCGAATATCAGCGGCAGCGCGCCGGCGACCTCGGCCACCGCGCGCAGGTTTCGTTCTCCGGCGATCTGCGCGGGGAATCGATTTTCGGCGAGATGCGTGTTCGCGATCACCCCGACCACCGGTCTCGTCATCGCCTGGTCCTCTGCTCTCCCCGGTCGCGAATCCTTATCGCTATCCCCGCAGCGCTGCGCAAGGGCAGCACCGCCGCAGGACCTCACCGCAAATCCTTGAACGCCTCCTCCAGCCGGCCGAGCGCCGTTTCCAAAATCGGGCGCGGCGTGGCGAAGTTGAAGCGCAGCCACGTCTCGCCGCCCGGCCCGAACTGAGAGCCGGGGCTGGCGAAGATGCGCGCGCGCTCCTTGACCCGGGCGGCGACCTCTTCGGGGGGCAGACCGGTCTTGGAGAAATCGACCCACGCGAGATAGGTGGCGGCGAGCCGCATGGAGCGGGCGCCGGGCGCCGCCGCCGCGATCCGCGCGTCGAACCGATCCCGGCTCGCGGCGAGGTACGGCAGCAGCGCGTCGAGCCAGGCATCGCCGGTCCGCCAGGCCGCCTCGGTCGCGATCATGCCGAACCGGTTGTAGGAACCGAGGCCGCTCGCCGCGATGCGCGCATCGAGGCGGCGCTTCAACGCCGCGTTCGCGGTGACGCAGGCGCCGACGTGGGCGCCGGCGAGATTGAACGTCTTTGTCGCGGCGACGCAGGTGATCAGGCGGTCCGCGATCTCCGGGGCCGCGACGAGCGTGGGCGTATGCCTGGCGCCGTCGAGGAGGAGATCGCAATGGATCTCGTCCGACACCAAAATCAGGTCGCGCTCGGCGCACAAGGCGGCGAGGGCGCGGATTTCCTCGACCGACCAGACGGTCCCGCCCGGATTGTGCGGGCTGCAGAAGAAGACGACCTTGGTCGCCGGCGTCAGCTGCGCGCGCAGCGCCGCCAGATCCATGCAATAGCGGCCATCGCGCTCGACCAGCTGCGCATCGAGAATGCGCCGCTCGTTGGCGAGGATGATCCGGCGGAACGCATGATAGGCGGGCGGGAAGACCACGACCTCGTCGCCGGGGCCGCTCACCGCCTGCAGGATCAGGCCCAGCCCGGACACGATCCCCGGGGTGGGGCTCACCCAGGCCGGGTCGACCCGCCAGCCGTGCCGGCGCGCGAACCAGCCCGCGAGCGCGTCGGCCCAGGTGCCGGTGTCGCCGTAATAGCCGTGGACCGCGCGCTCCGTTTCCGCGGCAAGCGCTTCGGTGACGCCCGGCGGCGCGGCGAAATCCATGTCGGCGACCCACATGGGGATCGCATCGGGCGCCGCGATGCCCGAGTAACGCGCCATCAGGTCCCATTTCGACGCGTGCGTGCCGCGGCGCTCGATGACCCGGTCGAAATCGAACATGGGCCGGCTTCCGGCGAGCGCGCGTTCGTTCATGTCTAATACCCCTGCTGCCAATCGATGACGTTGCGCAGCGGGCGGCCGTCCAGATAAGCGCGCAGGTTCTCGCAGAACACGTCGATGGCGCCGTGCCGGTCCTGATCGCTGTTGTTCGAGGTATGCGGCGTGATCAGCACCTTGGGATCCGACCACAGCCGCGGCGGCGGCGTGTGCTCGAACTCGCCGACATAGACGTCGAGCGCGGCACCGCGCAGATGATCGCCGGCGAGCGCATCCGCCAGCGCCTCCTCGTCGACGATCTCGCCGCGCGCGACGTTGACGAGCACGCTGCCGGCCTTCATGGCGGCGAGACGCTTCTGGTCGAACAGGCGGGTCGTCTCCGGCGTCCATTGGCAGCAGATGATCACGAAATCGCTGTCGGGTAGGAAGCGGTCGAGATCATCGGGTCCGCCGAGCTCGCTGAAGCCGGCCGGCAGCGGCGCCGCGGCGTCCACGTGGCGCCGCGTGCCGACGACCCGCATGCCCAGCGCCGCGCACAGCTTGCCGACGTCGCGGCCGATGCCGCCGGCGCCGACCACGCAGGCGGTCTTGCCTTCCACCAGCAGCGGCCGGTAGGCGCGGTGGTCGAACGCGCCCGCATCGCGATCGACGGCGGCGCGGCCCAGGCCCTTGGCGAAATAGAGGATGCCGGCGATCGCGTATTCGGCCATCGCCAGCGTGTTGCCGGCGCCGCGCGAGGTGGTCGCCGTCACGTCGCTGCCCCACAGGTCGCCCAGCATCAGGTTGCTGGCGCCGGCGGGGCGCTGGTGAAACCATTTCAGGCGCGTCGCCCGGGCGCGCAGGTCGAGAGGAAACGGCCAGCTGCCGATAATGACCTCCGCTTCGGCGAGCAGGCGGTCGCGTTCCTCGCGGGTCCCCGAGCCGGTGGCGCGCGCCGACAGGTAGCGCGCCGACGTGTACGGCGGCCAGGTGTCGCGATATTCCCCGTCGAACCAGCCGCCGGCATCGACCAGCCGGACCGCCGGATCGACCGCCTCGATCTTCGCGCGCTCCGCGCCGTTGAGGCGCACAATGCTCAGCACGTTGGTTGTCTGCATCGATGTCGTTCCCGATCGGCCCAAATCGGCGGGGCTTGCGAACCCGCGAAGGTGCCAGCCGATAGACCATCCTGACCGTTCGCGCTATAGCGTGCCGGGGGGAGGCAGGCATGCCGTTCGAGTTCGGCGTCTTTCACGAATTTGCGCGCAGCCCGGGACAGACGGACGCCGAGGCGTTTGCGCAATCCTTCGCCCAGGTCGACGCCGCCGAGCGCTGGGGCCTCGACGTCATCTGGCTGGCGGAATTGCACTTCCTGCCGGAACGGTCGGTCGCCTCCGCTCCCCTGCTGCTCGCCACCGCCATCGCCGCGCGCACCCGGCGGGTGAAGATCGGCATCGCGGTCCAGGTGCTGCCGCTGTGTCACCCGTTGCGATTGGCCGAGGAGGTCGCAACGCTCGATCACGTCAGCCAAGGCCGCCTGATCTTCGGCGTCGGCCGCAGCGGCTTTGCCCGCACCTACGAAGCCTACGGCGTGCCCTACGGCGAAAGCCGCGAGCGCTTCGGCGAGGTGCTGGAAGTCCTCCAGAGTTCCTGGCGCGACGGGCGCTTCTCGTTCGAGGGCCAGTTCTACAAGTTCCGCAACATCGCGCTCGTGCCGAAGCCGTTGCAGAAGCCGCATCCGCCATTGCGCATCGCGGCGACGAGCCCGGATACGTTCCCGCAGATCGGCGCCATGGGGTTGCCGATTTTCGTGGCCGTGCGCCTCGGCACGCTCGAGCAACTCGGGCCCGACATCAAGGCCTATCGCGAGGCCTATCGGGCCGCCGGCCATCCGGGCGAGGGCGAAGTCTATCTGCGCGTGCCGATCTACGTCGGAACCAGCGAGGCGGCGGCGCGCGCCGACCCCGAGCAGTCGATCATGCAGTTCTATCGCGCGCTCGCCGTGCAGGTCCAGGATTCGGCGACGCGGCCGGGGGCGCGCGCGAGCGAGCGCCGCGCCGAGCGCGGACAGGCGCTTGGCGCCGTCACCTACGAAGAGGCCCTGCGCGAGAAGGTGATCGTCGGCACGCCCGACAGCGTCACCGCGCGCCTGCAGGAGCTCGTCGGCACCATCGGCCTCAACGGCGTGCTGGCGGAGCTCAACTGCGGCGGCCTGCTGCCCGACGACAAGGTGATGCGCTCGCTCCAGCTCATGTGCGAGGAAGTCGCTCCGCGGTTCCGGTAGGCGGCCGCCGTGAAGCGGATCGGCCTCCTTTCGGGTCACTTGCAAAGGCGCTATCATCCGCATCCGATCGAGCCTCATTTGCAAGGCTCGACGAGGAACCGCCGTCGGCCGCCGCAAGAATAAACGCGAGCGCAACAGGGCCGGTCGTCCGCGACCAACGTGCGCCATAGCCTGGGAGGGCAGCCATGATCGACCGCCGTCGGCTCGTTGCGCTGGCCGCAACGTTTGCATTTGCGCCGGCCGTTACCCGTTCGGCATTCGCCGCCAACTGGCCCACGCGCCCCGTGCGCATCATCGTCCCCTATGCGCCCGGCGGATCGACCGACGTGGTCACGCGCATCACCGCCGACCGGCTGTCGAAAATCTGGGACGAGCAGGCGGTGGTCGAGAACAAGCCGGGCGCCGGCACCAACCTCGCCGCCGCGTACGTCGCAAGCTCCGATCCCGACGGGTACGTCATGCTGACGGCCACCTCCGCCCTCGCGACCACCCGCCTGCTCTATCGCTCGCTGCCCTACGCGCTGAGCGATCTCGCGCCGGTCTCGATGATTTGCACGTTTCCGCTGCTGATTTTGGCGCCGGCCTCGTCGCCGGCAAAGACCATTCCGGAGTTCATCGCGTTCGCCAAGCAGAACAAGGGACACGTCACCTATGCGTCGCCCGGCGTCGGCACCGCGCCGCACCTGGCGGGCGAGATGTTGAAGCAGATGGCCGGCATCGAGATGACCCACGTGCCTTATCGGGGCGACGCGCCCGCGCTCACCGACACGATCGCCGGCCGCGTCGACATGCAGATCGGCGGCCCCGCCATGCTCGAGCAGGTCAGGAGCGGCCAGGTGCGCGCGCTTGCGGTGGCGACCGCGCAGCGCAGTCCGTTGGCGCCGGAGCTGCCGACCGTTGCGGAGGCCGGCTTTCCCGGCTTCGACGCGGCGGGTCTTTTCGCGTTCTTCGTTCCCGCCAGGACGCCGCGGGCCGTCATCGACAAGATCCACGCCGACACCGTCGCCGCCGTGCACGATCCGGCCGTCAAGGCGAAGTTCGAAAAGATCAGCATGGTGGCGGTCGGCTCGACGCCGGAGGAGCTTGGCGCGGCGCTCAAGGCCGAAACGGAAAAATGGGGCCCGGTGATCAAGGAGGCGAAAATCTCGATGGACTGACTCACTTGGTTGTCATGCCCGGCCTTGTGCCGGGCATCCACGCCTTTGGTTGAATAAACAAGGCGTGGATGGCCGGGACAAGCCCGGCCATGACGAGCCGCGGGTGGTCAAGCATGATCACGCAAAAGAGTCCCCTGCATCGCCGACCACCATCACGTGCAGCCGGCGCGGACCGTGCGCGCCGAGGATGAGCGTCTGCTCGATGTCGGCGGAGCGTGACGGGCCGGTGATGAGGTTCACGGTGCGCGGCATCAGCCCGTCGCCGAATTTCTCCCGCAGCCGCCGCCACAGGCTCTCGTAGTCGCCGGCCACGTCCTTGGCGTCGACCACGACCATGTGGGTGTCGGGCAGGAAGTTGAGCGTGGTCGGATTGTCGGGCCCGGACACGAGCATCAGGGTGCCGGATTCGGCGACCGCTCCGAAGGCGTGCGAGAGCGCGGCGAGGTCCTTGCCGTCCGACGGACCGACCGTAACGTCGAGCGTGCGGGCGCGCTCCCACGGCAACGCGGAGAGACGCGGATCGGCGCCGCGCCGCACCGCCATGGGCAGGTTGTGCGCGCGCAGGAACGCGGCGATCGCGGCCGGCACGTCGCCCGCGTCGGCAATCGTCTCGACGCTGCCGGCGGCGGCTTCGACCATGGCGCGGAACAAGGCGAGGCGTTCCTTAGCGGCGAGTTGCCCGCGCGCCGGCACGACCCCGGCCGGATGCTGAGCGAGCCGGTCGTCGACCGCCTTGCGCCGCGGCGCCTCGCTGCCGTTGACCCCGAGCGAGCGGCGGATCGAGCCAAAGATGAGGTCGCGCGCGGACATGAATACTTTACCGCGCTCTCGTTCTCCCTCTCCCCGGAGGGGAGAGGGTTGGGGTGAGGGGGTTCCAGTATTTCAATTGAACTGCGGGAACCCCCTCACCCGACAATCCGCGAGCAAGCTCGCGAATTGTCGACCTCTCCCCTCCGGGGAGAGGTGAAGAAAGGCAAGCGCGTGCGCGGTTCATCTCGATCACGTCCGCCTCCGCCGTTTCCACTGCGCCTGGAAGGTCGCGCCCTGCGGCGCCGGGAAGTCGCGGTAGCGGGTCCAGCCGGAGGCGAGCGGCAGCCGGCGGAACCGGCCGGAGGCCCGCCCGAATAGCCACAGCGCGCGCGCCGCGAGCGCGGTCGCCAGCCCATAAAGCGCGGGACGCCTGGCGAAGAACCCCCAGAACGTGAGCCCGCCACGCACGGTCGCCGGCGACAGGTGCCGCTCGAACTCGCGCTCGCGCCATGAGCGCATCATGCGCGGCAGCGGGATGCGCACCGGGCACACCTCCTCGCAGCGTCCGCAGAACATCGAGGCGTTGGGCAGGTGCCCGGCCTTGTCGACGCCGATCAGGGCGGGCGTGAGCACGGCGCCCATCGGTCCGGGATAGACCCAGCCGTAGGCGTGCCCGCCGACCGCGCTGAACACCGGGCAATGGTTCATGCAGGCGCCGCAGCGGATGCAGCGCAGCATGTCGGCGAACTCGCCGCCCAGCATGGACGAGCGGCCGTTGTCGAGGATGACGACGTGATATTCGCCCGGCCCGTCCGGATCGTCGGGCCGGCGCGGCCCGGTCGAGAGCGTGGTGTAGACCGACATGTCCTGCCCGGTCGCCGAGCGCGCCAGCACGCGCAGCAAGGTGCTCACGTCCTCGAGCGTCGGCACGAGCTTCTCGATCGTCGCCAGCACGATGTGGATTTTGGGCAAGGTCTGGGTGAGGTCGCCGTTGCCCTCGTTGGTGACGATGATCGACGTGCCGGTCTCGGCCACCAGGAAGTTCGCCCCGGTGATGCCGACGTCGGCGGCGAGAAATCTTTCGCGCAGGATGCCGCGCGCCTCGGCCAGCAGGGTGGCCGGCTCGGCGAGGTTGCGGTCCTTGGGCAGATGCGTGTGCACGCGGCGGAAGTCCGCCTCGACCTGGTCCTTGTTGAGATGGATCGCCGGCGCGATGATGTGCGACGGCATCTCGTGCCGGATCTGGATGATGTATTCGCCGAGGTCGGTCTCCACCGGCTGGATGCCGTTGTGCTCGAGGAAATCGTTGAGGCCGATCTCCTCGGCGATCATGGTCTTGCCCTTGGTCACGGTCTTGGCCGCGACCTGGCGGCAGATGGCGAGCACGGCCGCGCGCGCCTCCTCGGCCGTCACCGCGTAATGCACCTTGCCGCCCGCCGCCGTGACGCGCGTCTCGTAGGCTTCGAGATAGAGATCGAGGTGGGCGAGCGTGTGGTCCTTGATGTCGCGCGCCGCGTCGCGCAGCGCGTCGAACTCGGGCAGCCGCTCGGCGGCGAGCCGGCGGCGCTCGACGAAGCCGAGCCCCTTGGAGAGCGCGCGCTGCAGCTGCACGTCGGCGAGCGCCGCGCGCGCATTGTCCTTGAAGGCTGGCGACGTGATGGTCATGGCCGCGCCTTGCCGGCGCGATCGGATTGGCCGATCGCCGGGCCGTCCGCCATGCCGGCGAGCACCTCCGCCACGTGGCGCACGGCGATGCGGCTGCCCGCGCGCTGCAGCTTCCCCGCCATGTTCATCAGGCAGCCGAGGTCGCCGGCGAGCAGGGTGTCGGCGCCGGTCGCCGCGATCGCGTCCGCCTTCTTGCCGACGATCGCGTTGGAAATCTCCGGATACTTGACGCAGAACGTGCCGCCGAAGCCGCAGCACACGTCGGCGTCGGGCAGCTCGGCGAGGCGCAGGCCCTCGACGCCGGCGAGCAGCTTGCGCGGCTGCGCCCGGATGCCGAGCTCGTGCAAGCCCGAGCAGGAATCGTGATAGGTCGCCGTGCCGGCGTAGCGCGCCGCGACCTTGGTGACGCCGAGCACGTCGGTGAGGAACGAGACCAGCTCGTGGGTCTTGGCCGCGAACGTTTGCGCCCGCGGCAGCCAGTTGGGATCGCCGTGGAACAGCTCGGGATAATGCGCCTTGAGCTGGCCGCCACAGGAGCCGGACGGCACCACCACGTAGTCATAGGGCTCGAACGCGGCGATCACCTGCTCGGCGATCGCGCGCGCGGTCGCCCGGTCGCCGGAATTGAACGCCGGCTGGCCGCAGCATGCTTGCCGCGGCACCTCGACCGTGCAGCCCGCGTCCTCCAGCAGCTTGACGGCCGCAAACCCGACCGACGGCCGCATGAAGTCGACCAGGCAGGTGACGAACAGCCCGACGCGCTTGGATTCCGGCTCGGTCATGGTTTCCTCTCGCCGCGCGTTTGAGCATGATCCCGAAAATGCCTGCCCCGCACTTGATCCGGGGTGGGTACCGGTTTTCGGAAAAGATCATGCTCCAAGCTAAGGCGGCGTTTGCGGGGTGGACATTGGCGGAAGGACGACAACGCCGCAACACCGGACGGCGGAACCTACCCTCCCCCTTGTGGGGAGGGTCGGCCGCCGTAGCGGAGCGAAGGCGGCCGGGGTGGGGGTGGCAGTTACCGGCCGCGGTCAACCCTGCGCGTCTGTTTGCTCCACCCCCACCCCGCCGGCTCGGCTTCGCCTCGCCGTCGACCCTCCCCGCAAGGGGGAGGGTAAGCACCTTCCTATGGCGCACCGCCGCTGGCGCCCGGCGGCTGGGGCGGCGGCGGCACCTTCCCTGCCATCGCGCCGGCCACATGAGCCAACGGACTGGTCGATTCCATGAGACGCTCGATGGCGACGCCGTTCATGCGGCGCTTGGGTCCCGCGCGCGCAGCGGAGGCGGCTTCGCTGTGATCCCCCGGAGCGGCGCCGGTCGCTGCGCTGTTGCCGGCAGCGGCGCCGCCATTCGCCAGCACCACCGCGATGGGCTCGCCGGTGTCCTCGCACCGCGGCGCCACTGTTTCCGCATTGTTGTTATCAATGGCCGGCTTCACCATGGCCTCCGGCGCCGCGGCGGGCCTGCCGGCGTTGAGCATCAGCAGGAGGGCCTCCTCGCAGCGGGCGAGCCGCTGGGCAACGTCGATTTCGGCCGCCGCTTTCGAGGCCAGCACGCGCGCGGTGCGCCCGACGAAATCGACCAGCCGCGAGGCCTCGTCGCTGGCGATTTCGCCGGCGCCGAGCGCCCGGTGAATCTCCGCCAACGCGGTCACCGTGTAATCGGGCGCCTCCGGCGACGGCAGCGCGACCGCGCAGGGCCGGTGCCTGCCCATGAGCCGGTCGATGCACAGGCGCATGGCCGCCGGATTGGCGTCGATGGCATGCTCGACGAGCATGTCGATCACCGGCAGGCCTTTCTTATCAAGCGCCTCCTGCATGTCGTGGGTGAACTTGTTGCGCGAGCCGACCGGCCGCCCGGCCGGATTGCCGCTCTGGCCTTTGACGAAGGGCATGAGGATCTCCGAATTCGCGTTGCGCCAAAATCTTTGGAGTTCATATAACAACCATTAGATTTTTGTCAATCCCTTTATTTTGCGCGATGAGGTTGCCTCCCGAGCTGGCCCTCCGGCTTGTGCAAAGTCGCCCTCATGCCGGCTCCTCGCAACCACACGCCTTCATGACGCCAACCCGTCGAGCAAGGCCTTGGCCTCTTTCAAACGGTGCGATGGCGCGGCCGCCCTCACTTCCCCTTATTTGCATACGCCGGGATATTCCCCGCTGGCGCCGCAATATTTGAACGGCAGGAACTTGTCCGGCATGGTGATCTTGACGCGGTCGCCCTTGGCAGGCGATCGTGCCCGCCGTATCGCGCGCAACCTGGAGGATGGGCACGCGACCGCCGCGGACAAACTTAAGCCAAGTTGTCGCTATTACAACTGTCCATTGGCAAGAATGCAATCACGTGGTATCGTCCTCAACGTTGGAATTACGGCAAGGTGTTTATGTGTTTCGCGGCGGTCGCGCACAAGGCCGCCGGCGAGATCGGTGCAACTGAGGGAGTGAAAGATGGCGACCGAACCCAAGGGGCCTCAACGCGTTCAGGTCAAAGTCCTCGACGCCGATACCGGCAAGGAAATAAGCACGCACGAAATGTCCGTTGCGCAGGGCGGCGGTTTCTGCAGCTCGTGCACCACGACCCTCCCGCACCACCCTGGGGCCGGCCCCCCGAAGATGTGACCGGCGTTTCGATTCCGTCGCTTCATTGCGAATCGCCAACCGGCACGACACGGACAGACTCTTGAACCCACAGGGCCCGCGCCGTTGCGACAGCACCGACGGCGCAGGGCCGCTGCGGCCTATGAGGTGTTGCCCGCGTGTCCGGCGGCGAGGGTGTCGTGCGCCTGCGCATGGCGGATCGGCCCGGCGGCAGGAGTGCGCGCATGGATCAGCCCAGGACCGCGAGGCAAACCGGGTTCGTGTGCTCCCGGCTCGACGACCCGCGCCGCGTCGAGCTGCGTGACGGATTTGTCGACGCCTATCGGCGTCGCGGCGCTGCGGATGACATCGTCGAGATCAGCTACGATCTCACCAAGCTGCGGCGGATGGACGGCGCGGCAATGCACGATTCCATCAGCTTTTTTGTGCAGCCGTCCATGCACCAGGTGCTGCACACGCACGATCGGCAATATCCGCTTCAGCCCTTGATCCGCCTGCCGGCACCGGCCATCCCGAACGTCGCCTTCTCGGAGCTCGTGCGCGGCCGGCGCAGTTGCCGTGACTTCGACGGGGGACCGCTGTCGTTGCCGCAGATGAGCGCGATTCTGTTTGGTGCTCTCGGCGAGACGGGACAGCTCACGCTCCCCGACGAAAACGGTCAGCCTGTCCCGGTGTCATTGCGGTCCATTCCGTCCGGAGGCGCGCTGCACCCGACCGCAATCTTTGTGGCGACGCTGCGGCCCGGCGATCTCGCACCGGGCGTCTACCATTACGACGTGCCCGAGCACGCCCTCGAGCTGGTCAGGCCGCTCACCGAGGCGGACATTGCCGCGCTGCTTGCGGCCTTTCCGGTCCACCCCGAAGCGGTCGATCTGGGGCTGGCCTCGGCGATCTGCTTCGTCACGACGAAATTCTGGCGCTCGCGCGGCAAGTACGGACCGCGCGGCTACCGCTACTGCCTGCAGGAAGCGGGTTGCGCCTGTCAGAATCTCGGCCTCACGGCACTCGCGCTCGGGCTCGGTCACCTCCTCGTCGGCGGCTTCTACGACGACGAGGTGCACGCATGCCTCGAGATCGACGGCGTGGACCATGCCGTCGTCACGGCAGTGGCCGTGGGCCCCCTGCGCCGGCGCACCAACGCGGAACCGCGTCATGTCGGACTCTGACGCCTCGGATCCGGCCGCCGGGATCCGCTTCAAGGACATCTACGGCATCTTCGTGCGTAATCCCGACGAGGTGCATTTCCGCACCGGCTGCACGAGCGGCGCGATCTGCGTGGTGTCGGATCCCGAACGGCGGGGCCTGCTGGCGGCAACGGTCGAAAGACTGCTGTCGCAGGACGCCGCGCAGCGGCGGCCGTGGAACGGAGCGGAAATCGCACTGCTCAACGAGGTCATTCCGCAATTGCAGGAGGGCGGGCTTGTCGAAGGCGAACCCGCGCAACCGGCAGCCGGCCAATTCATGCCGATGGCCGGCAAGAGCCTCACGCAGGCACGTGTCGCCGTCGTCGGCCACGGCGTCCTCGGTCGGGCGGTTCAATCGCATCTGGCAGGCATGCCGTGCGGGTCGATCACGACGATCGAGAGCGCGTCGGTCGCCCGCTGCGCGACTGCGCCGAGCAACTTCGAACCGCCGCTGCGGCGCCCCGCCGATGCCGCGCAATGGATGAAGGCCATCCAGGATCACGACTGGATCGTGGCGGCACAGGATTGTTTCGAGCCCGAGGAAGCCGCGGCGCTCAACACGGCGGCCTTGCGCTTGGCGATTCCCTGGTCGCTGGTCTGCCTCGACGGATACGAGGGTTGGGTGGGGCCGACCTTCGTGCCGGGGCACACCGCCTGCTTCACCTGCTTCCGCCGCCGGCTGTTCGCCGGCGCGGCCGAGCCGCAGCATGTCTTCATGGACCCGGGCGTCAAGGTGCACCGAGTGCCTTCCCCCTGGTCGGCCGGGCCGGTTACCGGACCCTGGGTATCGCTGGTCGCCTCGCTATTCGCGCTCGAGCTCGTTGCCGCCATGGAGGGCCGCGGCGCGACGCTCAATCATCTGCTGATCGTGCACCGCTTGAACCTGACGTTTCAGCGGGAAACCGTGCTCCGCCTGCCACGCTGCCCGGATTGCTCGGCCCGCAGCCGCGCGCCGCGGCCAAACGTCTTTTCGCATCTGCTGAGCGCACGCGAGAACGGTCGTTAGGGTGCACGGATGCCGATTGCCCGCAACCGTGCCGTACCGCCGCGATGGTTGCCCTTTCTCGGCCGCAAGCTCGGGCTGGCGAAAGAGCTGCTCGACATGGCGGTCGATCCCGAAGACCTCGATCTGCATCACGTCTTTCCGACCACCCCGTCGCTGGGCAAGCTGCTGGACCGTCCCGGTGAGTTCGCGCCGCGTGCCGGCGGCGCCGGCGTTGAGCTGCCGCATGCGATCGATCGGGCCATGGGCGAATTGCTGGAACGATACGCGTTGCTTGCCTACGAAAGCGGCGACCGAATCGTGACAACTCACAGGGCGCTGCGGCAAAACGGCGAAAAGGTCGTTCCGTTCGAGACGCTTGCTCTGTTTTCCGACGAGCAGCGACGGACGCCGGGCTTTCCCTACGCGGCCTGCACCGAGGACAGCCCGCTCGGTTGGATCGTGGGCACCAATCTGCTGGACGGATCGCCGATCCGGGTCCCCGGTCAGCTCGTTTCGTTCGGCTACGTCCCGGACCCGGCGGAAGCCTCGCCGTGCTTCTACCCCACCAGCTCCGGCTGCGCCGCCGGCCCGTCGGTGGAACGCGCGGTACTCGCCGCGCTGCTGGAGCTGATCGAGCGCGATGCCGTGATGATCCGCTGGTACGCGCGGCTTGCTCCGCCCGTCCTCGACCTGGCGCCCGGCGACTTGCTGCCGCTCGGACGCAAGAGCGAGGGATTGGAAATCCGCTTGCATGACCTGACGATCGACGGCGAGGTGCCGGTTGTCGGGGTTACCTGCGTCGAGCGGACCGGTCGTCAATGCTTCTTCCTGCTCAGCGCGGCCGCGGGCCTGCGCCTCGAGGACGCGGCCCGCAAGGCACTGATCGAAGCCGGCCAAGGCCGCCCCTTCGTCAAGATCCTGGCAAATCGCAACGAATCATCCGCCACGTTCGACAACTTCGACACCAACGTCCGGTTCTTTGCCGAGCCATCCAATGCCCGTTACATCGAATGGTTCTTGCAGAACCGCACCGTGTCGCGGCGGCGTGACGCGGTGGCGGCGCCCGCGGGCGATCCTGCCGGGCTGCTGCGGTCGTTGCTGGGCCGTTGCGGCGACATGGCGCTGACGCCGATCGCGTTCGACCTGACGACGCCCGACATGGAGGATCACGGGCTCGTCGCGTGCAAAGTCTTCGTCCCGGAGCTGGTGCCTTTGTGCGTGCCCTCGGCGCCGTTTCTCGGGCACCCGAGACTCGCGCGTTTCATCGCCGCCGCCGCCCGCGACGGCACCGCCGCGTCCGTGCCGGCCTGGGTCCCGCACCCCTTTCCGTGATCGTGACGACACGGTCGGGTTCAGATTGCGGCCCCCGTATCACTCCTCCTTATATCCATACTCCGGGATGTTGCCGCTGGCGCCGTAATATTTGAAGGGGAGGAACTTACCCGACATGGTGATCTTGACGCGGTCGCCCTTGGGATTGGCGACGCGCTCCATCTCGAGGTCGAAGTCGATCGCCGACATGATGCCGTCGCCGAACTCCTCCTCGATCAGCGCCTTCCAGGCCGGGCCGTTGACCATGACGAGCTCGTAGAAACGGTAGATCAGCGGATCGGTCGGCGGCATCGGCGTGCCGCGCAGCGGCACCTCGTTGAGCAGGGCCTGCTCGGATTTGGTGAGCCCGAACAGCTCCGCCGCCGTGGCGGCCTGCGGCTTGGTGAGCTTCATCTGGCCGAGCAGCGCGCCGACGATCAGCATGGGCGAGAACCCGCCGATCTCGCCGCAGATGTGTTTCCAGCTCCAGCCCTTCTCGCGCTTGATGTCGAGGATTTTTTCGGTGAGGTCGGCACGGGTCATGGGGTCCTCCTTGGCGGTCGATTTGTTGCTTACCTCTCCCCAGAGGGGAGAGGTCGACGCGCGAAGCGCGTCGGGTGAGGGGGTTCCGGCCCTATCGATGGGCGGGAACCCCCTCACCCCGGCCCTCTCCCCTCCGGGGAGAGGGGGAAGAAAGGGCGAGCGCGGGTTCGGGCAGGCCGGGCCGCACGGTCGGCACGTGGCGCGGGTCGTGGCGGGCGCCCTCGCCTTGCGCAAAGCCGCGGCTGCGGCTCACCAGGAAATCGATGATGTGGTTGCGCACCGCATAGTAGAGCGGGTGGCGGTGAACGTCGGCGCGGGCGCGCTCCTTGGGCAGCGGGTTGTCGACGATCTCGGCCAGCACGGCGCCGGGACCGTTGGTCATCAGCACGATGCGGTCGGCGAGATAGATCGCCTCGTCGACGTCGTGAGTGATCATGAACACGGTCTGGCCGGTGGTGAGGCAGATGCGGCGCACCTCGTCCTGCAAGGTGCCGCGGGTGAGCGCGTCGAGCGCGGAGAACGGCTCGTCCATCAGCATGATCTTCGGCTCGATCGACAGCGCGCGGGCGATGCCGACCCGCTGCTTCATGCCGCCGGACAGCTCGGCCGGGCGCTTGTCCTCGGCGCCGGAGAGGCCGACCAGGTCGATGAAGGTCTGCGCGTGCGCGCGCACCTGCGCGGCCTTCCAGCCGCGCCATTTCGACGCCACCGCGTAGGCGACGTTGCCCATCACCGTGCGCCACGGCAACAGCGCGTGGCTCTGGAAGATGACGGCGCGGTCGAGGCTCGGGCCTTCGATCGCCTGCCCGTCGACGATGACGACGCCGGCGGACGGCCGGTCGAGGCCGGCGAGGATGTTGAGCACCGTGGTCTTGCCGCAGCCGGAATGGCCGATGACGCAGGTGAACTCCCCGCGCGGCATGGCGAGCCACAGGTCGGCGAACACCGTCGTGGCGGCGCCGCCGGGCGCCGGAAAGCTGCGCGCGATGCCTTCGATGGAGATGAATTTGTCGGCCGACATCGGCTCGCCCTCTCAGTTCCCCTCCCCCCGCGCGAAGCGCGGCGGGGAGGGGTCAGGGGTGGGGGGCGTTTCAGCAAATTCGGAGCGAGGATAGTCCCCCCCACCCGGCGCCGCTTTCGCGGCGCCACCCTCCCCGCCCAACGGGGCGGGAGGGTAAAGCTGTGGCGCTGTCCGGGGGATCACGCGGCTCACGCTTTCTT